>Ga0334884_1000595_pt1 | contig 64232 bp, 63 predicted proteins | sample GraSluR1_MG_7_FD_207215 | JGI IMG/M metagenome (GOLD analysis project Ga0334884, IMG submission 207215) | Sludge microbial communities from methane-producing bioreactor in Wageningen University, Netherlands - Granular Sludge_12_05 R1 | ecosystem: Engineered > Bioreactor > Anaerobic >... | reverse complement strand
TTTTATGGTATAATATACGGTCGTATTAACAAAAAATAATGCCTAAAAAATATCTAAAAATATTAATATTACCCCTTATATTGGCTCTTTTTTTATTTTACAACGAAACTAGAGCTATCACAGTTAAAAATACTTACCCCAAATTAGCTAATTACTTTCTTAAGTGGAGCATCGCTGACTATGAAGTATCGGAGCTAGCTAAATGGGATCTTTTAGTTTTGGATATGGAGGTTCAAGAAAACAGTCGAGCCAACCTAATAAAGATAAGGGAGTTGAATCCTGATATTATTATATTAGCCTATATAACCTCACAGGAGGCCAATGCTGATATCTATAATAGTCCTTGGAGTTATAATGCTAGCCTGAGAAAAAAGCTTTTGAACGGATTGGACGACGGCTGGTGGCTAAAAGATAAAAATGGTCAAAGAATAACTTTCTGGGAAGGTACCTATATGCTTAATTTAAGTGATGGCGCTAAGAGTAATTCTTCTAATAAAAAATGGAATGATTATTTACCTGAATTCATGGCCAAGGAAGTGATTTCTACTGGCTTATGGGATGGTGTCTTTTATGATAACACTTGGAGCGATATTACCTGGGTTAAAGGAGATGTTGATATTTATAATACAGGGCAAATAAAATCAACTTCAGAAATAGACAATGCCTGGGCCGAGGGTAACAAAAAAATGCTTAAAAAAACCAGAGACTTAATTGGGCCAAACTATCTAATACTCGGAAACGGCAAGATTTATGATGGTTATCAAAATCTATTAAATGGAGTAATGTTCGAAGGTTTTCCTGCTGAATGGGAAAGTAGTGGTAATTGGGGAGGAATAATTAACACTTATTCTAGTATTAAAAATTTAAACAGTGACCCAAAAATTACAGTAGTCAATTCTTATAGTAATAGTCGTCAAGACTATCGGGCTATGCGTTTTGGCTTAGTCAGCACCTTAATGGAAAACCATGGATATTTTAGTTTTGACTTTGGAACTACTGATCATAGCCAGATTTGGTGGTACGATGAATATAATACCAGTCTAGGCAGAGCTCAAAACACCTCCTATAATTTATTAGATAGACATAATTATAATTATAAAGATGGACTGTGGAGACGTGATTTCGAAGAGGGAATAGCTATTATTAATTCCACGGATAAAGAACAATTACATGTTTTTAAAAACGAAGAATTTGAAAAAATAAATGGAACGCAAGATCGTAGTGTTAACAATGGATCTATTATTAATTATATTCAAATAAAGGCAAAAGATGCTATTGTCCTGCTAAAGAGAGACTCTAGTTTTACTACTGTGAAAAATAACTCTTTTAACAACGGTGATTTTATTAGAGTTTTTAATGAAGATGGACGCCAGATTCGCTCTGGTTTTTTTGCTTATCTAGATGGATTTCCAGCTAATTCTCAAATAATTATCACCGACATTGATAATGACGAAAAAGAAGAAATTATAGTAAATAGTAAAGGCATTATTTCTATTTATAAAAATAGTTTAAAAATAAGGGAATTTAAACCCTATGACGGCTTGTTTAAAGGAGAAATATCTTTGGCCGTGGCTGACTTAGATGGTGATGGAAGTAAAGAGATTATAACCGGAGCTGGGCAAGGAGGAGGGCCTCATATTAGAGTTTTCAGCAAGGACGGGAAGCCATTGATTGGTGGTTTTTTTGCTTATGATAATAATTTCCGTGGAGGGGTTAGCGTCGCAGTTATGGATTTAGATGGTGATGGAACCCAGGAAATAATTACCGCTGCTGGAATTGGTGGTGGACCTCATATTAGAGTTTTCAGCAAGGATGGAAAGCCATTGATTGGTGGTTTTTTTGCTTATGATAATAATTTCCGTGGAGGGGTTTCTCTGGCAGTGGGTGACGTAAATGGAAGTGGCCAAAAAGAAATAATTACAGCCCCTGGCCCCGGAGGTTCGTCTGAAATAAAGATATTTAATAAAGAAGGGGGATTTATAAAATCATTTCCATCCTACGATCAAGCGCCTAGCTCAGGACTAAGAGTCACAACCGATGATTTAGATAACAACGGAATATCAGAAATATTAGTGGGATCTATTAATTTCTAATTGCTTTTTACTAATAAATTTAATATAATAGATAATAATATGGCTAAAAATAAAAACAATAAAAAAATAGACACTCCTGAAGTTAAATCAGAAGAAGTAGAAATTATCTCACCTGAAAACAGCGACAAAAAATCGTCTCAGGTGGTGACTCAGTCATCGGAGGACAACAACGCTGTTAATATTAACCGCGAAGGAGTTCGAGTTAAGGAGAGTGGCAACCTAGTAATAGGGAATTTAAACTTTATTTTAAATCCTTTAAAAAACAGATGGAAACACAGTTATAACGAAAATGTTTGGCACTTGATAGCTGATATTTTCTTATTTTTGATTATTATTGGTTTAATTATTTTTATTATTGTGACTAATAACTGGTCCGGATCTCGATTGGTTTCCTTAAGTGTATCCTCTAGCAACGAAAGCCTCTCTGGAGCCGTAACCTCATTTGAACTTGATTATAAATCTAATAAAAAAATTTCCAATGCCTCAATCCAAGTAATGTTTCCGGAAAATTTTATACTAGAGTCGGTTTCTCCTAATAATTTTTATAATAAAGACTTCCAGACTTTTGATTTAGGGGAATTAGAAAAAAATTCTTCCGGTAAGATAAAAATAAATGGTTTAGTTTGGGGAGATTTGGGTGACCAACAAAACATTACTTTTATTTTTAATTGTTCTAAATGTGGTCGAAGTGGTATCCCTAATTCTATGTCCTATAACATAGATAGCTTGGCCCTAAATAATTATTTAGAATTAGATGATTTAGTTTATGTAAACAGTGATTTCTCGGGAAAAGTAAAATTAAAAAATAATACTAATAATAGAATTGATGACATAAAAATAAGCCTAGGAGACGATGTTGATATTAGAAGAAGTAATTTTACTCTAGAGAGTAATAAAATTATTATAAATAAAATAGAGGGCGGGGAAGAGCTGGACGTTAGCTTTATAGCTCATCCCAAAAAAGAAGATAGCTTATTATTAAAACCAGAGTTTGAAGTTAGATTATTGGATAACACCTTGTTTTTTCTAGGTAAGGAAAAGTTGGTAGAAATAAAAGATCCCGGACTAGGGATTAGAGTTTTTAGAGGCACGGAAAATGTTAAGGAAAATGATTGGTTATCATATACCCTAAATTACAACAATCAGGAGGCCAAAACAGTTAAAAATGTTAGGATGACAGTTTCGTCAGCTAACCCTAATTTTTCTATAGATTCCCTAAATATTAGTGATTATTCTCAGGGCGTTCATCTATCGAGTAACACTGTTATTATAAATGACTTACTAAAAGATGAATCAGGAAAATTAAATTTAAATGTATTATTTGATCGTAGGCAAAATATCAGTAACCAAGAATTATTTTTAAAAATTAATCTAGAATACGAAATTGATGGTCAAACTATTAAATATACTACTTACTCTAATAAGAACAAGGTCTTAACCAGGGCCCTATCTAGCGCTTCGGCTTATTATTATAGCCCACAAGGAGATCAATTAGGTGTAGGACCACTTCCGCCAGCAGTTGATATGGCTACAAGTTATTGGATATTTTTAGAATTTAGCAGTCTAGGAAATAACCTAGAGAATTTTTCTCTCACAGCCGAGTTACCACAAAATGTTTATTTTTCCAACAATAAAAGAGTCCTAGATGGTCGCTTAATATACGGAGAAATTGGAAATAGGGTTGTCTGGGATATTGATAAAGTTAATGGTGATAACACTAAATACCGAGCTAATTTTGAAATAACCTTAATCCCAGAAGAAGACGATTTAGGAAAGATTGTAAATTTATTAGAAAATATCAAATTTACAGCCCAGGATGTTTTTACTGACCAAGAAATAAATCAAATTTTACCAAATATTAATACTAACTTAATAAATGACAAACTTTCTAGCAATAAAGGAAGGGTTGAGTCCATCAAATAGTTTTTATGATTAATTTAATTCGCCAAATAAGAAAACCCAAATATCAGTCCCTAAATATTATAGAGATAATAAAAGATAATTTAATTAACAACTTAAACTATCTTTATTCTTTACAGCCTCAAGCTGAAATTTTTCCGGTTTTAAAATCCAACGCTTATGGTCATGGGCTCAAGGAGGTTTGTAAAATATTAAACGAAACTCAGGTTAAAATGATAGCGATTGACTCATTTCCTGAAGCTCAAATAGCCTATAAAAACTTTAAGGGAAGGGTTTTAATTCTAGGAGAAATGCCTCTTAGAGCCTATAGATACTGCAAATTAAAAAGAACTGATTTTATTGTCTATAACTCCGAGACCCTAAAATATTTAAGTAAATATAAAAAGAGGGCTAATATCCACTTATTTTTAAATACTGGAATGAATAGGGAAGGGATAGATAATATAGAAGATTTTATTGATAAAAATAAAAATTATATTGATAAAGTTAATATAGCAGGATTTTGTTCACATCTAGCCGAGGCCGATGATCCCGAAAGTAATTTTAATGAAAAACAAGAGGCTCTATTCTTTAAAGGTTTGGAAGTTTTGCATAATAACAAAATTTACCCCCAATGGATTCACTTGGGAAATTCCGGCGGAGTTTTCTTATTAAAAAACAAGATACTCAATGCCTTTAGACCCGGGATATCTTTTTATGGATACAACCCCTTTAAGTCTGGGGCCAACGAAGACATAAATTTAACTGAATCATTAAAACCAGCACTTAAATTAAAATCGACCGTAGTAGCTACTCACAAGGCCTCGGCTGGAGACAAGGTTTCTTACGGAAATAGCCTGAGGCTAGAAGAAAGCACAAATATTGCAGTAATTCCTTTTGGCTATTTTGAAGGCCTAGACAGACGTTTTTCCAACCGTGCAAAATTTTTATACAGGAATAAGGAAAATATTATTTGGGTCAAAATAGCTGGGAAAGTTTGCATGAATTTAAGCTGTTTAGATTTTAAAAATAGGGAAGTAAAGGTGGGAGATCAGGTTGAGATTATATCAGAGATAAAAAACATGGAAAATTCTTTAGAAAATTTAAGTGAAAAAATTGGAGTTTTAAGTTACGAAATATTGGTAAACTTAAAATCTAATATAAAAAGAGTTATAAAATAGTAACAAAAAGAATTAAAAGCTATGAATAAAAAATTAAACACTAGATCACTCGGAAGATGTGGTAAAAAAAGCTATTCAGGAACATTTCAGAAGAACAAGAAATGCAATAGCCTTAGGGTTTTTTGGATTTCCATTTTTTCTTTAATATTATTAGTAGCTATAACTATTTACTTGCTTTCGTCTAATTGGCTCAATATTAAGGTAGTTGAGGTTGAAGGAGTTGATTCAGTTAATAAACAGGCCCAAATAGAAGCTATTGCTTACAAACAACAGGAGAGTAAAAATTTTTTATTTTCGCAAGAAAGCTTGGTTTTTTTTAATAGAAGTGAATTAATTAAGAACCTAGATGAATTTAACTTCTCAGAATTAAAAATAGAGAAAAAATATTTTAGCAAAAAATTAATAATAAGCGCCCAGGAGAGAGAAAAATCTCTGATATTCAAAGAGGGTGAATATTTTCATTTTTTAGATATAGAGGGAAACATTATATCTAGTCAAATTGACTGTCAAAGTGAGTTGTTACTACCAGAAAATTTAGAAAAAACAGAAGAGGAAGTAGAAGGAGAAACCGACAACAATATTTATGAAATAAAAAAAGAAGCCGAGGACTGTTTAAACTTCAATGACGCCTATAAACAGGAAAGCTTATACCCACTTATCGACAATAATGGAGGAAATAGGTTGATAGAGTCTCAAAAAAGAATAAAACTAGAATCGGAATACATTGATTTTTCCTTAAAATTATACAATGATTTAAGAGGGGAGGAGCAATTTGATTTAAACAGAATTGTTTTAGATGATGATTATAACACTATTAAGGCCCGGTTAAACAACAACCTTGATCTTTATTTTAATTTTGAGGATGATTACTTGGAGCAAGTATCTAAATTTTTCACCTTAAAAAGGGAGAAAGGCTCTGAGCTAGAATCAAAGAAATATATTGACCTTCGTTATGGTGATAAAATATTTTACTATTAATTAATTATAAAAATATGGGAGAAGGATTTTTTAAATTTGTTTTTATTACGGCGATATTTGTTTTCTGTTTAGTAGTAATAGGGATATTTCTTATCATTCTAAAAATACTATTATTATTTAACCCAGAGTTAAATATAATGGGTCTAACCATCTACTAGCCCTTTACATAGGTTTAATTTTAGTATATAGTTATACTATAAGGTTAATTAATATACATAATGAGAAGTAAGATATAATTAAAAATATACCTTACAATATAGTGCCCTTCGCTAAAACAACGATAAAGGTCAATTCCCTTATTACCTTAATAGAAAGCGTTTAGACTCCTTTAGGTATTACTTATTGCTAATGTCTAATAATATTAATTTTATGATTAAAATTTAAATCAATCCGGGTCTTAACACACATCTTTGATCTTAAATTTTAAACCCCATTTTTAATCTTGGTCCTAATCCCCTCTTATTTAAAGTATTTTCTGGTATTTTGGGTTACTTACACCCTAAATTAAGCCAAATTTAGAAATAAAACGCTTAGATAGATAAAACCACATAATTGCTTAAAATAACTCTAAAAACAGCCATTTTAAGCCGAATTTAAGACATTTTTATATAATATTTATTATGACCGACAAAAATAAGCCCATTATCAAGCACTTGACTGATTTTATAAATTATTGTGAAATTCAGAAAGGCCTAGCTAATAAGACTCAAGAAAATTATGCCCGTTTCTTGGGTGACTTTTTTGCCTGGTTAAAAGCCAATAATTTAGAAAAACTGAGGCCAGTAGATTTAAGTGAAGAACATGTTTGGCGTTATCGTTTGTACTTGTCTAGAAATAAAAGTATTAGAACCAAGACCGAGTTAAAAAAGGTTAGTCAAAATTTGTATCTGATAGCCTTGAGGTCATTATTGGAATATTTTAGTGAAAAAAATATCACCTCCCTTCCCCCTAATAAAATAAAGCTAGCCAAGGCTAGTGGTGACAGAGAAATAAATTTTTTAAACTTAGAGCAAATCAAAAAATTATTAGAAGCCCCGGACACCTCCAATAAAGCGGGGTTGCGAGATAGATCAATGTTGGAAGTTTTATTCTCCACTGGCTTACGTGTAGCCGAACTTCGTTCTCTAAATCGCGATCAATTTAAAATTGATAAGAATACCGAGGATCTAGAGGTGGTTATAGTTGGTAAAGGATCGAAAATTAGAACTGTTTATTTTTCAAAACGAGCAGTGATTTGGTTAAAAAAATATTTAGATTCGAGAGTTGATATGGATGAAGCCTTATTTATAAATTACTGGAAACCAGCCCAAAGTGGAAATCAACCTCGACGCCTGACAGTTAAAAGTATTGACTCCATAGTAAAAAAATACGTTAAAATTGCCGGACTACCAATGATAACTACTCCACACACTTTACGACACTCTTTTGCGACTGACTTATTGTCTCAGGGAGTTGACTTACGTTTAGTGCAGGAATTTTTAGGTCATCGTAATATCGCTACTACTCAAATATATACCCATGTTACCAAAAAACAATTACGCGACATTCACCGCAAGATTCATTCTGATAAAAATTTATAGCCTTATTAATAATAACTTTATCAAATAAAATAAGCCCCACTTGATTGGGGCTTGTATTTTTTTAAGAAGAGAGCCTGAAAGCTCTCTTGTCTTCTTCGATATTTTCTATTAGAGAAATTCTTTCAGCGCCAGTTGACTCGTCTAAGGATTTTTTTATAGTCGGCCAGGCGTCACCATAAAAATCTTTTTCGACAAATGTCTTTTTATTTTTTGCTTGTCTCTTTGGTGTTAATCTTAATCTTTTACTTCTCCCTTGTATTTTAAGGGATAAATAAATAAAAATGTAAAACCAATTTTTCATTTTTCCTCCTTTTTTAGAAAATATCACTCGTAAAGGCTAACATATCTAAAAAATAGAGTCAAATAAAAAAGTGTTTCTATGGTAGATAACTGAGAGGATTTACTGGAAGTCCCTCTTTTCTAACTTCAAAATGAAGATGTGGTCCAGTAGAAAAAGACCCAGCGCCTGAAGTTCTAGGAGCTCCACCAGTTCGACCTATAACCTGTCCTTGAGCAACATATTCATCGGCTCTAACAGAAACAGCAGAGACGTGACCATAAACAGTAGAAAAGCCGTCGGCATGGATTATCATAATATAAGCATAGGATGTTGATCCGTCAAATTTTACCCTAGCAACATAACCAGAGGCCGCTGCTCTCAAAGTGGTGCCCTGGGCAGCCCTAATGTCCACACCAGAGTGCTCCCCTATAGACCTCCTAAAAGGATAGGTGGGGTCGTGGAAAGTGGCTGTTATGGTATTTTTAGTGACCGGCCAGATAAAACCAGACATTTCCTCTTCTATTCCGCTATTTTCTCTTTGAATTAACTTTTCTCTTACAGTTCTCTCTAAAGATGCTATTTCGGCCATAGCCTGATCGTTTTCCCTTTTAGCAATAGTTAATAATTTCTTGTATTCCTCTTCTGATTTTTGAGTTTCGTCTAGTATAAATTCTTTGTAACCAATCTCTCCTTCTAAAATGTTTTTTTTGTTTTCCAATTCTTTTTTTAACTCCACTAATCTGTTTTTCTTTTCTTCTAAAACCTCCAACTGAGCATCCATTTGCTCTTTTATAGTCTTTAATCCGGACAAGCTGTTAGCAATTTCCTTATTAGTGTTTTCTAAATAAGTTATTTGATTTATAAAGTCAGTAAGAGAGTTATTTAAAAGAATTATTTCCAAAGGAGTAGATTGACTTTGTTTGTGAAGTAATCTTAATAGAGATGAAATACTCTCCTTGTCTCTTTCTATTTGCTTTGTTTTGTTGTCAATATCAATTTCAATTTTTCTTAACTCCAAATTATTTTTACTTACCTCTAAAATAGTTTCTTCTATTTCTAGTTCTGATTTTTTTAATTTAGTTTCTAATATTTCCAGTTGATTTCTAAGAGTATTTTTCTCTTGCTCCTTTGCCTTTATTAGACGACTATATTGTTCTTGATTCTTTTGAATGTTTTCTAATTGCTTTTTCTGATTTTGAATTTGGGTATTTAATACTTTAATTTCATCATCCACTTCTGCTCCGTATTGCGAAATAACCACGTCTGACCTTACAAAAAAAACACCAAGCATTATTAAAAATACCATCAAAAAAATATTGGCTTTTTTGTTTATTATTAACATGTCTATATTATACCTAATTTTTAAAAATATATCAATAAAAATAATAAGAATTTAAATTTCATCAATAAATTTTGGATCTATTAACCCAATCAAGCGACTTTTACTAACCGCATAGCTGTATTCGTTAAAATTACTATAAGACAAAAAAATTCCCTGCTTAGCTCGGGTTAGGGCTACATAAAATAATCTTTTCTCCTCCTCCATATTATCGGATCGAAAAAATGGGAAAGTACCTTCGTTCAGCCCCAGTAAAAAAACATGGTCAAACTCCAGACCTTTAACCTGGTGAACAGTGACAATCGGCACTCTTCCCTGCTCTAATCCCAAAAAATCAATATTTTTTACCAAGCCAGCATAATGTAATAAATTATGTAAAGATGATTTGGGATCTAGATTTTTATTATCACGACTGGCAAAAAAGGTTTTTAAAGTTTCAAAGGATTTTAATCGTTGTTCGGAGTTTTTGTCTTTTTCATAAAATTCTTTAAGGCCCGATTCCGTCCATAAATATTCTAGTAATTCTGTGGGGCGCAATTTATCAATCTGCTTTTCCCAATTATTAATACTCAAGCTTAAATTTAAAAACTTGTCCCTAAATTTTTTCCACAAAACAATTCTGTCTTCGCTTTTCTTTTTTAATTCTGTGATTAAATAGAATAATAATTCAATGGTAGCCCCAACATCATCATCAGCACTATGAGTAGCGGTTTGAAAATTTAAATTTTTAGCAATATTACTTAATTTATAGCTTTCTAAATTCAAAATTTTTCTAGCTAAATCTAAGGTGTCATAATAATCAGAAAAAGAAATATTAATTCCGTGGCGCTTGGAATTTTCTTTAATCATATTTAGGTCAAATAAAACATTATGTCCAACAACCACAGAATTTCCAATAAATTTCTTTAAATTTTTTAAAATCTTTTTAGGATCTTCTCCTTTTTCGGCTAAAAATTCATCACTAATTTTATGAACAAAATAAGAAGAGCCAACTGGTTTTTTACTTTTTAAATAAAAATGAAATTCTTCACCCATTTTTCCGTCAATAATTTCTCGAGCATAAATTTGAACGATATCATCAACGGCCGGGTTAATTCCAGTAGTTTCGGTATCTAAAACAATCATCCGTCCCTCTTTTTCATATTTCAATAACTCACTAAAAGGTTCTAAATAATTATAATTTTTAAAACTTAAAAAATTAGATAAACCAAGACCGCATTCCTTGCCCTGAAAATATATTTTTTTCAAAGTTTCCTCACCAATATTTTTAGCCGGTCGCTCTATAACTCGCTTAGCTGAAAAAGTATCAGCCTTATTTAATAATATTTTTAAATAAGCAAAAATATCTTTAACTTCCTGGCGTTTGAAAAAATTATACTGATCAACTGTTAAAAAAGAAATGTTGTTTTCCAAGAAAACTTGAGAAACATTATTTACCTGACGATTATTGCGAGTTAAAACAGCTATTTTACTCTTAGGATTATCGGCTTTTATTTTTTTAATATTATCAATGATCCACAAAACTTCTTCTTTTAAGTTATAGCCATGAAATAATTTAATGGCCCGATTATCATTTTTATTTTCTTCAATTTTATTTTCCGTTCCACTGCTTAATTCCTTAGTTTGAGGATTTTCCATGTTTTTTAAAACAGACATAAAGGCTTCCAGCAATATGGGGTTAGAGCGATAATTAATACTTAGACCCAATTCTTTAACCGGAGCAAAATGACTTTTAAATAAGTCAGCGATGAAAACTGGTTGCGAATCTCTAAAGCTATAAATAGTCTGATCAATATCACCAATTAGGGCAATATTTTTATGAACCTTGGCTAACTCCTTGATAACTAAATATTCCGATAAATGGGTGTCCTGAAATTCATCCAATTGGATAAAGCGAAAACGATTGGACCATTTAGAATTAATCTCTTTATTGGTCATTAAAGTTTTTAAAGTTAGCAACACTAACTCATTAAAATCTAAAGAATTTTGTTCTGATAATTTTTCCAAATATTCTTCACCAAAAATTATCATATCAGGTGGAATTTTTTTATCAGGAATTTTATGTCCCATTTCTTTTTGTAAAAGAGAGAGGCGATATTTGTAATATACTTCAATGATATTTAAAACTTCCTGTTTTTTTTCTGGGAAAGAGAGATTAGACTTAATAAAAATTTCTCTGATAATTTCAATTTGTTCATCCTCGTCTAAAATAGAAAAATCAGCCGATAATCCAATATTCTTGGCTTCAGCTTTGAGAAAATAAGCACAAAATCCATGGAATGTTTGCACAGTTAAGGCATCAAAATCATTTTTATCATCTACTCTTTCTTTGATGCGACTTTTCATTTCATCAGCGGCACGATTGGTAAAAGTGAGGGCTAAGATTTCATCTGGCCGAACACCCTCTTTTACAGCTTTTATAATACGCTCTGTTAAAACCGTAGTCTTGCCCGTACCAACTGGAGCATTAATTAGATAAGCGCCCCAAGTGCTATCAATAATATTTTGTTGCTGGGGATTGAAATTCATATTTTAAAATTTAGATAAAATTTAGTTTAATTTAAGTAAAATTTAAAGTAGCAAAAACACTACTTCTATGTTAAAATAATGATAGATTATTATTATAACATTTTTTATGGATTTAGAGAAAGAAAGGTTATTATTTAAAAGTGGACATAAATTAATAGCTGCCACCGATGAGGCCGGACGCGGTCCTTTGGCCGGTCCAGTAGTCAGCGCCTGTGTTATTATTGATGAAAATTTTGCAATTACTCCTGAGCTAGAAAAGATTAGGGATTCTAAAAAATTAAGCGCCAAGCAACGTCAAACCCTCTTCCCTATTATCAAAAAAAGCGTTAAGGCCGTAGAAATTGGAATTTGCGATAATGGAATTATTGATAAAATAAATATTTTGCAAGCTAGTTTTTTATCGATGCGCCGGGCCTTGAATAAAATAGATTTAAAACCAGATATTATTTTAGTTGATGGTAAATTTAAAATTCCTAAAATAGACATTCCCCAGGAAGCGATTATCTCAGGTGATAATACTGTTTTTAGTATTGCCATGGCTTCAATTATTGCTAAAGTCAGTCGTGATTTTATTATGGAGGAATTTCATAAAAAATACCCCTTATACTGTTTTGATAAGCATAAAGGGTATGGAACTAAATTACATATGGAAATGATTAGCCTCTATGGACCCTGTCCTATTCATCGTCTCAGCTTCGCCCCGTTTTCGGTGCCGGTTGATAAGATTAATTCTTGAAATATAAAACAAGCTATAATACAGCCTTCTTAACTCTATCTAAGCTTTTACCTTTTCCCAAAACCCAAGCCAACTCCATCGGACTAGGGCTATTTTTTTGTCCAGACAAAGCTACTCGCATTGGCCATAAATAATCACCATTCTTCTTATCATTACTTTTAATATAAGCAAAAATAGCTTCTTCTAAATTTTCTTTGGTCCAATTGTCTTCATTAATCCCCTCCAAAACCGGAATTAATTCTTTTAAATTATTTTTAACATCTTCTAAACTTAAACTTTTCCAAACCAATAATTCCTCATCATAAACAATTTCATCTCTAAATAAATAAAAACTCAACTCATTAATATCTTCTAATTTTTTTAATCTTTCCTGAGAAACAGAAATAACTCTATGAATAAAATCCAAATCGGTATTTTCGTTAATTAATCCTTCTTTAGCTAAATAGGGTCGACATAATTCACTCAATTCCTCGACGCTTTTTTGACGAAGATAATAACCATTTAAATAATCCAATTTTTCTAAATCAAAAACTGCCGGCGAAACACCCATTCCCTCTAAAGAAAATTTTTCGATTATCTCCTCTAAACTCAAAATCTCCTGATCATCTTTAGGATGCCAACCAAGTAGAGCGCAAAAATTAATAATAGCCTCGGGTAAATATCCCTTATTCCTATAATCTTCCACAAAAACATCGCCCTGACGCTTGCTCAACTTTCCTCCACCTTTATTCAAAATTAAAGGTAAATGAATAAATTTAGGCATCTCCCAGCCAAAAGCTTGATACAATAAAGCGTTCTTAGGAAAACTAGCTAACCACTCATCACCTCGAGCGACGTGACTTATTTTCATTAGATAATCATCAACAATATTGGCAAATTGATAAGTTGGCACTCCGTTAGATTTTATCAAAACATGATCATCTAAGTCGGCGGTTTTAAAAACAATTTTTCCCCGAAGCTCATCAACCACCTCCACACAAATATTTTGTGGAATTTTTTGTCGAATAACATAGCTTTCACCATTTTTAATTTTTCCCTCAACCTCCTCGGCGCTCAAACCTCGACAATGACCATCATATTTTGGAGCCTGTTTATTTTCCTGTTGCTTATTTCTCATCTCCTCCAATCTTTCAGCCGAACAAAAACAATGGTAAGCACCATCTTTGGCTAATAATTCTTTAATATATTTTTGATAAATTTCCAAGCGCTGAGTTTGAATATATGGTCCATAATCACCACCGACATGCGGACCTTCATCAAATTTTATTCCCGCCCAAGACAAAACATCCAATAAACTCTCCACTGCTCCATCAACTTCCCTTTTTTGATCGGTATCTTCGATGCGTAAAACAAAATCGCCTTTCATACTTTTAGCTAAAAAATAACCGAACAAAGCCGTACGCAAATTGCCAATATGAACAAATCCGGTCGGTGATGGTGCAAATCTTAATCTAATATTATTTTTCATAAATACTTTATTATTTTTATATTCTTAATTATTTTATGTTAAAATTAATCCTATCAATTTCTATATTTATCTTTTCCCTTTTAGGTAATCATTAAATTTATCAAAAAAAACCTTAGTTGCGTCCCTCCTAATAGGATGAACCTCTTTAACTAAATCTGAAGCCCTTACCCATTTCCAGGCAGAATGATCCCAAAAATTGATTTTAATATCGGCGTCACTCCCCTTGTATTCAGCAATTAATAAACTTTGCACTTGCCCCTTAAAACCATAGCGCCCCTTAGTATTAGCTATATATTTGAAAACATTTTTATAAATCTTTTTTGGAAAAAACTCCCTAATACCTAGTTCTTCATACATTTCCCTGCTACCAGCACGCATTACCCTGTCGCCATCAGTTCCACCCTGAGGCAATTGCCAGTGCCCCTCTTCTTCACTTCTTTCTGCTAATAAAATCTGATAATGATCCAATGGATTTCTATCTTTATTGTCTATAGCTGTATAAGGCAAGGGATTTTTTTTATACAATAAACAAGCTACATTTTTTCTATATTTAAAAGGAGCAAGAAACTTCCAATAAAGAAATTTATTCATAAAAATAAAAACCGCTCGGAATATTCTTTTAAACCTCTTGGGCTGCTTTATCAAACGCCATAACCATTCTAAACCTAAAAATCTCATCCACTTAGGAGCTCGCTTAATTTTCCCAGTTAGAAAATCCAAGGCCCCACCAATGCCAATACCAATTTTAACGCTAGGGACTTTTCCTAGATTATGAAAAATAAATTTCTCCTGATAAGGCGCTCCAAAATTACATATCATAACATCTGGAGAAAAATCTAAAATCTTATTAGGAACCAAAAAATCTAATTTATCATTAACTCTTTTTTCTATTTTTTTAGCAAATTTAGTAAAAATATTTTTTTTCTCAAAATCAAAATTAATAAGTTCTCTTTTAGTAGAAATTGAAAAATCAAAATCAGCCTCCTCAATTAAGAACTTTAAATTTGGGTAGCGATTAGATAAGGCTATAGATATCTCTGAAGAAGATGATAAACCTTTTTTATTATTGACTATTAAAACTTTTTTATTTTTTTCTTCGGCTATTCTTAATATTTCCAAAATAGCATCGGCTCCAGTTAGACGCTTTATTTTTTTCCCCATCAATGTAGCCGACAATTTCAAACCGAAGCCATCCGGCAAGGAAAGACTGGCTTTATTTAAAATATAAAAAAACTCCTCATCTTTTCGAGATTTCAAAATTATCTCGGGATTGGGTGTAACTATATAATTTTGATTATTGGACTCTAAAAAATCTAATATTCTTCTAGAAAAAACTTCCAAACTAATATCATTGTCTAAATTAACTCCTAAAATATTTATCATAAGGCAAGCAAATTATTTAATATTATTCTATTATAGTGCATATTTTCTGCTAATTTTATTATATCCTAAATATAATCTTTAGTAAACATAAAAACAACCATAACTCAATATTAGACTTTTAGTCTTAAATTTGCTAAAATTTTAATATAATAAATATAAAAATTATAATTAATTTATAATAAAATTATATGCAAAAACTTGACCAAGTTTCAAATAAAATTAAAGTATTAACTATTAACAATCCTAAAAAACCAGGAGATATGAAATGGTATAATATTTTAAAGCCTGGGAAAAAAGAAATTGATTACCTTAAAAAAGAATTTGACTTTGAAGAAAAGCACCTAGAGGCCTCTCTATCAAAAATGTCGGCTCAAAGACCGATGATTTATCAAGGAAAAAATTATTTGTTTATAATATTACACTTCCCCATCCAATATAAAGGAAGAATAATCCCGGGAGAAATAGAATTTTTCATCGGGCACGGATTTTTAGCAACACTTCACGACAATAAAAACAAAACTTTGAATGATTTTTTTAATTATTGTCAAAAAGAATCAGTCTTCCTAGAATCATACCAGTATGAATCATCAGCTATTCTGCTTTATGAAATTCTCGAGAAGCTCATACAAGATTCATATTTGCTATTAGATGAAAACAATATAAAAATCAACGAAGTAGAGAAAAAAATATTTTCTCAACAACAAAAAATTATTACTTCAAAATTATTAACTCTAAAAGTTAATATTATTAATATCAGAAGAATTGTTCAAAACCATAAAAATATCATGAAAAAATTAACTGAAATGAAAAGTAGTTTAGTTTCTCAAAAACAAATAACTCGATATTATGACATGCTAGCTGAGCACAGTCAAAGGATTTGGGAGTTTTCTGAGATTCAAAAAGAGATAATTGAGTCATTACATGATACTAGCGAGTCAGTTATGAGTTATAAAATAAATAATATCATGAAAACTCTTACTATTGTCTCAGTTATTTTAATGCCCTTAAATTTAGTAGCATCAGCTCTAGGAATGAATATGGATCCCAACCCACTTAAGACTCAAAGTGGTATTACCTACCTAACGAGCGTCTCTATTGTCTTTATTATCTTAATTATAATTATGTTAATATTTTTTAAAAGAAAAAAATGGTTATAAAAAAAATTTAAAAAAATAGGCGAAAAATAGGTAAAATCACTAAAAATACTGGCGAAAACCAGTATTTTTTAAAATCTCACTTACTATTGACATTAATTTATTATTGTGATATAATTACCTATTAATTTAAAGATATGAAAATATATATAATTGGACAAAAAGGAATACCGGCAATGGGGGGCGGAGTGGAAACTCACGTTCACAATTTGTCTTTAAAATTAGCTGAAAAAGGCCACGATGTTTTTGTTTATACTAGGCATAGTTATAGTGATAAGAGATTAAAGAAATACCAAAATATTAATCTAATTCCCCTGCCTAGCATAAAAACAAAAAATCTAGATGCTATCAGCCACACAATATTGGCCTGTTTTGATTTTATTTTCAAGAGAAAGGCTGATGTGATTCACTTCCATTCTATCGGACCAGCTTCTTTAATTTGGCTAATAAAAATTTTCCGTCCTCGAGTTAAGGTTGTCTTTACCTTTCATAGTCAATGCTACTTTAACGCTAAGTGGGGTAAATTTGCTAAAAATTATTTAAGTTTAGGAGAAAAAATCGGATGTAAAATGGCCGACGAGGTTATTGTTGTTTCTAAAAATCTAAAAAAATACGTAGAGGATAAATACAAGATTAAAGTAAAATATATTCCTAACGGAGTTAACGAAGCTAAAATTATTCCGGCTAATATCATAAAAAGTAATTGGGGGCTAGAAAAAGACTCCTATATCCTGTCTGTATCTCGTCTAGTAAAAAATAAAGGGCTGGAATATTTAATTGAGGCTTACAAAAATATTAATACTGACAAAAAATTAGTTATTGTTGGAGATGGTCCGTATATTAGTAAACTAATAGAGCTGTCTTCAGGAAATAAAAATATTATTTTTACCGGAAAGCAATTTGGGGATACTTTAGCTGAACTATATTCTAACGCTAATCTATTTGTTCAGCCGTCCGAGGCTGAAGGCCTATCAATTTCCTTGCTAGAATCTATCTCTTATAAGCTTCCAGTTTTAATTAGTGATATTGAGGCAAATTTGGAAGTTGTTGGTCCAGATGCTTTTTCTTTTGAAAATAAAAACACTTCTGATTTAATCGAAAAATTAAAGTTATTTTTAAGTGAAGAAAATAAAGAAGACATTGACAAGAAAAGGGAGAAAATATATAATAATATAATGGAATATTACAATTGGGACGATATTGCTAGCAAAAATATTGAATTATACAAGTAAATAAACGCCACTTTTATTGCTGTAATAATAAACAAATATATACGGCAATAAAGAAGTAGACCCTAGTCCTTTAACAACAATACCAAAACAACATACATACTTCTGCACTTCAAATTCAACTAATATAATAACAAACCAAAAAAGGAGACCTCGTGTGAGAAACTAAGCTCGAGGAAAAACCATGAAAACAACGACTATTGTGATGATTGCTACACTCGCTTTTGTCTTGGGGGGGTGTAAAGATTTCGACATGGCAACGCCATCGTCGGACCCTAATGTTACACCAGTCCCATCAGGACAGTACACCTGGCCAGGATGTAATCCCAGGCCGGTGGAATTCCTGGGAAAAACCCAGGTTGCTTCTGGCTCCTACGATTATTCCTTCCGGATACATCTGGACGGAAGTCAGGTGGACCCCAATCCCCTTACTCTGGGATCATTCTCAATTCCTCATGTAGGACCGACAGGATGTGCCCCTAGTAATGGTGACGTAATATACAACAACGTTTCAAACGATGCCCAGTATTATCTGGACAAAATTGAAAACGGATGGGTGTATTACCGGATCAGGTCTGCTCCAGGTCACACTTTGAAATACAATATCTCAAAGATGCCCGGGGCAATTCCAGGCAACTGGTTTCTCAGACATGGGTTGGCCTACGATGACGGTGTAAACAACATCATCATCTTTACAACCAACTGAGGCACGCACACGCACCAAAAAAAACAAGAAAGCCGAGCAAATGCCCGGCTTCTTTTAATTTTACAGACAATATTATTTTAATAACGATCTGACAAACTCAACAAATAAAGGATGAGGTGCTAAAGGCCGAGAAATATATTCGGGATGAAATTGAACTCCCACAAAAAAAGGATGATCTTTTAGTTCAATAGCCTCAACAATATGACCATCAGGTGAAGTCCCTGAAATTATTAGTCCCTTTTTTTCAAACAATTCTCGATAGTCATTATTAAATTCATAACGATGACGGTGTCTTTCGTTAATAACATCTTTAAATCCCATTTTATTATAAGCATTAGCCAATCTTGTTCCCTTTTTCATTTTACAGGGCCAAGATCCAAGGCGAATAGTCCCTCCATAGCCCTTTTTCTTAATTAACTCTTCCTGCTCCGGCATAATATGGATGACTTTATTTTTACCTTTAGGATTAACCTCTTCTGAATTAGCATCAGATAAACCACAAACATTACGAGCAAACTCAATAACGGCCATTTGCATACCATAACATAAGCCCAAATAAGGAATCTTCTTTTCTCGACAATATTTAATAGTTCTTATCTTCCCTTCCGAACCACGGCTACCCCAGCCCTGAGGGACAATGATACCATCAAAGCCCTTAAGAACACCGACTCCCTTCTTCTCGACATCCTCTGTGTCTATCCAACATAATTGTGGGCAAACCTTATTATGAGCTCCAGCATGCTTTATAGCCTCAATTACAGAGATATAAGAATCACTCAAATTAAAATCTCCCGTACAAAAATATTTTCCAACTATACCAATCTTAACTTCCTTTTTGGCATTTTTAATATTACTTATCATTTGTGCCCAGCTCTTAGATTGTTTAATGGATTCTTGATTGGCCCTAGGTTTCAGCTTTATTTTTTTTAATATTTTTTGACTTAAATTATTTTTTTCAAAATTAATTGGAACTTCATAAATAGAATCTATATCAGGAGCAGCAATAACATCCTCTTTTAAAATATTGCAATGCATAGCTATTTTTTCACGACGAACATCGTCAATATCTTTTTCCGAGCGAGCCACAATAAAATTAGGTTGAATTCCAGCAGTATTTAGAGTTCTAACTGCATGTTGAGTTGGCTTGGTCTTCATCTCCCCTATTTTATTAGGAATTGGTAAATAGGAAACCATCACAAATAAAACATCATCAGGATTTTTTAACTTCATCACTCTAGCTGCTTCTAGAAATAATAAATTTTCATATTCACCTACTGTTCCGCCTATTTCAATTACCATTATTTCAGCCTTACTTTTTTCTACCGCCTTATAAATCCTCTCCCTTATCTCTCTAGGAATATGAGGAACAACCTGAACACACTTACCCTCGTACTCTAAATTACGCTCTTTATTTATAACGGTTTGATAAACTCGACCGGTGGTCATGTAGTTTTCCTTATAAATATTTTTATTTAAAAACCTTTCGTAATTACCAACATCTTGATCAGTCTCATCTCCGTCCTCGGTAACAAAAACCTCGCCATGCTCTACTGGATTCATGGTCCCGGCATCAACATTAATATAAGGATCAATTTTAATAGCACTAACTCTGTATCCTTGATGTAATAAAATTTGAGCGATAGATGCTGTGGTTACCCCCTTACCAACTCCAGACATCACCCCGCCAACAACGAAGATAAATTTTGGATTTTTTTTATTAGACATATATTGACAATTAATTATATTTGTATTATTATTCATTGATAACCCTAGAGGTTTTAACCAGACAAAAAAAGGAACTATGCTGTATGTTTACAAGGGATTTCTAAGAGAAAATGGAAGATCAGAAAAGCTTTGCTTGTTTAATGAAGAAGAAAAAACAGCAGAATTTTTCAAAAAAGAAAAAGATCTTATCCAGTTCATTATTGAAAATTATTGTTCTGAATACAATAATTTAAAAAACGATTGGCAACCCTGGATACAAAGGATTTTAAAAGGTAAGTTCGATTTCGAAATTACCAAAAGATTAGCACCGGCGGAAGTGGAGCGCCTAATTGACAGGACTAAATCTGTCCTGTATTAAAAAATTTTTCACTAAACTGACCGTTCACCAAGAACGGTCTTTTTTTTATTTCAATAAATCTATCGCTGACTTTAATTGAGGATCCCTATCCTCCTTATAATCATCATAGCTCAAAACAACCTCTTTATCAGGAGTAATCCCCTTTTCGTTAATATTTTCCCCGGCTGGAGTTAACCATTCGGCCATAGTCATTTTTAAAGCTGACCCATCTCTTAATGGTTTTAATATTTGGACCGATCCCTTTCCATAACTTTTTTCACCGACAATTACTGCCTTACCATGATACTGCAGGGCTCCAGTCATAATTTCAGAAGCTGAGGCACTACCACCATTTATTAAAACAACTGTTGGATAATTTGTTAAACGATTTAAACCACTGGATTTATAATCCATAACTCGACCATCTCCAAACTTTTCAATAACTGCTATTTCACCATCTATCCACTCCCCCAACAAGGCTACAGGTGTTTCCAAATATCCACCAGGATTATTTCTTAAATCAATTATTAATCCCTTGGGATCAGAGTTATAAATATTATTAACTGCTTCAAGAAAAAGTTTTTGAGTATCGTTATTAAAGGAAATTATTTTTATTAAATGAATATCATCATCTAAAATATTGTGAGTAACACTTTTCACTATAATAGTATCTCTAATAATTTTAAATTCTAATACTTCTTCTAAATTTTCTCTAAAAATTGTTAAAACAACCTCAGATCCTTTTGGTCCCCTAATTTTGCTAACAGCCTCATTTATATTCATTCCCTTAGTTATTTCACTATCTATCTCTAAGATTTTATCGCCGGCCATAATTCCAGCTCGAAATGCTGGAGTTCCTTCCAGGGGAGAAATAACGGTTAGAACGTCATCCCTTATACCGACCTCCATTCCCACTCCTTCAAAAGAGCCAGACATTTCTTCATTAAAATCCTTATTTTCTTGAGGATCCATAAATTCGGTATAAGGATCACCCAAGGCTGAAACCATTCCTTTTAAAGAACCATAAAACATTTTTTTTTCGCTAAATTCTTCTTTGTTTATATAATTATTCCTTAAAGTATCCCAGATGTCCCAATATAAATTAAAGTCTACATTTTGAGACCATTGTCCATTATCTTTATCGTATTTACCAGTAACCTCTCCTAAATACAAGGCCTGATTTTCTGATAAGCGAGCAATGGTTTTATTACTGGTCACCAAATGAGCTCCACTAAAAAAAATAACAACAGCGAGAAACAAAACCAAAAAAACTCTGAAGAAAGAACCCAAAGCTTTTTTAAATTGCTTTATTTTTCTTTTATTTTTATCCATAAAATTAGGACCTAATCAATTTAACAAATGGGAATCGTCTAATATCCATAATAGCCGAAGGCTTTCGACGAGACCTAATCTTATTATAATTAACTATAAAATCCGGTTTATATTTATTAAATTTAAAAAGAGAAATTATTTCTCTTAAACTACTGACCTCCTTCCGACCACTTAAATTACAGCTAGTAGAAATTAAAGGAGATTTAACGGACTGTATTATTTTAACTAAAAAATCATTTTTTGGCAAACGAACTGCTACGCCGTTACTCTTTTTTACACCAAATTTATTTGCGAACTCATCTTTAATATTTAATATAAAAGTTGTTGGTCTAGAGTTTTTATCTAGCCAAGATTTTCTTAAAAAATCCTCCTGCTCCTTGGAGACTAGAAAATATTTTTTTAACATCAAGAAATCACTAACTAAAATTATAAAAGAATAGTTTTTCGGCCTATTTTTTATTTTATAAACCATACTTATAGCCGAAGAATTATCAGCTAAGCAACTTAAACCGTAAATAGTGTCAGTTAATATTACGCCAATATCCCCTCTTTTAAATCTGTCTACCACTAACTTCGCATCTAATTTATTTGAAATCTTTATTAAATCCATTTTTTTAAATAATAGTTGTCTCTAACATTCTAAGAGCATCTGGAATTAAAGGTGTAACCCAATCAACTGCGCCGACTAAAATTGGAGCTAATTCGGAATCAGTTATTACGGAAGTTAAAAAATCACTAGAAAAAGCGTAGCGAGACGAAACATATATTATTACGCCTAAAATAAATAGGCCCTGAATCAAGCCCAGCAAACCACCGAAAGATCTATTAAAAAAAGATATAACTGGTAAAGAGCTAATTAGGCGTAAAACTTTACCAATAATTTTAAAAATAATATTCAAGAAATAATTAACCACCGACAAAACTATAATAAAGGAAATTATTTTAATCCAAGAATCAGAAATAAAAGTTAAAAAAGACAGGAAGTCACTTAAATACAAATAAATATTTAGCGATATTATTATAGATAAAATAGCTGATATTAAACTAAGTATCATTCTAATTAAACCTAAATAAAAACCATACAAAACAAAAATACCTAAAAAAACAATTAAAATTAGATCTAAAATAACCATAATCTTAAGCTAATTAATCAAACGAGGGAAAAGAATCTCTCCTTTTTTTATTTTCTCATCCTTAAATTTGCTAATTATTTTATCAGCCGCCCCCGGAATAAATGGATAAAGAGCTAGGGCAATATCTAAAATATTTTCGCTGGATTTCTGTAAAACCCCTTGCTTTTCATTTTCTTCCGTCATTTTCCAGGGAGCTTTGAGACTTAAAAATTCATCCGTTTCTTTTATTTTAGAAACTATTGAAGATAATACTTCATTAATTTTATAATCATTCATTTTTTTGTCAATTTCTTGAAAAAAATCATTATCCTCCTCTAGCAATGGAATATCTTCTTTATAATTAACCTCCTTCAAATTAACCCTCAAACCTGATTTTTCTATCAAGTTAGAGACTCTAGCGACCAAATTACCCAAACCATTTACTAGATCAGAGGAATATAATTTCTCTAATTTTTCATAGGAAAAATCGCCATCTTCGAAAGTAGATATTTCCTTAGCTAAAAAATATCTAATAACATCGGGATGATATTTATCTGCTAGTTCCACAGGGTTTATAGTATTGCCAGAACTTTTACTTATTTTTTGCCCATTAATGGTTAAAAAACCGAAGACCAAAACTCCTTTTGGAACTGGTAGTCCAGCTGACATTAGCATAGCTGGCCACATAGCTGTCTGTTGGCGTAAATTATCCTTACCACAAACCTGCATCCCCGGCCAGAAATCATTAAACTTTTCTAAATTATCGGGCCAACCCAAGCAAGATATATAGTTTACTAGGGCGTCAAACCAAACATAAATAACCTGACTATCATCACCAGGAACAGTTATTCCCCAGGGCATTTTCTCCCTAAGACGGGAAATAGAAAAATCATTCAAACCTTTTTTAATAAAACTATTTATTTCATTAAGTTTCCCCTTGGGGCGAACAAAGTCGGGGTTTTCTTTATAAAGTTGCAATAGCTTTTCTTGGTAATTGGAAAATTTAAAAAAATAATTTTCCTCTTCGATATTCTCTACTTGCAAACTAGGGTGAAGCGGACATTTTCCCTTTTCTAATTCTGAATCTGTCTTCTCCATCTCACATCCAACACAGTATTTTACCTTATATTTCTTCTTATAAATATCACCATTTTCAAGGCATTTACTCCAAAAACTAGCCACAGACTTAGCGTGGTCACTGTTAGTTGTTCTAGTGAAGCTATTGAAACTTAAATTTAATACTTCGTGTAAATCTGAAAATTTCTGAGAATACTTATTACAATAATCAATAACATCAACTCCTGTTTCATCTGCCTTTTGCTTTATTTTCTTCCCATGTTCATCTGTTCCGGTGTTAAAAAAAACATCAAATCCTCTTTGTCTTTTGTATCTAGCGATAATATCAGCATTAATTATTTCCTTAGCAAAACCTATGTGCGGATCAGAATTAACATATGGTAAAGTAGTGGTTATATAAAATTTATTCATAGAAATACTGTTTAATAAGATTAATAAATAATAACTGTAAACTCCCCTTTTAAATTATTTTTATCCTGTTCAAATTTTTTATACAGCTCTTCAACTGAGTCGCTATAGAAGCTATGGTGTTTCTTGCTTATCTCTCTAAAAATCATTATTTTCTTAGAAAAATTTAAATTTAATAATTCTTGTAAAAGCTTGGATATTCGATATTTTGACTCATACAGCACCACGGGATATTTTAAGTCCAGCATCTCTTTTATAGCACTAATTCTTCCCTTCTTGTGAGGCAAGAACCCCAGGAAAAAAAACTTATCAGCCTTTATACCGGAAACTGATAGGGCGCTTGTCAAGGCTGAGGGGCCAGGAATTGGCTCAATATTAACGTCTGGTAACCTCTCTCTAACCAACTCAACTAATTGTCCTCCAGGGTCAGAAATATTAGGAGTCCCAGCGTCACTTACTAAGGCTATCGATTGACCCTTTTTTAATATCCCCAATATTTTTTCATATTTTTTATCACCAGAATGATGATGGAAGGATATTAAATTATTTTTAATATCATAATAGTCTAAAATTTTCTTACTAACCCTAGTGTCCTCACATAACACAAAGTCAACCTCCTTTAAAATTCTAAGAGCTCTTAAGCTAATGTCTTCTAAATTACCAATAGGTGTTGCAACAACGTATAAACTACTCATAATACTAACTTACTAAATCATCCTTTCTCTCCTTCATATATTTTATCCAATCATCAAAAATTTCCACCAAGACCTTGAAAGGGGCTTCTATTATGAAGTCTAAAACAAAAACAAAAATATTAACTCTGGAAGCATTGTTTGATAAAAATTTTCCTACAGCTACTATCGGGGTGTAAAAGAAGTCAAACAAAAAGGTAAAAATATTCTCCTTAGGCTCAATGATAATAAATTTTTTAATATCTCTTTTAATTCTAAAACTAAAAAAGCTAACAAACATTAAGAAGAATAAAAATATAGTAATACTAACCCAATTAAACTGAACAAAATCTAAAAATTTAATAATAAAATATATAGTTACAGAGAAGCCAACTAAATAAAGGAAGTTAAACACAAAATCCATGATAAACTTTCTTTTGGGTGGCTTTCTCAAAACGATAGCGTTGCGGCGACGTTTTTCGCTATAAACTATCTCCTCAACTCCAGCTATTATTTTCTTGGTATTTTCCTTAGCTGGGGCCCAGGTGAAAATTATCATTATAAAAAGTAAGAAGGCTGGAAAAGAAACATTTATAGCCAAAGAAAAAAGATTTAAATCCTCGCCAAACCACTTAACGGCTGGTATTTCTATTAAAAAAACAAAAATTGACTTAGTTAAAAAAATGTAAACAATACTTCTAAATCCAGCGCGCCATAATCTGTTTTTTATTTTCTTAAACCTCTTTTCGCAAGTTTCTTTAATTAAATTAACAAAAGATTTATGATTATTTAAGGCCTGATCATAAACCTTGATAGGATTATCCCCTATAACCTCTTGTAAGATCGAAAAGTATAAAGAATAACTCTTAGCAATTTTGTCTAATTGCTTGCCTAAAGGGTGATTTAACTGGGTTAAGGCAACTGAGTGCAAAACATCTATTTTTTCAGCCACCTCTGATATCCCCTTGGTATCAATTTTTGACCAGTTTTTATTATAATACTTAAAAACAATGAAATTTAATAAATCTTCATCGAAGTTGAGATAATTTCTGGCTATAGCTAAATAAATTTGAAGATCCAAATCCTTGTTGTGCGGTAAGTCCTTGGGCAAACTAATATTACTCTTTAAAATTTCATACATATCACTTACGACCTCCCTCTTTACATCATCTTTGTCTAAATTTTCCTCTATTTCAGCCGCCGCTAAGGCTAATATCCAATTTAAAAGTTTTTTCTGGGCCTTACTTGTCCTCCTCTTATTCCTCTTCCTCTTACCATAAAAACTAAAAAGCAGGTTTTCATTTCTAAAGCAATCATATTTTAACTTAATATATTTTTCTAATATACTGGCAATCTCTAAAACCTTAGTCTCCGCTACAGAATTGTTCTCTAAATATCCAGCTTGGATAAGCTCAGTTAATAGATGAATGGCTAACTCCTGGCTTTTGAAGTTTTTTACTATAAGGCCCTCTATCAATAGCTGTCGCTTAAAGATACGCTTAATAGCATTTTTTCGAAGTAAGTGGTCATCATCATAGTCTACAGCATTTCTAATTTTTTCATAAACAAAAGACAACTTAGAAACCATAGCTGAAACAACTATTTTAGAGGAGTCTTCGACTTCCTTTTTAGGGCTATTCTTCTTTACATACATCAACTGAAAAAGTTTTTTTGCACCAGTGCTTAGGCTTAATTGACCCTCTTTTTTCTTTTTTAAATGAGGACTAACCATAAAAAAATATTAAAATAAATAAAAAAATAATACTACTATCACCAGACATAACATTATTATTATTCCATATAATACAACATAAAGCAATAATAATACTCTAACATAATACAATAAAAAAAATAAAAAATCAATTTCTTGACATTTATGATTAAATTTACTAATATATAGCCATAGCCAGCAGGCTGTTTTTAATTTAATTTAAAGATATGGAAAAAATTGTAAAATATGTAAAAGAATCAATTGTAGAGCTCAAAAAGGTAACCTGGCCAGGGAAAAAGGAAACCCAACGCTATACTTTTTTAGTGATAGGAATAAGCTTGTTAGTGGCTGCCTTTTTAGGATCTCTAGACTTTATTTTTAATATTGGTTTAGAATTTTTAATTACAAAATAATATACTAATATGGCAAAACAAAATTTAAACCAAGGTCGACGTTGGTATGTACTACACACCTATTCCGGATATGAGGAGAATGTAGCCCATAATTTAAAGCAAAGAATAGAAACTCTAGATGTAAGCGACAAAATATTTAACGTCTTGGTTCCAATTGAGAAAAAAATAAAAATCAAAAACGGAAAAAGAAAAATCGTTGAAGAAAAGATTTTTCCTGGATATGTATTAGTAGAAATGGAAGTAACCGATGAATCATGGTATATCGTTAGAAACACCCCAAATGTTACTGGATTTATTGGAGTAGGAACAACACCAACCCCAATCAGTGAAAAAGAGGTTCAAGCCCTTATGAAGAGAATGGGAGTTGAAGAACCAAAATTCAAAATTGATATTGAAATTGGAGAAGTAGTTAGAATAAACGATGGCCCCTTTAAAAACTTCGAGGGCAAGGTTACCAATATTGATGAGGCAAAAGGAAAAATCAAAGTCAATGTATCAATGTTTGGTCGCGAAACTCCAGTTGAATTAGATTTCTTACAAATTAAAAAAATATAATAATAAAGTAATTTGATACCAATTAAAAAGGTTTGCTTCTTCAAATTATTTTTTAATCAATATGGCAAAGAAATTATTAACAAAAATAAAACTACAAATTCCAGCGGGTCAGGCTAATCCAGCCCCTCCAGTTGGACCAGCTTTAGGTCAACATGGCTTAAGCATCCAAGACTTTTGTACTAAATTTAATGACGCCAGTAAAAGCCGTATGGGAGAAATAGTCCCAGTAGAAATAAGCGTTTATGAGGATAGGACTTTTGATTTCATAATGAAAGCTCCTCCAGCCTCTGATCTTATTAAAAAATACGCTAAAATCAAAAAGGGATCTGGCAAGCCATTAAGTCAAAAAGTAGGATCTTTAACTAAAGAGGAATTAGCCGAAATAGCTAAAATTAAAATGACCGACCTAAACACCGAAGACCTAGATCAAGCTATGAAAATAATAGCCGGAACAGCCAGGCAAATGGGAGTAGAAATAAAATAAAGATATGAACATTGAAAAGCCCAATAAAGATATTAACGATAAAATAAATAATCCTTTTATCGAAAAAGAAAACGACATAATGTTAAATACCCTCCAAGAAGAAGATAGAAAGATTCTACAGGAAAAATTATTATCTCTGTATAGACTTAACACTTCCCTGCACCTGGAATATACAAACAAAGAAAAGAGACTAAAAGAATTGGAAATGTTTAAAGAAAAACTAGACGATGCTATTATTTATATCACTAATATCTATTTGATTTTAAAGGGAAAAGATATAGCTGATGTTAAAGAGGTAGAAGAATCAGATTTTACCGAAAAAGACCTTTCAAATTTAAACTTAAAAATAGATTACAAAAAAGTAGATGATTTTACCTTTAGTAGTAAAAGAAGTTTGATAACTCTTTTTAATGCCTGTAAAAATTTGCAAGCCAAATTAGATAAAAAAATGCAAGAAATCTCAGAAAAACATGAAAGGCAAAAATTAGAGAATGAAAAAGAAAAGTCCGAAGTTTATTAAATAATTTATTAATTTAAATGGTGGGAGAAAAATATTTTTAGAAATTTTTCGCCATTACCACTAAAAAATATGGAATTTGATAAGAACAAAAGTTATTCGATCAATGAGGCTGTTGAATTGTGCAAAAAGTTAAACAAAGTTAAATTTGACCCCTCAATTGAAGTTCATTTTAGCTTAGGAATTGACCCCAAAAAAGGAGATCAACAAGTTCGATCAGCTGTAAGCTTGCCACATGGGACAGGAAAAACAATTAGAGTAGCAGCTTTTGTTTCTCCCGACAAAGTTGAAGAGGTAAAAAAAGCTGGGGCGGATTTAGTTGGAGGAGAAGATTTAATAGAGGAAATCAAAAAAACTGAAAAAACTGATTTCCAAATAGCAATTGCTGATATGGATATGATGAAAAATCTGTCTAAAATCGCTAAAATATTAGGTACTAGAGGTCTAATGCCCTCACCCAAGAATGAAACAGTCACCAACAACCCTGTTAAGGCCGTAGAAGAGCTTAAAAAGGGCAAAATTAGCTTTAAAAACGACGACACAGGCAATGTTCACTCTATTATCGGAAAAGCCAGTTTTGATACTCAAAAACTAGTAGAAAACCTAAATTCAATAATAGACGCTATTAAGAAGGCTAAGCCAAACTCATCTAAGGGTATCTACATTAAAAAGCTAAGTATTAGCTCAACTATGGGTCCAGGCATCAAAATATCTATTTAAATTTTGACGATACAAAACTAAAAAAGAGCTTTATAGCTCTTTTTTGTTATAATTTAATTAAAGGTTTAAGTATATAAAAATAAAAATATAGCAACCCCCAAAATGATGCGGTACCAAGCAAAAATTCTGAAATCATTTTTCTTAATAAATTTTAATAAAAACTTGATACTAATCCAGGCCACAATAAAAGAAAAAATAAAGCCAATTATTAGGAAAATTAAATCATTAAAATTAAAAACAAAACCAGTTTTAATTAAGTCCAAAGAAGAAGCTGCCAACATAGTCGGGATGGCCAATAGAAAGGAAAACTCTACTATTGCCAAGCGACCAATACCTAAGGATAAACCGCCTAAAATAGTCGCCGCTGAACGAGAAACACCCGGGACAATAGCCAGAGCCTGAAAAACACCTATCAAAAAACACTGGAAATAAGAGATGTCTTTAATATCATTAACCTCCTCCTTTTCTAATTCTACTTTTTGTTCGTCGTTAAGCCCCTCCTTAATATTTGTCACTAACTGCTTCTTGTGTTTATACCTCTTCTCTAATAGTAACATTACCACTCCTCCTAAAAATAAAGCTAGAGCAATAATTTCAAGACTCTCTTGTAAAAAATTTTTTACTACTTTATAAAAAATAAGTCCTAAAATAGCAGTAGGAATGAAGGCCGTAATTATCTTCTTGATATTATCCCAGCTAGACCAAATTTTCTTCCAATATAAAACAATCACCGCCAAAATAGAAGCGAATTGAATTATAATAATAAAACTCTTAATAAACTCAGTAAAGTCTAGTTTTAATAAATTAACGCTCAAAATTAAGTGAGCGGTAGAAGATACGGGAAGAAATTCAGTAAATCCCTGAACGATCCCCAAGACGATGCTTTTTAAAAAATATATAATCATAAACTTCTCCTGGCTATTTCTTGCATAATAATATTTCTATCTTGACCATACTTATAGCGACTAAGCTGTCGTATATTTTTAGCCATCCCCTCTCGGTAATCACCCATAAGTGGCCAAACTGTCTGTAGAGAAAAAGGGCGAACACCTTGTCCGTCCACTAATAATTTAGCAAAACCACCTCGACCAACATTAACCAAGTCGTACTCATTAAAAACCGGTCCAAACTCCTTAACTAAAAACTCGGCATCTTCTGATCCCACTCTAAAACTAACTGTAGTTCCCACGTTGCCAAAAACAGCATCTTTAATTTGTGTATCTTGATTTTTGCTTAACTGGCCGATGTATTGATGAGCGATATTTAAACACAGGGCGTATTTTCGAGCCTCAGATAAAATTTGACAAATAGAATTAGTAGTAAAATTTTGAAACTCATCAATATATAAATAAAAATCCTTTCTCTGTTCCTGTGGAATGTCGGTACGAGAAAGAGCTGACATTAATATTTTTCCCACAATAATCATACCCAATAAATAAGCATTGGTCTCGCCAATAGAACCCTTGGGTAAATCAACCATAATAATTTTTTGATTATCCATTAGATCACGAAAGTTAAAAGCACTTTTCTGTTGCCCAATAATTGGCATCATCATATCATTTGATATAAAAGGTGTTAATTTAGAAGTGATATATGGGACCATATTGGCTAAAGCCGCCTCTCCCCCAGCCTTCTCAGCCTCTTTTTGCCAAAAATCTACTACCGTTTTATTCTTACATAAATTTAATTTCATGCGCCTAAAATCTTCATCGGCCAAAACCTTGGACACCTCCATTAAAGTAGAACCAGTTTCAGGACTGTCCATTATTAATAACAAAGCATTACGCATATACTGTTCAAACATCGGACCACCAGTGGCTTTTAGGTCATATAATTTATCAAAGATACCAATCATTTCATTGATAACAAAAGTTTTTTGTTCTGGATAACGGGGATCATATTCAAGTAAATTTAAGCCAATGGGTCGCTTAATATCAGCCGGAGAAAAGACGATAACATCTTCGGCGCGCTCTGGCGGAATACGATTTAAAATGTCTTCTATTAAATCACCGTTAGGATCCATAACGCAAACTCCGTGACCGTTCTGGATATCTTGAATAGCCATATTATTTAAAAGGACGGATTTACCAGTACCAGATTTACCCACAATATACATATGTCGACGCCGGTCAACTGACTTAAGTCTTATTTCAGTTTTAGATCCCCTGAAAATATTATAACCCAATAAAACACCTTCTTTAGGAATATTGTTGGGCGCTGGAGCTGTTTTTGAAGTTAACCAATCGATATTTGGTGTTTCAGTGTGAGAAAAAGGAAAATGATACATACTAACCAGCTCCTGGGTGTTCAATAAAAAACCCTGTCTTTCAATGAAACGACGATAAATAAAATTTTCTATTGTTTTTGTTTGATTTTTTTTGTTAATTCTCTTAAAAGAGTTTCCATACTGATAATAACTATATTCACTAAAAGCACTGGAAATATTTTCAAAATACATTTTAGCTTTTTCTTGATTTTTAGAGCTGACTACTAATCTAAGATTAACATCTAGGCCCGACTTAGAATTTTTTTCTTCCATTTTTTTAAGCATCTCTCTTTCTTTTTCGGTTAATTCCTTAGAATCCTTTTTATCTAATTCATTTTTTTCATCGGGTTTTTTAGTATTAAAAATTCCCAGAAAAATATCATAAACAATAAAATTAACTAAATTACTAAAAGTTGAGCTACTAATTCTAAATATTCCGCTGACATCCTTTTCTTTATAGGCATCCAGAACTGCTCTTTTTAGTTTAGCGTGCCAAACCTTCTTAGCGCTTCTAACCACATATTGAATTGCAATGCTATCCTCATCCTCTAATTTAGACATTACATTTATTAAAGAATTCATAGGATCATACTCCATATCAGTGTAATCCAAAAACGGAAAAATAAAACTTCTTTTGGCTTTCAAATATCCAGCTAAAACCAATCCTTGAGAACTAAAAGTATTATAATCCTCTACCACCTCAATAGAGGCTTCGGGATAATAGGCGTGAATTTGTTGCTCCAGATAAAGACTCCTAGCCTCCGGAGCGCTAACATAAAAAGATATTTTACTTTTATTAGCCACTATTTCAAAAGAAAAATTATCAGTTCGGCCAAAAAACCAGGCTCGAAAACCTCTTTGAGCTCGCATTCCCCCAATGCTAGAAAAAACTGTTTCACCCTTAGCAATTTCCTCTCTTAATTGCTGGACACTAGATTCTTTATCTTTATCCCCAGGCTTTTCCTTGGGAAGCTTAACAATAAATAAAACATTTTTACTACTCTTGTCTCTAACTGAGAAATACTTAAAAAAATATCTAGCTATAAATAAAACTGCTAATAAAAAAAGGATAAATATTATCCAATACAAATAATTCAAATTACTTTGAACTACGGCTTCTCCGCTTGCTACAAATTGAGTGCCTAAATTATCCATAAATTATTTTTTTAATTTAACTATTTTGTCGGCTTTAATTTTAGCTTCTTGTTCTAAAAAATAGGGATTAACCTTAGGAATTATTTTAAGCCATTTTTTAATAAGACTAATTATATTTTTTATCTTAACTTTAGTTTTTGATAATAGCTCATTTATTTTTAAAGCTGTTTTTTCTCCTTCTTCCTTAAATCTAACCTGATCATCCTGGCTTAAACTCAAAAAAACATCATCTAGTCCTTCAGATAATATTTGATCAATTTGCTTTTGTCTCTCAGCATCAGGAGTAGAGATGGATAATTTCGATTTTTTACTTACCGGCTTAGCTGCCTCCCCGCTTTTCTCCAGGGGCTTAAATTCCTCTCCGCTTTTCTCCACCGATCTACTTTCTTTCTCCGGAGATCTTTCCACAGCTGATTCTCCTTTTTCAACTCCAATATCTAACTTTTCGCCAGAATGCTCAGAATCACTCAAAGGACTTTCCTTTTCAAATTTTTTAGTCAAATTTTGAGACATATTATTTAATTAACACTAATAGCCTCCACAGGACAACTATTAGAAGCATTTCGAGCACAATCCACATCTTGCTGACTAATAACCTCTGATTTTCCAGCGGAGTTAATCTTGAAAACTTTGGGGCACATATTAACGCACATACCACAGCCAATACACTTATTTTGATCAACTTTAATAGCCATAAAATAAGAAAAATTATAACCAATTAAGCTCTAAATGATTATAAATTTAATATTAATTTAATAAATATAATTAAATTATACTATATTTTAAAACGTTTGACAAGTAATTATAACTTTGTTATATTGTATTAGTATAAAAAATATAAATAATTAATAAAGCTATTTTAACCTATAAAACAATTGATTTTAAAGTAGTTTTAAAAAAATAATATGGCAACCAAGAAATCGGGTGGATCTACCTCGTTGGGGCGCGATTCCAAAAGCAAGCGCCTAGGAGTGAAGCTATCTGACGGACAAAAAGCTAAAACCGGAGCTATTATTATTCGTCAAAGAGGGACCAAATATCACCCAGGAGAAAATGTTAAAAAAGGTAAAGATGATACCCTGTTTGCTGTTAGTGGTGGAACTGTTAAGTTTAAAACTAAAAAACTTTTAAAATTTGACGGAAGATTAGTAAAGAGTAAAATCGTCAATGTAATGAAAGATTAATCCTTTCAATTATTTTGACCAAATATTTTACTACAAAATATCATAAAAAAATCGGATTTCATGATCCGATTTTTTGTTTTATAATAAAAATAAAAAATCCCACCGCTTGAAGCTAAATGGGATTGTAAGCTCTTTATTGGGATCCCGACCATCACATAGCTGAGAAAAACCCAGCCAAGTTTAGGGTTAGGAAAAATCCTTCAATGCCCGTCCTTTGGACGTCAAAGAAGTATCCAAACCTGACAACGTCGGTCCGAATTAGATTGGAGGAAATTGTTCCTCCGATCTTGATAACCGGCTCTATGCGGGTCATCTGCCCAATTTCTGCTCCCACCAAAGGTGAGAAATGAAACTCGGGCATGAAATGCATCGCGTAAAGAGACAAATCAGCCGAAGCAAAGAAATATTGCTTCATGCTAAAGCACTGCCCATCCTTAAACCAATTGCCAATTCCATGACCGAGTCCGAACTGAAAATTCTGTTCGGCCAATAGGGTTAGTTTCGGGAGAATCCTGAACTCGTCTTGGGAGACGACGATTCCTAAAGGAATCTTAAGTCCGGATTGTTTCCGGATCATCTGGAAGGATGTTGACCCTTCGTATCCAAAATCTTGTTGAGTTCGGTTGTAATAACCAAGACCCAATTTGAATTCGGACGAACCAACGGACTGTCGGAACATTAATCCGCCAGCAAATTCCTCGAACGACATAGCCCGGTATTTCTCGGATAAAATATCTCCTGAAATGTAGGATCCGAAGAGCCCAATTTGGGAGTTACTTAGTCCAAAAAAGATTTGGCCTACGACCCGGTTTTCGGCGAAGGTTCCCACCTTGGCGAAGGTGTCGCACTCTGGCATATAAGCCAGATCATTAACAGTGGTTTTGCCGCCTATCTCCAGCGACCCTCTTTCGTTCCACTCCTGGGCCAGTGCCAAAAACGGCAGGCACATAAAAGCAACAATAATAATTTTTTTCATGATTACTACCCCTTTTTGAGGGGCCTCCTTATATTGGTTTATAATTTACTTAATTGTCATTCCAGCACAAACTGCAATCACTAGTTTCCAGCCTTCGCTGGAATGACAAGAGAGCAAGAAAGAACCACAGAGAGATTATTAAGCTTTCAAAGAACTAACAGTCTATATTACCATATTAAAATCAAAACGTCAATACTAATCATTAAATAAATTATCAATACTACCAGAACCCTCTATATGCTTGTAATCCTCAATTCCCTTTTGGGGTTCGGAATTTTTCTTATAATGATCATTATTCTCAGTAGTATTACTCGGCTTAGGTTCTTCGGAAAAATCCAAGTTCCCTGCTAACTTTTTCTCCAGGGAAGACTCTGGGACAATTGTATCTTTTTTTATACTGCTCCCCCTGCCTTCTATATTTTTTTTAAGTAAAACATCCTGAATAGAAACCAAATCCCTATAGTCAGATTTATTTATATTCTTTTTAGGATTATCTTCGGGGTTTTTACTAAAAAAATTAACATCATATTTTCTTTCGGGAAAAACATAGATATAAGTTAAGCCGAAAAATAAGCTTATGGCTATTATAATTATAATACTATAAATTAAATTTGGTTTTACTGGATAAGGCGATATTATCGGCTGATCAATAACACTAATTTTAACTAAAGACCCAAGACCATGATATCTCTGATGATCATTTATAAGAACATGATTAACTGCTAGAGCAATTTGACCAGCCTGATAACTATCTTGGTGATAAACACTAATTGAAATGATACCCGAGTCCTCTAGTCTCTTGGCCGAAACTGTTTGCCGCCAGGTTTTCATTTTTTTATCAAAGCTCTGGCCAAAATAATTTTTATCAATATTAAAATCAGAGGCCATTACTGAGTCAAAAAAGGAATTAGAATAAACCACTTTAGTAAATAAATCAGATAAATATTCAACTGATCTAGAAACAGAAAATGGATCAATTCTCTCCGCTCCTTCTTGAATCACTAAAATCTTAGACTTAGTTCCGTATTTGAAGTCTTGAAGTAAAACTATAATTAATCCTATCACTAAAAATAATAGAAATAAGGATATTAAAGTCTGTCTTTTTTTTCTAAATAAGTTTACTAATTCCATATTATTATCTAATAATTAAATCATTTATTTCTAAACTAATACTATAAGTATAAGATGATTCAACTCCGTCAACCTTAATATCAACCCTTTCATTAATTTTATCAACCGTAAAACCACCCTCTATTTGATCCTGGGAAAAGGTTCTATTGCGAGAACTGCTTTCAGATAAGTCTGGCGCTAATAAAACCTTTCTAAAGCGACCAATATCGTCAGCCCTAACTTCATATTTATCTCCATAAAAGCTTATAGCTAAATTTTCACCAGGTAAATAACCACCACCACTAACCTCTATTTGAGTTCCACTATCAAAACTAGCTGAGTTTAAGTTTAAAAATAGATTCTCCTTAGGATAAACCTTATGATCCTTCCCGGCTACAGTGTAACCTAAAACATCTAAGTTAGAGTTCATTACAATAATGCTGGAATTATTAAAAACAACCAGTCTTTCTCCTACAGGTAGAGAAACAGCTTTCAGTCCCATAGCCCAACCTTGTGAAACGGTTAATGATCCAGTTCTCTTGGATGTTACCACGGACATATCACTTCTTTTTAGCTTAACAACACCTAGACCATTAGCAAAGTAAACAAACTCATTACCAGAGGAAACCACATCAAATCCAGGATATCCAAGGTGTTCAAAAAAATTACTCAAAGAACCATTGGTCGCGTTAACTTTTTTAACCGAACGATCATCAGCGAAGTAAATACTGTCATCATAAGAATTATAATAAAGAGCTTTGTTATTACGTTCGCCGTAGAAATTAATATTTAAAGTTTTAGTTACTTTTCTAGCTTGGCGATCAAAGAACTGTATTTCATTTTTATGCTCGTTAATATTAAAAATTAAGTTATTACTACCGCCAGAAGAAATATTATAAGGAATCTCATTAAATATTTCATAACTATCAATAACCTGCAAATCATTGTTAAAAATTTTTACACCCTTAGCGCTAATAGTTACAATATTGTCACCAAATTTATCAACTCGGCTATACCACTCCCAATAAGTATTTTTAGATTCTTTTATTAAGACAGCGTTGTTAGGCTGAGAAATGTCATATTTATAAATAGTATAACCAGAAATAGTGTAGGCGTATAAACGACCATTTTCAATATTCAGTTTAACACTATAAAAACTATCATATCTATGAAAGCGTTTATTGAACGGTTTTATAGCTAATTGTTTCTTTAGCCCATCATTTTCCAGGGTAAAGATCTCTAAGCCCTCACTATCAGTTGAAGCTACTATCAAGCGGCTATTATAATTAATAGCATCACCCGAATAATAGGACTTAACCTGAGTTTGAGCTGGAATAGAATTAATAGCTATAATTGCTATTAACAAAGATAAAAATATTAATATTTTTTTCATATTGAAATTACTAAAAAGCCAGATTCCATAGGAAAATACTGCCTTTTTCAAGTTTTTAAGTCTAACGAAGTATTATAGCATAAAAAAAATAAAATGTCAATAGCGGATAAAGATGCTAGCAATTACGATAAATTTGAAGTAATTTAGATAAATGACTGCTAATACCCAGGCCCATGGATAATAAACCAGCCTTTTCACCTATTTGAAGTAAGTTATAGTTTTCTAAATCATCGATAACCCGGGCTAAATCCTTGCTGTCTGCTCTATTAAATAAAAACCCAGTCTCCCCGTCCTTTACAAGCTCTGGAAGACCGCCAGTTTTAGCCGCAATAACCACTTTCTGCAACATTAAGGATTCTAATAATGTCAAGGGCATGTTCTCCAGCCAAATAGAGGGTAAAAATACAACTTTAGCCCTCTTAACCTCCAGAAACAAGTCGTTAGCAAATTTGGGCCCTAAAAATTTAACCTGCTTATCTAAATTAAGATCGGTCACCATTTTTTTTAAATTATTTTCCTCTGGCCCAGATCCAATTATTTTTAACTTCATTTTATTATTCGCTAAGCTCAAAGCTGATAACAAAACATCAATACCCTTTTCTTTGGATAAGCGACCAAAATATAAACCGTAGTCCCCAATCTCATCAATTAAATCATTATTTAATTTTTCGGAAAAATTATAAAGAACCTTGACTTTATTTTCTGGCCAACCAAACTTAACAACGGTGTCTTTCATAAACTGACTAGGAGCAATAAACAGGCTAATATTTTTTTCATAAACTTTTAAGATTCGATGATGGAAATACATTTCTATTGTTGCCAAGAAGCTTTTCCAGAAAGAATCCTTGAAACATTTTTGCTTTAAACAATTATAATATTTACCACCCAAACAACGATAACAGATTTCATTATGCGCCAATAATTGATAGTTAGGGCAAACTAATTTATAATCATGCAAGTGCATTATCACGGGGATTTTTCTTTTTCTGGCTACTCTTAAAATCGAGGGAGAGATTTGATGGTAAATATTATGAATATGAATAACATCTGGTTTAAAATCCTTAACCAAGCGTTTAAATTTTCTTCGAGCCTCAAAGCTAAACAAAATTCTAAAAGGGCTCAAAAACTTATCCCTAAAACCACCTTCATTAAAACTAATCCGAGAAACAAAATATTTATCAAACTCACTAGAATTATTTTTTGGATGCTTCATTGAGAAAATAGCCACTTGATGCCCTAATTCCCTTAGCTCTCGACTAATTTCAATAAAATATTTCTCAGCACCACCCCTAATATAATTATACTTGTTAACTTGAAGTATTTTCATAATTATTAATTAAATTTAAATATAATTTTTCATACTCTTTGCTTATTTTTTGGATAGAAAAATTTTCAACAACTAAATTATACAAACCATCCCCCCAAGCCCTTAATTCATCTTGATTTTGAGGATCTAAAAAATAATTTAATTTATCAACTAAATCAATTAAATTATCATTTTCAAAAAACTTGCCAGTTTCATTATTAGAAATTATATCAATAATTCCGTCAATCTTGGACGCCAACACCGGAAGTCTCAATAAACCAGCCTCCAGCAGGACGATTCCTAGACCCTCCCACCTTGACGGCAAAACAAAAAAATCTAATTGATTTAGAAAGTCAGCTATATTATGTTTTAGCCCTACTAATTCAATCCTGTCCTCTAGGCCAAATTCATTTATTTCTTTTTTCAAATCATTTTTTAAATAACCCTCCCCGGCAATCAAGCATTTAAAATTTTTATTTTTAACCTGCGCCAGAGCCTTGATTAATAATGAGTAGTTTTTTTGAGGAACCAAGCGACCAACAGAACCAAAAACTACTTCGCTAGAATTATTAACATCTTTTTTGATTTTAAATTTATTAACATCTACCCCGTTGTGGATTAGAATCACCTTTCCTTCCTTTAATTTAAAATTATTAATTAAATCGTTTTTGACTGCCGAAGAAACCGCTATTATTTTATTAAAAAAACAACTCAATATTTTTCTAAAAAAATTATATGCCCCACCATTATTTTTTGCAACATTGTGCTCAGTGGAAACAACAAATTTAACTCCAGCTAATTTAGCCGCCAAAGACCCATAAATATCGGCTCCCAAATGAGTGTGAACAATATCAGGAGAAAGCTTTCTTATCCTTTTATAGATATTAAAAAAATTAATTATATCCAACTTAAATCTTTTTTTAAAAACTATTACTTTTATCCCCTTGGATCTAGCCTCATCATAAAAGAAGCCCTTAGACTTAAATAATAATAATTCCACAGAAAAATTATTGGCAGAAAAATTGCTCAACAAATCCAAAACTAAACGCTCGGCTCCACCTGAACTCAATGACGGTAAAATATGCAAAACTTTTATTTTTTTATCATTCATATATTAAACATTTTTTATATTAGATTTAATCTTGATGCCGGGATTATTTTTATTCCTCTCCAGTATGCTAACGGCTATCAAAGCCAAGGCTATTGGTATCCAGGCCCTACCCTTGTAGTAAGAGGTGTTAAATAATTGGTAAAAATACCCCCCAAAAGCAGCCACAAATAAGGGTAATAATAATTTATAATGTTCCTTGTTGTTGATAACCCCCTTATAAATAAATCTAAAAATTAAAAATAGAAATACTAAAAAAGAAATAATACCCAATAATCCGTATTCGGCAATAATTTTTTGACCAAAACCATGTGAATCCAGGGGTTCTCCATACTTAGCCACAAAGCGAGTGTTATCACTCACCAAAGAAATAAATTCTCCACCTCCATGACCAAAAAATGGTTTATCCTTTAATGCCTCCCATGATATTTTGGTTAACAAAACTCTATTTTGTGTAGAACTAAAATTAACTTCCTGTAAATTTATAGCCCTGACAAAAAAAGGTGAAACCAGTACAGCTAAGAAAAAGAAGGCTATAAGAATATCTCTAACATTCAATTTCTCTCTCTTTATAATTAAATAATATATTGAAAAATAAGTTACTACTTGTAATAAAAGAGTCAGCCAAGCTGTCCGTCCAAAAGTCAAAAGATTTACTAACACTAAAAAAACAAATAAAACATCTAAAAAACGACAGACCCTAAAACTTTTATAGAAATACTTTAAAGCCAGGACTAAAAAAGCAACAATTATTAAAAATTCGGCCATTAAATTATAATTTTGCCCAAATATCCAGTCTCCAAACAGGGGCAAAGGCTGGGATCTAAAAAATGGGTCTGATAAGTCCTGGAGAAATAAAGAGAAAAACCCAACTACCGCCAAAAACAATCCACTTATAGTTATTAAAATTAAAATATTTTTTAAATATTTTAATTCCCCCAAGACATTAAAAGGGAAAACGATAAAAGCTATATAAAAAAATAAAACCCATCTAATACTATACCAAATAGATCCTAGCTCCCCCGGATTTAAAAAAGATGAAATAACAGCAATTAAGAAAAAAATTAAAAAAGCACCAAAAAAAGGAAGACTTATTTTTTTAGGATGGTACGAGGTGAAATAATCATGTATTTTAGAAACAAATAGAAAAAATAAGGCCAGCAGGGCTAATAAATCAACAAAAGGTATCTCCAAGGATTTAAAATAAAAACTCCAGCCAATGACTGGTAAGAAAAAAGAAATTAAATATAAAAAAAATAATAGAAATTTATTTTGGAAAACCCCAGCCTGCATATAATTAAAATTTTACTTCTAATAAATAATCTTTATCCAAGGAATTAACCCAATAAAGATTATTTTCTGAAATATCAAAGTCACCCCCTCCAAGAACACTTTTTATAGGGTTAGAAAAATCTAAATAAACTTCAAATTGAGAGATATTACTTCCGGGTTGTTTTTGAATTAATAAGGAATAGTAATTGTTGTTTATAATTTTTTCTGAGATATCATCAGGTAAATAATATTCAAAAACTAATGTTTTCTCGCTTCCCGGCTCAATCGATAAAAAAGATGTAAAATAGGTCTTGGGATAATAAATATCTTTTTCTAAATAAGATTCAACACCTTCTAAAGAGCCCAGGGATGAGACTAATTTGCTGTTATAAGGAACATAGGTCCGAGTAAAAGTTCTGTATCTGGTTGTCTGCCAATCAAACCAACCATTATTTTTATAACTTACCTCTACTCTAGCTATAAATCTTTTTTCCTCTTGCTTTAAATAATATTTAATCTTTTTATCCATAACCCTGTCAGTTTTAAAGGCGGCTAAATTAGCATCTACTACCATTAAATAATCATGAGAGTTATTTTTAATTTCACCACTCCAATTTAAATCAGCTGAAACCTTGCGATTATATTCATCATTTAAATAAACCAAAACATTTTTTTCTTGAACATTTTTATTAAAAACACCCACCAACTCCGGCCATCTATCCGAAGGAAGATTAAATAGTTTGCTTATTAACTCCTGTAAAATATCGCCGATAACGGATTTTCTATCCCACTCAGAAACACCATCCTCTCTAAAGGCCATTTCCACTTCATACTGCAAAACATCCACAAAATTTTCACTATTATAAATTTTACCATCAATTTCAATCGGTCCAACTATATAAAGCAGGTCAGTAATAAATTCTGGAATAATAGCCACCACCCCCGAAAAATCAATTAAGTCATTTTCCTGGTTGGCCGCCAGTAATTCTTCTCTATAAAACCATTGTAACCTTTTGGCGCTACTAGGCCAATCTGGGGACCAATTAGCATCACGCATAAACCATCGATCAACCCCTAAATACTTTTTTAAGGGCTCAGGAGGATCGACTTGAAAAGATGTGTTCAGACTAGCTGGCATGTCCAAGTGATAAATATCATGAACTTCTAAATTATTAATACTACCAGCTCTTAGCCCTAAAATTCCATAAGATCCAATAAACCCTCCCGTAGGACGAAGCTCATTATTGTTTTGTAAAACAATTAAATAATTAGCGTTTTCTGGGTATCCTGCTAAAACTGGAACAATACTAGATAATGATATGGTTTTTTCGAGAGCTAAGGAGATTGATTTTAAATTATTTCCCAAGCTATTAATTTGATTAACATACGGAAGTAAGAACCTATTACTCTTAATTTGATCTAAATAAAATAAAGATAAATTTATATTAGCTCTAATACCCTGCATTTCTGGATAACTTTCATATAATATTTTTAAAACCCTAACTCTATCTTCCTCTGCTAACTCCAAGAAGTTGCTTGACTTTTTACCAGAGAAAACATCATTAACATCCTGCACTAAAAATAAAGCCTTGCTAGCCGAACGACTCAATGTTTCAGCTATTTGAGCTAGCTTTTTGAAATCATTTAAATTATCCTCTAAAAAATCGAACCTTCTTACTAAAAAATTTCTTTGTAAATCACCCAATGTCTCACTAGCAACTAAAAAATTATGACTAGCTCTCTGAGCAACTAGTTGAGCCCCGGGAAAATCGCCATCGGAAGCTAGCTCCAAAGAATAAGATAAATCCTGTTGACCGGAGGAAATACTAATATAAACAGATTTAAATTTAATAAATAAAAAAACTGTTATAACAACAGCTGTAATAAAAATAAAAAATAATATCAAAAAAACAGTCTTGACCGCCCCTGATTTAAATAAACGTTTTCTTTTTAAAAAATTTTTACTCATGATAATCTAAAATTTTATCTAACAAAATTATTTTTTTAGAATTTAAAACACTATGTAAAAAAACGTCTGCTATTTCCTGCCGATATTTAAACTCCTCTTTGTCCATTACAGTAAAGTTTACCTGATGACCAATTTCTAGCTCCATTTCGTTTATAACCTGAACCAACTTATCCTTATCAACATCGGCTACCACCAAAATATCTGTTGGTGACTTATCAGTATTAACAAACATACCAGACAACAAAATAAATTGTGGGTCACATATTGATTTTAAATTAATAATAAAGCTTTCTCCGGCCATGATTTGTGACTTGGAAATAAGCGATTTAATTTCAGGAAACAATACAAAACTTTTATTCACCCAATAATACTTTTTTTCATTCAAAGAGGGCTCTTTCCCCGACTTCTTTTTAGTTGTTCCGGTCTTGGTAGACAAAGGATCTAAATTTGTGCTATTATTAGAGGAGATTAGTAAACCGAATTCCTCTAAGCTAACCAGCTCTCTTCTAATAGAATTAACCTGAAGTTTTAGATCCCTAGACAATTGTCTTAGGTAAAATTTTTTATCAGGGTTAAGAAGGAAAATCTTTAAAACCTTGACCCGAGTTTTGGATCCGAACAGTTTCTCTAACATATTATTTTTTTATTATTTTTATTATTATATTGGAAAAATATTATATTTATATTACAATATATATTATATAATATTTACAAGCTTTAGTCAATACTATGCCCATAAAAACCTCTTTAGTAAACATTTTAAACAATCCGAACAAAAGTTTTATTCAGGCCTCCATAATAGAGCCCAATAAAAACCAAACTGAAAAAGCTGGAACCCTTTTTATTTTAACAGAAATAAACCAACCTAACAAAATTGCAGAAAAAATAATTTTTATAATAAGCCAATTATTAGAGAAAAATTATTATTTAAACGAGAAAATATTTCTAGCCGAACAATTAAATAGCCTAAAGATAGAAGCTATTTTTGAGTCAGCCCTAGTTAAGAGTAACCGAGAGTTACTAGAATTTATTGACCAACAGAAAATAAGCTTTAATTTTAAAACCCTAAACATAATTGTTGGCTTAATCTACGAAGAACAAATTCACTTTTCTAGCATGGGACAGAATAAGTCATTTTTAATTAATAAAAATGATGATAACTGGCAAATAAGTGATATTAACCCCAGCGACGAGGAGCACGAAATAGAAGATTTGGCCGCCGGTAAAATATTTTCTTCTATTATCAGCGGAGAGCTACCAGAAAATTCATATATAATATTTAGCAACCCCTCCCTATCTCAATATCTTCTAGGTGATGAGTTTGTTAAAATAATTGGAGAACTAAAACTAGAGGGAGCCACTGAACAAATAAAAAATTATTTAAAAAAGATCAACAACTACTCTAATTTTTGCGGATTATTAATAAAAAACTCCTTCTCTAGCTTATCTAATAATAATATCAAATATTATGACTCCGATCTAATAAATACTGAAAACAAAACAGAAAAATTATTAACAACCCCTGGAAGTATTAACACAAAAAAAACTATAAAAAAAATATCATTATTTTTAAACAAAATAAATATCTTTAAGGGACTACCAAAGACGATTAGAAAACTATTTAAAAAAGCAAATACTAAAAAAGAAAAAAGTATTGAAATAACCGAGCACTCCTCATCAAATAAAAGACGAATAAATAAGAAAAATCTATTAATAATAGCCGGAATTTTACTGCTAATACTGGTAGCTAATATAGTTTTCCAGAAAAAAGAAAAAAGCGAGGTATTAATAGAAGAAAATGCCTCTAATTTCAGTGAACTAATAGAGCAGAAACAAAATCAGATTGATTCGGCTCTACTATACAATAACGAAGCTCGGGCCAAGGAAATAATAGAAGAATTGCAAGAGATAATAAATTCCCTAAGTGATAAAGAAAAAAACAAAATAAAAAATTATTCGGAAATAGAAGAAAAAATAAGTGAACAAATATCTAAAATTCAAAAAATGATTAAATTATCAAACCCCAGGGAAATTACAAATTTCTCTAACTTAAGCCAAGAGGCCGATACTATGGCCATGGAATATAGAAATGAATCCGGAAAAATATATGCTGTAGATGGAAAAAATAATCATATATATCTATTAAATTTAGAAGGAAACGTTAGCTCTATTTTATCAAAAAACGATTCAATATCGGGTGATTATGCTATTTCCGCCAATTTCCAAGACAACTCTTACTTTATAGTCGGGGATCAAGTTATCACTATAAATGGACAGGATCAAATATCTTTTAATAAAATAAACCTGGAGGACAAGGAAAGTATATCATCTTTCGATGTCTATAATAGCAGACCATATATCGTAAATAAAAAACAAAATCAAATAATAAGATACAATAGATCCGGTGATACTTTTTCCTCTCCTACAAATTGGCTGAAAGACAACTCTAACATTAATATCCAAAGCATTGCTATTGATTACAGTATTTATATATTAACTCAAGAGGGAGAGGTTAAAAAATACCTAGAAGGAAGTCCCGAAAATTTCTCTACCGACAAAATTACACCGCCCCTAGAAAAAGCGGATTACTTAAAGATTGGAGATAAATATATTTTTGTGGTTGATAAAAGTAGCCAAAGAATTGTAGTTTTTTATAAAGAAAATGGCTTATTTATAAACCAGTACTACTCTGATAAATTTGATAATATCAAGGACATGGCTATAGACGAAAAAAATAATAAGATATATATATTAAACAATAACTCCGTCTACGAAGTCGATATTATTTTATAAAATCAATGCCTAAAATAAAGCAAACAAAAAAGAGTTTTAAAAACTCTTTTTTGTTTGCTTTGTAAAACTATTTAAGATTATTTTAAAGTAGCTTTTCCACCGGCTTCTTCAACTTTTTTCTTAATCTCTTCAGCTTCTTCCTTTTTAACTCCTTCTTTAATAACCTTTGGAGCTCCATCAACTAAATCCTTAGCTTCTTTTAACCCCATTTCTGTCACCTCTCTAACAACTTTGATAACAGCAATTTTATTAGCTCCAGCATCACTTAACTCAATGTCAAAGCTAGTTTTTTCTTCAGCGACTTCTCCACCAGGAGCACCAGCCATTGGAGCACCAACCATCATAGCTGGAGCAGCGGCTGAAACACCAAATTTGTCTTCTAGAATTTTAACTAATTCGGCTAAATCTAGAACACTCATTTTTTCGATTTCCTCAACTAATGATTTGAACTTAGCTGGGACTTCAACGTTCTTTTTTTCTTCAGACATAATTTTTGTAACCCTTGTTTTTTAATTACTAAAAAATCAAGGGCTTAATTATAATTAATTATTATTTTATTCTTTTTTATCGGCTATAGACTGCAAAACTGTTACTAGACCCCTCAAATTTCCAGCTAACACATGGACAAAGCCAGAAACTGGAGCATTAATAGATCCAACCAATTTAGCATATAATTCATCTTTGCTTGGTAAAGTAGCTAAATTATTAACTTCTTCTTTGCTGATGAAACGACCATCTAAAACTCCACCAACAAAAGCTATTTTACCCTCGTTAGCCTTTTTAAAATTAAAAACAGCTTTAACTGGAGAAACCTGATCCTCATAAGCAAAAACAGCCGCTACCTTGCCTGGAAAGCTTTTAATATCTAAATCAGCTACTTTTTCATTCTTAAAAGCTAAATCTAATAACGTTTTTTTGGAAACGTAATACTCACCATTTTCTTTCTTTAGGTTTTGGCGTAACTCCTCGTTTTCTTTAACTCCTAAACCATCAAAAGTGGCAAAAACAATAGAAGTGGATTTTTTGATTTTATTATCCAAGTCTCGTAAAATTTCTTGCTTCTGCAATTTATTTTTTGGCATATTATTTAAATTAATTAATAAATAAAAAAATCTGCAAAAAGCAGACTGGCAAAATAAAAACAAATGTTTAAATCTCGGCGAGTCTTATATGGGTTGCCCCAAGGCTGGCTGTCTGCGATTTTTTGATTGTGTGAGTATTATATATTAAAACTAAGTAAATGTCAACACCCAGAGTTATTTCCCAATCAATTGTCCACAAGCCCCAAAAATATCCTCATTAAAACGATGTCTCTCTATCACTTCAACCCCCTTATGACGCAAAACTCCTCTAAAATCATTGACCGCCTTAGTATCGGACGGATCCATTTTACCCGTTTTATTATACCTTATTAAATTAACGGCATACAATGGTTTTTTCATTATAGCAGCCAAGGCTTCGGCATCCTTTTTAGAATCATTAACCCCTTTTATTAATATATACTCAAACATAACCTTGCGCTTGGTCTCAGTAATGTAATATTCAATAGCCTCCCATAGTTTTTTAAAATTATATTTTTTGGTCGCTGGCATCATTTCTATTCTATTTTTTTCGTTTACAAAATGAAGGGATATAGCCAAGTTAATTTGATACTTTTCCCTAGCCATTTTTCTAATGCCTTCAGACACGCCAATAGTTGAAATAGATATTTTGCGGGCCGCGATATCAAAATAGTCAGGATTATTTAAATATGATATGGCCTTAAAAACATTTTGGTAATTTAAAAATGGTTCTCCGCTACCCATAAAAACGATATTACTAAGACGACCCATTTTCTTCTCCTTTAAATATCTAGCCCAGAATAAGGCCTGGATTAAAATTTCATCATAATTAAGATTCCTAGTAAAACTAGTACCTGAAATACAAAATTTACAAGCCAGGGGACAACCGACTTGCGAAGAAAGACAGGCAGTGTTTCTACCATCGTTATGGGCCATTAGGGCGGTCTCTATCTTACTTCCATCTTCTAAAGAAATAATAGCTTTAGCTGAGCGACCATCCTTGGAAATAAATAATTTATTCTCTATTTCTAGAGGAGCCGCCTGAGCTAACTCCTCTCGCAAAGCCAAAGAAAAAACCGAGGCTTCACTCCAATCCCCTATCAAATCTTTGAAAATTAATTTCTCAGCTTGCTTAAATCTAAATTTTGCCTGATTCGCAAAAAATTTGTTTAATAAAGATAAATTCATATAGAAAAATATTAGCATTTTATAAATAATAATACAAACATCCAGCTCTTGACTATTTTCTGAAAAAGACATATAAACTCTAAGCTTAGTCGCCCACTATTGACAAAAATAAAGAAATAGTTTATAATTGGCGGTTAAACTTAAAATTAAGCAAAAATTGGCTTCTTATATATACTTTTGTTAAATATCGTATATTAAGGCGCTAAAAAGCTAAAAATGAGACAAAAAAAGATATTTTTGACAATGGGACAGTTATTCTTAGTCGGAATTATTTCTTTCCAGGGACTAAATAGTATAAAGGGATTCGACAATATCCTGAACAGAGATTATTCTACTAATTTAAAATCTGACTTTAAAATAAGCGGTTATCAAAATGTAGAAGATATTAGAGATATTTTTAATCCTAGAGAAAGTGATGAAAATGAGATTAAGATAGCTCTAGTGGAAGAATCCGACTATTTTTATGCTGTTGCTAGTTGGTATGGACCAGGTTTTCACGGTCGAACTATGGCTAATGGTCAAGCCTTCGATATGTACGATGAAAACGTTGTGGCTCATAAAAAACTACCCTTCGGTACTAAAGTGGAAATAATTAATCCCCGAACTAACTCTGTCTTAGAGGCAGTGGTTAAAGATAGGGGGCCTTATATTCACGGCCGAGACTTTGATCTATCTTATGCCGGAGCTCAAAAATTAGGTATGGTAGACAAAGGCGTTGAGCAATTAAAAATAAGAATTATTGAAGAGTAATTTAAAAAACGACTAAAACAAAACAACCACGTATTATGCGTGGTTGTTTTGTTTTATATAGAGAAGAATTAATTTCTATATCCACCGCCATTGTTGTATCCACCACGATCTCCTCCGCCAAAATTGGAGCGAGGACGATCTTCTTGGGGACGAGCTTCACTGACGATAATATTTCTTCCTTCCATGTCAGAACCATTAAGCATTTCTACAGCTTTTTGAGCTTCTTCGTCAGAAGACATCTCAACAAACCCGAAACCCTTAGAACGTCCAGTCATTTTATCCATAATAATTATGGCTGACTCAACTGTTCCTGCTTGAGAGAATAAATCTTTCAAAGCATCTTCTTTCACAGAAAAAGGCAAACTGCCTACAAATAATTTTTTCATTTTTTTCATTCTTATGCAAATTTATAAAAAAACAAGCCGACCTTTGATCTAACTCTTTACGAACTTTGAATTTGCGTAAGAATATAGAAAATGTCTTGTTCACGTTTATTACTATACACTATTACTTTAAAAAAGGCAAGGGGTCAAGATTGCTGTTCTAATTTGCCTTGTTTCGCACAAAGAAAGCTATAATCTAATTTATTTCATAAGAAATTATCCCTTTTATATTAATATTCAACTTTCAATAATTCCTCTAAATAATCCCTAGAATTAGACAGGCGAGGAACCTTATTTTGTCCGCCCAGCTTTCCTTTACTTTTCAACCAATCATAAAACAACCCCGAACGAGCGATGTTGATTTTGGGCGGAAGTAAAATCATGTCGTTAAATCTCTTAGCCTCATAATCAGAATTTAAACTCTTTAAAGCTGTGTCTAATTCTGTAATAAAAATATTAATATCTTCGGGCGGGTTAGAAAATTCTATTAACCACTCGTGTCCTCCCTGATTAGAATTTTCCATAAATATCGGAGCAACTGTGTAATCCAAAACCATTATCCCGGTTTTTTCTGAAACCAGACGCAAGGCCTCATCAGTATTAGAAACCATTAATTCCTCACCAAAAACATTTATAAAATGCTTAGTTCGGCCGGCCACTTTTATTTTTAAAGGCTTCAAAGAAGTTATGGTAACGGTATCCCCTATTAAATAACGCCATAGACCACCATTGGTAGAAATGGCCAGGGCGTAAGTTTTACCCAGCTCCACCCGAGAAACATCGAGGGCCTGAGGTTTTTCTTGATCCAATTCTGTTAGCGGAATAAACTCATAAAAAACACCACTATCCAAAACCAAAAGCATATCATCATCCCCTGCTTTTTCATTTAGAGCAAAAAATCCTTCGGAGGCGTTATAAGTTTCGAAGTAATTCATTTTAGGGTTGGGGATAATTTTTTTAAACTGTTCTTTGTACGGAGCAAAACTAACTCCACCGTGAATAAACAATTCCAAATTCGGCCAAACCTGTGAAATATTATCCTTGCCAGTCATTTCCAGTACCCTGTTCAAAACCACCAAGGTCCAAGATGGCACTCCTGCCAAGGCCGTTATATTCCTCTTAATTGCCTCTTTGGCAATCATATCAATTTTCACCTCCCAATCTCCCAACAAAGCCGTTGATAGGCGTGGAGCTCGAAAGATTTTAGCCCAGAGGGGTAAATTATGTATTAAGATGGCAGATAGATCACCGCAAGAAGAATCATTGGAATGTTTTTTACCAACAAAAGACCCACCAACACTGAGCGTTTTTCCAGAAAATAATTTACTTATCGGATTTGATTTTAAATATAGAGCAATCACATCTTCCCCGCCCTGGTAATGGCATTTTTTTAAAGATTCTTTGGTTATGGGAATTAACTTACTTTTACTATTAGTGGTTCCAGATGACTTAGCCAACCATTTATTTTTTCCTGGCCATAGAATATTCTCTTCGCCTAATACTACCCTTTCAATATCAGAATAGAGTTTTTCATAAGAAGATATTGGGACGCTAGACTGAAAATCAGCTAAGGCTAAATTAAAATCTTTGGCCGCTATCTTGGAATAATTATATCTTTCTCCCCAAATTGTGTCTTTAGATTTTTTAATTAAATCTAAAAAAACCTCGGCCTGAGCTGTCTGAGGATTATTTTTAAATTTCTCTATTTCTTTATAGCGAGATTTAAATTTTAGCTTAATAAATTTATTAATGAGAAACATATTATAATTATTATTTAAACTGCCCTTATTTATTTAATCACCCCTAATATCGCCTAAAGACTGTAAAGAGCTTAATTTCTTATACAAACCATCCTTCTTATTAATCAACTGTAAATGAGCCCCCTCCTCTACTACTTGTCCCTCTTCAATTACTGCTATCTTATCAGCCATTTTAATAGTGCTAAGGCGATGAGCAATAATAATAATAGTTTTATTCTTAGCTATCTTAGCAATAGAATCTTGAATTAATTTTTCGCTTTCAGTATCAAGATTACTAGTAGCTTCATCAAAAATTAATATTTTTGGATTAGCTAAAACGGCTCGAGCGATACCAACTCGCTGTCTTTGCCCGCCGGATAATTTAATTCCTCTTTCTCCTACTACAGTGTCATAACCATCTTTTAATTTTTTTACAAATTCATGGGCATTGGCTATTTTAGCGGCGGCCTCAATTTCTGACACACTAGCTCCCTTATTTGAATAGGAAATATTATCGGAAATAGAAGCATCAAAAATATCAACTTCTTGTGGAACAATTGACAAAAAACTTCTTAAATTAAATAGATCCAAGTCCTTTAAGTTATTACCATCTAATAAAATTTGACCAGAAGAAGGGTCGAAGTGACGAAAAATTAAGCGAATAATAGTTGTTTTTCCACCACCAGAAGGACCAACAAGGGCAGTAATAGCTCCAGCTGGAATCTCCAAATTTAATTTATTTAAAACCCTCTCAGAATTCTTATAATAAAAGTTAACATCTTCAAATTTAATCTGTCCATCAATTTTTTTTAATTTTAATTTCCCGTCGTTTTTAATATTGCTTTCGGTCTTTAAAAGGCTAGCAATACGATTAACCCCCTCTAAGCCCTCGGCAAATCTATCATAAATACGATAAACTCGAGATAAGGAGCTAAACACCTTCTCCGATAAAGTAATAACAAAAACCAAGGTTCCGATAGTCATCTCTCCACTAACAACTAAATAAATTCCTAAAAACAAAAACAATATTCGAGCAGCAGAGACAACTACCTCCCTAATACTGGCAAAACGCAAAACATAGAACCACTCCTTTCTTTCTCCAGTAAAAATATCTTTTTTTAATGAGGAAAATTCATTAACCTCTCTCTCTTGTTGAGAAAAAGATTGAACAGTGTTCACATTGATTATTGATTGAACCATTTTACCCGAAGCTAACTCATAATCCTTATACCTTTTTTTCCTGGTTGGATAAATATTTTTATTAACAAAAATATTAATAACAATAATAATGGCGGAAAAAATAATTAAAAGCAGTGCTAAGCGAATATCAATGATAACTAATATTATCAAAGTTGATAATAATTGAAATAAAACTGGCAAAAATTCCCAAAAAATATTTCCTAAAAGGTCCACTAACTTAAAAGTCCCTCTCTCAATTTTAGCAATCTTATTCCCAGTCCCCTCCTCTTGATGATAAGATAAATCTAATTCTAATAATTTCTTTTGACACTTTATTGGCAAATCATACCCCGCCTTTAAAAGAACGGAAAAAACCTTTCTGCTTTTTAAATAATCAAACAAGGAGATTACCAGTAAGGAGATAAAAAATAATAAAATTAAGTTAACAAAATGACCAATTTTATCAAGTGATAGTAAGTGTAAATCGTCTATTATTATTTTTAAAATATAAGGACCGATAAGCTTTAAGCCTTCTATTAAAATAATAAAAAAAAATAAAAAAATAACTGACCTAGAATAAGGCTTAATCAATTTTATAAAATCATAAACAACGCTACTCTTTATTGGCAGCTTTTTCTCTTTTTCTTTTTTGTCCATTGTATTGTTATGGATTTAGACGATTAACATCGCGAGGTAAAAAAGTGGCCTCTTTAACATTAGGCAAATCGAGTATTTTAGTAATAATTCTAACCGGCCCCATACCAATTCCTCCGTGATTTGGGCAACCAAAACGGAAAAAATTAATATAATCCTTAAGCTCTTCTAAATTCATTTCTTTTTCAATAGCTTGTTTTTCTAAATAATCTACTCGATGCTCTCGCTCTGAACCAGTAGTTACCTCCAAGCCTCTATACAAAAGATCGAAGCTTTTAGTTAAGGCTGGATTATCTTCATGTCTCATATGGTAGAAGGGGCGAGCTTCTATTGGGTAATCAATTATAAAAACAAAGTCATGATCAAGTTCTTTTTTAATAATCTCCCCTAAAACTTTTTCTTCCTCAGTGGAAAAATCAAATTCTTTTTCGCTTTTAATACCAGCTTTGTCTAATTTTTCCTTAGCCTCCTTAAAAGTAACACGAGGAAAAGGTTTAGTTGGAATATCAATATCTAATCCCAAATCTTCTTTTATTCTTTTAAAGCCCGCTATCAAAAGATCCTCTTCTATACTCATAATATCATCATAAGAAGCATAAGAAACCTCTAAGTCCCAGCCAGTAAATTCAGTAGTGTGCCGGGAAGTAAAAGATTTTTCAGCCCTAAAAACAGGCCCAAAAACAAAAACTTTTTCCAGTCCAGCGGCCATGGCCATTTGTTTGAAAAATTGAGGTGATTGAGAAAGATAGGCTTTTTTATCAAAATATTTAACTTCAAAAACATCAGATCCGGTCTCACTGGAAGTGCTCATAAGGCTGGGGCTGTAAATTTGAGTAAACTTATTCTTTAATAAATACTCTCTAATACCTTCTTCTAATTTAGTCCAAACTTTAAATATTAATTGCTTATCTTTTTGCCTAAGATCTAACCAGCGATAATCAAGGCGATTATCTAGATTAGCCTCGTTATCACTCTTTACTAAAACAGGGATAGGTAGACTTTCTTCAGCTAATGAAATAATCTCCAAACTACTTATTAATAGCTCAAAATCTTTAGGGGCGTCGGGTTCGCTTTTTTTGGCTGGCTTTTCCTTTAAAGAACCCTTAACCTTAATAACGCTTTCTAAGGTTATTTTTTCAGCTAATTTAAAAATATCAGGGTTATCACCTTCGACTAAAACCAACTGCATTAAACCAGAAATATCAGCCAGGTCCATAAAAACAAGACCTTTGTGTGAGCGAAAATTACGCACAAAACCAGCCAGTTCTACCTCTCCCTGCCCCACTTTTTTAGCTTCGGCAATTAAAACTCTTGACATAAATTTAAATTATTTAATTAAAAATATTTTACTTAAATTAATAAAAATTTTCTAAATATAAAATTTTTATTATTATTTAATCTACAGCTCCTTTTCTACATTGATAATCAAGTCTTTTTTACTGTCATCTCCTATCATCTTACTAAAAACAAAGAGGTATAGGATTTCCAAAATTCCAGCAGTATTAACTATTATCATTGCTATAAACCAAGGCTTATGGCCCAAACGAGCTGACTTCCATAAAGCCAAACCCTTCCAGATAAGAGACCAAATCATTAGCGCAAGCAACAAGAAAAGAAACAAAGAAAAATTGTTCAAAATAAAATCTTCCATTTTTTTATAAATTAATTATAAAGTTATATAAAATTAAAATTCAGCATTTTTAGGAGTGCGGGGAAAAGGAATAACGTCTCTAATATTAGCCATACCAGATAGATACATAATAAGCCTTTCAAAGCCTAGGCCAAATCCAGCGTGCTTAACCGAGCCATATTTACGTAAATCTAAATACCACCAATATTCTTCCTCATTTAAACCCTGATCCTTGATTCTTTGCTTCAAAATATCCAAACGATCCTCCCTTTGACTGCCACCAATAATCTCACCAACTCCAGGAACCAATAAATCCATAGCCGCTACAGTTTTATCATCATCATTTAATCTCATATAAAAAGCCTTGATACCCCTGGGATAATCAGTTACAAAAACTGGACCCTTAACCACCTCTTCGCTTAAATAACGCTCGTGCTCGGTCTGCAAATCTATTCCCCATTTAACAGGGTATTCAAAATTCTTACCAGATTTTTCTAAGATTTCGATGGCCTCGGTATAAGTCATTCTTTTAAATTCAGATTTTAGTATTAAATTTAAACGTTCCAATAAACTAGTATCAATGAACTTATTAAAAAATTCCATTTCTTCTGGCAACTCTTTTAAAACATATTCTATTAAATACTTAATCATTTTTTCAGCTAAATCCATGTCGTCACTTAAATCAGCGAAGGCTATCTCCGGCTCTAACATCCAAAACTCACAAGCATGACGAGTAGTTGTTGATTTCTCGGCTCTAAAAGTTGGCCCAAAAGTATAAACTTTATTCAAACCAGGAATAAGCGCCTCGGCCTGAAGTTGACCGCTAACAGTTAGGCCTGTTTTTTTACTAAAAAAGTCCCTAGAATAATCCACTTCTCCTTTATCATTTTTTGGAATTGGTTTTTCTAAATCAAAGGTTGTAACATTAAACATTTCACCAGCGCCTTCGCAATCACTACCAGAAATTATTGGGGTATGAGCGTAGACAAATCCTTCTTCTTGAAAAAATTTATGAATTGCAAAACTTAATACTGAGCGCAAACGGAAAACGGCTGAAAAAGTATTACTACGAGAACGCAAGTGGGCTATTTCTCTTAAAAACTCAAAACTATGACGCTTTTTCTGTAAAGGATAATCATTTGGAGCTGAGGAGATAATATTAATTTTGCTAGCCTGAAGCTCAAAAGATTGACCCTGGGCCGGAGATTCTACTAGCTTACCACTAATTTCCAAGGAAGATCCAATAGTCAGCTTTTCTATTTCAGAAAAATTAGTCAATTTTTCATCAAAAACGACCTGCAAACCCTTGAAAAAAGTACCGTCATTTACTTCGATAAAGCCTAAACCCTTAGAGACTCGGACAGTTCTAACCCAGGCCCCTATCTTAATATCCCCTTTTAAGTATTTACCTGCTTCTTGATATAAAAATTTTATAGGAATATAAGTCATACTTATTATGAATTTATTAATAATTAATATTAATATAATAACTAATAAAAAGGGTTTTGACAAGGGAAATTAACTTAAAGATTGAAACAAAAATATTTATAAAAAAATCGCCTTTTAAAGCGATTTTCCTTTTTTAAAGGATTTTTAGGAAATTTGGAATAAATTTTCATCACCAATCTCTACCAAAAGGCATTTAGTAGAGCCTTCTCCTGTGCCTATTCCTTGGTAATTACCATTATAGCATTGGCCATCATTCTCCAGGCTATACAATATTTCATCATCTCGATGAGAATATCTTTTGGTAAAAACCATCTTTTCTCCAATTATTGTCCCGGAAATATCAGCCTCACCATGTTTATCGATTAAAAACCCCTCAAAGGCGATAGCATCTTTCATCTTAATAATTCCGAAGTAAGACGAATTAGAAAATAATTGCCTTAAAGGAATTTTTTCGCTCCCAATAATTCCAGGAATATTAAACGAAAAACAATCATTAAAAGTAAAGAGACCAAAGACCAAAATCATATTCCCTCCTTTTTTTAAAAAAAATATTAATAACTAAAAGAGCTAATCATAATATTTAAACACAACAAATTTAATAAGTCAATTATAAAAGAGGCTTTTTTAGGCCCCCTTTAATACTCCGACGACTTTTCCAGCTACTGAATAAGAATCAGCATCATCCTGGTGGATGTATATAGGATCATAACTAGAAGTGGACTCTGATAATAAAACAACTAAATTTCTGTCAGAATCTTTTTTGAATTTTTTAATATTAGCCGCCCCATCTATAATAGATAAAACATAATCACCGTTTTCTGGATTTTTATAATCGCTATCAACCAAGACATAGTCTCCGTCATCTATAGATTCTTTTCCAATAAAAGCCTTGTTCATGGAATTACCCTTGGCCTTTACTACAAAAATATCTTTAACTTTTTTAATAATAGCTGGGGAAACCTTTAAATATCCCTGGACATGATTATCGGCTAAAGAAATTGCCTCTCCACAATTAGCCATTCCATAAATTGGTAAAGAAACTAGACCTGATTTTTTGTTTTCCTCTTTTATAGAGACCAAGAAATATTTACCATTTTTGTTTTTCAACAAACCTCGTTTTACTAATTGCTGAAGATGATGTTTAATAATTTGAGGCTTTTCCCTCCCCAGACCAACCTCTTCTCCAATATCTCTCAGAGTCAAAGAGGAAAGATCTTTTTTATTAGCCAAAATCATTAGTTTTTTTTGTATTTCATGCATAAAATTTGATTTTTAATTAATTATATTTTAATTATAAGGAATTTTAGAAGTTTTGTCAAGTTTTTTGTCAAAAGTTATCCACAGGATTGACAAGTTTTATCTCTTGACAAGATTTATTTCATGAATTATAATTAAAATAGATTTAAGAAAATATAATTAATTAAATTTCACCCGAGAAAACCTCATCTCTTGGGTAAAATAAAAAAACTATGAATAAAGAAGTTGTTTTAAAAGGAATTCCTTTTAAAGGTCAATTCCCTCTCAGCTCTAATCTAAAAAGTGAACCCGGAGTTTACATTATAGCTGATCGTCGCAATAAAATTGCTGACATCGGGGAAACAGAAAATTTAAAAGAAAGAATTTCGGCTCACAAAAAAAATAAAGGCTGGCATCTATGGTTCTGCAAAGAAGATAGTCCCCGAAACAGAGCTCGTATAAAGAAGTTTATTACCGAAAAATACCAATTAGCAGTGTAAAGAAAATTAATAATATTATGGACAAAAAAGAGCTTATTATGGGGAAGCTCTTTTTTGGTTTATTTAAGAAATTAATTAATCTTTAGATTTAAATTTTTTAATTCTTTTCTGAATTTATAGTAATCTGGAATACTTTTTTCCAATAAATCCCAGAAACGACGAGAATGATTCATTTCTTGAAGATGACAAATTTCGTGAGCAATAACATAATCAGCTAAATACTCGGGTAAAAACATTATTTTATAATTAAAATTTAGATTAGCCCTCCTAGAACAAGAGCCCCAGCAAGTTTTTTGATCTCTAATAGCAATTCTATTAAATTTAAATCCATAAAAATCACTAAAATACTCAGCTTTCTTCCTAATAAAAACTCTAGCCTCCTCTTTATGTTTCAAATAAAGCCTGCGCCTTTCAGCCGGAGATAAATATTTCTGATTCGAATTTATCTTCCCTATTTTATCTAGAATCCAAGAAGATTTTTTAATAATAAACCTCTCGATAAACTTATCACTAACTCTTCGGGGTTTAGTAACAACAAAAGAGCCATCGGCATAAATACATAAACGCATATTTTTGGCTCGATGGCTAGTTTTGAGTTGATAGGTTATATTACAATTATTTATCCTGATATTCTTTTCCATTGTTTACCTGGTTACTTATAAATTAATTATCCCTTTTTTCAAACTTCTCTGCCTTTTTTTCTTTCACTCTCTTAAAAATAAGATAAATAATAATTATAGCTAAAATTACTATAATCAAACTATTTAATATTATTATAAACATAGGATTACTTTAATTTAACAGCAGTGCCGTAAATTAGTATTTCTGAAGCCCCTTGAGTAATCATAGAGGTGTTCATTCGAACTCCTACTATTGCCTCAGCCCCTAATTTTTCGGCATCCTCCTTCATTCTTAAAATAGCCTCTTCTCGAGCCTCAGCCTGGAGCTTGGTATATTCTCTTATTTCTCCTCCGACTAAATTTTTTAATCCAGCAAAAATATCTCGCCCAATATTACGAGCCCGGACAGTTCCACCACGAGCCACACCTAATATTTCAGCAATCTCCTTACCAGGAATTTTCTCCGTTGTTGTGATAATCATAATTTTAAAATTATTAATTTAAATTATTAAATTTAATATAATTATACTAATAAATAAAAGAGTGTCAATCTCTAGACTGGAAAAAATCACAATGGGCTGTTTTTGGAACCTCGGCCTTGGCTTCGGTGCACAGCCCTGATTCTCCTTCGCCTACAAAACTAGTACAATTTTTACATTGCTGATCCTCATTATGATAATCATAAACGAAATCAGCTTCTATTTCATGGGCCATATTTTTTAAAAAATTACCGTTTCACATTAAAATTAAAGCGAGTGCTTTACTTAAAGAAACTTTTAAATTAAACTTATAAATTAATAAAAACTAATTTTTAACACAACGGACTGTGAAGCCATAGGCACGACCATTATTAAACATATCCGAGCCAGCACCACTAAAACTCAAGTAACGTGAGTTAGTTCCATTTATAGTGCTTGCCCAGTAACCACCGCCAGCACCAACACTAGCAATACTTCCGTCAACATATCCACGGTTTCCAGCTGCTGTTAGTTTTAAAGATGAGGTAAAGGCTCCAGCTGAGTCATTTGAACCCCAGCCCAGTCTCTCGGCAGTCCACTCTGTCTCGGTTGGAATTCTCCAACCATTTGGACAGGGGTTATTAGATCCGCTTACCTCTTGCCATAAATTAGTATTCTGCGGACTTCGCCAGTCATAAGGAGAGTTCGGAGCAAGAATAAAATTGCTATGTCCCGGAGTATCAGATGTCGCTAAAGTACCAGTTGTGCCCGAAGTTCTAATTTGATGACCATCATCAAGTCTTCCCCACTGAAAAAGGTCGCCATAAGCATTGGAGTCAGTAGATGATACGGCCACTTGTGTAGCTCCGAGATTGCGATCTAGCCAACAGGTGCTATTTTGTCCAACCACAGTTCCGTAGGTCACAGAAGATCCGTTATATGTAAATGTCACATTATACTCGCCACATTGAGGAGGGGGTGGCGTAATTATTCCCTCTGGAGTAGCTCGTTTAGTTCCGGCTATCAATTCTCCAGCTTGACTACCTAAACAGAAGTCAATGGTGTAAGAAGATCCGAGGCTTTGTTGGACATAGGTATAAATGTTACCTTCATCGGTACAATCGCCATCAGCTGGAGTGGGGGCAGTGGGGACTGTTGATATATAAACTGTGCTTCCCGTAGCGATAGAACTACTAATATCCACTGGATATTCCCCATTATCTCGATAATAAATCTCTAAAGCAAATTGGATTTGCTTAATATCAGCCACCCTCTTAGCATCACGGGCCGTTCTTCTGGCATTACCTAAAGACAATAAAGCCAAAGAAAACAAAGTTCCGATTATCAATATAACGACCAATAATTCTATCATAGTAAAAGCATTGGCCTTCCTGCCTCTTTTTAACATAGAATAAATATTAATATTAAAATATCGCAAAATATTTAAAAAATTTAATTCTTTTTTCCTGCTTTAATAATAAGAGGAAATGATACTAAAAAGGCAGCCATACAAACAACAGCTGCTATCATAATATCAAGGTTTCTAATATTGTTCAGGTCTAGATTAGAGTTTTTAATAAAAATGCCTATATAAGCCCAAATAAAAACTAGGCCATAAAAAATACTTTTATCTTTAAACATTCTCCATAGTCCAATAATGGTTGCAATAATCAAGATGGCGATAGTCCAGAAAATATCACTCAAACCAAAACCATTCCAAGCAATACTAACCAAAAAAACTGTTACATTAGCAATGACAGCGACTGTGATCCAGCCAAAATAAATAGTGAAAGGTATAAAAATAAAAGCTCTTTCCTGACGAGAGAGTTTTTCTTTTTTTATAGTATCAATTATTTTAATCAAAAAGACCAAAATAATAACTATCCATAATAAAGACAGGGCGATAAAATCGTAATGCCAGGAGAATATCCAAAGGATATTAGCCAAGGAAGTAATAATAAAATAAAGACCCACCTTATTAATTAATTTATCTAAGTTCTTTTTTCCTTTTTTGTTAAAACAATTAAATTGATAAATAGTATAGATTCCTAAGAGTAAATAAATCAACCCCCAAATAGAAAAAGTAATTCCTGCTGGGGCAAATAAATTAGGATAGGAATCGGAAACCTGACCACTAGTTACTCCATTAATGGGCAAATAGTTAGCCATAAAATTAACAACGACCATGGCCAGATAGGCTACGGCCACAGAAACTTTAACGATCAAACCTTTAGCTTTATGCATAGTTTTAAATTAAATTATAATAAAAGTTATTTAGTTAAACTTAAAAAATTAACGAGCAGCCCCCGAATAAGTAATGGCCTGCATAATATTCCAATCTTCAGTGGTAGATGGTAGGTGACCAAAAATATCTTTAAATATCTCTATACCTCGTCTCTCACTGTTTAGATTCCTATTTTCAGCTCTTTGCTTTAGTCCATAAGCCATAATTTTCACAGCTGAAATATCATGAGCATTATCTTCCCTAACCTCTCTTTTATAAATCTTTTTAAAATTTTCTCTGGCCTCCTCCTCATTTCTTTCACTAACGCTTCCCGGCCAACGACCATTTGATATTTTAATAATATCAAAAAACTCTTCCTCGTTCTCTGGTAGCTTTCCAAAAGCTCTTTCGTAAGAATGCATAACAGCAGCTCGCTCTCCCTCTCCTAGTCTGCGAGTATTATCGTCCACTCCATAGGCCACGAAAGCATTAATAGCTTCCCTGGCAGTCTCACTAACTTTTTTCATTTCATTAGATAGTAATCTTAGTTGATTTTGTTCTACATTTCTCTCCCTAGCATTACTTCTAGATTCTTTGATATTAGACAGAACATCTTGAATATTATTTTTTACTAATAGCCCTGCATTTCTGTACATATTAGTCATGGCTTTCCCCTTTTCACCTTCCTCGCATTTACCAATATATTTCACTTCTTTCTCGTTAGCCTCTTCTGCTAAACAACGATTAGAATAGGTTACCCCATCAACACCACAAACCGGGTCATATTCCAGGGTACAAAAAACTCCTTCATTTTCATTAACTGCGAGTAAAGGACTTTCATTTGTTTCAGCTTTAGAATTTTGGGCTATAAAACCAAAAATAAGAATCACAGCAACAAGAGAAAATAAGATAAAAACATTTTTTTTCATACTTTTTAATATTAATCAAATTAAAATTTATTCAATAAAAATTGATTAATTTTTTTAATAATTTTTAAATATACTAAATTAAATTATATTCTGATTATATCATTTTAAATAAAAAATAACAATTTAAAATATTAATTAGGGGGTATAACTTCTATTTATATCACCATAAACTGACGAATAAAAATTTTGAACAACATCGGATCCGACTGGTACTGTAATTTTCATACTAGAAATTCCCGGCTCACTTCCACCGCTAGCAAAAGGAATGGGAAAACTAGAATATATCGCAGAACGATATTCCTCTTTTGTAAAAACAAAATAAGCATCTGACCCTGCTGAGACAAAATAATCAAGAATTGAATAAGCATCTTCAGAGGTGATAATAGTGCTAACAGATGTTTCATAAACATCTCCGGCTAGTATTTGAAGACCGTAAAGATTGGAGTCTGGTAAACCATTGGAAAGCCAATAATTTAAGTTCGCGGCATCAGTTGAATTAATGCTTCCCGGGGTATGAGGTAATGAAAAATGAACATCATAGGTTCCGGGTGTTACTTCCGGAAAAATAAAATTAGAGTTACCCGAGCTAGATGTTGTAGCTGTATACTTGGTCTCCCCATTTTGTTTTAAATAAATAGTGACGTTAAACATTAGGGAGTTAGTAACATTGTGGTGTTTAACAAAACCAGAGACCATTTGAGGAGGAGGAATATAAAAAATTCCCTCTGGTGTAGCTTGATTGTTCCCTGCTAATAAACTAGAAATAGGCCCTCCAGTACAAAAATCAATAGTATAAGAGGATCTGTCTAGCCCCTGGGGCGCATAGACATAATTATTTCCCTCATCGCTACACTCTCCGTCAGGAGGAGCTGGAGGACTCGGATAAGTAGCCATGTAGACATTGGATCCATAAGAAATAGTGCTAGTCACCTCTTCTGGATACTGGCCAACATCGTTATAATATAGCTCTAAAGCTGTCTGAATTTGCCGGACGTCAGCAACTCTTTTAGCATCTCGAGCATTTTTTCTAGCACTCTGCAAAGCCACCACGGCCAAAGTAGATAAAATACCAATTATTGCTATTACTACCAATAATTCTATCAGTGTAAAAGCAGATTTTTTAGATTTCATAGTTTTTATATTTATTAATATAACGTATATATATTATAGCAAAAAATAAAATGAAAACAAAGAAAAAAATCACTCTAACCATTTCTCTGTGAGATAATCCTCCACCTCAGATCTTTCTTCAGAATTTAATTTTCTATCATAAAACAATACTTCACTTATTCTTCCTTTAAACCATCTATTATTTCCGTATTCACTAGCTCCAATATAATGAAAGTATTTAGATGACTCACTGGTAGCCCCAACCTCAGCATAAAACATATGCCTATCAGTATTACTAGGGAAAGTAGCGCTTGGGTCTGCGCTACCATTAACATATATATTGTTACTATTATTAATCCAATCATTAAAATCTGTGCTTATTCTCCAGCTTCTAACTCCTGAAATTCTAATACTCCAGGGGTAACCATTCAATTTAGTTGTAACCACACAAGAAAGACTTGGAGCATCGCTATCAACCTGAACAATAAAAAAAACAGACTTGGCATAAAGATTACTACCTAAATCAAAATAAGATCCATCAACATTGCCATGAAATTTAACAGCTGGAGCCCCTTCATAATTTTCTTCATAGGTTGGTTTAAGGTTGTTATTGTACGAGCCCCCAATAGCATTAAAGCTATTTCCACTCAAATCTTCCCAGGTACTAACTTGTTCCCCATCACTTAAATTTTTTATTTTACTAGCATCTAGATGGAGTAACAGACCGTCGCTTACAGTTAGATAATTACCTCCATTAAATATTCCAAAAGGTGTAGCCATTTTTACTCCCCCTGATAATCCAGATAAACCGCTCCCCAGGCAAAATAATATTTCGTAAGAACTATTGTCGTCTCCAATACTGGAATATCTATAACTATTATCAGCCTCGCTACAATCTCCATCGGCTGGACTGGGGGCGGTGGGATAAATATTCATATAAATACTATCACCGTAAGATATAGTACTGGTTACC
>Ga0334884_1000584_pt1 | contig 65039 bp, 61 predicted proteins | sample GraSluR1_MG_7_FD_207215 | JGI IMG/M metagenome (GOLD analysis project Ga0334884, IMG submission 207215) | Sludge microbial communities from methane-producing bioreactor in Wageningen University, Netherlands - Granular Sludge_12_05 R1 | ecosystem: Engineered > Bioreactor > Anaerobic >... | reverse complement strand
GTGGTTGTCGAGAAAGTCGATCCAGTTGTTGAAGGCGTCGATGGCCCCGTCGGCGGTGGTGTAGGCTCCCTCGAAGAGGTGCCATGCCATGCCGACGGCCAGGTCGAGGGAACCGGGCTTTTCCGCAGCCAGGTCCAGGTAGCGCTTCATCCGCTCAAGCTCCGACGCCGGAATGTTGAGCACCGTCACCTTCAGGGCGTCGGCGAGGGCGATCATAGTCTCGTGGGCCTTCGGGGGGAAGTCCACTCCCTTCTCCACATAGGCCTTGAAGGTCTCTTCGAGCTCCGAGAGCAGTTTCCTCCGCTCCCCGTCCTTTTCCGCGGGGGTCCGGGCATCGTCGATGAGCTTCAGCCGGGCGTCGATACCCTTCGACACGTTGTCCCGGATCAGGGAGGAAGCCCGCTCCCCGAGAGAGAGGATCGCCCGGTCGAGGCCGGCGAAGTCCCGGGGACCCCCGAGGAGCGGTCCACTGATCTCCAGGATGCGCTTCAGCCTCTGCCCGCCGTCCAGCCCCCTGTTCTGCTTCACAAGGGTCACCTGCCGTGCCCAGGCCGCCAGGGCCGTATCGCTGAGGGGGCCTTTGGCGATGGCGGCGCTCCGGTCCACGTATTTCGCCAGTTTGAGGATCTTCTCGTGGTAGGCGAGCCGGGCCTGCAGAGCGTCGGTGGTCATGTGGCGGAGCATCTCCAGGCTTACCGCCGGTTCCATGTCCGAGGTCATCCTGTCGGGAGGCTCGTCCATGAGCCGGGCAAGGTCGTCCGGGGCGCCGCCCCTCATCCGGAGGTTGTTCTTCAGATTGGCGAAGATGAAGACCCGCTCCACCGGGTCGGTGACATCCCGGTAGCCCACCTCCCCGTTTTCCAGTACGATCTCCTGCAGTCGTCCTCTTTTGAGGGAGTCCGTCTCCGCCCAGTCCGCGGCGGGCTGGGTGATGTACACGTCCAGGGTGGCCTGCCGGTGGGCTGTCACGAGGGCGTCCAAAGCCGTCATGTCCAGGCTGAAGCTCTCCCGGATGGCGGAAGAGATGAAATCCCTGAGGGCGGCGGCGTTCTCCGCCTGGGCCGCCAGTGTGGAGATATCGATGTCCCCCTCGAACCGGAGCTCTCCGTAGGATTCACGGGACGACGCGCCGGCATCCATGCGGATGAGATAGGGAAAATCGGGATGGGCGTCCCTGTAGCGCCGGACACCCTCGGCGAAGGCGTGCTCGACCCCCTTCCGCCGTACATCCATGAGGGACCGTTCCGCTTCCCCGAAGGACCGCTCCCATGCTTCGAGGGCTCCGGGAAGGGCGTCCGCCGGGGAGAGGGCCCCCGTCTTCCGCAGCTCTTCACCCCGCAGGCGGATGAACTCCTCCTTGAAGGCCATCACGTCTCTCATGGTCATGCCGTCCCGGCCGAGGGAGCGGAAAAACTCCATGCCGTCCAAGTCCCCGGCCAGCACGTTCCGGAGCCTCGACTCGAGAAGGTGGTAGGTCTCGGAAGGCAGGACCGGCGGCCGGCCGATGGGGTTGATTTTCGGCCACTGGTCGTTCTTTTCCTCCGCGGCGAATGCCGGGAGGATCCCTGCCATGAATGCAAGGAGAAAGGCAAAAAGTACGGGAAGGAGCAGTGCAGGTCGTTTCATGGGGAACACCTCCGAGGTAAAGTTCGGACCGGGAGCACCGGCGGGAAAAGAAAAAAGCGGCCCCTCCGAAGAAAGAGCCGCAGTCGAATCAGTCGGGTTCAACCGAAAAATCCACCAGGAGCACCTTACCGCCTGAAAAAGTCACCTGCAGCTCAGCATACCCCGCCTCGTCGGACCAGCCGAAAACCGATCCATCCTGAAACTGGGGCAGCCCAAGCTCCAGGAAGACCTGCCGGCCCGGGGCGTCCATCCTGACGGCCTTTCCGAGGACATGGTCCCCGCCCGTCACCCTGGCCCCTATGAGGGCACGATTGTCCTTTGTGGAGAAAAACCGGAGTTCAAGGTTCGGATAGGACAGCTCGGTGAATGTCACCATGTAGGACGGGTCGTGCCGCCCGGGAACCTCCCGGTCATTCCGGGACAGAGGTTTTCCGAGCTTCCGCACTGCCTGCTCCGGGGTGCTGCCGAACTGCTCCTGGGTTGCCAGGTAAAAAGCGTCGAAGGCAAGCCCCTGGGCTCCGGAGACATTCCCCGACCACTCTCCCTGGGGAAGGGGCTCCACGTACTGTCCGTAGACCCACCCCTCCACCACGGGACCGTCCGGCCATGGAACCCTGGCGATAACCATAGACCAGGGATAGGTATCTCCAGTCTGTTCCTCCCTGAGCACCACGGCGGTCTCCCCTCCGGCAAAGCGGCCGATGACCGTTCCGGTTCTCGATCCCTCGGCGCGAATGTTCACGGATGATCCCGTGATCCTGACAAGTACGGGATCCACCTCGGCGGAGGCGGCAGCGGCCGCAGCAGCAGCGAAAAACAGTCCGAGCACGGTAAGGCAGATTTTCATTTTCCTTGTGGACATCATCCATCGCCCCTTTTGGAAAAGTCGGGTTTTTTGAACCATCACGAATACTATATACCACCGGCAGCCATCTGGAAAGAATTGACATCGTCCTCCGGCGGGAATACCATGAGCTCAATACCACACTGCCAGGGAGGAATCACCATGCCAGCGAACGACCGACCGGGGAGACGGTTTCTTGTCTCCGTTCTCATTCTCGCCGCAGCCTTTTTTCTTTTTCCTGCACCCCTTCCCGGATCAGCCGCCCAGCAGGAAAACATGGACATTCTCGAGCTCATCGAGGAGCGCCGGAGAGACATCGCCTCCCTCATGGAGAAAGCAGTGGTCTACGTCCTGGTCGACCACGGCGATTCCGCCAGCATGGGTACCGGCTTCGTGGTCGCCGACGGCTGCGTGATAACCAACGCCCACGTAGTGGAGGGCAAGGGGACGATCATCCTTGTAAATCCCTTTCTGAAACCGGAGAGGGCGACGCTCGTCCGGATGGAACACGGCGGGGAACCGGGAGAAAATGATTTCGCCCTGCTCCGCTTCTCCTCCATGACCTCCCTCCCCACCCTCGGCTTCTCCGCAAGGGTGAACAGGATGGACAGGGTGAGTTCCTGGGGTTTCCCCCTGCTCGTCACCCAGTTCGACCAGAGCATTGAAGAAATTCTGAACGGCGAGCTGAAAACGGCCCCGCCGGTTGTCTACACTGAGGGCACCGTCAGCGCCGTCGTGGAAAAGAAGGGAAACAGGAATATCATCCACACTGCGGCCATTGCCGCCGGAAACAGCGGAGGACCCCTGGTGAACAGCCGCGGCGAGGTGGTAGGCATCAACACCTGGGGCTACACCGAGGAAGACGAGGGAGCCTTCGTCAACGCGTCCCTTCCGGCGGACCGCATCGTGGCCTTTCTCCGCAGGGCGGGGATTTCTCCCCTGGTCTCCGGGCAGGGGCCGATCCTGGGAAAAAACCAGCCTCCCCTTCCGGCACCGTCCCTCCCGCTGGCAGATACCCCGGGAGAGACAGATTTTGAAGCCGATGAACTCCTGGAACTTGCCCAGAAGGGAGATCCTCAGGCCCAGGCGGCCGTGGGCGCCATGTACTACGACGGGGACGGTTTCCCCAAGGACACTGGCAAAGCTGTGGAATGGCTAAAGAAAGGATCCGACGGAGGAAACACCGAAGCGAAAACACTCCTCGGACTGATCAGGATCTTCGAGGACGGCTTCACGGATCCTGACCAGGGAATCGATCTCCTGAGGGAAGTCTCTTCGTTGCCTGAAGCCGATCCTGAGCTGCAGGGGCTCCTTGCCCGCCTGCTTTACGACGGAGAATTGTGGGGTATAGAACGGGATCTGGACGAGTGCGCAAAATGGGCGGAAAAAGCTGCGGAAGGGGATGACCCCGACGGCATGGGCCTTCTGGCCCTTCTTTATTACTTCGGCGAGGGAATGGACGAGGATGATGAAAAGGCCTTCAAACTGGCTGAAGAAGCCGCGGCTGAGAACAGTTCCCACGGAAAGGCTGCCCTCGCCTGGATGCACTACGAGGGTGTCGCAGCCGATGAAGATCTCGAGAAGGCCCGTCTCCTGGCCCTCGACGCTGCAGAGCAGGAAGAATCCCTCGCCCAGGGACTCCTGGCCTTCATGTACCTTAAAGGGGATGGTGTTGAAGCGGACGCAGATTCAGCCGAGGGGTGGGCCCGGAGAGCTGCGGAACAGGGGAACGAATTCGGGTGGTTCGTCCTCGGGTCTCTTTATCTCTCAGGCAGCGGAGTGGAACAGGATCTGCCCGCCGCATGGGCTTACCTCGATATGGCTGATGGAAGAGATATTGTAGACGCGGAAGAACTGAAGGAAGAGGCCTGGGAAAAGATGTCGAAAAAAGAAAGGCAGCGGGCCGCGGGACTCAGGAACCGCTGGACGGAAGAGAGGGTCCTTCCCCGCTGATCAGCGGGGAGAAGTCCCCTTCTTCCCCATATCGCACAGAACTTTCGCCAGGCCGAGTTTGTGCTGCCGGATGAGTCGCTCCGCTTCATCCCCGTTGTTCGCCTCAAGGGCCCTGAGGATGGCAATATGATCTTCGTGTGCTGTCTTTATCCTCTCGGGACGGAACGCGAAAACTATTCGGGAGAACCCACCGCCGTCCCAGAGCTTGAAAATCATCTCGTTCAGGAGGGGGAAAGGACCTTTTGCATAGATCGTCCTGTGAAATTCCTTGTTTGCCGCTATGAACCGGTCGCATTCTCCGGCCTTTACGAAGCTGTCCATCTCCTCCACCCTGCGGTGAAGGTCCGCAAATGCTTCCCGGTCAAGGAAAGGCAGGGCCACGTTAGCGGCATAGCCCTCAAGGACCCCGCGGATAGACATGACTTCCATGATTTTTTCCGTGTCGAACTCGGTCACCCTGGCCCCCTTGTGAGGCTCCAGGACCACCAGGCCTTCGGATTCGAGAAGCTTCATGGCTTCCCGAACCGGGATCGCCGAGACTCCGATCTCCTTTGCGATGGTGGCGACAATAATGTTCATCCCCTGTGGCCATTCACCGGAGACGATCTTCTCCCGCATCAGTTCATACACAAAACCTGATTTTGTCTTGTATTTCTGCTTCAGCTGCATGGCACCCTCCCAAGATAGTCGATATACAATGCATATTATACCTTATTTCTCATCATTATAAATCGCATTTTTTCAAAAAAGTTCACGGTACAGCGACCCGTGGAGGATTTGAAGTGACGGCGGAGGCAGCAGACTGTCACAAGCAGACCGCAACAACAGACCGGAACATGATTGACACAAGCGGCCCAAGAGCTTAGGATTGAGGTAATTTCGTACAGAATTCCAATCCAGGGGGAAGGCCGGTGAGATTCCGGCGCGGTCCCGCCGCTGTGTACCTGACGAGTCCGCTAAACCACCGGGAAAAACCCGGGAAGGGGCGGGCAAGGATGAGGGAAGCCAGAAAACCCTTGATGGAATATTCGGTTTGACGCCTGCGAGGGTTCAGGTCGGCTTCCCTGAAGATCTCCGGTTTTTCATCAGGATCAAAGGGCGGGCCCCTTTTCGCAGGGGTCCGCCCTTTTTTGAGGAGGTTTCATGGATAACAGAACGGAAAAACCGGACCGTTTTCTTTCACCAGAAGAGATCGAAAAGAAAAGTTTCAGGATACTTGAAAGCCTCATGGGAGACTACAGCGGAACCGCTGAGGAAAGAGAGGTCGTTTTGCGCATCGCCCACGCCACAACGGACGTGGAATGGGCAAAGACGTTCCTGTTTTCTCCGGGTGCGGTGGAATCAGGTATAGAGGCCATCCGAAGGGGAGCCCCCATCATTACCGACGTGGAAATGGTACGGTCGGGAATCCGCCGGTCAGCCGCGGAACGGACCGGAAGTCCCGTCCTCTGTTTCCTGAACGATGCCGACGTGGCGGAAGAAGCAAAGCGAAGGCACACGACCCGGGCAAGGGCGGCCATGAGGAAGGCCCTTCCCCTGCTTGACGGTGCGGTTGTTGCCATCGGGAACGCTCCCACTGCACTCTTCGAGGTGTGCGACATGGTGGAAAAAGGTCTGTGCATTCCTGCCCTTGTAGCGGGAATTCCCGTGGGCTTCGTCGGTGCCGCGGAATCCCACGACGAACTGACAAAGCTTGACTGTCCCTGGATCACCCATGAGGGGCCCAGGGGGGGGAGCGCTGCGGCCACAGCTATAATCAACGCCGTCATACGGCTTGCAGTGAAGGGGTAAGGCACATGGGCTCCCCCGTGTTCGATTCTCTTGGATACACCGGCGGCATGAGACGGGGATACACCACCGGGAGCTGTGCGGCTGCGGCTGCCAAAGGGGCGGCCATGATGCTCTTTTCCCGGGAAATCGTTTCATCCGTTTCCATAACCCTCCCCGGAGGACAGGGCATCACCCTTCCGCTTGAGGAATGCTCCTTTTCCGGAGCAACGGCCCGATGTGCCGTGCGGAAGGATTCAGGCGACGACCCTGATGGAACGGACGGCATGCTGATCTTTGCCCGGGCACGGAGGATCGAAAACTCCGGCGTACGCATTTCCGGGGGGCCGGGGATAGGGCGCATAACCCGAAAGGGACTTCCCGTCCAGCCCGGTGAATGGGCGATCAATCCAGGTCCGAGGAGAATGATCGAGACGGAAGTCGGGTCCGTTATGCCCCCCGGCCAGGGTGTGGAGATCACTATTTCAGCGCCGGAAGGGGAAAAAAGGGCGAAAAACACGTGGAATCCGAGGCTCGGCATTGAAGGAGGCATCTCTATTCTGGGAACCACTGGCATTGTTGAGCCCAAGTCCACCGCGGCGTACCTGTCCTCTATAGACCTCTACATCTCGTCAGCGGTAGCTTTCGATTCTTCACGGCCCGGGGCGGTTTTTCTCGTGCCGGGATACGTGGGAGAACAATGCCTGCGGGAGCGATTCCAGGTTCCCGGTGAACTGGTCGTACGGATAGGCGACCACGTGGGGCATGCGCTCACGTCATGTGTCTCGGCGGGAGCAGCTGAAGTATTCCTCTACGGTCATGTGGGCAAGTGGGCTAAAGTGGCTGCAGGACTTTTCAACACAAACTGCGAGTTTGGCGACGCGCGTCTCGAAACACTTGCAGCATGTGCCGGCGCAGAAGGAGCAACGAAGGAACAGATCCGGGAGATACTTTCCCTCCCCCTCGCAGAAGAGGCCGTTCTTCTCCTCAGGAAATGGAACCTCTCCTCCGTTTTTTCCCTCGTGGCAGAGCGGACCCACATGCGGTGTTCTCTCCTCCTTGGAGGGACTGTTCCTCTCGGAGTCGGTGTGCTCTCCCTGGAGGGTGAAGTCCTCGGAAGTTTTCCTGCAGCGGGAAAGGAGATCCGGACATGGACAGAATTACCGTCGTCGGAATAGGTCCAGGAAGTGACGGCTTCCTTGTGCCGGCTGCAAAAGATGCGATCGCCGGTGCAGAAATCCTTGCAGGAGCTCCCCGGCATCTCGTCCCCTTCAACGGTTCGGGGAAAATTCTTCTCCCCATGGAGGGAGAACTCGACAGTTTTCTCGACGTACTGGCGGAAAAACGGCACTGCGGAAAGACGGTCCTGCTGCTTTCAGGTGACCCGTGCCTTTTCAGCCTGCTCGGCAAAATCACGGCCCGCTTCTCCCCTGACGAGTACGAGGTAATCCCGGGAGTGAGCAGTTTTCAGCTTCTCTTCGCCAAATTGGGTATCCAGTGGAACGGGACAGAGATAGCAAGCCTGCATGGACGACCTCTGGAAGATGCCTGCAGATTCATCAGGGGGGACTGCAGGACACTGTTCTTCCTCGACTCGAAGAATACCGGCCCGAAAGTGGCCAAATACCTTTGCGGCGCAGGATTTCCCGACAGGGAAGCCGTTCTCGCGGAGAGGCTGGGCTACCATGACGAGCGGATCATCAGGTCATCGCTCTCGGACCTCAGCCGTGGATCTTCTTCAGAGGGACTCGCCCTGCTTCTTCTTGAGGCGGGGGCTCTTCCTCCGTCCGCACTCGGAGTGCTCCCGGACGAATGGTTCGACAGGACTCCGGGAATTCCCCTCTCAAAGGCAGCATGCCGGGCCCTGGCAGTATCACTGCTCTATCCCCTGGACGGCCAGACTGTTCTTGAGGTCGGGGCAGGATCGGGAGGAATAACTGTCGAACTGGCAAGAAGGGCCGGAAAAGGCATTGTATACGCCGTGGAACGGTCGCCGGAAGCAGCTGCTGTTGCCGAACGGAACATCCACAGGGCCGGAGCCGGTTCCTCAGCACGCATTGTTGAGGGGGAAGCTCCCGAAGCACTCGCTTCACTTCCGTCATGCACCAGGGCTGTTGTGGGCGGACACGGAGGTTCAGCGGAACAGATCATCCGCTCTTCATGGCGGAAACTTCTTCCGGGTGGACGCCTTCTCGTTACGGCGAATATGCCCTCCACAGCGGACAGGGCATGGCATACCCTGAAAGGGCTCGGAGCCGTTCCATGCCTGATGCATGTGAACGCTTCCTCGGCTGTCGGAGCGGGGGAATCCTGGATGCTCTCTGCGGCAAACCCGGTGTTTCTCATTTACGGGGACAAGAATACAGACAAGGACGGTACGATCAATGGAACCAGCTGAAAGAATCATTCTCTTCGCCGGCGCAGGCCCGGGAGATCCCGAACTGCTGACACTCAAGGGAAAAAAAGCCCTCGAGGAGGCGGATCTCGTGCTGTACGCGGGCAGCCTGGTGAACAGGGAAATTCTCGCCTTCTGCCGGCCATGTTGTGAAAAGGAGGATTCTTCGGGGCTCTCCCTTGAGGAGCAGGTAACGCTCATGGCGGAAGCAGCCGGGAGGGGAAAAAACGTTGTTCGGCTCCATACCGGCGACCCGAGTCTCTTCGGTGCGGTCGCCGAACAGAAGAGGATGCTTGAGGAACTCGGCTGTTCCGTCAGGTTTATTCCGGGGGTCAGCAGCCTTCAGGCGGCCGCTGCGGCCATGGGGATCCAGTACACTGTACCCGGCGGCAACCAGACAGTGATCTGCACCCGGAGATCCGGCCGGACTCCGGTCCCTCCACGGGAGGACCTGAAGCTTCTCGCGGCGGCAGGGACCACAATGGTGATTTTCCTGAGCGCCGACCAGGCATCTGAAGTTGTTTCAGACCTTACAGCAGGAGGGATATCACCGGATACCCCGTCCGCCTGCGTCTACCGTGCATCCTGGGAGGACGAGATGATCCTCACGGCCCCCCTGTCAGAACTGCCCGCGCTTATGGCGGAGCACGGTATAACCCGCCACGCGCTCATTATCGCAGGGCAGTGCCTCGCGGATCATTCTGCCAGAAGCCTGCTCTATTCACCGTCATTCGGGCACGGGTACAGGGAGAGCCTTTCATGAAGACGGCGATCCTCTGCTTCTCGGCTCCCGGGGAGCGGACTGCGCGAAAACTGGCGCTTACGACCGACGAAACTGTCGTCAGGGTAGCGCCGGGTTCCCTGTCAAAGACAGTATCGAAACTATGGGGTGAATCTGACGCCCTTGTATTCCTTTCCTCCCTCGGAATAGCCGTGCGGGCATCGGCTCCGCACCTCAGGGACAAGGCGGAGGACCCTGCGGTCATAGTGGTCACAGAGGACGGCGGGATGATCCTTCCCGTGACGGGCTGCCATCTCGGAGGAGGGAGGGATCTGGCTGAACTGCTCGCAAAACGCCTCGGCACCGAGGTCCTTCTGACCACCAGCAGCGACCGTGCCGGTCTCGCTGCTCCGGATCTGCTGGCCTCCAGGCGGAACTGGACGCTCCTCGGCAGGGACAGCCTTCCCTCGGTGAACAGAAGGCTCCTCGAACAGGGATGCCTTCTGTGGTGGAGCGATATTCCTGACTCTTTTCCCCCGCTGCCGGATGAATATTCCCGGACAGACTTCCGGGACGCCGCCGCGGTGATCATCTCGCCGCACCGCTTTTCCCAGGCTCCCGGGCAGGTCCGGCTCATCCCCAGGTGCATCGCTGCGGGAATGGGCTGCAGAAAGGGAATCCCTCCGGAAACGCTTCGCACGGTACTTTTCCGTGCCCTTGAAGAGCAGGATCTGCTGCCCGAAAGCCTCGCCGAGATCCGCACCATCCCCGAGAAGCAGGATGAACCGGGGCTCAGGGCCCTGGCCGCAGAGCTTGGCGTCCCTCTGTGCTGCGTCGACAGGGAGACTCTCCTCTCCCTCGGTTCCGATTTCACTCCTTCCGCCGCATCCCGTCATTTCGGACTCCCGGGGGCAGCAGAACCATGCGCCGCTTCAGCCGGAACGCTCCTGGGGCCGAGGATCTCCCAGGACGGTGCCACTGCAGCACTCGCTCTTCTCTCGCGACATGCCGGAGGAAAACTCTCGATCCTGGGAACGGGCCCCGGAAACGGTGACTACCTCACGCTCCAGGGACGGCGGGTGCTGGAGGAAGCTGATGCGGTGATCGGATACCGTTTCTACGTCGAGCTTCTTCCCCCGGAATGGCTGGAGGGGAAAACCGTGGAGTCGTACGTCATGGGCGAGGAGGAAAAAAGGGTGGACAGGGCCATATTCCTGGCGGAACAGGGCAATAAGGTGGTGCTCCTCTCGGGTGGAGACCCCGTTCTCTTCGGCCTGGCAGGGCTCGCCCTCAGGAAAGCGCGGGGCAGAGTGCCCGCCGAGCCGGTGCCGGGCATCACTGCCGCACAGGCTGCCGGGATCATGGTCGGAGCTCCTTACGTCAATGGTCTTGTCCTGCTCTCCCTGTCCGACTACCTGCAGCCGTGGAAAAACGTCAGGCGGGCCCTTGAAGGGGCAGCCCTCTCCGGGCTGACGGCCGCTCTTTACAATCCCGTGAAGCGGGGGCTCGGAGAAAAACTGGCCGAGGTCCGAACGATCTTTTCTTCCCGCGGGTACAGTGTAGCCTGCCTTGTCAGGGACGCAGGACGGCCGGGCGCTTCGGTCCTGCGGATACCCCTCTCTGAACTGGATGCCGGCAGGGTCGATATGAGAACGCTCATCCTCCTTCCGGGATCATCTGTCGAGCAGGAAGGGAATGTGCTCATTGACCGGCGGGGATACCGGACAGAACGGGCGGACAGGGAGGGGTGCCGCAAAACATGAAAGAACTTCGCTGCCTGAGCCTGGATTATTCAATTGCCTCCACCGCTGAGAGAGATGCCGCGAAGGGAATGTGGACCGCCCTTCCGGGACTGAAGGAACGGGGAATTATCCTCGAGGCTGTGCCGGTGGCAACGTGCAACAGAACGGAGCTGTATCTGCGCCTTCCGCCGGGAGGAAACATCCCGGCGGCACTTGCAGATCCCCAGGCACGGGTCTTTTCCGGAGAAGAGGCGGTCCTTCATCTTCTGCGCGTCCTCCTCGGGCTGGAGAGCATGGCCTGCGGCGAATCATCCATAGTCGGGCAGATCCGCGACAGCTACGGCGGTGCGGCGGACCTCTGCGGCCCCTGGCTCCACAGGATGTTCCAGGGAGCCTTTCGCATGGCGAAGCTCCTGAGAACGTGCTATCACCCCGGAAGAGAACCGTCGGTCCCATGGCTCATGGCGGAAAGGCTGAGAACCCATGAGCTGTTTCCAGATATCCGGGCCCTGATAATAGGTGCCGGCGAGATGGGAACTGAGACAGCCCGTATCCTGTCAGGGCTGGGGGTCGCTTTTTCGGTGACGAACCGTTCCGGGGGCCGTTGCAGGATGCTCGCTGAACAGTTCGGTTCTCCCGTCCTGCCATGGGGAGAATGGATGGGCAAGGCAGGGGAATTCGATGCCCTTTTCTTTTGCACAGGGGCTCCGTATCCCGTTTTCCAGGCGTGCTGCGCAGAGAAAAACCAGTATATCTTCGACCTCGGATCTCCGCCCCAGGTCGAAAGGGACAATAGCTCCCAGGCGTTTCTTCTTTCAATTGACGACCTTGCGGAAACAGCCGGGGAAGTAACAGCGGAATACAGAAAAAAACTCCGGAAACTTGAATCAGAGGCAGTGGATGCCGCACAGTCCATCTGTGCCGAACTCACGGCCCTCTCCGCCGAGACCTACAAGCGTCTGGTTCTTCTGCGGGCTGAACGGATCGTGGCCGATCGTGCGAACCGGACAGCCCGAAAAACGGGCGCCGATGCGGACCATCTTCGCCGGATGGGATGGAGCATTGTAAAAGCACTGCTCTCACCTGCTTTCTCCGAATCCGATCCCCACGCACGAAGGCTCTGGAAGATACTGGCAGGTGAAATGGAGGACCCGGATGATGAGTAAAGGGGAAAAAGAAAATTTCTCCCTCATGGTTTGCCTTTCCCCCTCTGCAGGGCCGATCCTGGTGGCCGGGGGAGGTCAGGTGGCGCTGCGGAAGATACGGACTCTGCTGGAAGGAGGAGCCGACGTGACGCTTGTCTCTCCTTCCGTAGTGCCCGAACTTCACGCACTCGCCGAAGAAGGGCGCATTCTGTGGGAAAGGCGTACTGTTGAGCGGAAGGACTTCGAGGATCACCGTCTTGCACTCCTCGCACTCCCCCGCCGGGAAACGGAATCCGCCGCCGTCCTGGCTGGAAAGACCGGATGCCTCCTGAACTGCTGCGGCGCCCGGGAACTCGGTTCATGGTCACTCGCCGCCCAGTTCAGGTGGAAAGAGTTTCTCATAGGCACGGGGTCATTCGGAAAAAAGCCTGCCGGTGCAGCAGCACTCAAGAGACGACTGCTCAACTGGCTGAGCAAAACAGAACCGGAAGACGAAAAGGAGAACCATTCATGAGGATACTTACAAGGGGCAGCGCCCTTGCCCTGGTGCAGGCTGAAAGGATGGCGGCAGTGCTCAGGGAATCAGGCTGTCCAGTTGAGATCGTTCCATGGGCAACAAGGGGTGACAGGGACACCGACAGCCCCCTGTGCTCATTCGGCGGTTCGGGGGCTTTTTCCGGCTGCATCGAGGAGGCCCTTCTCCTCGGGAAGGGAGACGGAGCTGTCCACAGCCTCAAGGACATTCCATCCTGCTGCCGGCCGGGACTCGAGATCGCTGCAGTCCTTCCCCGCGACTCTTCTGCCGATGTCCTTGTATGCCGGGAGAACACCGTCTTCGATACACTGCCGGAGGGTGCATCGGTGGGCACGTCAAGCCCCAGGAGGAAAGCCCAGATCCTCAGGATCCGCCCCGATCTCTCGGTGAACAACATCAGGGGAAATCTCTCCACGCGGCTCCAAAAACTCGAGGACGGGCAGTACGACGCGATCATCCTCGCCAGGGCCGGACTCGAAAGGCTTGGGATCAGGCCGGAGTACGCATGCGATCTTCCTTTTCTCCCTGCACCCTGCCAGGGGATCATCGCACTGGAAGCCCCTGCACTCTCACCACTCTTCGCGATAGGTCGATCCGTGAGCCACAGGGAGACACATCTCTGTTCCCTTGCGGAGCGGTCTCTGCTGCGCCGGCTTGGAGTTGGGTGCCACGTTCCCTTCGCCGCAAAGGCACAGGTGCAGGGGGAAATGCTCACCCTCGAGGCCGAAATACTCGATCCCCTGGGGAAAGACTGCCTGCGTCTTTCCTGTACGGCTGCCGTTTATGGGGAGCAGGATGCATTGAATGCCGGGGACATTCTGGCGGAGACCTTCCAGGAAAACTCCGACGCGGCACGTCTGCTCGCCCAGAGCCTCGCAGGAGAAAAGCAATGACAGTCCATCTTGTCGGGGCAGGATGCGCGGGGCCGCTCTGGATGACCCTGGAAGGAAAACGGCTCCTGGAAAGGGCAGATGCTGTTGTCTACGACAGCCTGATCCATCCCGACCTTCTTCAGCTCGCTCCTCCCGGATGCGAATTTTTCGCGGCAGGCAAAAGGAAGGGCATGCAGGGCATGAAGCAGCACGAGATAAACGCGCTTCTCGTGAGGCTGGGGAAGACGGGCGGCAGGATCGTACGTCTGAAAGGGGGCGACCCCTTCATCTTCGGCCGGGGAGGAGAGGAGGCCCAGGCGTTGGAAAGTGAAGGAATCCCCTGGACCTATACCCCCGGGATCACCGCAGCCATCGGCGGCCTCGGCAGGGCCGGCATACCGCCGACCCACAGGGGGCTGGCGGATTCATTCACGCTCGCCACAGGGCATGCCGAAGGAGACGGGACACCGCGGAACGAAACATGGCAGGGACTGGCCTCCGCAACAGGAGGCACTCTGGCCGTTTACATGGGTGCATCGTCGTGGGGGACTCTCTCGCGCATGCTTGTAGAAAAAGGAATGTCCCCGGAAACTCCATGCACCGCCGTAACACGGGGCGGATGGGGATGCTCCGGAACACAGCATTTCAATCTCGGGAAAGGCCCATCTACTTTTCAAAGCCCAAGTATTCTTGTAGTGGGAGGTACTGCCGGACTCGATCTTTCACCCGGGCGCGGCCCTCTCGCCGGCCTAAAGGCAGGCGTTGTCCGCCCGGCCCCGGAGAGCTGGGAAACGGCACGTTTGCTTGAAGAACTCGGAGCGGATGGCTACAGTCTTCCCCTTCTCGCTCCGGAGGAACTTCCATTTCCGGGAGAGGAAAAGCTTTTGTCCCGGGCTTCGTGGGTCGTCCTCACCAGTCCACGCGGAGCTGCACTCTTCTCCCGCAGGATCGATCCCAGGAGGATCAGCGGAAAAATTGCTTCTATCGGGCCGGGGACCACTGAAGCTCTCTCCCGTTCCGGTCTCAGGGCTGACTGCGAGGCGCGCCCCGCAACATCGGAAGCGTTGGCTGCGCTGCTTTCCGAGAGAGCCGGAAGCAGTGATCTGGTCGTTTTCTTCAGGAATGAAGCCGGCTCCCCCCTTCCCGAAGAAGCGGTACGGTCAGCCGGGGCGCATGCCGTGAACATCCCGGCATACCGCATGATCCCGTCGCTGCCCCCGGGGTGGGACAGCTACGGGGAACTCTGGGATGAGACCGGGCTGGACGCCGTCGTATTCGGCAGTGCGGCTCTCGTTGACGCATGGTGCAGGCTGGGACTCACCCTTCAGGAGGAAACCGTCCCTGTGGCATGGGGAACTGCATGCGCCCGGACTGCAAAGAGGCTCCTGGGCAGAGACGTCCTGGTTATGAAGGAGCCCACTTTCGAAGGGCTCGTCGATGCACTGATAGAGATCAGAAAAAGAAAAACACAGGAGGAAGAGAAATGAACGGACCATCCATACGAATGAGGCGCCTGAGGGAACATCCCGTACTTGCTGAGACTGTCAGGGAGGTCTCCCTTGAACCGAGGCAGATGATGCTGCCACTCTTCGTCATTCCCGGAACAGGGGAGCGGCGGCCGATCCACTCGCTTTACGGAGTGGATCACTGGTCTGCGGACCGTCTGCCCGAGATAGTTGAACCTGCCCTCGAATCGGGGATCCGCTCTTTTCTGCTTTTCGGCCTTCCATCGCGGAAAGACCCCCTGGGAACAACGGCTTCTGACGATAGCGAGCCTGTGCAGCAGTCCCTGAGGTTTCTCAAGGAAAAATACGGACGGGACATTCATCTGACGACGGATGTGTGCATGTGCGAATATACAGACCACGGGCACTGCGGATTTGTAACGAAGGACGGGACCGTGGACAATGACTCATCAGCCGGTGAACTGGGAAGGATAGCCCTCAGCCATGCCAGGGCAGGCGCCGATATGGTGGCACCTTCAGCAATGATGGACGGACAGGTTGCCGCCATCAGGAGAGTCCTTGACAACGGCGGTTTCCCAACTCTTCCCGTGATGAGCTACAGCTCAAAGTTCTCATCGGCATTCTATGGACCCTTCAGGGACGCCGCCGGGAGCACTCCTTCATTCGGGGACCGGAGAACGTACCAGATGGCCTCCACAAACTGGAAGGAGGCTCTCAGGGAGTCCCTTCTGGACGAAGAGGAAGGAGCGGACATCCTTATGGTGAAGCCCGCCCTCCTCTACATGGACGTTCTTGCAAGGCTCAGGGACGCTACCCTTCTGCCCCTCGCGTGCTATCTCGTGAGCGGAGAATACATGATGCTGCGGCATGCGATCGCCGCCGGCGCCCTTGACGAGCGCAGGGGGCTCATGGAAGCCCACTTCGCGCTGCGCAGGGCGGGGGCGGACCTCATCATTACCTACGCCGCGGTAGAAATGGCGCGTTTGATCACAGGGAGGTAAACACTTCCCCGGCGGCCTTTATGGTCTCCTCTACGACCTCCCGGGAGTGGGCAAGGGAGACGAAGGCCGCCTCGAAGGGCGAAGGCGCAAAATACTGCCCCCTGTCGGCCATGCCGTGGAAGAAAGGAGGATACTTACCCCCGTCTGTATTCTTCACTTCCGAAAGGTTCGTCGGAAGTCTTTCGGAGAAGAAGAAACCGAGCACCGACCCGAACCGGGAGACCGAGAAGGGGATGCCGGCTTTTTCCGCCGCCTCCTCCAGCCCATGTGAAAGCTGCAGAGCCCGTTCCTCGAGGAGCGCATAGATACCTTCCCGCCGGAGTACCTTCAATGTCGCGAGACCTGACGCCATGGCGAGGGGATTTCCCGAGAGGGTCCCCGCCTGGTACACGGGACCAAGGGGAGCAAGGACCTCCATGATTTTCCGCTTTCCCCCGACAGCTCCCACCGGGAGCCCTCCGCCTATTATTTTTCCAAGACACGTGAGGTCAGGCACGATGCCCGTTCTCTGCTGCGCGCCGCCCTCGGGGACCCTGAACCCGGTGATCACCTCGTCAAAGATCAGCAGGGCGCTGTTCTTCTCCGTAAACTCCCGGAGAAAAGAGAGAAACCCTTCCCCGGGAGGAACAAGCCCCATGTTTCCCGCCCAGGGCTCAACGATCACGGCCGCGATCCTGCCGCTGAACATGGAGAAGGCCTGCTGAACTTTCTGCGTATCGTTGAAGGGAACCGCCACAGTGGTGGAAGCCACCGGGACAGGCACTCCGCCGCTGTCAGGCTGTCCGAGGGTGAGAGCTCCGCTGCCTGCGTTGACGAGCATGCCGTCGGAGTGTCCGTGATAGCAGCCCTCGAATTTCAGGATCAGCTCCCTGCCCGTAAAACCGCGGGCAGCCCGTATAGCGGTCATTACAGCCTCCGTCCCCGATGAAACGAACCTGAGCAGGTCCATGGAGGGAAACACTTTTTTCACTTCTTCAGCGAGCTCCACCTCCGCGGGGCATGAAGCGCCGAATGACGTAGATGCAGCCGCTGCCCTGCACACGGCATCCACTGTCTCCGGGTGTGCATGGCCAAGTACCAGGGGCCCCCAACTGCATACATAATCCGTATACCGTTTTCCTTCAACGCTGTAGAGATAGGGTCCTTCCCCCCTGTGGAAGAAAAGGGGATCTCCCCCAACGCCCCTCCAACACCGGACCGGGCTGTTCACCCCTCCCACGAGGGACTCCCGGGCTCGGGCGAACCACTCTGAACTTGTCGCCATTTTTATTTCCTCCCTTTCTGAATTACCATCCCCAAAGAACAGGAACTGCAGCCGCAGTGACCGAAATTGACATCACCGCCAGAAGTGTTGCAAGGTTCCACGCGAAAAGGGAACGGACCATTTTCCCCGGGAAAATACCTATCCAGAAAGCAATATCCTGCCGAAGCACCCTGGAGAGCACCGCCAGCATGTTCCCTGCGAGAAGTGCCAGTACCGCCTGTGCAGTGGTCAGACTTCCTGACGCCAGGGCACCACCCGCTGCGCCGAGTGCGGCGTTCACGTGGGCAAACGATGCAGCGGCAACAGACCATCCGGCAGCCGACAAAAGCGGAAGATGTGCCCCTCTCTCCTCTATGAATCCCTGAAGGACCGGCGTGGCCAGGTAGGCAAGCGCAAAAAATCCCAGGGAAGGCGGCAGCGTCCTCGCAAGGGATCCGAAAAAAGAGAAAGAGCCCGTCCCACTATTCTGCCTGTCAGCCAGTTCCGGGGAAACCTGTCCCGGCAGTTCCTTTCCCCGGAGCATACAGAGAAAGAAGACGAAACGGCAGAAACTCCTGGCCAGGACCACAAGGGAATAGATGATCCCCGCACTGCCTGCCAGAGCCGCAGCCACCGGGAAGGAAACGGCCCATCTCTTCAGATACCCGGGAAAGGACTGGAGGAGGGTGCCGAAAATGGCCTCCTTCTCCGAGAGAAGATCATTTCTATACGCTTCGGCTATAAGAGCGGATCCAGCCCGTGATGACCCGATGCTCACCCCGAGAGCGAAAAGGGCCTGGGCAGGTATCCTCCATTTTTTGAGGTGCGGAAGCATAGAGGCCAGGATCCGTTCAGGAAGCGAGAAATATATAATGGCCCTGCCGAGGCCGAGTCCTCCCGCCACTGAGAGAACAAGATACCCCATCCCTTTCAGCATGCCCGTCCAGTCTAGGCCGTTCACCGCTCCGATCTCCCGTCTCTCTCATCTGTACCTGAGCAGTTCCACAACACTCAGGTACTCATCCGACGCAGACAGCGCCGAGACGCCTTCGGTTATCCGTTCATCGTCCATTCCGGCACGGTCCACCCTGATAATGGTACTCCATGGCCCGGTTTCCTGTACTACCCTCAAAAGGGAGCTGCCGAGAGCCGATGGTTTATAAATAACGGCAGCGTCAGATGCGGCGAGCATTGAGCGGATTTTGGCCTCCGGCGCTGTTCCCGGGATCACGGAAAGGTTCTCGTCCCCGAGGGCAAGGAACCGCCCCGCCCGGGAAGATGCCAGTGAATGGGCAGAAATGCCGGGGACAAGCCCGAGTTCTATTTCCGGAACCGTCTCCTGAAGGACGGAGTAAAGGTATGCCGCGGTAGCGTACAATGCGGAATCGCCTATTACGGGCAGGGCAAGGGATGAGGCTCCCCTCCACAGCGGAAGTGTCCTCGCGAGTTCCTCCCGAAGCATGGAGTCTCTCGTGCCGTCGTCCCTCACCATGGGGAAGTGCACGGGGATCGTTTCCCTGCGAATATGGGCATCGAGAATTGCTCCGGCAACACTTTTCCTTCCTTTTCCCGAAATGGGGAGAAATACCGCCCCGGCTTCCCCGAGAACACGCAGCGCCTTCAATGTTACAAGCTCGGGATCACCGGGGCCGAGCCCTACTCCCCAGAATATCACGGGAATACTCCTCCTTCGGGATACAGTACTTTGAATAGCCGGTCCACGCTCTCCTCGAGACGGAAAAGAGACGGACGGCTGATATACTCCTCGGGTAGAAACACGATCCTCGCATTTTCCAGACCCGATATCCAGGACCTCGAAAGCACATCCTGCTCCGTTACGGGATTCATGGCTCCTGCCTGGACGAGATACACGTCGATACCTTCCATCGCGAGGGTGAGAAGCCGTTCCTCTCCCCATGGAGCGAGAGGGCTTCCCTCTCTCAGGGGCTGAGCCCCGCCGGCGACGTTCACTCCTCCCGCAAGATGGATCACATGAGCAGCCCATGATGACGGTGAACATGTCTTCAGACCCCTGAACGAGCTTTCAAGAAATACACGGGGGCGCCCTTCTTCCGGCACTTTTTTGGCAACAGCGGCTGTTTTCTCTCTCCAGAGTTTTTCCGCACTTTCGATGCCTGTCATTATTCCCAGTTTTGAAAGATACGGGCCCATTCCGTCCCATGTCGGCGGATCCAGGGAGGCGACAGTCACACCGCTCTTTTCAAGGATGCGGACTGTCTCACCCAGGGTACTTTCCGTAAAAGGCCTCATCAGCACGAGATCCGGTGAAAGGGCGAGAATTTGCTCCGCATCAGCACGGAAAGGAAGCCTTGGAACTCCTGCAAAAAGGTGCGGATCATCACCTTCCGAAACCGCCGCCAGGAAGTCTCCCGCCCCGATGGCAAGCAGATTTTCGCTGTGTCCGGCATAAAGGGACACTATCCTTCCGGCCGGCTGTTTGAGCACAAGAGAGCGCCCGCTGTCATCCGACACCCGGATTTCCGCCTGCACCGGATACTGCAGGAGAAGGATCACCAGAACAGAAAGAAGCCGCATCAAACAGCGCGCCACAGTATCTTTTCTCCTCCGTTGCATGCAGGGGGTGTCCCGGAAAAATCCGTCCATTCACGCCGATAGGGAACAAATGTGCTGCCGTATACGGAGGAAAGGACATCTCCTTTCAGCACATCTCCGGTTTTCCCTGCAGCAGCGAGACGCCCTTCCTTCATGATCCACACGAAGCTGCCGAACTCTGCCGCCAGGTTGATGTCATGGGCTGAGGCGGCTACGGTTTTCCCTTCAGCCGCCATTCTCTCAAGGAAACGGAAGAGCTTGAGCGCGTGATTCGGGTCAAGGGCAGACGATGGCTCATCGAGCAGGAATATCTCGGGCTCCTGGGCAATGACCTGGGCGATCATAGTCCTCTGGCGTTCCCCTCCCGAAAGGGAAGGAAGCGTCCTGTCACGCAGTTCCTCGAGTTCCATTTCTTTGCAAGCCCTGGAAACCGCCTTTTTTCCTCCTTCATCTCTTTCGAGAAAACTCCTGTGAGGCAGGCGTCCCATTGTAATGACCTCCCCGACGGTGAACGGGAAGTTCAGTGACGGCGACTGGGTCACAACACCCACCATGCGTCCCCGTTCCCGTGGTGAAAGGGAAGCGGCATCCCTCTCCGAGAACCGTATCCGTCCACGGAAAGGAAGCGCCCCTCCCAGGGTGCGGAGAAGGGTGCTTTTTCCGCTTCCGTTCGGGCCGAGGATAAATGTGACAGCACCGGCTGGAAGAACTCCGCTGATATCCCTCAGGATGGTCCTGCCGCCGTAACCTGCCGTGAGCGAACTGACTGAAATTCCCTTCATGGGTCTCCCCCCCTTTGCCGTACCAGGATCCAGCAGAATACAGGGCCTCCCGCGAGTGCCGTGATCACGCCCACAGGCAACTCGCCGAGGGCCCGTGCCGCCCCGTCCGCTCCCGCAAGGAGAAGAGCACCGCCAAGAAAGGACGCCGCCAGGAGAGGACGGTGGGAAGGGCCGAGAACAAGCCGTACAAGGTGCGGCCCAACCAGCCCCACGAAGCCTATGATGCCGAATGAGGCCGCCGGAAGGGCCGCAGCCAGAGAGGCAAGCACCAGCAGGGTTATTTTTATCCGTTTTTCCCTGACCCCCAGGAAAAAAGCCCTACCCTCCCCGAGCGACATGGCATCAAGCTCCCTGCCCCACCATTCTGCAGCGGCAAAAAGAAGCACAGCTCCGCAAAACACGGCTGCGGCACTTTCAACGGAAGCTCCGGAGAAGCTTCCCATGAGCCACAATACTATCGCGGACACCCGTTCGTCAGACAAAGCCTTGAACAGGGTGACGCCGGCTGAAAGGATGGAACTTACCACGATCCCTGACAAGACCATGGAGATCGAGGACGCTCCCCGCGCCCTCCACGAGAGAAGAAAGGCAAGCCCCAGGGCAGCCAGTGCCCCTGCAAAGGCAGCTCCTGAGACCCAGATGCCTCCGAGGTGGATCCCCACGGAGGCCCCGAGAGCGGCTCCGGATGCGATCCCGAGTGTATAGGGATCCGCCAGCGGATTTCCCAGAACGCCCTGGAGTACTGCCCCCGAAACTGCAAGTGAAGCTCCGGCAGCGAGGGAGGCGAAGAGTCGTGGAAAGCGTATGGAACGTACTACGAGAATTTCCTGCGGCGTGGCTTCCGGTGAAGAAGAGAAAAGTATTTCCGCTACCGCCGCAGGTGAGATACGCATATCTCCCGCCTGGAGACGCCACAGGACGACTATTCCGAGAATAAGGAGCAGCATTGCGAAAAAAATGAGCCGAAACCTGAAACCGCCCCGGAGAGTCACCTTTATTTCCCTGAGGCCTCCCGGATGTGACCGGCGAAAAGCTCAGCCAGCCCTTCCCCGTCGCCGAGCCCTTTCAGCACTGCTTCAACTTCGTACCCTTCTCCCCTGAGGATCGAGATCCACGAATCCGGGTCGTCCCCGCCGGCCATGTCGTTCCGTGCATGATCACCCGCAACCACCATGAAGGGAACCAGCGTCACCTTCCCAGGCTTTAAGGCAGCCAGCCGTCTTTTCACTGTATCGATACCCGGGAACCCCTCCACTGTGCCGAGGATAAAGGGAAGCCCCTCCTCGTCGAACAGCATCTGCATCTGGGAATAGGCTGCATTGGCCCCGTGATGAGTGCCGTGTCCCATGAAGACTACCGCTCCGTCCTCTGAACCGTACATGCCGTACCTGGTCTTCAAAAGCTCCGCCGTCTTCCTGTAGTCTTCGAGGCTCGAGAGCAGCGGAGACCCAATAGAGAGACGGGCGAAACCGTACTTGCCCCTAAGCGTCCCGAGGGACCGGACTACCGACGCAAGCTGGTGGTATTCCTCCCCGGCGATGATATGAAGCGACTGGACCGTCACCGAGGTGTACCCCTCGTCCTGCAGCTTCGCGAGGGCGATGAGGGGTGAGTCGATCTCGAGTCCCTCCTCCTTCAGTATCTTCAGGCGGATCATGTTCGATGTGTAGGAGAGCCTCACCTCTTCTCCGGGAAAAGACTTCCGGGTTTCCTCAACGATCCTCGTGATGGCGTCCCTGGCCTCCGGTTCGGACGTTCCGAACGCCACGAGCAGGATCGCTTTCCGTTCTTCTTTTCCATGCCGTCCGGCGGCTTCAGCACATCCCATAGCCAGCCCACCCATAAAAACACAAAGCGCGAATATGAACCACATTTTCTTCCACATCCTCATTTCCCTCCCGCAGGTGACGAATATTCAGGGATCCCCGGGAAGAAAGATACGGCTGCCGGGCAAAACAAGGGGCCGTTCTCTAATGAGCGGCCCCTTGTTTGAATACAATAAATCTGTATTGCAGCGGAAAGGCGGCCTCGATCCTCGCGAGTCATCCCTGGTTCCTTCCGCACGACCGGTCTCCTGGCTTGCCTTCATCCTCTGCCATCCCTTCCCGGAAAGAAACTAAACTCCAGTGGACCGATGGCGCTGTCAGGCTTACAGTGGCGGGTCCGCGCCGGATTTTCACCGGCTTCCCGTGCATCGTGCGAAAAAAAACTGTGAGTCTTTCAAAGCGATATTATGCCCCGAAAGGGGGTTTGTCAAATCACAAGCCGAAACCTGCCCGGCTACTCCATGGAAACTCCGAGGAAATCAAGAGCCGTCCCGGCGAAAACAGCGAGTCCCGGCGCAAGAGCAGAGTCATCGGCGTAAAACTCTTCCGAATGCCCCGGAGTCACCGGTCCCCCCGGTTTTTTTACACCAAGCCGGATAAACAGCCCCGGCACCTTTTCCGTAATAAAAGCAAAATCCTCGCCTCCCATCGAGGGATCCGGAAGGGAAACATACCGACCGGGTCCAAGGAGCTTTTCCGTCACATTCTGAAGCCTGTCCACCATTCCTTCATCACAGGTAAGAGGAGGAGTTCCCCGTGCTATATCCACCGATGCTGATCCTCCCATTCCCTCTGCCACAGCGCAGACAAGCTTTTTCAGTTCACTGTGGACGTTTTCCCTTGTCTCCGGCCTGACCGTGCGGATAGTCCCCTTTAGCTTCACGCTGCCGGCAATTATATTGCCGGCTATTCCTCCGTTGAACTGCCCGATGGTCACCACAACCGGATCTGTAGGGGAAACGAAACGGGAAGAAAGCGTCTGCAGGGCTCCAACCACCTGGCACGCTATGACGATCGCATCCCGTCCCGTGTGGGGATGGGCTGCATGGGACTGACGGCCCAGGATCTCTATCGACAAACCATCGGCTGCTGCCAGCATGGGGCCTTTTCGCGAGGCGATGATCCCCGCGTCAAGATCCGGAAAAACATGGATCCCCACGGCTGCATCCACCCTTGGGTCATCAAGAGCTCCTGCCTCGAGAAACTGGACTGCACCTCCGAGTACTTCCTCTGCAGGCTGGAAAAAGAACTTTGCTGTCCCTGCAAATTTGTTCTTATACCCAGCAAAAATCCGGACGGCGCCCAGCAGAAGGGCCGTGTGTACATCATGACCGCATGAATGGACAACTCCGGGTCTCGTGGATTTATACGGAACGTCAGCTTTCTCCTCCCCTGGCAGGGCATCCATATCTCCTCTCAGGACAATGCACCGCGATTCCCCGGGCCCGGTTCCCTTTATCTCCGCGAGGATCCCGGTGGGAGAGATCCTGTGGACTGAATCGAGACCGTCCACTGTCTCCAATATGGATTCCACGAAATCTGCGGTTTCAAATTCCTGAAGGCTCAGTTCAGGATTCCTGTGGATATGGTGGCGATATTCCACTACGTCTTTTTCGATCTCCCTGACAAAATTCAACAGATTCAACAGGTATCCCCTCTTTTCTTTTCTTCGCTCTGTCCGAAACTAGTGACAGCAACCATGTGATTCTCTCACAGGACAGTTGATTTTGAAAGAAAAACGTCCTGAAAAAGGATTTCAGTGTTTTTTGAATTTTTTACGTCCTGGAGTATAATAACTTGTAGATATTATTTCTAAATGGAGGGGATAACACATGACAGTCGCATTTGATATGAAAGAAGCTCTCCGGTATGGCGTTCATGCGGAAATCGAAGCGAAGCAGTTCTACAAGATGTGGGCTGACAGCGTCAGCGAGGAGCATCTCAAAAAGGAACTTCTCGAACTTTCCGACTGGGAAAGCGAACATGAAGCCAGTCTTCTGAACTACTATGAGAAAATGTTCGGCGAGAAATGCCCCATCGATCCGAACATGGTCGTTGAGCCGGAGCTGAAAGTCCAGACCAGGGATTTCGGCGACGTGACCTCCATTCTGCGCATCGCCTCAGCAGCCTACCTCTCAGAGATGAGGGCCATGGAATTCTACGAGAAACTTGAAAAGGAAAGCAAAGGCGAGGCCGCCATCATGTTCGGAAAAATCAAGGACATGGAAAAGGAGCATATGGATATAACGAAAAAGCGTTATCTTAAGATCCGCAGTGATGTGGTCGGATTCAGGGCATTCTGATCCTGAGCCGGATCCATTTTCCTGAAAAAGACCGGGGAAACACTTTTTGCCTGTAAAGGCACTGTGTTTCCCCGTTTTTCATTTCTTTGGCGGAAAAGGAATCACTCCGCTGTACATTCCATTCCTGTCTTCAATTTGCTGCAGATAAGCCTTCCCAGGCGCTCCGCCCCCGCTCTGATCCTGTCTTCGGGAACGCCGCCGAAACTGATCCTCATGCAGTCGGAGCCCTTTCCGCCGCCCTCGATAAAAAAGCCTTCCCCCGCGACAAAGGCGACCCGGACGTCCGGGCTTGCCAGCGACTCGGCGAGAAGTTCCGTTGTATTCAAGTCCCCGGGGAGTTCTGCCCATGTGAAAAGCCCCCCGTCGGGAAACGTCCTTTTGGTCCCCGCAGGGAAAAAAGCATCGATGGAACTGATCATTGCATCCCTGCGTTTCCTGTAGAGATCACAGATCATCCGGTGATGGTCGGGATAGTATCCCCGCTTGAAGAATTCGGCGCAGATAACCTGGGGAAGCATGGATGTATGAGAATTGGTCGCTGTCTTCGCATCAAAAAGCCTTGCAGTGATTTCATTCGATGCGAAAACATATCCGAGCCTGCTCCCCGGGGAAAAAATCTTTGAAAAGCTGTTGGCGAGCACCGTATGTCCCGTGGTATCGAATGCCTTTATGGGGGGGATATCCGTTCCGCTGTAGCGGATGTCCCTGTACGGATCATCCTCGAGAATGATCACGTCGTAGGCGCTCCCCAGAGAAGCGATCTTTTTCCGCCTCTCGAGAGAAAGGGTACGGCCAGTAGGATTCTGGAACGTGGGGATCACGTAGACCATTTTCGGCGAGTGTTTTCTGATCTTGTCCTCAAGGTCTTCCGGAACCATTCCGTCCTCGTCCATCTCAACGCTGACACACCTCGCCTGGAACATCTCAAAGATTTCCACGCAGTGAACGAAAGTGGGGGATTCCACAAGGATCACATCCCCGGGATCGATGAAGAGCTGGCAGAGGAGATTCATTCCCTCAAGACCTCCGCTGGTGACAAGAATGTTGTCCACATCAGCCCGGACCCCTTTCGGTGCGAGAAGCTCAGTCACGACCACTTCCCTGAGATCGGGGAGCCCCATGACATTCCCGTACTGAAGGGCCTCTACCCCTCTTTTGTCGGTCCTCATCACCTCGCTGGTTATTTCCCGGACAATGTCCACCGGGAGAGCTTCCCTTGCGGGGGCTCCTCCTCCAAAGGAAATGATCCCGGGATCGTTCATGGCTCCAAACAGTCCACGGATGACTGCCGCCGATTTCTCCATGGTCTTCATGCGCTGCGCAAAAACAGTCATAATACTACCCCTCCCGGGCAACAATATGTTTTTAGTCCCGTTCTTTTATCCGAATATTGTACCACCCGGATGAAGCGAAAATGGAATGCCGTTTTTCCGGGATGGTTCCGAAGCAGGCTCAAAGGGAACACTAGCCTTTTCTTCTTCGCATCTCCCAGTTCCAGCCGTCACGGCACATTTCCCCGATACCGTACCTGGCCTTCCATTGAAGCTTTTCTTCAGCTTTTCCGGTATTCGCATAGCAGACTGCAATATCACCCGGCCTTCTGTCGTCGAGTACATAGGGAACCGGCCTGCCGGAGGCTTTCTCAAAGGCCCTTACCAGTTCCAGTACGCTTGTCCCTTTTCCGGTTCCAAGGTTGAAGGCCTCCACACCGCTGAAAGAACTGATGTACCCGAGGGCCCGGACATGCCCTTCAGCCAGGTCCATGACATGGATATAATCCCGCACGCCTGTGCCGTCCGGTGTGGGGTAATCGCTTCCGAAAACGTGAAGCTTCCTGATCTCTCCCGAAGCCACCCTGCTCACAAAGGGAAAAAGATTGTTCGGAATTCCGCTGGGGTCTTCGCCGATGATGCCGCTTTCGTGAGCCCCGATGGGGTTGAAATAGCGGAGAAGGGCGATGGACCACCCGGGGTCGGATAGGGCAAGATCGCGGAGGATCTGTTCGATCATCAGCTTGGACCATCCATAGGGGTTGGTGCAGCCGAGGAGTGCGTTTTCGTCGAGGGGCATGGGATTATCGGCTCGGTACACAGTCGCAGAGGAGCTAAAAATAAGTTTCCGCACTCCCCTTTCGGACATTACCCCGCACAGGGTGAGTGCAGAATCAATATTGTTCCTGTAATATTCCAGCGGTTTTGCTACGGACTCCCCCACCGCCTTGAATCCTGCGAAATGGATGACCCCATCTACAGGATACCTGCTGAAGAGTTCCTCCATGGCGCCGCGGTCGCAGACATCAGCCCGTACACAGTGGATGCTCTTTCCAGTGATCTCTGAAATGCCGTCCACTCTTTCCGGGGAGCTGTTGGAAAAATTATCCGCAATAAGAACATCATATCCGGCGGCCGAGAGTGCGACGCACGTGTGGCTTCCTATGAATCCTGCACCGCCTGTCACAAGTATCATTCGCCTGCCCCCCTTCTTTCCCTGAACATTTACGGTTTTTCCCCGCCGTCCCACAAAAGAAGCGCATTTTCCGCCTCCAGACGTTTTTTCAGACGGGAGAACTCCTCCATTGTCAATATGAGTCCCCGAATTTTTCTTCCGATCAGCTTTTCGATCTTCGCCGAGAGACTTTCAAAATATCCCTTGTCGATCTCACCCACAAGAACGAGATCGATAAGCCCCGAATCTATGCCTCTGGCATAGTCTCCGGTGACGAAGGCGATTTCCACGTTTCCAAGCCTCCGGATCACCTGCTCGACCACCTGGTCTATCCCGAGAGTCTTCGCGGCGATTCTCTGCAGTTCCGGAAAGAGAGGATGCCCCGTATTGGCACGGTATACCTTCGTTCGTCCCTCATCAGAACTCTCAAGCAGTCCGGCCTCTGACAGGCGGTTCAGTTCCACCCGTACACCATTCGTTGACTCGCCGAACTCTTCGGCAAGACTCCGCAGGTATGCACTGGTGCCCGGATTAAGAAAAAATTTCAGGAGCAGTTTGGCACGTGTTTTAGAGGTTATGAGCGACTCAAGCATGTCTTTTTTTCCTTTTTTTATGGAATGTATTTTACGAGTAATTTTATTGCTCATGTGAAAGAGTGTCAAACAACAGGGTTTGAATACCGGACAACCGGTTTCTAATGGCAATTCTCACCGTTTATTTCTCCCTGGCCTCCGTTCGGGAAAAAGATTTCCGTCAATTATTGACAATTCAGCCCCCCAATGGTATCAATGGGACAGCTTGTCCCATTTTTATTTGAGAGGATCTTCCATGACACACATAACAGGAAGCGAGACAAAAAAAGACAGTACATCCAAGGTAACAGCCATAATGGAGGTTCTTTGCGCATCCGTCACCCCTCTAACTGTCCGCGACGTGGAAGAGGCGACCGGAATTCCAAGGAGTACGGCGCACCGTTTCCTTTTATCCCTCGAAGAGCAGCGGTGGGCTTACCGTGATCCCCTCACCGACGGCTATCGCCCGGGGATCCGCTTTTTCCTTCTTCAGAACGCGTCAACTTTTTATGATGAACTCATCAGTGCTGCGGAACCCGAAATGACTCAACTCATGAAAACCACCGGCAATACGTCAATTCTCAGTGTTGTGGAGGGATCAAGCGGTCTGTGCATTCATTCAGTGGAACCCCCTGCACCGATCAAGTTCACTGCCCACAGGGGGATGGCTATTCCGCTCCATGCCGGAGCGACCGGAAAAATTCTCCTCGCCCACTGCCCCCAGGAAATCCGCTCACGGATCCTTTCTTCACCGCTCCAGTCGCCCCGTGGGGCTGAAACGATCGACCGCGGGGAACTCGTGAGAGAGCTTGACCGCATCAGGGCCCAGGGATTTGCTTTCAGCAGAGAGGAATGGATGCCCCATGCAGGTGACATCAGCGTCCCTATTTTTTACGGAAAAAAGACGTTCCTGGCCCAATTGGGCATGGCGGGGATCGCCGAAAATATCTTCCGGGATTTCGAAGGAATGCTGCTGCTGCTGAAGCAGTCGGCACACAATGTAGAACGGAAGCTTCAAGACCATTATTTTGGAGGTGGTACTCATGTTCCAGGTAAATGAGATGAACCGTGACGCGATGACAATACGCCTTGAGGGCCCTCTTCCCGATTATCCGTCCTTTGCGGAAGGCATAAGAAGGGCACCCGACAGGGGATGGACGCTCAATCGCCAGGAGACGGAACTTGCCCTGAAGAACGCTCTCCGCTACGTCCCGGGGGAATACCACGGGGATCTGATCCCTGAATTCCTGGAGGAACTGCGCACAAGGGGCAGGATATATGCCTACAGGTTCCGTCCCGAAGGAAGGATCAGGGGGCTCCCGGTAAACCAGTACAGTGGGAAATGCCTCGCCGGAAAAGCGTTTCAGGTGATGATCGACAACAATCTCGACTTTGAAGTAGCCCTGTACCCCTACGAGCTGGTCACCTACGGAGAAACAGGACAGGTATGCCAGAACTGGCTCCAGTACCTGCTCATCAAAAAATACCTTGAAGAGCTTACCGAGGAAACCACCCTCGTTCTGGAGAGCGGACATCCTATCGGCCTCTTCAGGTCCAGGCCGGAAGCCCCCAGGGTCATTCTCACCAACGGCCTCCTGGTCGGTCTATTTGACAACCAGGACGGCTGGCACCGGGGTATGCAGCTCGGCGTGACAAACTACGGGCAGATGACTGCAGGCGGATGGATGTATATAGGGCCGCAGGGGATCGTCCATGGAACATTCAACACGATCCTCAACGCAGCAAGGCAGAAACTTGGTGTCGGCCCGAAGGAATCCCTTGCGGGAGTCCTCTTTGTATCATCAGGACTGGGAGGAATGAGCGGCGCACAGCCGAAGGCAGTGGAGATAACTGGAGGCGTGGGTATTATTGCCGAAGTCGACTCGTCCCGTATCGAGACACGGCACAGCCAGGGATGGGTAGGGCACGTGGCCGAGAACTGCGAGGAGGCCTTTGCCCTGGCCAACAAGGCATGCAGGGAGAAAAAACCTCTTTCTATCGCCTATCACGGTAATATAGTGGATCTCCTCCAATATGCCGTCGACCATGAGATATCCGTTCCGCTCCTCTCGGATCAGACATCATGCCATGCTCCATACGACGGGGGCTATTGCCCCCAGGGTCTTTCATTCGATGAACGGACGGAAATGCTCTCGAAAGATCCTCCAGGGTTCAGGAAGCGTGTTGACATCTCCCTAAGAAAGCATTTTGAGCTGATAAAAACACTCTCCGACAGGGGAACATTCTTTTTCGATTACGGCAATTCCTTTCTGCGGGCCGTGTTCGACGCGGGGGTCACGGAGGTCTGCAAAAACGGTGAGAACACCTACGAGGGATTCATATGGCCCTCCTACGTGGAGGACATCATGGGCCCCGTCCTTTTCGACTACGGATACGGCCCGTTCCGGTGGGTATGCCTCAGCGGCGATCCTGAAGACCTCCGCAGAACGGACAGGGCTGCCATGGAGTGCATTGACCCCGACCGCAGATCCCAGGATTATGACAACTGGATCTGGATCCGTGACGCTGAGAGAAACGCCCTGGTCGTCGGGACCCAGGCGAGGATACTGTACCAGGATGCCGAGGGCCGGACCCGAATCGCACTTAAATTCAACGAAATGGTCCGCAAAGGCGAAATAGGACCGGTCATGCTCGGACGCGACCACCACGACGTGTCCGGAACGGACTCCCCGTACAGGGAAACAGCAAACATCAAGGACGGAAGTAATATCTGCGCCGACATGGCTACAGTTTGCTTCGCTGGAAACGCTGCACGGGGAATGACCCTCTGCGCACTCCATAACGGAGGCGGAGTCGGCATCGGCAAGGCAATAAACGGAGGTTTCGGACTGGTTCTCGACGGTCGGGAATCCACAGACGAAATTATCCGCTCGGCCATGATGTGGGACGTCCTCGGAGGAGTGGCACGGCGGGCATGGGCCAGGAACCCCAACGCAATGGAAGTAAGCCGCGAGGTTAACCGCAGATATCCGGGGAAGTACCATATTACCCTTCCATACACAACGGAAGAGGATGATGTGAAAAAAGCCGTGGACGCTCTTTTCGAAAAAAAGGACGGCGATTGAAAAGTACCATGAGAGTCTGCAGAAAAACTCCCCGGGAGTTCAGGGAGATGCCATGGAAAAACGGGCTTGGAGTCACACGGGAAATGTATATATTCCCGCAGGCCGCTCTGCTTGAACGGAATGATTTTCTCTGGCGGCTCAGTTCAGCGGTCGTATCGGCAGGAGGCCCTTTTTCGGCTTTCCCCGGATACGACCGTATCCTGTTCCTTCTCTCCGGGGAGGGAATGGACCTTCAAGTGAACGGAGAAGAATTGATCCTTGCGGACCCCCTCTCATCCATCAGTTTCCGGGGTGAGGATACTGTTGTATGCGCTCTTCGCGGGGGCACCGTCACCGATTTCAACATATTCTTCCGCCGTGACTGCCTTTCATGCAGCTGCCGGAGGATAACACCGCATACGGGAAAAGATTTGTCTCTTCCCGCGGGAGACTGGAATATTATTCTTTGCCTCCGGGGAAAAACAGTCCTGGAATGGCCTGACCGAGAGGAAGAAATGGATGGATTGGAATTTCTTCTCTTCGAGGAGTCTCCGCCTGATTTTCAGTTTTTCTGCAGAAGTGAGGACAACGCAGAACTGATCGGCATAACGCTGAAAAGGAAATAGCATAAAAAACGCCCCTCCTAAAAACGGAGGGGCGTTTTTTATGCCAGGAACAAATCCAGCAGCGTGATCCAGACGGGGACTGTGAAGGCGCAGAGAAGCGTGCTCGCCGTTATTGCCGCCGCCGCGTGGTCGGCATCCATTCCGAGCACCTGCGAGAGGATAAAACAGTCAACGGCAACAGGCATTGCCGCGATAAGAATCACTGTACGGAAAACAACAGGGTTCACCGGGAACAGGAGGAGAAGACCCCAGGTGAGAGCCGGCAGAAAGAAAAGCTTCAGTGCAATATCACGCCATGCCCTCGGCAGCATCACGGTCAGGCTTTCCGGTCGGAGAGAAGCCCCCAGGGACAGAAGCGCCATTCCACTGGCCATGTTGCCGAGAAGCTTCAGTGCTTCGTCCAGCCAGCCGGGAAATTCATTCAGCCCGGTCACGGAGAGGGCAAAACCTGTCAGGCTTGACAATACCAGGGGGTTCCTGGAAAGGTTCCTGAGGGTATCTTTCACCGTCTTCCAGGATATCCCCCCTGAGAGGGCAAGCTGGGCCCATGAGATCGAGATTATCTGGTAGCCGATAAATGTAAAGGCAAGGTAGACCGAAAGGACTTCGATCCCGGGGATACCCACAGCGACAGTGATCACCGGAAGCCCCATGAAAACAGTATTGGATCTGATGAGCATGAGTGTAGACGCCGCCGACCGGCGCCTGTCCTGTCCCGCCAATTTCCCTGCCAGCCATGCCACTGGAGGCGCCAGGATAAAGGAAAGATATACTGCGATGATCATGTTCCCGTCCGCCAGTATTGCCAGGTCGGCAGAACTTGTCATTCTGAGGATAAGGGCCGGGATAGCAGTCCAGTAGATTGCCCTGTTCACCTGGGCGAACGCCTCCGGAGTGACAACTCTCCGACGGCCGAGCAGCCATCCGACTGCCATGACCAGCACCACCGGGAGAATGACGAGAAAGCCATGCATCATACTAATTCAGTTCTCCGTGTTTTAACAGGATCCTCACCGCGTTCGTCGCTGCCCCGACCCGGATGTTGTCAGCTACGTTCCACATCAGGAAGCGGGTATCGTCGAAGGCCCGGAGCCGGCTAACGAAGGTCAGGTCCGTTCCGGCAGCGTCAAGAGGCGTGACCATATCCTGGGTGAGGACTACGTGCTCGCTCCCGGCAACCGCAGCCTCAAGCCCAGACAGGTCGAAAGCCTTCCGCGTCTCCACAAAGACCGCTTCCGAATGGCAATAAAGCACGGGAACCCGGACCGTAGTGGGCCAAATTGATATCTCCGGATCCCTGAGGATCTTCCGGGTTTCGTTCACCATCTTCATTTCTTCGTCGGTGAACCCATTCTCAAGGAGGGAACCTATCTGTGGGACCACGTTGAGGTGGATCTGCTTCACGAACTTCTTCGGTGCGATGTGCCCTTTCATCTGTTCCTCAAGCTCATTCATGCCGTTCTTTCCTGCGCCCGAAACGGACTGGTATGTGCTCACCACGATGGACCGGATGCCGTAGCGTTCGTGGATCCTGTAGAGACCAAGCACCATCTGGATGGTGGAACAGTTCGGGTTGGCCACGATCCCCTTTCGGTATCCCCTCAGTATGTCTCCGTTGATCTCAGGAACAACAAGGGGTATTTCAGGAGACATCCTGAATGCCGAGGAATTATCGATGATAACGCTCCCGGCTCCTGCTGCCGTCGGGGCAAATTCCCTGGAGACCGAGGCGCCGGCGGAGAAAAGAAGATAATCATACCCCTGCTCCATGGCTTTTTTCGTCAATTCTTTCACCCGGAATTTTTTTCCGTAAAACTCAACCTCTGCACCCGCACTTTTCGCCGATGCGAAAAACTCAACCTCTGCAGGCTGTACGTTCTGTTCCTGGAGGACCCTGACCATCATGCGTCCGACTTCACCGGTCGCACCGACAACTGCAAGTCTCATTGCTATCTCTCCCTTCATATTCAAAAAAAAGACCCGTCCCCGAAGGGACGAGCCTTAACTCGCGGTACCACCCTGCTTGGACACGGACTGACGTCCTGTCCCACTCGGGCCCGATAACGGGGGCCTGTCCGGAAACGTACTCCGCGCTCTTCTAATCAGTCGCTTTCCGCTTCAGCTCAACGGGCTTTGGGCTTTTTTTCCCCGGCGGAAACGCTTCTCAGCTTCCAGGCATTTCTCTCTGTCGCCGTTTCTTTGAAAAAAGCATTCCGTTTCATCGCTTTTTCAGATATTACCGGAAATTCTATGAAAAACGCATCTATTTGTCAATCCGCGGAAAGCATCCAATGTACGAAAAAGAATTCGTTAGCCTTCGTATTGAAAGGTTCCGGCCTTGACACGATCGGCACATAAGTATAATATATTATCGTTTTGATTTGGCATTCCGCATGCTCCATTCCATTTTTCGGGAGCCTTGCTCCTCAAGATTTATTGACTATTATCCGAGTTACGAACAGGCTTTGCTGAGGATTGGAGATACCAATGATTTCAAAGCTTCCTGCAGTAAAAACACTAAGTGAGAGAGCTTTTGAAGAACTCCGCTCTGCAATTCTCGAAGGCAAAATACCTCCAGGAACCCGTCTGGTTGAGCGAACACTTGCTGAAGACATGGGGATAAGCAGGACTCCCGTTCATGACGCACTGACAGGCCTTGTGAAAGAACTCCTTGTAAAAAAACTTCCCAATAAAGGGTTCGTTGTATCCAGAATTGAGAAAAAAGAAATCATCCAGTTATATTCTCTACGTCTGCACCTGGAGATTCTTGCCCTTCAGTGGGCTCTCTCCAACCTGACATCTGACCTATTGCGGAAACTAAAAAATAATGTTTCACGTATGGAGCAATGTGCTTTGAAAGAGGATATTAAGTGTATCGTCAGAGCTAATTTTGAATTCCACCAAATGATCCTGGCAGCTGCCGACAGCCAGATCCTGACGAGTTTTATTGAGCAGGTCCAGGCGAATGCGCGGCTTTTCCGGATACGATCAGTAAGCAGCCCCAACAGAATACAAATGGTTATAGAAGAACACAGAAAACTTATCTCTGCACTGGAAAAAAAAGATGAAGAGGGTGCTGTCAACTGTATCAAATCGCATCTCGACAACGCGTTAAACGCTATCCTGGCAACTTTTGATTCTGATGAGACAGGATAGGCAGAATTCCCTAAAGATAAACAACCCCGTGCTCAGTTTGTTTTCGGAGACTGAACTGTCTTTTTACCCGCTCATTCCTTTTGCATTTCAAATATCGGGACTTTGAAAACTGATCATGATACAGCTTACCGGCGATAAAACAGCGAAACAATGAAAACGGTTTACCTGAAACATACCGAAAAAAACTGCCAAATATGGTATATGAAAGGGTGTAGTTCAATGACAGTCATCAACAAGGAAAAATGTGTCGGCTGCAAAACGTGCATAAAGTACTGCACTGTAGACGCCATTCGCTATCTCCCTGAGGAGAAGAAGTGCTACGTGGACCAGTCCAGGTGCACAGAGTGTTACGTCTGCGTGCGCCAGAAAGTATGCCCTGTGGGGGCTATTGAGACGGTGGAGCTTGAAGGCTTTTACAAGCAGTTCCAGCACGTCATGAGCGATCCCGTGGAAAACCACGGAGTTACAGGCGTCACAGGACGGGGTACAGAGGAAGTAAAAACCAACGATGTCAGCGGCCGTGTAAAAAAAGGCTTCGCGGGTTTCTCAATCGATATGGGCCGTCCGGGTCTTGGAGTCTACCTCAGAGACGCTGAAAAAGTGGCCATGGCCATGGCCGAAGCAGGGTTAACATTCGAGCCGCCCGAGACTACTCCGCTCTCAGCGCTGATGACGGACATCAAGACAGGCAAGCTTGACGATGCATGCCTTGACTATCACCTTCTTTCCGTAATAATCGAAGGAAAATGTACTCTTGAAAAGATGCCCGACGTTTTCCGGGCACTCCAGAAAGTGGAAAAGGAAATCGATACCGTCTTCTCCGTGGGGCTCATCCTCAGAGTGGATGAAAACGGGGAGAATCCTGTGCTCAAGGAACTCGACGCTCTTGGCATACCCCAGCCTCACCGCGGCAAGGTAAACGTGGGACTTGGGAAACCCCTGAGCACTCTGTAAGCCAGGAAAAGAGAAGGAGGAAAAACGGCTATGACACACTCACTGCACAGATCCGGAGATATCGAGTCCCAGAAGAAGGACTTTAACTGGTTCATGTATCAGACCAAGGGCGTAAACGACAAAAACATCAGGGACAAGGCCCTTGAGTTTATCGCCACCGCCGAGGCCTATCACTCTGAGAACTGGGGCGATGTGAAAACAGGCCCGCTGACACGATTTTCAAGCGAGGAAATAAAAAAGAACATAAGCGACAAGTCAAGAATACGAGGTGTTTTCACCAACAGGGATCAAGTAGTGGGCTTCCTTAAGGACATAAAAGCCAAAGACATGGGTATGTCCGTAGTCATCACGGGAGTCCTTTCCGAAGTGCTGCCCGCCTGTAAGGAAGCAGGAGTCACCCCACACTCGATCAACTATTCCCTCGGCGTGTGGGGCAACAAGAGCCGCCTTCCTGACGAGGACACTCTCTCCATCACCACCATGTGCGGGCACCACATGATCCCGCCCAAGTTCGTGGAGGATGTTCAGAATCAGGTAGACAGCGGAAAGCTTTCCGCTGACGAGGGCGCGAAAAAACTCTCTAACTTCTGCTACTGCGGCATATTCAACCAAATACGCTGTGCCGAGATCCTGGAAATCGTCTCTGAGAAGAAAAAACGCGATACTGCAGGAGCCTGACCGATAAAAAAACCCCATTCCGGATAATCCGGAATGGGGTTTTTTGTCCTTTTCGTCCGTATTACCACATCTATAAGCGCCCGAGCGCTTCACAGACGGCATCTCCCATGGCGTCTGTTCCTGCCGTGCCTCCAAGGTCAGGCGTGACACACTTTTTCTCAGACAAAACTCCGGCAACAGCGAATTCGATGTCCTTTGCCGCCTGGACCGCTTCATTATCTCCCTTGCTGTTCCCCAGCCAGGAGAGCAGCATTTGGGCAGAAATGATCATGGCATAAGGATTAGCGATGTTTTTTCCGGCTATGTCGGGCGCCGACCCGTGGGTCGCCTGGGCCATGGCGTACCGTGGCCCCACGCAGAGCCCGGGAGCCATGCCGAGGCCGCCGACAAGCCCCGCGGCCTCGTCAGAAAGTATGTCTCCGAACATGTTCGTCGTCACAACCACATCATACTTCTGGGGCCGTATAACGAGATGCATGGCAAATGTATCCACCACCGCGGTGTCAAATTCTACATCAGGATATTCCTTGCTGATTTCTCTGCAGGTATCGATAAACAATCCGCAGCCCAGCTTGAAGACTGTGTTCTTGTGGATCGCCGTAACCTTTTTCTTTCCATTCCGCTGCCTGGCCAGCTCAAAGGCAGTCCTGGCAACCATTGACGAATTCCTCTTGGTAATGACCCTTAGAGACAGAGCCATGTCAGGCGTGGGCATACACTCGCCCATACCCTTGTACATGTTGCGGTCAGGCTGAAAACCCTCGTTATTCTCCCTGATGATGACGATATCCACGTCCTGGTGCAGGCATGGAAGGGAAGGATGCGATTTCGACGGCCTGATATTACTCGCAAGGTCAAAATTCCTCCTCAAGATGGGATGAGGGTTGATGGCCCTTGGATCATCTTTCGGATATGCCATGTGGCCGATAGGACCAAGGATCCATCCATCGAGATCGTAAAGAGCCTGGAGTGTTGATTCAGGAAGCGTTTCTCCTCTCTCTTCATAAGACGGATATCCAACCGGAAGGTCCGACCATTCCAGGACGACACCGCTGTATCTTGCAACAGCTGCATCCAGCACTTTGACCGCGGCAGGGACGACTTCAAGACCTATGTCATCGCCTTTCAGTATTCCAATTTTATAAACTGCCATATCTCTTCTTTTCTCCCTTTGCAAAAAATTCTTTATGGAGTCATGCCGGTTTGACTAAAAATATGTTTCAGCTAATGAACACCATTATCCAGCCTTTTATATATCCGCAGTTCCCTTCTGTTTCTTGAAATAGTTGCAGTAAACAGCATAAAGAACACTGATTATGGCCAGCGTAATGATAACCATCGAAATGGGGTTTGTCATAAAGATCGACCAGTCCCCCTTGGACAGGGTGAGAGAACGCCTGAAGTTTGTCTCCACAAGGTATCCGAGGACGAAGCCCAGTGCCGTAGCTGTTATCGGATAATCATAAATTTTTAGGATCAACCCGATGACACCGAAGAGAAGTACGGTGAAGATGTCAAACATGCTGTTATTGACCGAATAGGCTCCGACAAAGATAATGGCCAGGATACATGCGTTCATTATGGACTCGGGTATGTTCACAACCTTGATAAGCAGTTTTATGAGCATCAGTGCGACAAAGATCATTACGATATTCGAAAGGAACAGGGAAACAAAAATAGCGTAGGGTATTTCAGGGTTCGTAACAAAAAGCATGGGCCCGGGCCGAAGGCCGTGAATAATGAGCACACCCAGCATAATGGCGGTGGAACTGGAACCCGGTATTCCGAGAGACAGCAGCGGCACCATAGCTCCTCCGGTCACACCATTATTTGTCGCTTCAGGGGCTGCCACTCCTTCCAGGGCACCCTTTCCGAACCGTTCGGGATGTTTGGACCATCTTTTTGCCTCGTTATACCCGAGCCAGCATGCTATGGAAGCTCCCGCCCCCGGCATTGCCCCGACAAACATGCCAATGAAGGAACCCATGATCATAGCAGGAAGACAGCGGACAAAATCCTTGAAAGAAGGATATTTCGATGTAATTTTATACTCCACTACGACCCGCTGGATCTTTTTGAAGATGATGTAGAGTACCTGGCTCAGGGCAAAAATCCCCATGTAGAAGGGGATGAGCTCAAATCCTTCAATCAACTGTTCTGTGCCGAACCCGAACCTGACAATACCGGCAAACGGATCAAGGCCGATGGTCGCGAGAAGCAGCCCGAGTGCGGCTGCAATAAGGCCCTTGAACACGTCTGAGGAAAGCGAAGCCACTAGCGTCAGCCCGAGCAGGGAGAGTGCAAAATATTCGGGGGGGCCGAATGCGAGGGCGACCTTGGCCAGAGGAATGGCAAAAATCATCAGGGCAATGCTCGAAACGATTCCTCCGAATGCACTGGCGTACAGGGACATGCCGAGGGCCATGCCTGTTTTCCCCTGCAGGTGAAGAGGATATCCGTCCATAACTGTGGCTGCGGAAGAAGGTGTCCCCGGAGTGCCTATGAGCACTGACGGAATCGAACCTCCGTACTGTCCGCCGCAGTAAATGCCGACGTACATCAATATCGCCACGATTGGTTCGAGCCCCCAGGTGAAGGGCAGAAGTATAGCCATGGTCATGGAGGCATTGATTCCGGGAATCGCCCCCCCTATGGTGCCGGCTATCACTCCTGCTACGATGGATGCAAGGCCCTTGAAGGTGAAAACTACGCTTGAACCGAGAGCAATATTCTGCAGAAAATCCATTAGAAGCTCAGCCTCCAGTATCATAAAAAGCTAAAATCACTCTTTTTCTGGAATTCCAGTCGTGAAATCAGTCCTGTCTTTCCAGAAAAAATGATTCAGTTTTCTTTCTTGTCCTGTCGCTAAATAAACTCGAGAAATCCATGGGGCAGGAGGATATGAAGAACTTTTGCGAAAAGAAGATAGAGCATAAGGGCGAATCCGCAGCTGACCAGGAAATTGATCTTTATTCCAATGTCCCCCTGGATCTGGATGACCAGAAAGAGAAGGAAAGCTGTGCCGAGAAAATAGCCGGCCATGGGCATGATCCAGATATATAGCGCTGCAGCCGCAAGGACGAGAAGTACCTTGACAAAATTTAAAGGCTCGAATTCTTCTCCGGCACGTGCATCGGCGCCCTGTTTCCCTGACTCGCGAAAAAGCATGAAAAGGTTTCCGAGGGAGCACAGAATTATCACGGTTGACATGAGCTGGGGAAAAACGTGGGGCCCTATAGGGTCGAAGGTCCTCGCCTCGCTGTAGGGCATGGATACCCAGTAGAATGCCCCGGCAATGACTATCCATAAAATATTCAGTATGACTCTGCTTTTTATTGTAATCGTCATTATTCCCTTCCCCTGTTTTTGCTTCCGGCGCTCCCTCTGTTGGACCAGGAGCGCCGGAAGGACAGTTTTCATTTACAACAATTGATCACAACTGCCGATTGTGCCGTCTAGTAAAGCCCTTTGCTCATTTCCTTGAAAAATGCATGCTGGTCATCCATAACCTTCTGCATTTTTTCTGCCGGCACAAATCTTGGAACAAGCCTGTTTTCCTTGTAGTATTTCTTGAATTCCGGATCGTCGTATATCTTCGCCAGAGAATCTGTCCATACCTTAACTACTGAATCAGGTACGTCCTTCGGCGCAACAATACCCCGGATTTTTTCAAACACGAAGTTTACTCCGCTCTCCTGAAGCGTGGGTACATCGGGAGCTTCTTCCATCCTCTCCGAGTTGAGGCAGGCAATTATCCTAATGTTTCCGGCTTCAACCTGGCTTGCAATCTCCGCATATTCTCCTATTGCCGCGTCAATTCTGCCGGCGATGATTTCAACCATAACATCGGCACCACCCTCGAAGGGGACGACCGTGATCTTCATGTCAGCTATCTGGGCGACTTTTTCGATGCACAAGGTTTCTGCACTGCCGGGGTTTCCTGCTCCCCAGTTCTGCTTTCCGGGATTCTCTTTTGCATCTTTCATAACATCTTCAAATGTCTTGAACTTGCTTTTGGCAGGAACAAAAATCACTGTGGGATCGAAAAACACCTGTGCTACAGGTTTGAAATCGGCATAGGAAACCGGCATCTTCGTCTGGAGAGGACCGGCGATAACTGATGAGGATATTCCAAGCAGAGTATATCCGTCAGGCTTGGAATTCTTCGAATAAACCCATGCGTTGGAACCGCCCCCGCCTGTCCTGTTTTCAACTATAATCGGCTGTCCCATTACCTTCTCGATAGCCTTTCCCATGTTTCTCAGGAAAATATCTCCGCCGGAGCCCGCCTGCGAATGGTACACGAGCACGACCGGTTTCGTCGGGTAATTCTCAGCGGCGTACAGCACGCCCGCGAAGACCAGAGACACAGCCAGAACCATCAGTACCATAAGTTGTCTTTTTTTCATATCCGTGTGACCCTCCTTGTGTTTTTATTCAATGGTGCTTTTCGTTTTGCATGGAGCCGCTCTCTTCCCTCCTCTCTGCCTTCGAATGCTTCACCGCCGTCTTACGGGCGGAAACTTTTGCGTACAGCAGACAGTCCTGCTGATCTTCCCAAATCTTATAGTTTGATTCATCCTTTTATCAGTTTGATTTAGTTGTGTCAATCCTCCCATTGCCGAGAGCCATCTGTGCAGCGATCACATACGCATCCTCGAAGGCTGACGTTTTGCAGATACCCTGCCCTGCGATATCATAGGCAGTCCCGTGAGCAGGGGTGGTAATTGGGTGCGGCAAACCCGCTGAAACGGTGACGCAGTGGTCGAAACCCTTCAGTTTTATCGCGATCTGCCCCTGGTCATGGTACATGGTGACTACCCCATTATAAAGACCGCTGAAAGCTTTTAAAAAAAGTGTATCTGACGGGAAAGGACCTTCGACATTTATCCCTTCGTTTCTGGCAATCTCTATAGCCGGAACCAGGACGTCGATCTCCTCTCTGCCGCAGGTGCCACTGTCTCCTCCGTGAGGATTCAGAGCCGCCATGGCCATCCTCGGGAATTCGCAGCCTGCCCTCCGCAGTGTATTGTACCCCAGTCGAACCGAGTCCAGAACCGACTCTACTGTAATGTTCCGGCTGACGTCGTTCAGGGGGATATGGCTTGTGACCCGTATATTCCATAGCCCATCAAGGACGTTCATCTCTCCGAAACCTTTTTTTATACCGTACTGATGGGCAAAAAGCTCGTGCTCGCTTGGAAAATTATATCCGCCAAGCTTCATTGCCGCCTTGTTCAGTGGAGCGAAACAGATGCCGTCAAGGAAACCGTTCCTGCAGCTTTCAATGCAGGCCACCAGGTTGTCTCCCTCTTCTTTTCCGTTTTCCCCGGAGACTCTCCCCATCTCGACCCTGTTACCGTCGAGACCGCCTGTATTCCAAAGTACCAGCCCCTCTGTTTCCGAAGCCTTTTTGGCGGAATTCGCCACCGCATAGGAAAAGTCTGTGCCTGCGATCCTCATTCCGCGCCGCAGCACACGCTCATCACCAACCATAATCGGCCGTGCGTATTGCTGCAGAAAACCGGAAGCGGCAACTTTAGACACTATTTCGGGGCCAATTCCGGCCGCATCACCAAGGGGAACTGCAAGTACCGGTTTTTTTTCGTCTATCGAAGGCATAATTCGTCAACGCTCCCCATCTTTCTTTAACCAAAAGCCTCTGAACCTTTTTCCCTGAAAAGGCTGAATATACCGCCGGCTTCAATGATTGAAAGCACGTGGCCGGGAAGAGGGGCAAAACCCATCTTCGTTTCTCCCGACAGGAATTCTCCACTGACGACATTGATCCCGGCAGTGTCACCAGTTTTTATTGAAGACATATCGAGTCCGGGTATTTCCACCAGCACCAGTCCCTGGTTGATAGCGTTCCGGAAAAAAATTCGTGCGAATGATTTCGCCACCACTGCTCCGACTTTCGCTGTTTTCAGCGTGATCACAGCATGTTCCCTGCTGGAACCGCAGCCGAAATTCGTACCGGCTACAATGATATCTCCCGGCTTCATGTTTGAAGCAAAGGAAGGGTCAGCTCCCTCCATAACGTGAGCTGCGATTTCATTATGTTCCGTAAGTTCAAGATACCTTCCGGGATAGATCTGGTCCGTATCGATGTTGTTTCCGAATGTAAAAACTCTGCCCCTGATGATGTCCATCTCCCGATCCTCCCTTAGAGCGAATCCGCGCCGCAGAGATATCCTTTTAGTGCTGTTGCGGCAGCAGTAGCGGGTGAAGCGATATAGATCCCGGCTTCGGTGCTTCCCATTCTTCCCGGGAAATTTCTGCTCGAGGTGGTGACACAAGTTTCCCCCGGAGCCAAAATACCCTCATGAGCACCGAGGCAGGGACCGCATCCCGGGGTCGAGAGCACGGCTCCCGCGTCCACCAGGGTCTCGATGTATCCTGCAAGAAGGGCGTCCTGGAAAATCCGCCTCGAAGCGGGGATAACCACGAACCTGGTACCCGAATTTACCTTTTTCCCCTTCAGGATCTCTGCAGCAACTCGTATATCGTTGAGCCGCCCTCCTGTACACGTTCCCAGGAAGACCTGGTCCACGTGAATTTTCTTCTCCGGAATGGCTGAGACCGCATCAACGCTGCCCGGAAGGGCGATCCGGGGGGTCAGTGATGAAACATCATATCGGACAGCCGTTTCGTATTCGTAGTCCGGATCAGTTTCAAAGATTTCCTGTTTTTGCCATCCAAACCGGGCAAGATAGTCATGGGTGATATCGTCTGGAGCAATGTAGGCTGTTTTTGCGCCCATCTCCACGGCCATGTTGCACAGGACAAAGCGTTCTTCCTGCGGCATCCGGCGTACAGTTTCCCCGCTGAACTCCACTGCCCTGTAGATTGCGGCGTCCTGTTTCAAATCTCCAAGGACGTGCAGGATCATGTCTTTCGCCATAACGTCCTTTGGAGGCATCCCCTCGAATATCACCTTCATCACACGGGGAACTTTGAACCAGAGCTTTCCCGTTATGAGAATGGTGGCCATATCGGTGGCACCTACTCCGGTACCGAAAGCCCCGAGCGCACCCATTGTGGTGGTGTGGGAATCGGTTTCCACGACGACAGTGCCGGGACCGACCATGCCGCTCTCGGTCAGCACCTGGTGGCAGACACCTTCACCGATATCAAAAAGATGGGGTATTCCCTGGCTGGCGCAGAATTCTCTCATTTTCCTGTGATTGTCTGCTGCCTTTATCGTCGGGGCAGGCGAATAGTGGTCGAAGACAAAGGTAGTTTTCTCAGGGTGGCGGACTCTTTTTCCTCCAAGATCGTCAAAAGACTTTATGACCTGAAGATAAAGGTCGTTGACCTCGGCCACGTCCACTTCAGCCATTACAATTTCTCCCGCTGAGACCTTTGCCTTCCCGGAGGCCCGGGCCAGGATTTTTTCAAGAGCATGCATGCAGTTATCTCTCCTCATCTACTAATTTCCGGAACATATGCTTTTTCTGTATGCATTCCTTTTCCAGTTCCAGCCTGCACCCTAACATCCGAAAAAAGAAAACCGTACGTATTGATTCCATGACCTAAAGATCAGGCAAGGTGTTATAATAGGCTCGAAAAGTGGCAGGTGGTCCTACCAGTTAAATCTTTTGCAAAGTATATCAGATAAACAGGCGGAAGGTAAAGGGGACAAAAAAGAATGGTTCTCCAACAAATCAAGAAAGTCATCGTCAGGGATGCCATCATCGAAAACGTAATGCGGTACATCAGGGAGAACGGGCTCAAAAAGGGAGAACGGATTCCCTCCGAACGGACTCTTGCAGCAGAAATGAGGGTCAGCAGGAGCTCCGTTCGGGAAGCACTGAAATCCCTTGAGTCAAGCGGAATACTGGAAATTCGCCACGGCGGGGGGGCATTTCTCCGCTCTTTCACTTCTCTGGATGTGTCAGGTTACAGCAGCGACCAGAAAGAACAGTTCGTTTTCCTGAAACACCTCGTGCAGGCGAGAAGAATGATAGAAGAACGGGTAGTGATAGATGTAATCCCATTGGTGAAGCAAAACAACATACAATCCCTATATGACATGGAAAAAGAGCAGCTTGATATGGCGGAACATGGTCAGGTCGAGGAGGGATCCCGTTTCGAACTTCCGAACATGAACTTCGAGCTTACGATCACAACAATGCTCCGTAATCCCGTTATTCTGGACATCCACAGAAGAATCGAGAGGTTGTGGAAAAAAACCTTTCGCTCACTTTCTACGACGCCTTTTCCCGCCAGGGAAAGATACAACCACCACATAGAAATCATACGGGCCATAGAAAGCGGAAATGCGAAAGCAGCGGTCAAGGCAATGGCATTTCACAACTCGATCCTTGAAGATCACATCGACGAAGAGATACGGAAACTCGACGCCGGGGATAGCGTGGCCTGTGGTTGAAAACTTTGAAAAACGCCCTTTAGCATTTTTTTACTTATCAGTTCAGACTTTGTTTTTTCGAATGGAAAGTCTTCAAATTTCAAACGGAGGTGTATGACACGATGCGGCCCATATTTACGGACAAAGCTCCCCGGCCCGCCGGCCACTATTCTCAGGCGATTTATCACGGGGGAATTGTATATACGGCGGGACAGCTTCCCGTTATCCCGGACACGGGAGAAAAATGCCTGGGAACCGTGGAGGAACAGACGGAACAGGTCCTGAAGAACCTCGCTGCCGTCCTTGAAGCCGGGGGGAGCGATCCTGCCCACGTGCTCAGGGTTACGGTCTACGTTTCGGATATTTCCCTATGGGACAGGGTGAACAGGGTCTACGGAGAATTCTTCGGGGAGCACAAGCCTGCCAGGACTGTGGTTCCCACACGGGACCTTCATCACGGTTTTCTCGTGGAAATTGACGCCATCGCTGCTGTAGTTTCTAAAGAAGAAACACCATGTATACCGGACCAGGAGTAAAAAGAGTGAATCATTCCTATGATGCCGTAGATACTCCGGCGCTCCTCGTGGACAGAGGCATCCTGCGGCGGAACATTTCGGAAATGCAGAAACGGGCAGACAAAGCGGGGGTTTCCCTCAGACCCCATACGAAAACCCACCGGACCCCTGCGATCGCCTCAATGCAGGTGGAAGCCGGTGCGAAAGGGATTACCGTAGCCAAGGCAGGAGAAGCTGAGGTCATGGCTGAAAACGGCATGGACGACATCTTCATTGCCAATGAGATTTTCGGCGACCGGAAGTTCGCACGGCTCAGAAAACTGGCTGAAAAAGTCCGCCTTACAGTGGGGGTGGACAACAGGGAACAGGTCGAGGCACTTTCCCGTTTTTTTGAAGGATCGGCTCATCCGGCAAATGTAATGATCGAGATCGAAACAGGAGAGGAACGCTCGGGAATGCTGCCCGTGCCTGATCTGGCTACACTGGCCTCCTTCATCTATAAGACGGCGAATGTCCGCTTCAGGGGAATCTTCTCCCACGAGGGGCATACCTATAGTGCATCTACAAGGGAAGAGTGCGCGGCTCTTTTCAGAAAAAGCCAGGAAGACACGCTCCTTGCTGCCGGAATAATAAGAGAAGCAGGCATTCCCGTGGAGACGGTGAGCATAGGAGCTACCCCTTCCATACTGCTCGGGAATATTCTTTCCGGGATCACTGAAATACGCCCTGGGACATATGCGCTCATGGATGCTGCCCAGGGAGCTGCCGTGGGAGATTTCAGCTGTTGTGCGGCCACAGTTCTTGCAACGGTGGTGAGCAAGCCCACACCTGAAAGGACCGTTCTGGATTCCGGCGTCAAGGCACTTACGGCATTTACCAGGGGCACGGGGATCTGTCACACACCCGGTCACGGCATTCTGAAGGGCTTCAGCGGACTGAGAGTCGGAAAACTCTATGACGAACATGGGCTGGTATACGGCAAGGAAGCGGGAGAGCAGCTTCAGCTGGGAGACAGGGTAGAGATCATCCCGAACCACATCTGCCCTACCTGCAATCTTTACGACCGGATGTATCTCGTGGAGGACGGCCGGGTCGTGGACGAACTTCCAATTCTCTGCCGGGGGAGGTCACAGTAATAAGGCGGGATCATTACCTCCAGCGTGTCATTCTGAGGGCGGATCCCGAGGATGCCCTTGCCTGCCATCCTGACGGAGTGCTTTTAGCAGAAAGGATCTCGATTTTGACTCTATACCCTCAAGGGCAAGATCCTTCGTTCAGGATGATACCCACTATCGTCCTGAACGAAGCGGATTTCTCCTCTGGCAAAGACGACGGAAATGGAGTATCATGTCCCCGAAATCTTCGGGGCGGGGTGGAATTCCCCACCGGCGGTGAAGGGCCTTCGGGTCCTCAGCCCGCGAGCCGCAAGGCTGATCCGGTGCAATTCCGGAGCCGACTGTGAGGCGGACAGAGCACTTCGTTCGCTAAGCCAGGATGGAAGAAGATGGCGAAATCCGCTTTTTTGCCCCGGATGCCTTCGCGTCCGGGGCTTTTCTTTTCGGGAGGCGAGTTTTTCATGGAAGCAGCGACAGTCAACTCGACCCGCCGCATGGTCTGGACTGCTCTTCTTTCCGCCGTGGCGGCCGTTCTCATGTACATCGACATGGCAGTTCCCATATTTCCCCGTTTTCTCAAGCTCGACCTGTCCGACCTTCCGGCCCTGGTAGCCTCGTTCGCATTGGGTCCCGCCGCCGGGGTCTTTACCGAGCTGATCAAGAACCTGATCCATTCTCTGACCACGTCCACCGCAGGAGTGGGCGAGCTGGCCAATTTCCTGGTGGGCAGCTCGCTGGTAATTCCAGCAGGCATGATCTACCGGCGGAACAGAACCAGGAAAGGCGCACTGGCAGGCCTTGCGGCAGGCACCCTTTCCATGACCGTCACGGCTGCCCTGGCAAACTATATATTCCTGCTCCCCTTTTATTCAAACTTCATCCCCCTTGAAAAGATCATTTCCATGTCCTCGGCGGCAATTCCAGCGATCCACAACATAGGGACGCTGGTCCTCTACGCCGTGGTGCCCTTCAACCTCCTGAAGGGGACCGTGGTATCACTGGCGACAGTACAGCTCTACAAGCGCATCAGCACCCTTCTACGGTAAATCGCGGCAAGGGGATAAAATGACGGAAAAGACTGTATAATCTTTCCAGAAAACCTTTCGGGAGGTGTTTGGAAGATGAACCGTTCCGTCGCTGTCTTTCTGTGCATGCTTTGGCTTGGTCTGACTCCTCCGGCGGCCTCAAGCGCCCCGAAAATTCTTACCGGAGGAGGTGCGGGAGAAGTGATGCGGACCGTTCCCCTCTCCCCTGCCATCCTGTCGCAGACAGGCCGGAAGGTATCCCTTTCGGGGTTTTACTACGGCGGGTCCGTTCCCATGATCATCGACGACATCTCGAGAACCGACTACAACATGGAACTCCCCGAGGGTTCTTTCATTCCCCTGGAAGGCCCCCGTCCGGCAGGACTGAAGTCCGGCGACAGGATCACTGTTGCGGGGATGCTGAAGCAGCCGGACAAAACCTCTCCCCTGAAGAATTCCCGGGCTGTACTGAAGATTTCCGGTCCTGAAGGTCTCCGGATCACCACACCCCGCGTGCTGCCGCCGGCAAAAATAAAGCCCAGGAAACCGGAGATCCTTCGGAGACTGGAAAAATTCCGTCCGGGCGATCTCATTCCGGGACGGAAGTTCGCCGTCCTCATCGCCGGAGGAGGCGGACCGGAGAACAATCATATCCGCTACTGGAACGACCTGCTCACCATGTACACCGTCCTTCTCGGCAGGGCTTTTGCCGCAGCCGATATTTTCGTGTACTACGCCGACGGCGCCCCTCCGGGCGATGTAGAGGGTAAGATAGACGGGACCATGCCCGTGAACGGAGTGGCCAACAGAACGAACATCCAGAGGTGTTTCCGCAACATCGGAAATGTCTCGGGGGACAATGACTTCATCTACATCTTAACCAACGACCATGGGGGAGGTTTTCTTGAGGTGAGAACAGGCACCCTCGAACCGGGACTTCACAAGGGGCGCATAACCACCACAGGGGAACCCGATGACTCCATCTCCGAGGCACAGTATGGCCTGGACCTGAACGGGGACGGTGACAGAACAGATGTGGTGCGGGCCGACGAGAGCCTTATTCTGTGGAGCGGACGGTATTACGACAATGACTTCGCTGCCGACCTGAACCAGATATCCAGGTATGGTACCATGCTGATCCACGTTGAGCAGTGTTTCTCCGGAGGATTTCTCGACGACCTCCGGGCTCCACGGAGGATCATCTTTTCCGCCGCGAGCGGGCAGAGGCTCTCCCGGGCCCACACCACGAGCTCGGCCAATCCTCAGCCTGTTCAACCCTACAACGAAATTTTTTACTGGTTTGTCACTGCCCTCCTGGGAGAAACCCCAGACGGCGACTACGCAGTGGACCGGAACGGCGCTCCCTGGACATCGAACGCCGATTTCGACGGCAACGGAAAAATCAGCGTTTTCGAGGCCTTCATGTTCGCCCGGAGAATGAATTTGAAGGACGGAATTCCCTGGTACGAGGACGACGGACAGCCGGGCTGCATCACCGTGAATGTGGACACCCGGAACGTGCCCGAGGGCAGGGAAGGGTGGTTCGGCAGCAGGACCTTCTTCTGAGAATCCTTCCTCTGAAAGAACATGAATTCAGAAAGAATGCCCCCGGCAGAAATGCCGGGTTTTTTCTTGACAGAAAGCAAAAGAAGGATAGAATAAAGTCTACATGTTATATGTCGACATTTCTTTATCAGGGGGCTGCTGCATGAGACAGGCGAAAGCTTTTCGGCACAAAACGCTCAGTGAGGAAGTCGCCTCTTTTGTCCGCAAAGAACTTCTCCTCTCCAGTTCCTACCCTCCGGGGTCATTCATCCGTGAAGAGGAGCTCGCTTCCAGGCTGAACATCAGCAGGGCCCCTGTCCGTGAAGGATTGAAGATACTCGAGGGACTCGGTCTTCTGCGCTCCGTTCCACAAAAAGGATCGCTTGTCGTCGACTTTTCCCGGGAAGAGGTCGAAGAGCTTTACGACATCCGCTACGCTCTTGAGGACATCCTGTACCGCGAGATCATAAGAAAAAAAGCATTCACCGAATCAAATTTCTCCTCCATGAATAAAATCCTCTCGAAAATGCTTCTTCTTGGTTCGGCAGAAGAGTCCAGGGAGGAAACACTCCTCGAATTCAGCGCCATGGATATGGATTTTCATCTTTCTATAGCGAACCTCGCCGGAAGGCAGTGGACACTTCGTTTGCTCAGAACGGTCTATCACCAGATCCAGCAGGCGATACTCAAGGATCTCGCTACAGAAACAGATATAGGGGCACTAGTGGAAGAACATCGCCAGATCCTTGAAGAACTTCGGAGAGGAGACCTGGAAGCAATTCGCAGGGGAAGATCTTACAGCTACTTTGAGCGGAGGATCGACCCCAAGAAAGGCAAAAAGACTGAAACACATACTGAACCGGCATGTAAGGATGATCACGATACAACCAGTAAGAAAGGGGAAGACAGAAAATGAAAAGAAAAGGCGCACTTGAAGGACTTCGTGTTCTTGACCTCACCCGGGTGCTTGCCGGGCCGTTCTGCACCATGATGTTCGCCGACATGGGGGCGGAGATCATTAAGATCGAACAGGCAGGCACCGGTGACGATACCCGGCAGATGGGACCGTTCAAGAACGGTGAAAGCGCCTACTTCATGAACCTGAACAGGAACAAGAAGGGCGTCACTCTCAACCTCAAGAATCCCAGGGGAAAGGCAATTTTTCTCGACCTGGTGAAACAGGCGGACGTGGTGATCGAGAACTTCCGTCCCGGCACCATGGAAAAACTCGGCCTCGGCTATGACGACCTGAAGAAAGTCAACCCTGCAATCGTCTACGCCGCCATTTCCGGCTTCGGCCACACGGGCCGCTACAGCCAGCGCCCCGGCTACGACATCATCTCCCAGGCAATGAGCGGCCTCATGAGCACCACAGGATGGCCGGGAGGGGAACCTACCCGCACCGGGACGGCCATGGGCGACGTTCTTGGGGGTCTCTCCTGCGCCATCGGTATTCTGGCAGCGGTGTTCAACAAGATCCAGACCGGCGAGGGACAGAAAGTGGACGTAGCTCTTGTCGATTCCGCTGTAGCAAGCCTGGAGATCATCAACATGATCTACCTGGTGGAGGGCCGGATCCCCCAGCGGATAGGCAACAGGTACGAATCCACCTATCCCTACGACTCTTTTCGGGGATCAGACGGCAGCCTGGTCATCGGCGCGGGTAACGACAAGCTCTATGTTTCTTTGTGTGAGGTCATGGCAAGACCTGATCTTGCAGAAGATCCCCGTTTTCTCCGCGTCCGGGACCGGGTTGCAAACCATGAACTGCTGAAACCCCTTGTGGAAGAATGGACATCAAAACTCTCTGTGAACGAAATTTATGAAAAACTCTCAGCAGCAGGTGTTCCCTGCGCCCCAATCTACGATATCGAGCAGGTCGTCAACGACCCGCATATCGCGGAGGACCGCGAGATGTTCGTAGAAATGGACCATCCCAAGGCGGGAAAGCTCAAGGTGACCGGAAGTCACATCAAGCTCTCCGGCACACCCTCCGCAGTGAGGACTCCCTCCCCTACACTGGGCGAACACAATGATGAGGTGCTGGGGCAGCTGCTCGGATTTACTGAAGAGGACCTGAAAGCCCTCCGTGAAGAAGGGGTTCTCTGAAATGAGCTTCCATCCCCTGCCTGAGCGGGTCGAGATCATGGAAGTCTGCCCCCGGGACGGTTTCCAGAGCGTCAAGGAATTCATTCCCACTGAGCACAAGGTGGCCATCATCGACGGCCTGGCGGGAACGGGCATCTCCTCAATGGAAGTGACCTCCTTCGTCAGCCCGAAGGCCATCCCCCAGATGGCGGATGCCGCCGATGTCATGGCGGAATTCGTCAGGAAATGGAAGGGAAAGGTTACATCCATTGCCCTCATTCCAAACCTCCGGGGAGCCGAAGGCGCCCTGGCCTCCGGTGTAGACTGGATGAATTTTGTCATTTCAGCCAGTGAGGACCATAACCAGGCCAACACCAGGAGGAGCGTGGAGGAATCCCTCACCGAGATGGAGAAGGTGGCGGGCTTGAAAGGCTCCACGAAGCTTCGTGTTTCGGTGGCCACCGCTTTCGCCTGCCCATTCGCCGGTCCTGTAGCACCTGAGAAAGTGATCAGGGTCATTCACCGGGCTTTTGAGGCGGGAGCGGACGGCGTCACCATGGCCGACACCATCGGCACCGCAGACCCGAAGTACGTGACCTCCACCCTGTCAGTCATCCGGGAGAAGTACGGTGACTACCCCTTCACCCTCCATCTCCACGACACCTACGGCATGGCCCTGGCGAACATGGTCGCAGCCATGGGACTCGGTTTCGCCAGTTTTGATGCTGCGGCGGGCGGACTTGGGGGATGCCCCTTCGCACCGGGAGCGGCGGGCAATGCCGCCACGGAGGATATGGTCAACATGGCGGAGCGCATGGGCATCGCCACGGGCATCGATGTCCTAAAGGTCCTCTCCGTAGTGCGGACCATGGAGTCGGCCTACGGCCTGAGGATCAACAGCCACCTGGCGGCGACGAAGCTGGGCCGTGAGAGCGACGAAGGATGTTGCTCCTGACTGACATTCAAGCTGAGAAACCGCTAATTTTTCGTCAAGAGATTGCATTATGCACTCTGCTTATTATATTATATAGAACGAAAGACACAGTGCCCCTTCTTTTGAAGGAGCACTGTTTTTTAAAAAGGGAGGTCGGGAAATGAAAAAACAGGTATGGAAGCACGTTGACGAAGTAAAGAACTTTGTCGTCGAGGCACGGCACCGGATTCATGAAAACCCGGAGCTCGGATTCAAGGAAGTGGAGACAACAGCTTTCATCAGGCAGGAACTTGAGAAAGCCGGCATTGAAATGGTTCCTCTTCAGATAGAGACAGGCGTACTCGGGATCATCAAGGGCACAGCCGATTGGAAGGGGCAGGGCGAACCGCCGGTGGCGGCCCTCCGCGCAGATATTGATGCACTGCCAATCGAGGAGACCACCGGAGTCCAATATTCGTCAAAAAACAAGGGAGTCATGCATGCATGCGGACATGACGGCCACGCTGCAATTCTCCTGGCAACGGCAAAAGTCCTCCAAAAGATACGTGACAGCTTCGCAGGAACCGTGAAACTCTTCTTCCAGCCCGCAGAGGAGACGCTCTACGGTGCAGAAAAAATGATACAGTGCGGAATCCTTGACGATCCGAAAGTGGATTACGTGGCAGCCCTCCACGGCGGTGTTGAGGTCCCGATCGGATCTGTAGGAGTTTACCCCGGGCCGTTCATGGCATCAGGAGACATCTTCAAAGTGAAATTTGTGGGCAAGGGAACCCATGGAGCATACCCGCACCGGGGAAGCGACGCCCTGGCAGCTGCAGCCCAGGCGGTCATCAGCCTCCAGATGATCCTCGCCCGGGAGATCGAGGCAAACGACCGAGCTGTTCTCTCAGTCTGCCAGATCCACGGCGGCAGTGCATTCAATATCGTCCCCCAGGAAGTCGAGATCGCCGGCACAGTCAGGTGCTTCTCCCCGGATGTCAGGCAGAAGATCAGTGAACGGCTCAAATCGATTTGTTCACATATCGCCGCATCCTATCGGTGCGAAGCCATCTGCGACTATACCTTCGGAATTCCGCCCGTAATAAATGATCCCGAAGAGACGGAACGAATCGCTGCAGCGGCTTCAGAAGTCCTAGGGGAAGAAAATGTGGTCCGGCTTGCAAATCCCATGATGGGATCGGAGGATTTTGCATATTTCCTTCAGAACGTTCCGCGGGGGACGATTTTCCGCCTCGGGGTCGGCGGGAAGATTCCGGTTTCACTGCACAATCCGAACTTCAACTTCCCCGATGAGGCCCTCCCTCTTGGAGTTGCGGTTTTCACCAGATACATACTGGATGTTCTTGCCCCTGAAGGGGTGAAATTCAATGCATAAAGGAGAGAAAGAAATGGCAGAGGCAGCAAAAAAGAAAAGCAGAGTTCCCCACGTGTTCGCACTTATGTTCATCATCACCATCATTATGGCAGTACTGACCTGGGTAATACCCGCCGGAGAATATGAGAGGGTCAAAGCAGGGGCCCGTACAGTCGTCGTCGCAGATTCATTCAAAGTAGTCGATGCAAATCCCCAGGGTTTCTGGGGCGTATTTGACGCGGTGGTCAAGGGATGGATCCAGTCCGCCTCCATGATCTTCATGGTCTTTTTCGTCGGGGGAGCCATCAAGATCCTTGAGGAAACTGGCACCATCCGGGTGGGTATGAACCGCATCGTTCACAAGCTCAAGGGCAAGGAACTGTGGGCCGTGGCCATCATCATGCTCCTTATGTCCATAGGCGGCGCCACCGGCGTCTTCGCCAACCCCGTGGTGGCTCTCATCCCCCTGGGAATCCTTCTCGCAAGGGGTCTGGGATATGACAGCGTGGTAGGCTTCGCCATGATCTACCTTGGTTCTTATGCCGGCTTCAACGTGGGCTGGGGAAATGTATTCACCGTGGGAATCGCACACACGATTGCCGAACTTCCCATGTTCTCGGGATTCGGTGTGCGTGTTTTCTTCCACATAACGAACCTGCTTCTCGTATTCGGCTTTGTTTACCTCTACATCAGGAAGATCAAGGCAGACCCTACCAAGAGCCTTGTCTACTCTGCCGAGGAGGCCTCAGAGCAGGCCGGCCATTTTGAGGAGCAGGAATCCATGGACTTCAGGCACATGGTCTGCACGGCCATTGTTATCATTGGATTCGGTGCCATAATTTACGGCTCTCTGCAGCTTAAGTGGGGCATCAACCACTACTCCGCCATCTTCCTGATGATGGCCGTTTTCTGCGGTATCATAGGCGGACTCGGCATGAACGGAACTGCCCAGGCATTCGTGAAGGGCTGCGCATCAATGGCCTATGCCGCACTCGTCATAGGAATGGCAAGGGGCATTTCCGTTGTAATGAGCGACGGCAAGATCATTGACACCGTGGTTTACTACCTTTCCCTCCCAATCTCCAAGTATGGTCCGGTCATAGGTGCAAACCTCATGTTCTTCGCCAACATCGTCGTAAACTTCTTCATACCCTCCGGTTCAGGGCAGGCTGTGACAGTCATGCCAATCATGGTTCCTCTCGCTGACCTCACAGGAATCACACGGCAGGTGGCGGTCCAGGCATTCCAGTTCGGCGACGGTTTCACCAACTGCTTTATCCCCACGGCAAGCGTGGTTATGGGATGCCTCGGCATTGCAGGAATAGCCTATGAGAAGTACGTAAAGTGGATCTTCCCCCTTATCGCGCTTCAGCTCGTCCTCGCTATAGCAGCGCTTACAGTGCTTCAGCTCATCGGCTGGGGACCGGCGTAACCCTCCATCGATCCACATATCATAACCGTGCCGCCCTTATCGGGCGGCACGGTTTCTTCTATACAAAAAGAAATCCTTCATGCTATTCTAAGCTTAGGTTACATTCCATCATAAAGGAGGCCTGTTCCTCGTGAAGGCATACGAACCGTTCCGCATAAAAGAACTGGAACTCAAAAACCGTATTGTAATGCCCCCCATGTGCATGTACAGTGCTCCGGGATCCGTCCCCACGGATTTTCATTTTCTCCATTACGGGGCCCGTGCTCTCGGCGGAGCGGGGCTGATCATCGTGGAAGCCACGGGAGTGGTGCCTGAGGGAAGAATTTCGGACAATTGTCTTGGCTTGTGGAACGATGACCAGATCGGTCCTCTCTCTCATCTTGTTGCTCAGGTCCATTCACTGGGGGCCAAAATAGGCATCCAGCTCAATCATGCGGGCAGGAAGTGCGGGGCTGCCGCGGAAAAGATTTTCGCCCCCAGCGCCATAAATTACAGCGATGACGGAAAATACCAGGATCCGGCTGAAATGACCCATGAGGACATCGCATCCGTTACGGAGGCATTCGCATCCGCAGCGGGGAGGGCCCTGAAAGCGGGGTTCGACGTAGTGGAAATACACGGGGCTCACGGGTATCTTATAAACCAGTTCCTCTCCCCGCTGAGCAACCAAAGACATGACGGATACGGTGTAAATTTTGAGGGGCGCTCACGTTTTCTGCAGGAAGTCGCCCGGGCGGTGCGTACCGTCTGGCCCTCCGAGAAGCCGCTCTTTCTCAGAGTATCGGCAGAAGACTACGCAGAAGGAGGCATGACCCCCTCGCAGATGGCCCGTATCATCGATCGTGTGATCCAGGACGTTGACGTAGTCCACGTAAGCTCAGGAGGGGTGACCCCGGTTCCTCCGCCAGTTTTCCCCGGGTACCAGATCCCCTTTGCAGAGATGATCAAGACAGCATGTGATGTTCCCACCATCGCCGTGGGCCTTATCACCACGCTGGAGATGGTGGAGGAAACCATCTGCAACAACCGTGCCGATCTTGTAGCCCTGGGACGGGAGCTGCTCCGCAATCCCTTCTTCCCCCTTATCGAGGCGCGGAAACGGGGAATCGAGCTTCCCTGGCCCGAACAATACAAACGGGCGTTCAGCTGATCATTTCCACGAGATGAAAAAAAACGCAGGACCCTATTAATAGGGTCCTGCGTTTTTTTAAAAGAGACGATACTACAGGCCCTTTTTCTCCATCCACATGAAGGATAGAATAAAAATGGCCGTCACACCTGCTATTACAATCCAGTGGTTCACACCAAGCAACATGGGAAGGGTGATCTTCCCATAGTCGTACATCTTCAGCAGGGTGTCCTTCAGGTAGGGAAACATCTCGGCATAAAGTGCCGCTCCTGCAATGGCACCGAGAATACCCCAGAAAGCGTCAGTTCTCCCTTCTCCCAAAGCCCCGACGGAAGTACCGGGACAATACCCCAGAAGAGCCCAGCCGACTCCGAAAAGAAGACCTCCAACCACAGTTCCGCCCAGAATGGTCGGTTTTATGGAAAGCTTTACAAGCCCCTGGTCATAGAGGAAATATGTGCCGATCATCCCCACAATGATCGTCGACATCATGAACTTGAGGATCGTGAAGTCCTGGAATCTGAGGGCGGCAAGCTGCTTGTCGTACCTGATCACCTTCGCCCTCTGGAGAAGGACGCCGAAAACAAGGCCCGTAACAAGCCCGAACCGAAGTTCGAGATCGACCGCATTTGCAATACCCTCAAGGGAGACAAGAATCTCTTTCAAATGGATGACAATCTGGTCAAGATCCATCTCCGCCACCTCCGTAAATCATTCGTGCCACAATGGCGCCTCCCACGAAAAAGCAAATGAGAGCAATAAACCCGCTGGCAGCAAGCTGAAGCGTCCCGCTCAGCCCATGGCCGCTGGGTCACCCGTCTGCAAGGCGTGCGCCGAACATGGCCACTGCGCCGCCAAGGAAAGCCACCAGGCCTCTGGAAACAGCGCTTTCCCCGAAATGCCGTTTCCACATATCGGGAACTGCCTGAAACTTGAATTCTCCGAACAGAGCGGCCGAAAGCAGCACCCCGAGGAATATTCCCACAAGGAACATGCCCTGCCAGTCCAGTTTCACCGCGTTTTTGACCAGGTATTCAAGTGATGCTGCCCTCTCCGGAATGACCGTTTCCTCGGCAAGGCCTGCAACCCTGACGAAGGTAGTGGACGCGCCGAAATACTTTCCCGTATAGTACGTGGACCATACGGAAAGAAGCCCGGCGAGCCCGCCGAGAACATAGGGGTTCCAACCGTCTCGTACTTTGCTCATACCCATCCCTCCTTTGTTAAAAAAGAAATTTATAATTGTTTGTCTATGTTATTACCAAAGCATAGTCCAGTCAATAACTGAAAAAACAACTTACCCTGCTGTAACCGGTTGTTCTGTTTCAGGAAGAGAATTGACGGAAAATTTTCCCTTCTGCAGTGCCTCCATGGCTTCAACGGCTGCTTCCGCGGCAGAAGTTGTTGTTGTATATGGAATTTTCCTGCGAACAGCTTCCATGCGTATTTCCTGGTCACCATGAAGGCTGCGAGGACCGAGAGGCGTGTTTATAAGAAACTGTATTTTCCCTGTCCTCATATGGTCCAGGACATTTGGACGTCCTTCGTGGACCTTCAGGACCACCTCGGGAAAGAGCCCCCTTTCGAAAAGATACATGGCGGTGCCTTTAGTGGCCGCAACAGAAAATCCCAGTTCAGCCAGTTTTTTTACAGCCGGGAAAATGGTAGGCTTATCGTAGTCGTTCACCGATACAAACACAGTTCCTTTCACAGGGAGCATGGTCCCTCCAGCCGCCTGGCACTTTGCGAAGGCCTCCCCCACTGTGGCCCCTGTACCCATAACCTCACCCGTGGAGCGCATCTCCGGTCCGAGAACCGGGTCAACTGAGGAAAAACGGTCGAAGGAAAAAACTGCCTCCTTTACCGCCCATTCCGTCAGACACCGTCCCTCTCCGTAGCCGTTCTTTGTCAGCCCCAGGGCTTCCAGGCTCTCTCCCTGCCAGAGCTTCACCGCAGACTTCACCAGGTTGACACCGCTCGCCTTGGAGATGAATGGAACCGTCCGGGAAGCCCTGGGATTCACTTCCAGAATATAGAGCTCCCCGTTTCTGGCCGCGAACTGGATATTGAGAAATCCCTTCACTCCGATCTCCCTGGCTATAAGAACCGCTGCATCGGCCATCTCCCTGTAGAGTTCCGGAGTACATTTATAGGCAGGGAACACGCACGTGCTGTCTCCTGAATGAATTCCCGCAGCCTCGATATGCTCCAGTATCCCTGCCACGTAGACATTCCGGCCGTCACACAGCGCGTCCAGATCATACTCGAACGCGTCCTCTATAAATTTATCCACCAGCAGCTGATGGGAGGCATCTAGAGGCAGCCCTCTGGAAAGATACAGTCCCAGATCCCCCCGGTCGTGGGCAACGAACATGTTTTTCCCTCCCAGCACGTAGGAAGGGCGAAGAAGCACGGGATATCCTATAGTTTCTGCAGCCGCTGCGACTTCTTCGGGGGAGCCGGCCATTCTGCTTTCCGGCTGCCGGAGCCCGAGACGCTTCAGCAGGGCTGAAAATTTTCCCCTGTCTTCCGCTTCGTCGATTCCCGCAAGCGACGTTCCGACGATACGGGCTCCCCATCTCTCCAGTTCTTCCGCCAGGTTGAGTGGGGTCTGCCCCCCGAGCTGGACGAGGACTTCCCGAATCCCCTCTTTTGCCAGGACAGCCTTCACATGCTCCGCCGTGAGCGGTTCGAGGTACAGGCGGTCGGAGACATTGTAATCGGTGGAGACCGTCTCGGGGTTCGAGTTGATGATGACGGTCTTCCTCCCCTGTTCCTTCCATGCGAGGGACGCCAGGGTACAGCACGTATCGAACTCGAGCCCCTGGCCTATCCTGTTGGGTCCGGAGGCAAGGATGGCCACACCTGTCCCACCGGTTGGCTCTCCCTCGTCTGTTTCTCCCCAGGTGGAATAAAAATAGGGTGTTGCCGCAGGAAACTCTCCGGCACAGGTGTCCACGAAATGGAAGCAGGGCTCAATATCGTACTCCCTGCGCATATCTTCAACGTCTCTCTCCGTCTTTCCTGAAAGACAGGCAATTCTTCTGTCGGAAAGGCCGAAGCGTTTGGCTTCAAGTAGTACTTCTCCATCCAGCGATCCTTCTGAAATTCTGTCCTCGAGGTCCGCCTGTCCCGCCATTTGGAAAAGAAACCATGGATCGTAGGCCGTTTTCCCCGCCAGTTTTCCCAAAGCACGCCGCCCCTCCCGTTTCAAAACAGTGTATGCGGCAAAAATCTTTTTCGGGTGAGCAGTGCTCAACATCTTGTCGAGACCGTCATACCCCATATCGAGTTCCTGTATTCCCTCGTACCCCTGTTCCGAGGCACGTACCGCCTTGTTCAACGCCTCCATGAACGTGCGTCCCAGCGCCATGGCCTCCCCCACCGACTTCATCTGTGTCCCGAGCAGGACATGTTCCGCGGGAAATTTATCCGTCTCAAACCTCGGGACCTTCACGGCAACGTAATCCAGGGCAGGTTCGAAGCATCCTGTTGTCTCGCCGGTGATCTCGTTGGGTATCTCATCGAGAGTGTACCCGACCGCCAGTTTGGCGGCCGCACGGGCAATTGGGAAACCTGTCGCCTTCGATGCCATTGCCGAGGAGCGGCTCACCCTGGGGTTCATCTCGATAACTGTCATTCTTCCTGTTAAGGGATGTACAGCGAATTGAACGTTCGAACCTCCGCAGTCCACACCCACGGCACGGAGGACATCAATGGCCGCGGTTCTCATCCTCTGGTACTCCCTGTCACTCAGTGTCTGGACCGGCGCAACTGTGATGCTGTCCCCCGTGTGGACTCCCATGGGGTCGATGTTCTCAATGGAGCAGACGATCACCGCGTTATCGTTCCTGTCCCTCATGACCTCCATTTCGAACTCTTTCCATCCCAGAAGAGATTCCTCCACAAGTGCGGACTTCGCCGGGCTTTCCATCAGGGCCCGCTCAATTTGCTGCCTGAGCTGTTCTTTTGTATAGGCGATCGAGCCTCCTATGCCGCCAAGAGTAAAGGAGGGACGGATAACAACCGGCAGCCCGGCCAGGGATGCGAAATCCACTGCGTCCTGTACGGAGTGTGCAAGGGCGGAACGGGGGACATCAAGTCCTAAATCAGCCATAGCCTTCTTGAACCTGCCCCTGTCCTCTGCAAGGCGGACAGACTCCACCGAGGCGCCTATGACCTCCACTCCCCATTTCTCAAGAATACCCCCGTCAGACAGGTCCAGCAGGAGATTCAGGGCTGTCTGTCCGCCCATGGTCGGTAGTATGGCATCGGGACGTTCCAACCTGATGATCTCCTCCACATAGGGGACCTTGAGGGGTTCAAGATAGATTTTGTCAGCGATTCCGGGCGTGGTCATTACCGTCGCAGGATTCGGGTTCACAAGCACTACCTTGTACCCTTCCTCTTTCAGCGCCTTGACCGCCTGGACCCCCGAATAATCGAATTCACAAGCCTGACCGATGACGATAGCTCCTGACCCGGGAATAAGTATTTTCTTCAGATCCCTGCGGGCAGGCATGACAGCAGCTCCTTTTTTTCAGTAAAAGCAACAGACATTTTTATAAACTCGTCAAAAATCCACAGGGAATCCCCGGGCCCGGGGGCTGCCTCGGGATGAAACTGGCAGGACAAAACGGGAAGAGAAACATGACGAAGACCTTCCACGGATCCGTCGTTCGCGTTCCTGAACCATACCTCTGCGCCGAAGGGAAGAGAATCTCCGTCCGATTCGAAACCGTGGTTCTGGCTTGTTACAAGCACCCGCCCTGTACGCTCGTCCCTGACAGGATGATTGCAGCCGTGATGACCGAATTTCATCTTTCTCGTAGTGCCTCCCAGGGCATGGGTGATCAGCTGGTGCCCGAGGCATATGCCGAATACGGGCACCTTTCCCAAAAGCTCCCGAATACTATCCACGAGAGTGGTAAGGACTGCCGGGTCTCCGGGTCCATTTGAAAAAAGAACTCCGCCGGGAGAGGACTCAAGTATTTCTTCCGCTGAAGCCGACCAGGGGACCACCCTTGAAGAAACACCCCGAAGAGAGAGTTCCCGGAGAATATTCCCCTTCAGTCCACAGTCCACAACTGTGAAATGAAGGTTTCCCTGAGATTGGATCTGTCGATTTTCCCGTGTTCCGACGACAGAAAGAAGGTTTCTTCCCTCCATGGACGGAACTTTCTTCAGGAAAGAGTGGACCAGGTCGATTTCTTCTTTCGAAAGAGAATCACCTGCCGAAGGGCGCACAAGTACACCATTGCAGCTTCCCCTGTCTCTCAGCCTGAGGGTGAGCGCCCGGGTATCCACATCCTGTATTCCCGGAACCCGGTTTTCCTTCAGAAAGGAATTGAGTGGGATCCTTCCTTTAGGCACAGGACCGGAATGCAGAGAGCGCACGATCAATCCGGAGAGCTTGATTTCAGGCATGAAAGTCTCGTCAGGTCCGCGCTCCGACCATTCGTCCAGGCAGCCGTAGTTTCCGGCATGGGGGTACGTTAGTACAACCATCTGGCCTGCGTAGGAGGGATCGGTCAGCATCTCGTGATAGCCGCACATTGAGGTGTTGAAAACAACCTCTCCAGATCCCGTGTCAACCGTCAACGCAGATAGCTCTGAAGCTTCCGGTGCCCTGTATCCGAAAGAAATTCCTCCGAAAACGCCCCCATCCTCCAGTACAAGAAAACAGTCTCTCATTTCAGATCGCTCTTCCTTCCTGCTGACATAAATAAAAATAAATACATAAAAGTCGTATTTAATTAACTTTTGTTACTTCAACAGTACAGGAGACAGTACGTTTTGTCAATCCTGAAGATTTTCCTTTCCGGTCAGGCAGAGGGCATCTCCGGGTCAAGGGACAAAAAAAACCCCTCCGGAGAGGGGCTTCATTGCTTCACTCTTTTTTATATTTTTCCCTGAAGACCTTTTTCCAGTATGGAGAAAACATCATCATTTTTGTAATCCTCGATTTTACCTGCATCCCCCATTTCCGCTACCGAGGGATCAAGAGGAAGGCTCCCCCAAAACGATGCTCCAAGGTCTTCCATCAATGCAGGAGAATGGCTTTTGCCGAAAAGCTCAACCCGTTTCCCGCAGTCAGGACATACGAAAGCGCTCATGTTTTCAACCACTCCGACTAGAGGGATAGAAAGCATTTCTGCCATTTTCGCAGCCTTCCTGACAACCAGGGATGCTATCTCCTGAGGAGAAGTCACGAGGAGGAATCCATCCAGCGGAACGGTCTGCATCACGGTGAGAACTGCATCAGCCGTTCCGGGAGGAAGATCGATGAAGAGCACGTCAAGTTCATCCCATTTTACATCGGTGAAAAACTGGGTAACCGCGTTCGCCAGGAGAGGCCCTCTCCAGACCACAGGCTTTGCCGGATCGTCCAGCAGGAGGTTCATGGAGATGACCTTGATTCCAAGTTTTGTCACAGGTGGTTCTATCCCTTCGGCATTTCCGAAAGGAAAGGTTTTGAGCCCGAAAAAGGTGGGGATCGACGGACCGGTAATGTCCGCGTCCAGTATACCCACTTTTTTACCCTCCCTGGCTGCTGCAACGGCAAGGAGCGATGTGACGGAGCTCTTTCCGACTCCTCCCTTTCCGCTGCCCACGGCGTAAATCTTCCTGATCTGCTTCTTGTCGCTTTTCGGCGGTAATGTCATGAATGAGGTCGGCTCCTTCTATTATTTATTTATTTTTTCCAGCGATGAACTCTTGTATTTGTCCAGGGCCTCTCGCACCGTCAATCCTTCAGCACAGAACGCATCCATATTCGCCTGCTTGATAAACCCGAGGGCATTCGGCCCCATCCTCGGGGCGAGCAACACCGAAACCTGCTTTTGGGACAGCGTCATGAGAGCCTTGGAAGCAGCCCCGTGCTGTTCTGCCCCGGCATCGTTTTCAAAAGCCTCCAGAACGTTCCCTTCCTCGTCCGCAATGATAAAAAAGGGTGCACGGGCAAACCTGTCCGCTACAGCCGATGCTTCATCTTTTCCTGATGCGGCTACTCCGATCCGAATCATATTTTCAGCCTCCCTGTTTTCTGTATCGCATGCCATAACTCCGGAAGAACATTTCCCATCTCTACGGCAGGTATTCTTCCGGCCCCCACAGCCTCCGCGATCTTTTCTTCGAAGGGTATGGTTCCGAGAACCGGCCATCCTTCATCTCCGCACGTCTTTTTTATCGTTTCCGTCAGTTCCTCTGAAAGATTCCAGCGGTTGATCACTATTCCGAAGGGTACTGTGAGTATACCGCATAATTCGGCAGCCCGCCTGAGATCCGACAGTGCAGACTTGGAAGGTTCGGAAACGATCACCGCGAAATCAGCTCCTGTCACTGATGACGTCACTGGACACCCTATACCGGGAGGACCGTCTGTAATTATGAGCGATACCCCCGACGTTTGCGCTTCTTTTCTCGCTTCCTTCCGGAGGAGGGCAACCATCAGCCCCGTGTTCTCGCCTCCGGGGTTCAGCCGCGCATGCCACAATGGGCCTAAAACCGTATCTCCACGGCGAACGGCTCCTCTCTCAATAGTCTTCAGGGAAATGCACTGTTCCGGACAAACATAAAGACAAACTCTGCATCCCTCGCAGAAACCTTCGTCCACAACGGCTTTCCCATCCTGTACATGTATTGCGTTATACCTGCATGCCTTCTCGCAAATGCCGCATCCGGTACACTGCTCCCGGGCCACTTTCGCAATCGGCATACCGAAAAACGGTTGCCGGTCCGTCTCATCAGGATGCAGAAGGAGGGCAAGATTCGGCGCGTCAACATCGGCGTCCGCCAGTATTCTCCGCTCTTCCGCCACGGAGGCGAGGGAAGCGGTCAGTGTCGTTTTCCCCGTTCCTCCCTTGCCGCTTATAATCACGACTTCCCGGATATTCATGAAAATCTCCTTTCAATTTCGGACCAGAGAGAACGGGTGGTTTCCGCCCACCCCGCATCGTTTTTGAAGGGAGACTCACCCCGGGCACCTGATTCCGCGGCGGAACGGGAGAAAGGATATCTTGCGAGGATATCTACGTTGAACCGCCTGCACAGGTCATCGATCAGAATATCACCGATGCCTGTTTTATTGACCACAAGAGCTGTAGGAATTCTCAAATCGGCAGTCATTTCAAGCATGCCTTCAAGATCGGACCTGCCGAATGGTGTAGGTTCCGTCACCAGCAGCGCCATATCCGCATGACGGAGAGACGCAGCAACAGGACAGGCCGTACCTGGCGGACAATCCATCAGCCAGTTCGTTTCGTCGAACGACTCCGCCTTTTTAACCGTTTCCTCGATAACACGGACTGTATTCACACTTCCGACCTGGAGACGCCCTTCCAGAAAGGATATCCCCGCGCAGATTCCAGATCGTATTTCCCCGACGACCTGATCCTCCTCGTAAATTGTTTTCGCAGGACAAACACGGGGACACAGCCCGCACCCGCGGCACAAAGATTCGTTTATGACAGGTACTCCAACTCCCAGCCATGCGATCGCTCCATAAACGCATGCTTCCGCGCATTTGCCGCATGAAATGCATCTGCTTCCTTCAATTCTGGCGATGGGCATCGTTACGGGCATCATCTGGCCTTCAAAACTCCCGAGAAGAATACTCAGGTTCGGCTCCTCAACGTCGAGATCTATCGCAAGGGTATCTGGGCGGGCAAGCAAAAGGGAGGCCGAGATGCTGGTCTTCCCCGTGCCTCCCTTGCCGCTGGCTACCGCTATTTTCATTATCCGCAATCGTGATCCGAACCATGGCCGCAGTCTGTCTCCACTGTCCGGACCGTTCCCAGAAGAAGGGCCTTAACTCCCTCTTCGACATCCATGGAGGGAACAGTAAGCACCTGAACTCCAAGGGCCTGGAAAAACTGCTTGGCCTTGACACCCATCCCTCCGGCCATTACGACATCAGCTCCCATGGATTTTATCCAGTTCGGGAAAACACCGGGAGCATGATCAGCGGTCGGTGCCGCGACGATCTCCCTCGATAGTTCTTTTCCATCCTCAAAGGCGACGAAGAGAAACTCCCGTACTTTACCGAAGTGCTCAGATATGACGTTTCCGTCGAGAGCGATGGCCGCCTTCGTCATTCTCCGCTTTCCTTTCCAAGCCTGGCCTGCAACTCATCCATCCTGGCCTTGAGCATTTCCATCTCCTGCTGGAGATACTGTTCCTCCATTTCCGGGGAAACCGGAGCTGCCCAGACACCGCCGAAACCTCTTCCCATCCCGAACC
>Ga0334884_1000578_pt1 | contig 65812 bp, 47 predicted proteins | sample GraSluR1_MG_7_FD_207215 | JGI IMG/M metagenome (GOLD analysis project Ga0334884, IMG submission 207215) | Sludge microbial communities from methane-producing bioreactor in Wageningen University, Netherlands - Granular Sludge_12_05 R1 | ecosystem: Engineered > Bioreactor > Anaerobic >... | reverse complement strand
ACTATCGCGTGGCCAACCCCAAGATCCTCCAGGCCTGCGACCTGATGAAGCAAGTGCTGCTGGAGCGCCTCGAGACCATCGAGGCCATCGCCCGGGGAGAGGGCGCCGAGGAGGACACGAAGTAGCCGGAGCCCCGCGGCCTCGGGGGTGCTCGTCGGTGCGTATGTTGCGTATATGCGAAACAAACGAATCAAACCAGGAGGCCCACTCCATGACCTGCCAAGACTGCACAACCCAATGCTCATCGCTCAGCAACGCGGAGCGCCGCGCCAGATGGCACTCCCGGATGTGGTGGCTTCTGCCCATCGTCATCGGCCTGGGCTGGGTCTATCCCGTGGTCGGTGTGGTCGTACCCTTCTGCTGGATCGGCGCCCTCGTGCTGGCCTCCTTCCGCGGCCGGGTGTGGTGTGACTATATGTGCCCCCGGGCCGGCCTGCACGACCATGTCGTCACCAGGGTCCGCAGGAGCCGGACGGTGCCGGCCTTCTTCAAGCATCCGGCCGTGCGCCTCGGGGTTCTCGCCTTCTTCATGTCGGTGCTGGCCATCCGGCTCCCGGCCGTGTGGGGCGATTGGGCGGCCGTGGGAGGGGTCTTCGTCTTCCTGCTGACGGCCACCACCATCGCCTCGGTGTTGATGGGCATCGGGCTGCACCAACGCGCCTGGTGCACCATCTGCCCCGCCGGGACAATGGCCAACTGGATCGGTCGGGGCAAGGGCCCGGCTCTGCGCATGGATCACGGCGCCTGCACCGACTGCGGGGCCTGCGCGGCGGTGTGTCCGCTGGACCTGCGCCCGCACGATCAGCTCCGCTCGGGGAGCACCCCTCCTGCGGACTGTCTCAAGTGCGGTCTGTGCGTGGACCGGTGCCCCAAGGACGCGTTGGCGTTGGGGGCTCGGGATAAGGCGCCGGGGGAGACGATGAGGGAGGCCGGGTAGTGGCTCCCGTTTGTGTCAGGGGATGCGGATACGGCGTGGCGCCGTCCACAGAGCCTCGGCGGGCGGCGGCTGGAGGCATCGCGGCGTGCCGGGGCCGGGCGCCGTCATGGGTGGGCGGGGAGGGGGTGAGCCCTCGCGGCGGAGCCGTCCTGACCGTGACGGGTGAGCTCTGGAAGATGACCTCAAAGCGCGTATCCGACGCAATTTCGCCGCGGAAAAGCTGCTTGACGGCCATTGACGCCGGGGATTATAGTGTAGCCCCGTGCAAGTTGTCGCAGCTAAACTTCGACACGCGCCGGCCCACGGGGAGGGCTGGCGCGCGCTGTCTGTCCGTCCGTGGGGCCGGCAGGTCCACGGGTCAGCGGACCTCGGCGAGCCATGGGAGCACCCCTAGATGACCACGGTATCCCGGCCGTCGCTACCGGGCCCGACCATGCCCTGGGACCACCGCGCTCTTCCTCGCAGCTCCCCATCCGGCGCCCGGCGGTCATGGGCATCCCGCGGCCGCGAGGCGCGGGTCCTCGGGTCCGCCCCGCCCGTCCGTGTCTCCCCGCTCTCCCGGGGCGTCGTCGGCCGCCCCGGCCCCTGCGCTTCGGGTCACCGCGCCCGGACTTACACGGCAATACCTCGTTGGAGGGTCTCCGATGGTTGCTGGCACCGGCGAAAGCGATGTCCTGCTTAGCGAGAACGCGCTCACAGTCCTCCGCCGCCGCTACCTCAAGCGGGACGCCGAGGGCAACCCTACGGAGACCCCGCAGGACATGTTCCGGCGCGTGGCGGGCAACATCGCCGCGGCCGATGCCGCCTACGGTGCCACCGAGGCGCAGGTGGCCGCGCGCGCCGACGAGTTCTACGGCACCATGGCCAAGGGCGACTTCATGCCCAATAGCCCTACGCTGATGAACGCCGGCCGCGAGTTCCAGCAGCTCTCGGCCTGCTTCGTGCTGCCCATCGAGGACTCGATGGAGAGCATCTTCGATGCCGTCAAGGACACCGCCATGATCCACAAGAGCGGCGGTGGCACCGGCTTTTCGTTCTCGCGCCTGCGGCCCAAGGACGATATCGTCAACTCGACCCAGGGCGTGTCCAGCGGACCTTTATCCTTCATGCAGGTGTTCGACGCCGCCACCGAGGCCATCAAGCAGGGCGGCACCCGGCGGGGTGCCAACATGGCCGTCCTGCGCGTGGACCACCCGGACATCCGCTCGTTCATCACCTTCAAAAACGACCTGTCGCGGCTGACGAACTTCAACATCTCGGTGGCTCTGACCGAGGAGTTTATGCGCAAGGTGCGCATCGACGGCACCTATGAGCTTATCAACCCGCGCAACGAGGCGCCGGTGGAGAGCGTGCGGGCCAAGGAGATCTTCGACCTGATCGTGGAAAGCGCCTGGCAGACGGGGGAGCCGGGCCTGCTGTTCCTCGACCGGCTCAATGCCGACAACCCCACTCCCGAGGTGGGGCAGATCGAGAGCACCAATCCCTGCGGAGAGCAGCCGCTGCTGCCCTACGAATCGTGCAATCTGGGCTCCATCAACCTGCTGAACATGGTGCGCGGGCCGCTCTTGTCGGCCGAGATCGACTGGGAGCGCCTGCGGGCCACCGTGCACAGTGCCGTGCGCTTCCTGGACAATGTCATCGATGCCAACCGGTTCCCGCTGCCCGTGATCGAGGAGAGAACCCGGGCGAACCGCAAGATCGGTCTGGGGATCATGGGTTTCGCGGACATGCTCATCATGATGGGCATTGCGTACAACGCCGAGGAGGCCGTGGAGACCGCCCAGAAAGTGATGCGCTTCATCCGCGACGAGGCCCGGAACGCCTCCGAGGCCCTGGCGCAGGAGCGTGGCTGCTTCCCCAACTGGGAGGGCAGCGTCTTTGCGCGCCAAAACGGCGGCCGCAAGCAGCGCAATGCCACCGTGACCACGATCGCTCCCACAGGAACCATCAGCATCATCGCCGGCGCCTCCAGCGGCTGTGAGCCGCTGTTTGCCGTGGCCTTCAGCCGTCACGTGCTGGATAACGACGAGCTTATCGAGGTCAGCCCGCTGTTCGAGCAGGCCGCCAAGGACCGGGGCATCTACACGCCGGAGCTGATCAAGGAGATCGCGGCCAAGGGCTCCCTGCACGACGTGCCGGGCGTGCCGGCGGACCTCAAGCGTGTGTTTGTCACGGCCCACGATATCACCCCCGAATGGCACCTGCGCATTCAGGCCGCCTTCCAGCTCTACACGGACAATGCGGTCTCCAAGACGGTGAACTTCGCCAAGGAGGCCACCCGGGAGCAGGTGGCGGAGGCCTACAACCTGGCCTACGACCTGGGCTGCAAGGGGGTCACGATCTACCGCGACGGCTGCCGCGAGAACCAGGTGCTGACCACCGGCAAGACCGGCGCGGCGGCTCCTGAAGCCGAGGCCGCGCCGGCCACCATGGAACCCCGCGACCGCCCGGACCTCATCACAGGCAGTACCAGAGCCATGATGACCGGCTGCGGGAAGATGTACATCACCATCAATGAGGACACAGGCGGACCGTTCGAGGTGTTTGGGAACATGGGGAAGGCCGGGGGCTGCGCGGCCAGTCAGACCGAGGCCGTGGCGCGATTGATCTCCCTGGCCCTGCGCTCCGGAATCCCCGCGGAGCATATCATCCGCCAGCTCAAGGGCATCAGTTGCCACATGCCCGCCTGGGCGCCCGGTGGCGGCAAGATCCTCTCCTGCGCCGACGCCTTCGGCAAAGCCCTCGAGTCGTGTACGCAGTTGGAGGACCCACAGCTTGCCATCGACTTCAACGGCGACAGCTTCGGTCACGCCGGCGCCTGTCCGGACTGCGGGGGGACGCTCGCCCACGAGTCCGGCTGCCTGGTCTGCCACGACTGCGGCTACTCGCAGTGTGAGTGACGACGTTTGCGGCCCTGCTCACCTCGACGCCGTTGTGTGCTGCAGGAAACAGGCCAGACCGTCCGGGAGCGACCCGGGTGGTCTGGCCTCTTCAGTTCTGTGGCCGCCTCGCCGCGGTGTGGCGGCGCCCCGTGGCCGATGGACGGCTCGAGCTAGTTGGGCGCGAAGTGCACCTCGTGCTCGGGCAAGACGACGTCCACCCTCGTCCCGGCACTCAGACTGTCCGCATCCGGTGAGAACGCGCCCGAGGGGAGGCAGGCCTTGAGCGACAGCCCTCCCATCTGTAGGTCCAGCCAGACCAGAGGGCCTCGCTCCTGGCGGTGCCGGACCACCGCTTCCATGCGCGGCCCGCGGTCCCGTGCGCCGGGAGGCATCGGGCGTACGTGCTCGGGACGCACAATCAGCACGCAGGGGCCCTCGGGGACACTGCGCAGGTGAAGCCTCACCCCATCGGCCTCAAACCACCTCTGCCCGTCTTCAACCACGCCCCGCCCCGGGACGACATTGCTCACCCCCACACACCGTGCGACGAAGGAGTTGGCCGGTCGGCTCAGTACCTCGCAGGGCTCGTCCTCCTGCAGGATCGTGCCGTTGCCGAAGACCGCGATGCGGTCGCCCACCGCAAGCGCCTCGTCCAGATTGTGAGAGACGTGCAGCGTGGTGATGCCCAGCTTCCTTTGTAGCCCCTTGAGCATCTCGCAGAGGCTGTCTCTGGTGTACTCGTCCACCGCCGACAGCGGCTCATCCAGAAGCAGGACGTCGGGATCGATGGCAAGGGCCCGCGCCAGGGCGCCCCGCTGCCTCTCGCCCCCGCTCAGATGCAGCGGTCGGCGATCCAGCAGGTGACCGATACCCAGCAGGTCAGACAGCATCTGGAGCTTCTGAGCCCGTTCCTCGGCGGGAGTGCCCCGCAGGCGCATGCCGTAGGTGATATTGTCGGCCAACGTCATGTGTGGAAACAGGCAGTAGTCCTGGGGGACATAGGCCACTCCCCGCCGTTCCGGAGGCTCGCCGTCCATGCGCCGTCCCCCGATCCACACCTCTCCGCTCTCGGCGCCGTAGAGCCCCACCAGGCACTCCAGGAGCACCGTTTTGCCCGACCCGGTCGGGCCCATGATCACCACGTATTCGCCCCTGTTGACGCTCAGGTGCACGTCGCGCAGGGAGAACTCGCCGAGCTTGATGGAAAGTGACCGGACCTGTATCACCAGATGTACCCCTGTCCGCCCAGTTGCTTGAACAAGACCAGCGTCCCCGCAGCGATGGCCACCATCAGCACGACGATGGCGATGGCCGCCTCCACATTGCCGGCGGACATGTTCAGGAAGGCCGAGATGGGCAAGACGTTGGTCTTGCCCGGTGTGGAGCCGGCGACCATCATGATCGGTGCGAACTCGCCGATGGCCCGCGCCCAGGTCATGATGAACCCGGCGATCACCCCGGACTTGGCCAGGGGCAGACTGATCGTCACGAAAGCGTGCAGCCCGCTGGCCCCGAGGCTGCGCGCGACGGCCTCGAAGCGTGGGTTCACCTGATCGAACGCGGCCTTCACCGCGCGGATGGCGAAGGCCGAAGCGATGAAGAACTGGGCCACCACAATGCCCTGTTGGGTGTAGACCACCGGCAGCAGGTGGTTCTCTATCCATTGTCCCATGCCGGACTGCCGGAAGAACAGCAGGAGCGCTATGCCGGCGATCAACGGCGGGATCACAAGCGGCAAGTCCACGATGGTATCGATGAGGGCCCGGAACGGCACCCGCAGACGCGACAGGGCATAGGCCGAGGGGATCGCCAGCAAGGTCGCGATGATCGCGCTGATGAGCGAGGAGACCATGCTCAGCTTCAGGGCATAGCCGATCTCACCCCGCAGGGCATCGTTGGCGTAAAGCGAGGCCAGGTATGACTGCCCTGTGTCGGGATGCGGCCGCGCGAGCCAGACCACATTGGCTGTGAGCACACAGACAATCAGCGCGACATAGGCCACCAGGGGGAGTGATATCCCCCAGCGCAACGGCCGGTCGCTTCGACCTCCCAGAGCATCGGTGACGGGACTGCTGTCCAAAGCTCCCATCAGTCCCTCTCCCCGTCCCAGGGGAACGTCGGGTCCTCCAGGTCCAGTGTGAAGTGGTGCTTGCGGAAGATGCGCTGCCCCTCCGGACCCTCCATGAACTGCAGATAGCTCCGGGCGCTCTCAGGCTGCTTTGAGGTCTTGAGCACACCCAGGGTGATGGCGCTGGAGGTCTCTTCGTCCACGGCGAAGGGCACAACCTCAGCGTCGTCCAGGTACAGCGCGGCGATGGAATCCCACTGAATGCAGGCATCGACCGCCTTGAGTTTCACCGCATTGCCCAGCTCCGGAGCCGTGGCGAAGTGGGCCACCACATTGCGCCCCAGCTCATCCCAGGGGATCTTCTCCAGCTCCATCAGCTTCACAGTGAAGTGCCCGATGGCGCAGGCCTTGGGCTCCCCGACACCCACGCGCACCCCCGGCTTCAGCAGGTCGTCAAGCTCCTGGATGCCGTGGGGGTTGCCGCGCTGGACCATGATCACCGGCACGAAGTAGGCCACCGTGCGGCGCTCCAGTATCCTGCCGCGCTCCACGGCCTGCTCCATGAACCAGTCCTCCCCGGGCATGAACAGGTCGCCTTTCTGGGCCATCTCGATCTGGGCCAGAGCGCACCCGGAGCCCGTGAAGGTGGGCTCGACACGCACACCGGTCTGCTGCTCGAACAGAGCGTTGATCTCCTCCACCGGCTTTCTGATCCCCGCCCCACAGTACAGGAACAGCGACTGGCCCGCCGCAGGGGCACTCTGGGCCTCCGTCGCCGACTGCGGCGCCGTGGGTAGCAGACAGGTCTGGTCGGCGCCGGGCAAGAGACGGCAGCAACCGCCCACCAGCAGGATCCCAAGAACCCCGCAGGCAAACAGGGTGGGGACGATCCAGGCACGGTTCGGCATCTGGGCACCTCGGTTTCCCGCAGAGCGGCGCGAGTGAGGAGCGACCGCGAACGCAGGCAGCGATGCAGGGCTTCCCGGCCGGCCGCAGAGCCGATGAGGGCGGCGGGCGACGGAGGCCTTCAGTGCAGTACCCTATTATGCCGCCCGGCAAGACGAGGGGGGAGTACGAAGGTAGCAAGAATGGCGGAAGGCCCTGTGCCGCGCGGGGTCAGAGGAGAAGGCGGAGTGCGGGGCCGGCAACAGACCACTGCGGGCGCAGCCCAAAGAGCGGGCAGCCATCCACCGAACGCCTCGCCGCCACCCACAGCGCGGGCACGGCAATGGCCTGCGGTACCCCCAAAGACGCCGCTTCTCAGCGGGTAACCGGCAGGAAATCGGTCTTTCTCACCAGTTCCGCCGCCCGCTGCAGCGTTTCCAGCGTCCCGGCGTCGGACCAGTCGCAGTCCAGGGTGTCGTACCGCAGAAGCCCTCGGGCAAGATAGGCGTTCTGCACGTCGGTGATCTCGTACTGATTGCGCTCAGAAAGCTGCAGGGTCGGCAGGATGTCCCACACCGTCGCATCCATCATGTACACCCCGATGATGGCGTACGGGGAGGGGGGCACCTGCGGCTTCTCGATGACCTGCACGATCTTGCCCTCATCATCGAACTGCGGGACCCCGAACCGCTCCGGGTCCGGGACCTGCTTGAGCAGGATCCGCATGCCCTGCTCCTGCTGCCGGAAGCGGTCGACATAGGGCTTGATGGAGCCGTTGAGGATGTTGTCGCCCAGCATCAGGACACAGGGCTCGCGGGCTACGAAATGCTCGGCGTGGCGCAGAGCGTCGGCGATACCCCGCGGCTCGGCCTGGTAGGTGAAGTACAGGTGCTCGAGGCCAAACTCGCCGCCGTCGTGGAGAAGCTCCAGGAAATCCCCGGGCTTGTTGCCGCCGGTGACGATCATGATGTCCCGGATTCCGGCGTCGACCAGGGAGTGCATGGGGTAGTAGACCATGGGAAACGCGCCCACGGGCAGCAGGTGCTTGTTGGTGACGCGGGTCATGGGCTGCAGCCTAGTGCCCAGCCCCCCCACGAGGATGACGCCCTTCATGTGGATCGCTCCTTGTGGCGGCGTCGACCGGAGGCGCCGCTCTTACGGCAACTCGCTCGCCGCCGTCACAACCCTGTAGCCCTCGGACCCCATGCCCAGGGCGTCGCAGAAGTGGCTCCTGGCGCACTCGATCCTCCGGCGCTCGTCGGGGTGCAGCCGATCCAGGACGGTGGTGCTCTTGGTCTCCCGAACGAGGTAGAGCAGCGGCTCGCCGTCGGCCTCGGGGCTGCGCATGACGATGGCCCAGTCGGGGTTGTACTCGCCGATGGGCGTCGTCACCGTGAACCAGTGGGGCAGCTTCACGTAGAGGATGATGTCCTCTCGGCTCTCGAGGTCCCGCACGAAGTCCGACTCGGGGCCCGACTCGCAGACCACCTGGTCGTAGTACGACTTACCGGCGGGCTGCAGGTGCTCCCGCCAGCTCTCGAAGTCCTCCTCCAGCAGGTCCATCTCGTACCACTCGCCGATCTTCTCGTATTCGATGCCCCGTACGAGCTGGTCGGCCAGGTGTCGCTTGATGATCCCCGTGGCGACGGCGGCGAACTCCTGCGGATTGCGCAGACCGGCCTCCCGGTTCCTCGTCCTGCGGAAGACTTCCACAAGCGTCTGTCTCGTCAGCCGCATGGGTGGACTGGTCTGCAGCATCAGGTGTTCCATCGCCCGCAGCACCTGGAGCGGACTGTGGACTTCCGTTGCCGCCGCCGCCGACCTCGTTCCGATCTGCACCGCCTCGAAGCCCAGCTCCCCCACCTGCACCATCCCCGTGTCGATCCGCACCCTCGGAGCCGAGATCGTCTGCCGGTCCAACTCATGCACCACATCGGCCACCAGTCGCTCCGTGTCGATGTGCACACAGTAGCGGGTCTTGTGTTTGATGCGCTCCCAAAGCTCCCTGAACTCCTCCCGCAGCCGGTACTCCTTGCGGGGGTGAACGGTCACTCGCCCGGCCCTGGGGGGCTTGTGCATAGCATCCCGGCGGCCGAACTCCTGCTCCACCTCGTCCTGCAGGTGCCGCACATAGTCCTCGTAACTCTCGTTCGCCACCACCGTCAGCACATTGGCCTCGGGCTCTCGCACTCGCTCGCCCTGCTGGTTGACGGCAAGGCGGACGCCCCGACCGATCTCCTGTCGCTTCTTCATCTCGCTGGCGGTCTGGTGCAGCGTGCAAATCTGGAACACATTGGGGTTGTCCCAGCCCTCCCGCAGGGCGGAATGGCTGAAGATGAAGCAGTGCGGGTCCTCGAAGGACAGCAGCCGCTCCTTGTCCCGCATGATGAGGTCGTAGGCGTCCTGGTCCTTCTGCGTCTCGCCGGACTTGCTGTCCTCCAGGATCACCTCGCCCGCCTTGGTTCGGCGCTGCGCGAAGTATGCGGCCTGCACGGCCTCCGGTTCCAGGCCCTGCCAGGAATCCAGCGTGTGGCGTTGGGCCATGAACGCCTCGTCGAACAGCCGCCGGATGACGGCGTCCTCGCCCACGTAGTTGTCGACTTTGTCGATGAAGAACAGCGAGATGACCTTGATGCCCCGGTCGGCCAGGCGCTTCTGCTTGGCGGCGTGCTGCCGGACCGTGTACGCGATCTGCTCCTTGAACAGGGTCTCCCTGTCGCCGCCGCTGTCCTGCCCCACGCCCAGCGTCAGCCCGCTGGCGAAGCGCACCGTCTGCAGGGCGGGGTGTATCTCCTCCACCACCAGCCCGTCATAGTGAGGCAGGTTGGTCTTCGCCCGCAGATCATCTCCGGGGCGGACCGTGATGTCGCTCTCCTTCCCCGTCCCGTCCTTGCTCAGCCGGTGGACCGCCAGTTTGGCGGTGACGGTGTTCTTCGCCGTCTGTACGGCCTGAACACGGATGAACGGGCGGTTGAAGTCGCTGAGAGTAGTCCCGGCGACCTCGATGCGCTTCACCAGCCCGAGCCGGTAGGCGTCGTAGGGCGTCAGGCGGTAGACGAGGTTGTACGGGTTGCGGTGGGTGGCGCTGTATCGGAGAGCGAATAGCGGGGCCAGGTTGGCCAGGGCGGCGATGGACCGCTCCGACTCCATGTTCTGCGGTTCATCGAGTATCAGGATCGGCCGTGTCGCCTGCAGCAGGTGGATCGGCGTCTCGCCCTGCAAAGGCTCGCTCGGGCTGTGGATCACGTTGCTCGCCTTGTTGAAGGCGGCGAGGGTCATCACCAGGAAGTCCACACCGTCGTCCCGAGCGAAGTTGGCGACCTGCGTCGGGTTGGCGGAGTCATACACCGAGTAATGGTAGGGCGCGTTACCGAACAGCTCCCGGAAGTGCTTCCGCGTCACCTGGAATGTCTTCAGGACGCCCTCGCGGATGGCGATGGAGGGCACCACGATGATGAACTTGCATAGCCCGTAGCGGCGGTGAAGCTCCAGCGCGGTGCGGATGTAGATGTAGGTCTTGCCGGTGCCCGTCTCGGCCTCCACCGTGAAGTTGGCAAACCCCACCGTTGCGGTGCCGTCGGCGGTCTTGACCTCTCCGTTCAGAGGGCGCAGTTTCTCGTCGGGCTCGATGTCACCCCGCTCCTGCACCTGCCGCAGCTTCGCCAGCAGCATCTCGTCCACGATGTCCAGGCGGTTGGGGATGGCGGGGAAGCCGCCGCCCGAAGGCTTGATGTCCGCCTCGATTCGAGGCTGGCCCTCAAACAGGTCGCAGACGGCATTCACCGCCTCAATCTGGTACTCCTGGTCGGCCTCGAAACGCAAGAGCATGCAATCACTCCGGGGCGCGGAAGCTCGGCAGCTTGCGCCGCAACTGGTTCAGATGGGCGTGGGGCAGGAGACCGTCCTGCTGCAGCCGGCCCACGACCACTCCCGGGCAGACGCCGATGTGGGCGGCGAAGCGGCGCACCTTGCCCTCTGCAAAGGCGCCGCCGGCGGCGAACTCCCCGTACTGCTGGGGGGGCAGCAGCACGTCGGCGGCGTACCGGTCCGCCTCGCGCTCCAGCTCATCCTCGCCACCGCCTCCGTCCCAGGCGATGAACACCGCCTTGCGGCTGTGCTCCCGCACGATGTGCCCCAGCTCGTGGCAGAGACTGAACCAGAACACATCCTCCCACTTGCCGCGGACCGTCAGTTGCACAAGCGGCCGACTCCCCAGCCACCGCGTGGCACCGTGCGCGAAGGTCTGCGGCAGGTGCGGGACGTGCACCAGGAGCACGCCGCAGGCGGCGAGTAGCGTCCGGAGGCGCTCCGCCGCTTCCTCAGGAGGCTGCAGGCTGAGCCCGCGCAGCTCGTCGGTGCGCGCCCGCAGACGACTGAGGTCGAACGGGCCGGCCTCCAACTCCCTGGCCTCCAGCTCCCCCATGCGGAGCCAGGCCATCAACGCGCCGGGAGAGGGTCGCCTCCGACCTGAGACGCTCAGTGCCGCCGCGTACACTTCGCGAAGCCCGGAGAGACTGTGCACGCCGAAAAACCGAAGCAGCTCCGCCGCCCTCTCTTCCGGGGCGCTCACATGGCGGACCACGCCCGCCTTGACCAGAGCCGCGTACGGGAACTCGCCGACGTGCTTGGCCTCGTCACCAAGCCTGGCCCGCTCGGCCTCGCGCAGGAGCTGCTCCCGATACCCGGCCTCCAGGCTCAGCCACAGCGAGGCCGGGATGCGCAGCACCCGCTCCAGTCGCAGCGCCGTGTCCACGCTGATGGGCGCCTTCGCGTTCACCAGCTCGTTGATGTGCTTGGCCGAGAGATCTGTACGCTGCGCCAGCTCCGCCTGCGACATGCCCTCATACTCCAGGGCCTCCCTGAGGGTCTCGCCGGGGGGCACCGCGTACTCAGGCGAAAACGGGTAGGTTGCCTCAGCCATGGTAGTCCACCACCTCCAGCACGGTGATCGCCGTCACCTGCGCCAAGTCGATGCCGCCGTCGCTCAAGCGCGGGACGGGCTCTTGGGCCACCACGAACACGATCCGCATCGGCCCATGTACGGTGATGGCGAACTGCCCCGCGCGGTCCCCGGTCAACTGGTGACACCTCGCGTGCGGCACTTGCTGCACCGTCCGCAGGCAGTCGGCGCGAAGTAGCAGGTTCAGGCGCTCCGCCAGCTTGCGCGCAACCACGGGGCCCCACTCCCTGGCAGCCGCCTTCGGGTCGGCGCACAGGCGCTGCAGCCTGCGACTGCGGAAGGTGATCTCCATCCGCGCTGCCTCCGAGTATAGCCGACTTAACCTGATAGGTAAAGAGTTTCTCCCAGGCGACGGCGAACCCACTGGACGAGTGTGCTGACGCGTTTCTTGTCGTTCGGAGCAAGCTCTGGGGCTCGTCCCTGCCGTTCGGTACCCGCGTAGGTCGGGCTTTCCAGCCCGACTCGGCAAGCCGGGAGGCTTGCCGCCTGGCCGTGGCACCGACCCCAGGGGGGCCTCCGCGCCGTGCTCGTCAGTCTGGGGCGCAGCTTCGCTAGATCACCTTCAGCCTGCACTGCAACGCCAGGTTCGCCGCCAGCGTGTCGTCCAGGGCGCTGTCCAGACAGATGAACAGGTCTTCACGGGTCAGGCCCAGGGCCTTGGCCGTGTCGGCGTGCAGCGTGTCGTCCAGGCAGACCAGACAGGCCTGCTCCTTGTAGGGGTCGGTCAGGCGGTAGACGGTGTTGGTGGTGACGCCCGCCACCTGCTCGATCTGCACCCCGAGGTCGAAGCCCTCCTTGAGGGCGATCTCGTGCAGCAGGCCGTCGGGCGTCCAGGCGTCGGCGAGGGGTTGGGTGAACAGGACGGCGGCGTCGCCGGTGTCGGCCGCCTCGCTCTCGGGGCGGTAGTTGGAGGGCACGAGCCGGTATGCCCTGAAGCCCAGGTCCTCGGGCGTCTCGCGTTCGGAGAGGTCCAGGGTGCCGGTCTCGCGTTCCTGCATCCTGGCGATCACCCGCCGGATGCGCTCGCGCCCGATGTCGGCGATGGTACGCAGGGCGGTCTCGGGACGTGGCAGGACCTCGGGGATCTGTACGCAGACGAAGCGTCGGTCCCCGCCATCGTCTCGGTTCTGCGTGAGTACGGCGTGGGCCATAGTGGCACTCCCAGCGAAGAAGTCGAGCACTATGTCCCCATCGCTGGGCGAGGTTGCGATCTGCAGCATCCGGCGAAGCAGCCTGGAGGGCTTGGCGGTCTCCAGCACGTTCTCGGTGTCCGAGAAACTCACCAACTGGAGCATCTCCTGCTTAGCCTCTTGCGTGTGGCCTACATCCTGGTAGAACCAAAGGGTCTGGGGGACCCGCCCTGCCTTGACCTCGGACAGGAACCTCTTCACGGAGGGGACGCTGCTGCCGTCCGTTCCCCACCAGATGCGACCGTCCTCGTCGAGTTCCTTCAGCCTCTTCTTCGAGTAACGCCAATAGGAGCCCGAAGGGGGGCCTGGCACGACACGGCCTGAGGGACAGGTGATCGGGTAGGTGCCCAGACTATACGGGTTGCGGGCGTCGAGCCCGCCGGGCTTCCACGGCCCTCGGGGATCGTTGTCAGGGTTGCTGTAGCGGGCGTCCATCTCGGCTGTGCGAGGCAGCAGGGCTGGCTCCCAGAGAGAGCCGTCTCGGGCATACATCAGCACATACTCGTGGTCCTCGGACAGGTGTCTGGCTGAGCTCTTGGGTGAGTAGATCTTCTGCCAGATCACACTCGCAACGTAGTTCTCCTCCCCGAACACCTCGTTCATCAGCATCCGCAGGTTGTGGACCTCGCGATCGTCGATGCTGACGAAGATCACCCCGTCCTCCCGCAGGAGCTGCCTCGCCAGGAACAGGCGGGGGTACATCATGGACAGCCAGGCGGAATGGTAACGGCCGCTGGTCTCGGGGTTGCTGGTGAGCAGGTTGCCCTCGGCATCCTTCTGGCCCGTCACCCGCAGGTACTGCTCCAGGGGATCGGCGTAGTCATCGGGGTACACGAAGTCGTTGCCGGTGTTGTATGGGGGGTCGATGTAGATGCACTTCACCCGCCCGAAGTACGAGTGGTAGAGGAGTTTGAGGACCTCCAGGTTCTCGCCCTCGATGAACACATGCCCCGTCTCGTCCCAGTTGACGGAGTTGTCCCTGTCCGGCACCAGCGTGGCCCGTGAGGGCACCTGGAACGCCCGGATGGCGTCGCGCTTGCCGGACCAGGTGAACCGGTAGCGTTCGGGGCTGTCGTCCACGAAGTCGCCCAGGGTGGCGCGCAGCCTCTCGAAGTCGAGGCCGTCTTCGCCGAACGCCTCGGGGAACAGGTCTCGCAGGGCCTCCAGGCGCTCGGCGGTGATGTCGCCGGACTCCCTGGGGACGGGCTCCAGGTCTCTGTGGCTCATGTCGCTCCACCCGCAATCGGAGTGTGTATCGGCCTTTGCATGGGGGAGGGAGCATTCGCTGCGGGGGTGGGTGAGTCCTGCCCGGGGTTCAGTGTCGGCGCCTGGGCCGAGGCGTGCCGGCTGTGATGAGGCCCTTCATGCGAAGCGGTTCTTCTGCCGCTCCCTTGGAGCCGCCCGGCCGGCATTACGCTAGATCGATCTCCAGAAGATCCGCGCTCTTCGGTGGGCCCGTCTGTGATTGTGCGAACGCGCGGACCCGGACGTGTCGATCCAGCCAGTCACCTGGCGCGAGCCGCCCCGGGATGAGCGTGTCGCCCTCGTACCTGAGGGTCGTCAAGGTACCGTCGTCATTGCGGAGTTTGAGTCGGCAGGCGTCGAGGTCGATCATGCGGACCACGCCGGTCAGCGACACGTCCACCCTGGGGGCGCGGCGCCTGTAAGGCCTCACATTCCTGATGAGCGCGTGACTCCGGGTGATCGCGGCATCTGCCGTCAGCTCGAGTACGGCGTTCGCGGCCAGCGACTTTCGCATCTTCTCAAAGGACTTGCGTACCGCGGCCTGCGTCTCCTCCCAGGGGATGAGGTCGTCTATGCCGGCTCCCGGCCCCTCGGCTCCGAGCAGGGCGAACGTGTCAATGCAGCGCTGAGCGGCTTCGCGGTCCCTGTCGTCGAGCCGGCCAGGCACTCCGCCGATCTCCCGACGAGGCAGTAGGAACCCAATGTGGACGCTCCCCGGGTAGGCGACAGTGGGAGCGATGGCGCTCTCCCAGGCTTCCCCGGCCACGCCGTGCCCGACTGCTTTGACGCCCGAGACGACCCCCTCCATCAGGTAGTCCATCCTACGCACCAACTCGCGCGCGAATCCGTCGGTCTCGTCCTTCACCACGAGCCAGACATCGGCCACCGGTGCGAAGAGGTCGGCAAGGGTGGTGGGCAGACCCGAGAGCTGACGAGCGCCGGTGAGCACGGAGTGCCACCAGGGAGCCGATGCGAAGCCGCAGTCCCTGGACCACTCGGCGATGCACTCCCGCCAAGCATCGGTGCACCGCGAAAGTGCCTCAGCAAAGACTCTGTCAGGGGTGACCAGAGCCTGCTGTAGCGCAGCGGAAGTGACTTCGCTAAGCTCATCCCTGCCCAGGATGGCGCCGAGAACCTCCGTGGCTTCGTCGCTCTCCACCGGGGCATTCATGAGCTTTGGCAACATCGCATACTGCCTGAGTAGGATCTCGTTGTGGCTCAGGTCGGGTGTCATGGTCTCAGCCACCTAAGATTGGCGTTCTGCCGCGCCGTCGCGTACCGCATGAACCGCTCAGGCCCCATTTCGATCACAGTCAGGATCAGCCCGTCCTCTCTGGACGCAATCACAACGCAGGAGTTCATCGGACACCACAGCATGAGCCGCTTGCTGTTGTGATCACCGTAGTGCTCGTACGCGGCGAGCTTCGCCCCTGCGTTAACGGCGCCAAGCAATTGCCGGGCGCTGATGCCCCGTTCGGCCATCTTCTCGGGTAGGTCCCGATGGAGTGTATCGGGCCTCTCGCAGTAACGGTGCGCGCAGTCGATGAACACATCCCATTCTACGTCGGTGTAGGGCCCCTCATCTCTGATGCCGTAGCGCGCAAACCGCCGGCGAGCGTAGGACATTCCCGTCTCCCAGACCACTGTGCTTGGCATGGCGCGGTTCTGCATATCCCGTTGGCCACTCGCCATGCGGGGATACGCGGAGTGTTCGCCGCTATTCCGACTTCACCTTCCCGCCTCCCTCACCATTCCCAAGAAGTACTCCTGTACCCTGCGGTCCGCGGTCATCTCGGGGTGGAAGGCGGAGGCCAGAAGCGTGCCCTGTCTTGCCATGACGATCTTGTCCTGGAACTGGGCCAGTGCCTGAGCCTCGCCCCAGACCCTCGTGACATACGGGGCGCGGATGAACACCGCCCTTACGGGGCCGCTGTCGATGCCGATCACCGGCAGGTCGGTCTCGAAGCTGTCCACCTGGCGGCCGAAGGCATTGCGCTTGACCTCGATATCCATCAGCCCCAGGCGCCACTGGTCGCTGTCGCAGATCTCGCTGGCCAGGAGGATCATGCCGGCGCAGGTGCCCCAGATGGGCTTGCCGCAGGCATGGAGAGCCTTGATGGCATCGCCGACGCCGAAGCGGTCGCACAGCTTGCCGATGGTGGTACTCTCGCCGCCGGGGATGATGAGCCCATCGCAGGCCTCGACGGCGGCCACGGTCTTGACGGGCCGGACCTCGCAGTCCAGCTCGGCAATGGTCTCGATGTGCTCTTTGAAATCGCCCTGGATGGATAATACGCCGACAGTGACAGACATTGTGAATGCTCCTTCAAAACGGTGCGAGAGAGGCAAGGTGATCGGTGCCGCCGCCGGCCGTTGGCTGTTGCCGTAGCCCTCTCCTGAGCAGTCGTACCGCGAAGGGGAGGGAAAGCAGGGCCGCAGGACCTGCAGGGAGGGGCGCCGTTGCAGGGCGGGTCCTAGTGCGCCGCCGCCGTTGTCCGTTGTAGGGCGGCGACCTGTGCGCCGCCGCCGTTGGTCGTTGTAGGGCGGCGACCTGTGCGCCGCCGCCGTTGGCCGCTGTCGTAGCCCTCTCCTGAGCAGTCGTACCGCGAAGGGGAGGGAAAGCAGGGCCGCAGGACCTGCAGGGAGGGGCGCCGTTGCAGGGCGGGCCCCAGTGCGCCGCCGCCGTTGTCCGTTGTCGTAGCCCTCTCCTGAGCAGTCGTACCGCGAAGGGGAGGGAAAGCAGGGCCGCAGGACCTGCAGGGAGGGGCGCCGTTGGCCGCTGTAGGGCGGCGACCTGTGCGCCGCCGGTCCTTGGCGCCCCACAGTGGCGGTATCCCGCCTCGCGGCGCGGCGGGCATTGTGTCGCCCCTCCGGGGCTCGCGGTTCCGCCATGCCCCGGGAACGGGGGCTGACGCCCCCGCCTGTCTTTGTTACGCCCCTGACGGGGCTGGACGGCAAACGGCACGGCGCCGCCGCCGTTGGTCGCTGTAGGGCGGCGACCTGTGCGCCGCCGCCGTTGGTCGTTCACCCCCTCCTCCCGTCGCCCGCGGTGTTTGCGGGCGTAAGGGAGAGGGGGCAGGGGGGTGAGGCGGGCGCTCGTCGTTGGTGCCGTCCCACCGGCCAACGGCGGCGCGGTACAGGCCCGCGCCCTACAAGACGGCGGCGCGGTACAGGAGGCGCCCTTCAGGCCTCTGGCCCACCGACCACGGCGTCCTGCGAAAGCAGCTCGCGGCGGAGGTCGGCGATGGGAAGGTCGATAGGGGCCATGCCCGTGTTGACCGCCATGGCGGCGATGACGCCCGCGGCGTGGCCGGAGGTCCAGCAGACCTGGATCTCGCGGATCGGCTCGAGGGCCTCGTGGGTGCACGACAGGCTGCGGCCCGCGGAGAGCAGGTTCGGTGTGGTGCGGCTCACCAGAGACCGCCGCGGGATATCGAAGGCGATGCCCTCCTTGCGGAAGTCATTGCCCCGGGCTACGGAATCGGGATGGCGGAAGTCGAACTGGCCCACGTCCTCGCCGGTGAGCACGTAGTGCCCCAGCAGCCGGCGGGTGTAGCGCACGCCGATTTGCACGGCCACGTCGATGATCCAGGCCTTCTCCCAACCGGGCATCTCGGCACGCAGCACGTCCAGGGCTCTCTTGGCCATCTGGCGCCCCTCGATCTCCAGGGCCGTCAGGACCGCCGGGTCCAGTCCGTCGGCCACGCGAATCGCGTTGTTGGCCCACACCACGTCATGCTGGGAGGTGGGGGTGGCGATGGGATCGAGGCCCAGAAAGCCGTCCCAGCCCCCGGCGTGCCAGGCCTTGTGGTGGACGTCGCGGGTGTCATTGGGCGCTTCACGCCGGGCCTGCTGCCAGCGGGCGAGGTCCACGCCGCCCACCCGGAAGGGCACGCCGATGCCGAAGTCCGACTTCTCGTATCCGGCGCCGGCGGAGGCGGCCACGTCCAGATCGCCCGTGGTGTCGACCACCATCTTGGCCAAGAACGCCTGCCGGCCGGCTTTGGAGACGGTGACGGCGCCCAGCAGCGCGCCGTCCTCCACGATGGCGTCTGAGACCCAACTGTGCAGCAGGATCTGCACTCCGGCCTCCTGCAGCATCTCGATGGAGAGGCCTTTGAGGCCCTCGGGGTCGTAGTACGAGGTATCGTCGCCGCGGCGCCAGGCTCCCAGGCCCGTGTCGATCAGACGCTGTCGAGTCTCCCTGCCGATACCACCGACGATGGGGCGTTCGGTGTCGACGAACTTGGGCAAGAGGACCACTTGCCCGCCCGAGGCCAGTCCACCCAGGTGGTTGTAGCGCTCGATGAGAAGGGTCTTGGCCCCGAGGCGTCCGGCGGCGATGGCGGCGGCGGTGCCCGCGGGCCCTCCGCCGCAGACCAAGACGTCGTATTCGCCCAGAACAGGAACCTCACAGGCGGGGATCTGCACCGTATCTGGCACCGTACCGACCTCCATGGTGGGGGATAGCGGGCCCTGCATGTGGAGTTGCGCGGCCGTTTGCGATCGCGTGCCGGGGGGCCTCGGGAGAGGCCGAGCTCCGCCAGAACCCAGAGCCTCCGCGGGCTCCACAAAGGGGCCCGCGGAGGCGAGTTTCACTGCTGTGTTGCGAACAACCCAGTCGGGTCCCGATCTGCGGGCCCCGACCTACGGGGGACACGAGACGTTCGCCGTCCCCGCCGTCCTCCTCGCCGTCCTCCCCGCCGTTGCCACCGCCGTCACCCCCGCCGTTGCCACCGCCGTTGCCACCGCCGTCCTCCCCGCCGTCACCCCCGCCGTTGCCACCGCCGTTGCCACCGCCGTTGCCACCGCCGTTGCCACCGCCGTCCTCCCCGTGCCGTCTACGCTTCTCCGCACTTCTTCAGGAGCTGCTCCCACTTGCGGTCGGTGTTCTCCTGAATGCGCTGGCGCATCTGAGCGCCCTCGTCGCCCTTGAACAGGTGCTTGAAGCGGCCCTGGGGCTGGAGGTACTCGTCGACCGGCTTCTTCTCCTTGGGCTTGTAGGTGAGCTTGTACTCGCCCTCGACCACCTCGTACAGCGGCCAGATGCAGGTATCGGCGGCGAGCATCGCGATGTCCACCGTATCGGCGGGGTCGCAGATCCAGCCCAGCGGACAGGGGGCCAGGACGTTGATGAAGGACGGGCCCTCGGTGGCAAAGGCCTTCTCTGCCTTGCCGACCAGGTCGCGCCAGCGGCCGGGGATGCTCTGGGCCACATAGGGCATCTCGTGGGCGACCATGCACTCGGTGAGGTCTTTTTGTACCATCTGCTTGCCCACGGATGTGCGGCCGGAGGGGCTGGTGGTGGTGTGGGCACCCAGAGGCGAGGCGCTGGAGCGCTGGACGCCGGTGTTCATATAGGCCTGGTTGTTGAGACAGACGTACAGGAAGCTGTGTCGGCGCTCGACGGCTCCGGACAGAGCCTGGAAGCCGATGTCGTAGGTTCCGCCGTCACCGGCGAAGGCGACGAACTTGTAGTTGGCATCGGCGTCGATCTTGCCCTGGGCCTTGAGCGACTCATACATGGCCTCGAGGCCGGAGGCGGCCGCGGCGGCGTTCTCGAATGCGATGTGCATCCACGGCACATTCCACGCGGTGTACGGGAAGATGGTGGTGGATACTTCGAGACAGCCGGTGGCATTGGCGACGATGACGGGGTCGTCGGTACCCATGAGCACTTGGCGGACCGTGATGGGCTCGCCGCACCCGGGGCACAGCCGGTGACCGGCCGTGAGGCGGACAGGGCTGTCCACCAGTTGCTTGAGGTTCTTAGGCACGGTGATGCCCTCCTTAACCGCGAACGCCCACATAGCTCACCGGCTGTGCGGGCTGTCCGCTGGACTTGACGTCATTTAGAGAGTCGAACACGTCGGCGATCTGCTCGGGCCGGATCTCGCGGCCGCCGAGACCGTAGATGACGTTGGTGCACGGGACGCTCAGGCCGCTGGTGTACAGGGCGGAGGTGATCTCCGCGTACAGGGGGCCACAGGCGGCGCCGTAGGAGGCGGCGCGGTCGAACACGGCCACGGCCTTGCAGTTCTTGAGCGCCGCCGCGATCTCCTCGGCGGGGAAGGGCCGGTAGACCCGCAGCTTCAGCAGCCCGGCCTTGACGCCCTTGTCGCGCAGATCGGCCACGACGTCCTTGCACATCCCGGCGGTGGAGCCCAGGGCCACCACGGCGACTTCGGCATCGTCCAGGTCGACGCACTCCATCAGGCCGTACTCGCGGCCGAAGGCCTCGCCGAAGCGCTTGCCCTCTTCGATGATCGCGGCCTTCGCGGGGCCGTAGGCCTCGATCTGGCTGCGCTTGTGCTCGAAGTAGTAGTCCCACAGGTCCAGGGGCCCCACGGTATAGGGGCTCTGGATGTCCAGGAGCGGCATGACCGGCTTATAGGGGCCGACCCAGTCGGCGACGGCCTGGTCCTCCTCGACCTCCACCATCTCGTAGGCGTGGCTGACGAGGAAGCCGTCGAGGCAGTTCATGACCGGGAGGCGGACGTCGAGCCTCTCGGCGATGGCCACGGCCTGGATGCAGTTGTCGTAGGCTTCCTGAGCGTTCTCGCCGTAGATCTGCAGCCAGCCGGCATCCCTGGCACCCATGGCGTCGGAGTGGTCGCAGTGGATGTTGATATTGCCGGACAGGGCGCGGTTGACGACGGTGAGCACGACCGGCTGGCGCAGGGATGATGTGATGTAGAGGATCTCCCACATCAGGGCCAGACCGTTGGCGCTGGTGGCGTTCATGACGCGGCCACCGGCGGCGGCGGCCGCGGTGCAGGCGCTCATGGCTGAGTGCTCGCTCTCGACCGCGACGAAGTTGGTCTTCACCTTGCCGTCGGCATGGAACTTGGCGAAGGTCTGGACGATCTCAGTGGACGGCGTGATGGGGTAAGCCGCCACGACATCAGGGTTGATTTGCCGCATCGCTTCGGCTACCGCGTGGTTGCCTTCGAGCGGCATGACCTTACCCATGTGTCTTCCTCCTATCTGGACGCGACCTCGCAGGCACGCCATGCCGCCGCCGGCGGCGGGGCAGGGGCCTGCGCGGCGGCTTAGTCTTGGAAGTCTGTCTCCGTCTTCATCTCGATACACTTGACCGGACAAACCTTGGCGCAGATCCCGCAGCCCTTGCAGTGCTCCAGATCGTACGGCTTGCCCTTGATCGTCTGGTCTTCGCAGACAATGGCGTCGTCGGGGCAGTAGATCCAGCACTGCAGGCAGTTGATGCAGGCTTCGTCGTTGCGCACGGGGCGGAAGGTGCGCCACCCGCCGGTCTCGTACTCCACGGCGTTGCCGGCCTGCGGGATGACGCCGCCGGCGGCCATGTCCTTCCAGCCGGCGTCCTTGGCGTACACGCGGTCACTCATCCTACACAGACCTCCTCGTAGGCGCGCTGGATGGCGGTGTAGTTGCCTTCCAGGACGGCCTCGGACAGCTTGCCGCCGAGCTGGCTCTTGACGGCCATCTTGGCGCCATCGACGGTGACGACGTCGCTGACCTTCGCCAGTGCGCCCAGCATCGGCGTATTGGGGATGTTGCGGCCGACGGCATCCATCGAGATCGCGGTGGCGTCCACCGTGCAGACCTTGACGTCCTGCTTGGCCAGCTTGGCCCGCACCACGTCGGGCGCGTCGCCGGTGTTGACCATGACGATTGCCCCGTCCTCGAGGCCGTCGGTCACGTTCTCACTGCTCAGCAGGGTGGGGTCGAGGACCACGACAATCTGCGGATGCAGCACGCTGCAGCGCAGGCGGATGGGGGCGTCGGAGATGCGGACATAGGACTTCATCGGCGCGCCGCGCCGCTCGGCCCCGTACTCCGGAAACGCCTGGGCGTTCCAGCCCTGCTCCGCCGCGGCGACTGCCAGAACGTAGCTGGCGGTCTTGGCTCCCTGTCCACCCCTTCCGTGCCAGCGTACCTCGGTCAGTTTGGCCATGCTACTCCTCCTCTTTCTGCGTTACGTGGGCAAGTCTTCGGCTACAGGTGCGGCCGAGAACCCCGCCTTCGCCGGGAATGTCAGCCTGAGAGCGTCCGCTCCCGGCAATAGCAGCTCGAAGAATCTCCCGGCATTCAGTGAGATTCCTCGCTATCTCGCTGCGCGAGATGGACGCTCAGAATGACAGGAGCCGGGCCAGCCAGACTTTTCGGCCGCGCCTCTGGGTCGCCGCTGCCCCCGGATGACGAAGGGCCCAGTCGGGCCCCCTCCGGGCCGGTGGCGTCATCGCGACACAGAGCGCTCCCGTCGGAATCAGCCCAGGGGGCGCGAGCCATCACGAGCACGGCGCGAAAGGGCCGCTGAAGACGGCATCCCTCGGCTCTTGAAGTCGGCAGGCCCCAGCGGCCGCCGATGGGGGACAGTTCCGGCGCGGCGCGCCGCCTGCGGCAACCCGGCCTGCGCCGGGCGGGTCGGTCGCGCCGCCGGGCCTCCGGGACAGAAGCAGGCGGCACAAAAGCGGCCGGCCGCGAGCCAAGGACGGAGCCTCGATCCCGGGGCCGCACCGCAAACCCGAGCCATGATACACCTTGTCCGGCACCCGTGGGAAGGTTTGTTTCGGTGACAAACCCGTTGCCGAATCCCGGGGTCAGAGGGTGTACTCGTGGTCGAAAAGGCCGCCGGGCAGGCGGATCGCCACATGCCGCGGCGACACCTCCAGGCGCTGGAGCTTCAGCTCCAGCAGTAGGGCCTTGCCGATCATCGTCTTGTCCTGGTCGAACTCCAGCCAGAACCCATCTCCATTGCGCACCAGACGCCCCGCCAGTTGCCCGGGCACCTGTAGCGTCCCGGGGCCCAGCTTCGTCTTGAACGCCGGACCTACGTTGGAGAAGCGCACGCCGCCGTCGGCGTGTTCGAAGGTCAGACAGCCGCGGGCTTCCAGATCGCGGCGCAGAGCCCTGTCGGAGGGTTGGCCGATGACCTCGAATACCTCACTGACGGTGATCTCGCCGCCCGCGGCGCAGTGGATCTGCTCCAGACGGGCGAGCAGGGACAGCACGTTCTGGCGGACTTCCGCTCGCTGTGAATCGGTCATCTGCATGGGTCAATCATCCATCGGCCGCCGGCCACGCAGGGCGCGGGCGACGGTAACTTGGTCCGCATAGTCCAGGTCGCCGCCGACCGGCAGGCCCAGGGCGATGCGGCTAACCACCGGCTCCCGATCGCTCAGGAGCCGACGGAGGTACTCGGCGGTGGCATCGCCCTCCACCGTGGGGCTGGTAGCGACGATCACTTCGCTGGGCCGGAGCTGTTCTATGCGGGCCAGCAGCTCGTCGATGCGCAGGTCCTCGTGTCCCACTCCGGCGAGCGGGGACAGAACGCCGCCCAGCACGTGGTAAAGTCCGGTGAACTCGCCGGCTCTCTCCAGGGCCATCACGTCACTGGGCTGTTCCACCACGCACAGCACGCCGCGGTCGCGCCGGGGATCGTCGCAGATCGGGCACAGTTCGCCGGCCGAGTAGTTGTAGCACTGGGCGCACTCGCGCATGGACGGGCGCAGACCGGCGATGGCGGTGCCCAGGCTCTGGACGTCCGCCGGATCCATGCGCATCATGTGCAGCGCGAGGCGCTGGGCGCTCTTTGGCCCGACGCCCGGCAGGCGCTCGAGTTCCTGGATCACCAGTTCCAGTGGTGCGGCGTAGCGTAGCATACGAGAACTGCTCACCCTCCGAGGTGTTGCGGCCGGCCTCGTGGCCCGGCGTCGCCGAGCCGTTCGCCATCGCTCCCGCCCAGCGGGACCGTCGCCGCCGTCGCCGTTGACCCGCGACTCGCCGCCTCTTCAGAACATATTCGGTAGGTCGATGCCCAGAGCCGCCAGGGGCGTGGCCTCGGAGAGCTTCTGCTGGCGCAGTGCGATGGACTTGGCCATCACATCACGCATGGCGGCGCAGATCAGGTCCTGGAGCAGCTCGATGTCCTCGGGGCTGACCACCTCGGGGGCGATGGTCACGCTCAGGACCTGCCCGGAGCCGGTGGCGACGACCTTGACGGCACCGCCTCCCGCCGAGCCCTCGACCTCAGTGGCCTCCAGCTCTTCCAGCGCCTTTTGTATGTTCTCAGAGACCTTGGAGAACTGGCCTTCCAGCATCGCCTGCAGGGGATTCCTCATCTATTCATCATCACCAAGCAATCGACTGCCTTCGAACAGGTTGAGCGCCTGGGCCACGACGCGGTCGACGGGGGACTTGTCGTCTTCGGCCGCGGGCGTGTCGGGCGCCTTGTCAGCAGCAGTCGGTGTCTGCTCTTCTGAACTCTCTGTGTGTGGCTCTGAAGGCGCCGTGTCCGCCGGCACGGCGCTTGCTTCCGGTTCGGCGTCCGCGCTCGGCTCAGGCTCAGGAGCCGGAGCCGTCGGCGGGGCGGTCTCGGCCGGAGGTGCGGGCGCCACGGCAGGCGGGGCCTGCAGGGGCAGGTCCTCTCCGGGAGCCGCGAGCCGGGCACGGACGGTCATCGGCCGACCGTACAGGCGCTCCAGCGCCTGCTGCACAACGTCCTTGTACCCGCCGGTCACCTGGCTGTGGTGGAAGGCGAAGTCGGGCTTGAAGACCAGGCTCAGGGCGTCTCCGGCCAGGGCCTCGGGCCAGGCCTCTGTCACGAAGGCTCCCACGGCCATTTTGCCCATGCGCCTGAGCTCGGCAGGCAGCTCGTGCCAGTGCTGCTGCACGACGGTGATATCCACCTCGCCGGTGGTGACCGGCTGGGCAGGGGGCATCTCGGGCGCCGCGGGCTGAGCCGTGGCGGCGGCCTCAGCGGGTTGCTCCGGGGTAGTCGCCGGCCGCTGCTCGGCGGGCGCCGGTGTCGGCGGCGCTTCGGCCGCGGGGGGCGCGGGGGGCGCGGCAGTCGCCGCCGGCGCAGAGGGCTCCGCGGCGGCGCCGGGGCGGTCGGGTTGTGGTTCCGGAGTCTGGGCGGCGGCGGGCCGGGCGGGGGCCTTCTTGCCCTTCGTCGCGGGCTCCGGCGCCGAGCACAGCTTGGCCAGCGTCAGCTCCAGGACCAGGGAGTGCTGCGAGCTGGAGCGGAGGCTGCTTTGGGCTTCGGCCAGTGCATTGACGGCGTCCAGGAGGCGGTCCACTCCCAGAGCCTGGGCCTGTGCTTGCGAGCGGGCCTGCCCCTCGGGGCCCGGTAGGCGCCAGGCGGAGGGCCGGCTGCCCAGGACGATGCGCATCAGGTCGCGCAGGTAGATGGTAAGGTCAGACAGGAGCTGACCGACATCCTTGCCGGCGCCCATGATCTGGTCGACCAGATCGAAGGAGGCCGCCACATCGCCGGCCACGATGGCGTCGGTGATCTGGGCCAGGGTCTCGCTGTCGGTCACTCCGAGCACCGAGTCCACGACGGCCAGGGTCACGTCGCCCTCGGTGAAGGCCACGACCTGGTCGAAGATGCTCTCGGCATCGCGCATGGCGCCGTCGGCGGCACGGGCGATGGATTCCAGGGCCGCAGGCTCGGCGATGATGCCCTCGCGCTGTGCGATCTGAGCCAGGGCCGCGGCGATCTTCCCCACCGGGATCTGCCGGAAATCGAAGCGCTGGCATCGGGAGAGGATGGTTGCCGGGACCTTGTGAAGCTCCGTTGTTGCAAGCACGAAGAAGCTGTGTGCCGGGGGCTCCTCCAGGGTCTTGAGCAGGGCGTTGAAGGCCTCGGAGGTCAGCATGTGGACCTCATCGAGGATATAGACCTTCGCCCGGGCCTCGGCCGGGCTGTACTTGACCTTCTCCCGCAGGTCGCGGATTTCGTCGATGCCGCGATTGCTGGCGGCGTCGATCTCGATGACATCCAGGGCCCGCCCCTCCTGCACGGCGCGGCAGAACTCGCACACCCCGCAGGGTTCGGGAGTGGGGCCGTGCTCGCAGTTGAGGGCCTTGGCCAGCACGCGGGCCGAGGAGGTCTTGCCCGTGCCCCGGGGGCCCGAGAACAGGTAGGCATGGGCGATGCGTCCGGCACGGACGGCGTTCATCAGCGTCCGGCTCACATGCTCCTGGCCGATGACGTCCTCGAACCGCTGAGGACGGTACTTGAGGCTGAAGGACACGTATGACATGGGATCACTCTCGCCGACGGCGTGTGAGACAACGTGAGGGGCAGACCGAGACGAGGTCCGCAAGTCCCTGTTCGCCGCTCCCGGCCGCTAACCCTCTGTGCGTGCGAGGCAGACGATGTAGTGGCTCAGAACCAATTGGGGCCGCAGGAGCTGCAGACAGGTGAAGGCGGTATGCGCCGCGGCCTGGAACAGGCTGCCCCTGCCCGCGAGCGGTGTGGGCACGGCCGCCCTGACCCTCTGCATGTCAAGTCCATTGCGGGCCAGCATGGCCCGCAGTCCGGACACGCTGCACAGGAGTTTGCGCGAGCCCGGGTCCAGCACCTGCCCCAGGGCCTCATCCAGTTGGGCCGAGTTGCGTCTTCTCATCCCCAGTACCATCCGCGCGAAAGCGGCGTTGGGGATAACCAGACACAGGAGCCCTCCCGGCTCCAGGCCGCCGGCGATGGCCTGCAAGAGCGGATCGGGATCGGTCAGGCGTTCCAGCGTACCGGCGACGACGGCGCCGGCCGGTCGCCCGCCGGCGGACACCATCTTGCCAACGGCCCCCGGTAGATCGAGCAGTTTGGTTTCCTTGCCTTCGAAGGCGGCCTTCTTGAGGCCCTCGGCTCCCGCGGCGGCTTCGGCCAGACCGACCATCGCGCGTCGGCCGGACTTCTCCACCACCAGGATGCTGCCGCTTGCGTGGCCAAGCCGGGCGAGAAGGCCCGCGATCTGTCGCCTTTGGTGCTCGCCCAGAGCGGGGCCGGGGCGCCATCTGCCCGACCCACCGGCGAGGCCGTCGGATCGAGCCTCATCGCGGGGGACGTCCAGATAGATGCTCCGGCAGGAGGCGCAAGTGGCGTAGCGCTGCCCGTGGATAGGGGTCAGGCCGCTGATGGTGTGATTCCGGCAGGCGGGGCAGAAGGAGGCCATAGAGGTGGATACGGACAGAAGGGGCGCGGCGATCTGGCCGCGCCCCTTCACATGTTAGCGGTCGTGCACCCGCTGTCGACAACGCCGCCCAGGCGTTACCCCCGCAGCCGGCTCGGGCCAGGTGTTCCGCGGCACAGAAAGTACTTCGCTTACCGCTGCTTCCTTCCGGACCTGACGGGGTTCGGCGAGACTCCCTTGCGCGGGACCCAACCTTCAACACCACTTACGAGGGTCAGACCCCAAGAAGCGAGGCCTCGAGCGGGAATTCACCCCCACTAGAGCGGATTGTGGGTACAGGGCACCGCTAGTTCCCCGGCTAGCACGACCAAAAAGCGGTCTCTGGTTGCGGGCGCTTGGCACCCGCGACGGGCTCTGATGGTTGGGGCGTTGTGCCCCGGGCAGTTCACGTTGTCCGCGCAGGTCCGATGCCACAGGGCAGGACCTGTCCCGCGCCGAGGCGGCAGGTCCAGATGGCGGAGAGGGTGGGATTCGAACCCACGTGCCCCTTGCGGGACAACACGCTCTCCAGGCGTGCACCTTCGTCCGCTCGGTCACCTCTCCGCCTGCCACCGGTACCGGGCCGGTGCGGAGAACGCCCGTGTTCGGAGCCGCCGCCCACGATAGGGACCGGTACGGCGGTTTCGATACGGACGTGGATGTGCAGATGGCGGAGAGGGTGGGATTCGAACCCACGACTGGGGGTCGCCCAGTACACGATTTCGAGTCGTGCGCGATCAACCGGACTCTGCCACCTCTCCACCTGTTTCAAGGTACATGCGGCCGGAACACACGAAGGCCGCGACCCAAGCCCTCCCGATGGACCGCGCCGGGCGGGATGGCCGTCGGCCTGGACTTCTGGCGGCCCCGGGCCGATTCGAACGGCCGACCTTCGACTTAGGAGGTCGCTGCTCTATCCTGCTGAGCTACGGGGCCGGGGGTAGAGGCAAAGAAGCTATGCGACGCTGGCCTCGGGCACGGCAGCCGCATAGCCCACAGTTGACGTGTTTGGCGCGCCGGCCGCGATTTGAACGCGGGACCTTCGGCTCCGCAGGCCGACGCTCTATCCGCTGAGCTACCGGCGCGCATTTGTCTGAGCGGGTCACGCCTCCGGGGGCCTGGAGAGACCCTCTGGGAGCGAGTGTGGTACGCCCGCCGCGATTTGAACGCGGGGCCTTCGGCTCCGGAGGCCGACGCTCTATCCAGCTGAGCTACGGGCGCACTGTGCCGCTTGCGGACCCGCCATCTGCCCCGCGACTGCGCCCGGAGACGGCCCTGCAGCGGGGGCGGTGGCAATGGCGGAGAGGGCGGGATTCGAACCCGCGACAGAGCTTTCACCCTGTAATCGCTTAGCAGGCGATCGCCTTCAACCTACTCGGCCACCTCTCCGCGGTCTTCTAAGATACCACAATCCGACCTGGGGTGCAAGCACAAAATGGACGCTGCTTGAGGTCCGCGATCCCGTCAGGGCTAGTGGTTCTGCGGTTGATGTCACCCCGAGACTCCGGCCGCAGAGCCCACACTCGCCGAGAGTGTCGTTCCGAGGGCGCGCGCTCCCGGCAAGCGCAGTTCGAGGAATCCCCGGCAAATGGCGAGATCCTCCAGTATCTCGCTGCGCGCGGTCGGCGCTCAGGACGACATCTTCACGACGCAACCGGCGGCTCGGAAGGACCGCTCGAGACCAGGTGACTTTGGGCGCGTAGGACGAATCGTCACCGGACCCGGTAGGGTCGTGACCGGAGCCCTGCCGGACGTCTCGGCCCGCTGAGTCCCGTGCGCCGAGGCATGGCGCCGCCCGCCGGGGAAGGAACCTTCGCCCACCGCGGAGCATTGAGAGGACAAATGGCCTACATACCCTCCGAAGAGCCGTACCTGCACCCGTACTCCTGCGTGCCGGCTCCCCCGCGGATCAGCGGGACCGCCATGCCACACGGGGTGTTCCTCTCCACCGGCACGGCATCCACGGCCTCGGCTCTGAGCCTCATCGTGACGGGCCTTTGCATCGTCACACTGGGGGCCTTCTCCCTTGTACCCACCTATATGGTGGCGTGGACGATCGAGCAGCTCATCCACGTCCCGCTGGCAGCCGTCGTGTTGCAGATCGGGGGCCCTGCCGACCCCGCCACCGGAGCCCTCGCCCACATGGGTGTGAACGTGCTGAGCTTCTTCATGTTCCTTGTGGTCTTGCGGGCAAGCCCACTGGCGGGTTACCATGCCGCCGAGCATATGACCGTCCATGCCATCGAGCACTTCGGGGTCCAGGGCTGGCAGGAGCACGTGGAGGCCATGCCCCGGGCGCACCTGCGCTGTGGCAGCAACCTGCTGTCCGGGATCCTGCCGGCCTTGCTGCTGGGCGCGCCCCTGCTGGCGGTGGCGCCGCCGGTGGCTCTGTTGGTGGCGGTGGGGGGCTGGTACACCCGGCACCGCCTGGGGTTCTTCCTGCAGAGCTACTTCACCACTAAGCCCCCCAGCCGACGACAGACAGAGGCCGGCATCGCCGCGGGCGAGGCGGTGTTGCGCCGGTGGCTCGCCGACCCGGCGCCGGCGGTGAGCAGAGCCAGAGCCCTGTGGCTCCGCGGCATGCCCCAGATGGTGATGGGCGTGGCGGCGGCGGTGTGGATCCTCGAGCCCCTGGCGCAAAGGCTCCATCTGTGGCTGGACTGGTAGGCCGCGCGCCGGTCGTCGTCGTGCTCTGTTCCCACGCATGGACGCTCGAGTGGGGTGTGGATCGGGTACCGGTCCGCGATCCTGCTCGTCGCGGATACGGCGCATGCCGGAGGGCCGCCCCTGCCGTGGGCAAAGATGGGCGGCCGCAGTCGACGTGGCCCATCGTCACACCGGCCCGGTATCACCCCGTTGCCCCAACTCATCGCGGATAGAGGTTTGACCCAGATGGTACGTAGCCAGGTGCAGGACCTGCTCAGTCGCGCCATCGCCGCCGCCGTCACGGCGGGCGAGATTCCCGATCAGCCGGCGGATATCATCGTCGGCCCCCCCAAGAACCCCGATCACGGCGATCTGACCACCAATGTGGCCATGCTCATCGCCTCGAAAGCCAAGGTCAGGCCGCGCGATGTGGCCCAGAGTGTGATCGCCCGTCTTCCGCAGAACGACCTGATCCGGGGCGCCGAGATCGCCGGGCCCGGGTTCATCAACCTCCGCCTCGCCGACACCTGGCTGCAGTCGGTGATCGTCACCTGCTGCGAGCAGGACGAGGCCTTCGGGCGCGGCAGTCAGGGTGGCGGCAAGCGGGTTCAGGTGGAGTTTGTCAGTGCCAACCCCGTCGGGCCGATCCATATCGGCAATGCCCGCGGGGGACCCTTCGGTGATGCGCTGGCCTCCTTGCTGGACGCCACCGGGCATGAGGTGGAGCGCGAATACTACGTGAACGACGGCCCGGACAACACCCAGCTCAAGCTCTTCGGCGCCTCGGTGCAGGCCCGCTACCGCACCGCCGCCGGAGAGCCCACCGACCTTCCCGAAGGCGGCTATCAGGGGGCCTACGTGCTCGACCTCGCCAACGGCCTGCTGCAGGCCCACGGCGACAAGCATCTCGCCATCCCCATGGACGATGAGGGCGCCCTGACCTTCGCCCGCCTGGTGGAAGACACCATGATCGACTGTCTGAGGGAGGACTGCGCCTCCATCGGCATCCGGTTCGATGTATGGTTCCGCGAGCAAACCCTGTTTGAAGATGATTCCGTGGCCACGGAGGTGCGCAGGCTCGTGGACGCCGGGCAGGCCTACGAGGCCGACGGCGCCATCTGGCTCAAGGCCAAGGCGTTTGGCGATGAGGAGGACCGCGTCCTTCGCCGCAGCAATGGGGCCTATACGTACATCGCTTCGGACCTGGCCTACGCCGCCAGCAAGTTCGACCGCGGTTTTGAGCACCTCATCTACGTCTGGGGCCCGGACCACGCGGGCTACGCGCCACGGCTGAAGGCCGCCATCGCCGCCCTGGGCCGAGGAACCTGCGAGATCATCATCTACCAGCATGTGAGGTTCCTGGAGGACGGCCAGCCGCTGGGCCTGTCCAAGCGCAAGGGCGCCATCGTCTCGGTGCGCGACCTGGCCAATGAGATCGGCCGCGATGCAACGCGGTTCTTCTTCCTGATGCGCAGTGTCGATGCCCATCTGGACTTTGACCTCGACCTCGCCCGCAAGCAGAGCGCCGAGAACCCCGTGTACTACGTGCAGTACGCCCATGCACGCATCTGCAGCATCCTGCGCGAGGGCAAGGACAGGGGTATCAGCCTGGAAGCTTCCGAGAGCGCTGACCTGTCCTTGCTCAAAGACCCCGACGAGCAGGCCCTGATGCGCAAGATCGGCGAGTACCCCCACGAAGTGGGCGAGGCCGCCCAGTTGCGCGCTCCTCACCGCCTCACCTACTTCGCCCGCGAGCTGGCACAGACGTTCCACCAGTTCTACGGCACCTGCCGTGTGCTGGACCCCGACGCCCCGGAGATGTCGAAGGCCCGGCTGAAGCTGGCACATGCTACGAGAATCGTGCTGCGTAACATCCTGCACCTGCTCGGTCTCGAGGCCCCCGAGAGGATGTAGGGGTGGGAGAACGGACGAGAACGGACGAGAACGGACGAGAACGGCGAACGTCTCACCACGGAGACACGGAGAGCACGGAGTTCCACGGAGAACGGCAAAGGCGAGAGGGACGGCAAAGGCGAGAGGAAGGCGGAGAAGGGCGGAGGACGGAGGGCTCACGACAGGCAGTGGCAAAGAGCGAGGGGCCGCGGGCGGCCCCGCAGGATACCGGAGGGATGTTGCATGCCCAGTGCCCAGGATCTGACGGTGCTGCGCCGGTTGGCTTCCCAAGTCGCCGAGATCGCCGCCCTGCCAGTGCAGGAGGAGAAACGGCGGCTGTGGCGGGCCCTCAATGCCCTGCGTCCCGAGCGGCCCATGGTCATGATCGACCAGGTCTGCTGGAATGAGATGCACATCGGCGACGAACTCGTCCTGCGCTGCGAGGACCCCGAGTGCCGGGGCTACGAGGGTCTCCTGCGCAGGATTCTGTTCCAGTGGAGGCATTTCCCCGTGGACATGGTGGTGGAGCCCTTCATCCTCGTCCACAAGGCGGTGCTGAACACGGGCTTCGGGATCGCCACCGCCGAGGAGATCGCCGTCACGGACCCGACCAACGACGTGGTCGGGCATCGCTACGAGAACCAGTTCAAGACCGAGGCCGATGTGGAGAAGATCAGGTTCCCCGAGATCGGCCACGATCCGACGGAGACCGAGCGGCGCCTGGACTTCGCGCACAATGTGTTCGACGGTATCCTACAGGTCCGTCCCTGGGGTGTTGACCCCTATTTGTCGCTGTGGGACCCCATCAGCACCTGGATGAGCGTAGAAGGCGCCCTGTATGCTCTCGTCGACCAGCCCGAGCTGATGCACGCGGTGGCCGGCCGCTTCACCGAGGCGTATCTTTGCATGCTCGACCAGTTGGAGCAGCAGGGCCTCCTGTGTCAGCCCCAGAGCCTGATCCACTGCACCGGGGCCTACGTGGATGAGCTGCCGGCGCCGGGCTATGACCCGGAGAAGCCCCGGACTAGGGATATCTGGATGTTCGGCCTGGCCCAGATGTTCTCCACCGTCTCGCCGGCGATGTTCAAGGAGTTCGAGGTGGACTACGCCGCCCGCATCTGCGAGCGCTTCGGTCTGGTCTACTACGGTTGCTGTGACCCGCTCCATCTGAAGATGGCCGAAGTCCGCATGATCCCCCATGTGCGCAAGGTCTCCATGAGTGCCTGGGTGGATCAGGAACGCGGCGCCGCGGAGATCTCAGGCGACTTCGTCTTCTCCCGCAAGCCCACTCCGGCGGCGGTGGCGATGGACGGCTTCTACGGCGAGAAGGTCCGGGAGGACCTGCAGGCGACCAGGGACATCTGCGACCGCCACGGCTGTCCGCTGGAGCTGATCCTCAAGGACATCAGCACCGTCCGCTACGAGCCGCAGCGGCTCACGGAGTGGGGCAGGATCGCCATGGAGGTGGTAGGGGGGTAGGTGGCGGGAGCGGCGACGCCTCGCACCTCTCCCGGCGAGCGGAGCGAGCGCCGGCGAGAGTATGCACATCGCGGACAGGACCGGCAGACGGGCAACGTCGCGGGGCTCTGCCCCTGCACCCCGACGATCCTGCGGATCGTTCAGGGCCACAGGCCCCAGACCCCATATCTGGTGCGACCGGCCGAGACGCCGCAGCCGGGACGTGTCTCCCGCTACGGTCCGTACTCCGCGCCCGCGCGTCGCGCGCCGATACGCTTCACAATGTGCATAACGGTGGGCCCCGCGGGAGAGGTGGGGTGGGTCAAGCGCCGTGCCCATCACTCCCCCAGCGCCTCGAACCGCTCTCTCACCTTGTTGCTCACCCGCAAGTCGTCGATGTAGCCGTGGAAGTTGAGATCGAGGTACCAGGCGGTGTGGTCCTCCTTCTCCGCCACCCACCACGGCCGGCAACCGATGAAGAGCTGATCCCCCGTGCAGGCGTAGGGCGGACCCACGGCGACGCCCTCGGCCTCGATCTCCCCGTTCACGCACAGCCGCGGCTTGATGTCCGCTCCCCACGAGAAGGCCACATGGGTCCACTGCCCGTCGGGCAGGGGAGCCTGCGAGGCCAGCGTCTCCGTGGCGTCCCTGCGCACGAGCTGAGCCACCACGGTACTGTCCCCGCCCATGGACAGCCCCAACTTGGTGTTCCCGACACTGCCCACACTGCAGATCGTCGCGTGCGCCCGCTGCATGCCGGTGGGCTTCACCCAGCATTCGATCGTGCCCTCCGGCGGGAGCGTCAGGCCGAGACGCAGGCCCGTGCGCTCCTTGTCCGGGGCGGAGAACCAGGCGGCGAGGTTCTCTGGGCCCTCGCCCGGAAAGGCCCCCTCGGCGTAGGCCTCATTGGCCATCCAGCCCTCCACCGGCTCATTGAAGTCCACGAGCAGCACCGTGTGGCCATCGCGTTGGAGAGGCACGCGCACCTTGCCCTGTGTGACGGCATCGGGCCTCGGCGAGAGAAGGCGCACCGCCTTCCAGATACCGCCGTAGGCCGCGTCGTCGTACACCGAGACCGCGATGAGGTTCTCCTCCCCGTAGCGCAGGTGCTCTGTAATGTCCACGGAGAACGCCTCATCCCACCCCTTGCCGCCCTCGCCCAGGATGTGGGAGCCTGCCTGCCTGCCGTTGACATACACGTGAGCGTCCCCGTCCACGGCGCCGAAGAACAGGTGCACCGGCCGGCCCTCGAACTGCACCGGGATGCTCAGCCTCGTCCGGTACCAGGCCAGCCCGTCATAGCCCGGGTACCCGGCGTTCTCCCACCACACGCCGATGGGCAGCATGGGCCACTGCGAGTCATCGAAGTCGGGTGAGGACCAGCCGGCCGCAACTCCTTCCTGTCGGGGATCGGTCTGGAAACGCCACCGGTCCGGCACAGGCGCCACCGGGTCGGAGACGGACATGATGCGGGCGAAGTCCTTGACCGTGTCCGCCAGCTTGGCGACGCGCGAGGACAGATGCCCGCCGGGCTCGGAGTCCAGGGCCGCGAAGACGTAGCGCCCCTCGTCAACGGTCTGCAGCCAGCGGTGCAGCTCGGCGGCGGCCTGCGCGGCCGCGCTGTGGTCCGGCTTATCTCCCGCGATACGGACGGCCTCGAGTTTCTGGGCCAGTATTGCCTTGTAGGTGTCCTTGGCCGGGTTGAGGTCTCCCATCCAGGAGAGCAGATCGCGGCCGACAGAGAGGGCCGCCTCGAACTGCCCCGAGCCCTCAAGGGCATCGAGACGGTGCGCCATCTGAGCGAAGCGCACGCCCTTGCGGACCCGCTCGATGCGGGCGCGCACTACGTCGTCGTCGGCCAGCTCGGTGGCCTGTGCCAGCAGCTCCAGGGCCCGGTCGGTGAGGGCCGGAGTGAACAGTGGCTCGATATACGCGCCTCCGGACTGCACCACCATTCCGCTGTCTGCCACGGCCTGCTCAAGGTGCAGATGGTACCGGAGCATGGGCTCGGCGGCAGGGCCGAAGAAGCTGCGGCAGTAATCCTCCAGTAGCTCGTCCTCGTTCTCCGAGGGGTCCCACAGCATCCTGCCCGCCAGCCAGTAGTTGAACCCCTGGCTGCCCCAGTGCTCCGGTCCCAGGAGGTAGCTGCCCTCCAGCCCGAGCTTGCCGTAGTAGCGGATATTGGCGGCGATGGCCCCGCGGATCGGCATGGGGCCGAACCACGTGTAGCCCGACCAGTATTCATAGGTCGACATGTGCGCAAGCAGCCGGCGATAGCCCTCCAGGACTCCGCGCAGCCGCAGGTTCTGCGGGCTCGTCCCGGTCTCGACGGGTTCTGAGTAGTTGGAGAAGGCCGTGTAGGTGCAGACGCGGCCGTGCAGATTGGGCGGCAGAGTCTCCACGCCCGGCGGGACCTCGGTGTGATCGGCGTAGATGTACCAGCCCACGACGGCCTCGGGGTTCTCCTGCGCCACCTTCCGGGCGACTTTGGTGTTGAAGTCCACCAGCCGCGGGGTCATGGAGACCTCGTTGTACGGTGTGACAAGATCCGGGATGTCCAGGGCCCGGCAGGCGTCGCACTCACACCAGCCCTGTCCGTCATTGGCCTCAATGCCCAGGACCTCCAACTGCGGGTTGCGTCTGTAGGTGTCGAGGACGAACTGCGCGAAGCGGTCCACGAGCCCCTCGGCGGTGGTGCAAAGCTGGCCCGTCGGGACTCGCTCGCCCCCGATGAGCGGGAACCACTCGGGTTGCTCGGCGAAGAACCGGTCGGGAGGAGCGATGTAGTGGTACATGTGGGCAAGCCACTCGTACCAGATGCCGCCCCACTCCGGCCCGCCCCAGACGTTTCCGCAGAACCGGTTGCGCACGGCCCACAGGCCGCTGAAGCCCGCGCGATAGGCAAAGGGCGGTTTGTGGCGATAGTCGGTGTCGGGAACGGCGATCGTCGGCGTCTGCGGCACGACCTCGCCGAGGGGGCTGGGGTCATACCAGCGCACCCCCAGCCGGTGCAAGAGCTCGTATACTCCGTACAGGGTGCCGCGGTCGCGGACCCACTCCTTGCCGGTGCCGTCCACGATCGGCGCTTCGCGCCCCCCGACCACCATGAGCTCAAGGTCCGAGACGGTTCGGATCACGCACTCCTCCACGTCCAAAGTGGCCGGTAGCTCCGGTGGAACACTGCTCGTGGCCCCCACCGTCACAACCACCCCGGCGGGCCGCTGTGCCTCGGGCACGATGCTCAGGACGGCTCCGCTCATCTTCTCCACGTACGTCTGTAGCTCTCGGGCCGCGAAGCTCTCGCTCTCCAGGGGCGTATCGGGGATGACGATGGTGGCCACGGCGGCGCCCTCGCGCACCAGCGCAACGTCGGCCAGGGAGGGAAGGCAGGCCAGGCAGAATGTGGCGATGATCCAGGGCAGGCGGGTGCGGGTCATGACGATGGCCTCGCGACGGTCAGGATAGCGGCGTTGTGTGGCGGTCTGTCTTCCGCGAGTGTACCCGAGGCCGGGCCGGCGGGCAACAGGGGGCCGGCACGGCAGAGGGGCCGCTGTCGCCTGAGCCGGCGGACCCATTGGCGGAGCGGGGGGAAGGCGTTGCGTGCCACTCCGGAGAAGACTCTCCGACGACGGCCGAACCCGCGGGAGCTGTGTTCATGTACATCATCCACCCTCCGGCGGTCTACATCCACCGCCGTGTCACCGCGGACCGGCGCTGTCTGGACCGGCTGGAGCGGCTGCTCAGCGGCATCCGCTGCGAGGCGGAGCCCATGGTCGTGGACGATGCGGGCCTCAATGATGTGTGTGCCGCCCACAACTGGAGCGCACTGGCCCATCTGCGTACCGGCGAGACCGGCCGCGGCGGCGATCCCATCGTGATCTTCAACACCTTCGCCCGGCAGTCGGAGGATGAGCGGAAGGCAACACTGGCCGCCTACCCGCACCTGCGCCACGGGTATCTGGACGGCAGCGGCGCCTGGACCTTCCGCAAGGGGCGCGCAACCCTCCGGACCCATTCCGGCGTCTGCACCGACGCCTACGAATTGCACTCGGCCTGGGGCTGTCTGCACATCTGCGACTACTGCAATGTGCCGGACTACCTCAACATCATGGTCAACCTCGAGGAGCTGGTGGACCGCTTCGAGGACTTGGTGGCCCGGAACCGCCGGCTGAAGCTGTGGAAGTACGACAACCACACGGACACCATCACCTTCGAGCCGGAGTACGGAGCCTCGCGCCTGATGGTGGAGTTGTTCTCGCGTCAGGACGATCAATACTTGATGATGTACACCAAGAGCGCCAATGTCGATCACCTGCTGGGTCTGGACCACAGGGGCAAGACGATCATCTGCTGGTCGCTCGCGCCGGAGACCCAGAGTCGGCTGATCGAGAAGCGGTCCGCGTCCACCTCGGAGCGCATCGAGGCGGCCCGGAAGTGCCAGGAGGCCGGGTACCCGGTGCGGGCGCGGTTCTCGCCCATCGTGCCGGTGCGCGGCTGGCGGGCAGAAGCCGAGGCGATGCTCACCCAGTTCCTGACCGCCGTGGAGCCGGATGTACTGACCATGGACACACTGAAATGGACGGAGCCCACCAGGGTCTGGGCGATGTTTGACAGGCACCTGTGGGACGAACAATACTCCGGTTACGTGGATCAGTATGCCGCCATGGATCCCGAGGACAGGCCGTACCCGATCCTTCCCAACGGCAAGCAGCTCTTCCCGCACGAGGCACGGGTGGCGATGTACCGGGTGTTCATCGACAGGATACGGGAATTGGCGCCGAAGACCCGCATCGCGTTCTGCGGCGAGACGCCCGAGATCTGGGCCGAGTTCCAAGACGAGGTGGGGATGACCCCGGCGGACTTTGTCTGCGCCTGCGGGCCTACATCGGTGCCGGGCCACCCGCTGCTTGGGGGGTAGAGTTGCCCGGCGACGGCTACGGCTGACGGCACTGATGACGGCTCACCTCTGTCCCCTCTCGGCGCCTCTGCGAGCCGCCGGTGCGACACGGCTGCTGGGAAGAGGGGTGGACGGCGAACGGCTGAACGGCTCACGGCAATGCGGACGAGACGCCCGCGGTCGTGTCCAGGGACGGCCAACGGCGACGGCGCGGCCCGCGGACAGTGTGACCTGTTGCTACGTTCTCGCAGCGACTGAGAGACCGCCCACAGGATAGGAGATTGCGTTGAAGTGACAGACAAACCCAGGAAGTTTGTGCAATTCGGAGCCGGGAACATCGGCCGCTCCTTCATCGGCCAGCTCTTCGCCCGCGGAGGCTTCGAAGTCGTCTTCGTCGATGTTGTGGAGGAGGTCGTGGCGGCGCTCAACCGGGAGCGGCGCTATCGGGTGGAGATCAAGGACCGCAATCCGGAGACCATCTGGGTGGTGAACGTCCGCGCCGTCAACGGCCGCGATGTCGAGCAGGTGGCTCAGGAGCTCTCGGACTGCGCCCTGTGCGGCACCGCCGTCGGGCCCAAGGCCCTGCCCTTCCTGCAGCCCACCATCGCTCAGGCCCTGCAGCTCCGCCGCGAGCGCGGAACCACCCCGCTGGATGTCATCCTGTGCGAGAATCTGCGCGATGCCGCCGAGCTGATGCGCAAGGGCCTGCGCCAGTACCTGCCGACCGACTTCCCTCTGGACGACTGGGTCGGGCTTGTCGAGACCAGCATCGGCAAGATGGTTCCGATCATGCCCGAGGAGGTACGCCGGACGGACCCGCTGCTGGTATACGCCGAGGCGTACAACACGCTCATCTGCGACAAGAAGGCTTTCCACAACCCCATCCCGCCGGTGCCCGGCCTCGACGCCAAGGACAATATGGTCGCCTATGTGGACCGCAAGAGCTTCATCCACAACTTCGGCCACGCGCTGTGCGCCTACTTCTCCCATCTCGAGGCCCCGGAGCTGGTCTATACCTGGGAGGCCGTGGAGCACCCCACGGTGGGACCCGCGGTACGGGCGGGGATGTGGGAGGCGGGGCACGCGCTCATCGCCCAGTACCCCGATGAGTTCAACGAGAACAACCTGGGCGAGCATATCGACGATCTGCTGTCTCGCTTCGCCAACAAGGCCCTTGGGGACACCATCTACCGAGTGGGGCGCGACGTCTCCAGGAAGCTGGGTCGCGAGGACCGGGTGATCGGCCCGCTGCTTTTGGAGATCAAGCACCAACTGCCGCACGAGATCACGGCGCTGTGCGCCGCGGCGGGTATGCGTTTCCTCGCGCACGATGAAAGCGGCGACACGTACGCACCGGACCAGGAGTTCGCCGAGGGCATCTACGCCCTGGGGGCGGCCCATGTGCTCACCACCGTGTGCGAGCTTCGGCCCGGGGAGGCGCACGACCGCGAGGCGCACCAGGCGGTCTTGCAGGCCGACGCCCGGCTGGCGGCGCGGCTGCGGGAGGGCGGCAGCATCTTCGCCTGAGGCCACTACGAGAGGGGCGACAGACCATGCCACAAGTCAAGTGCCTCGTCTTCGACGAGCCGGGCCCGGGCAACACCTCGGCAACCATCGCCATCGCCGCCGAGCGCGCCGAGGCCCCGGACATCGCGGAGGTCGTGGTGGCCACCACCACGGGCCGGACGGCCCTGGCCGCCGCGCAGGCCCTGCCGGGACGCAGGATCATCGGCGTCACGCTGCAGGCGGGGCTGTGGAGCAAGTACGCCGGTCCCGATCCGCAGATAGTTGCCCAGGCGGAGGCGGCGGGAGTGCGGATGCTCACCTGCCCCCACGCGCTCATGGGGTCCCTGGATTCGGCGGTCACGGAGCGCTTTGGCGGCCTGGCGCCCGGCGACTTCGCCGCCTACGTCTATTACACGTTCAGCCAGGGGACGAAGGTCGCCGTGGAATGCGCGCTGATGGCGGCCGACGCCGGCCTGCTCTCCATGGACCGCGACATCCTCGCCCTGGCCGGCAGCAATCAGGGCTGCGACACGGCTCTGGTCATCACTCCGGCCTACACGCACCAGTTCTTCGATCTGCGCATCCGTGAGATCCTCGCCAAGCCCCGCTGAAGGAGGATGACAGGTGGCGATGCAACCCGACTTCGAGCGCCTGCGCACCGCACTGTTCTGCGGCCAACCGGACCGCGTCCCCACGGCGGAGCTCAAGTGCGAGGACTTCATCAAAGGGGCGTTCCTGGGCGAGAAGATGCCCGCGGCGACGAGCGACCCCAGAGGCTACATCGCAAAGGACGTGGAGTTTCACTATCGTGCCGGGTATGACTACATGCGGGTGGCGCCCACGGTGGACTACGGCGATCACTGGCGGGCGGCCAGACACAGCTACGCCGCCGGTTCGGCGGAGGCCAGCACGCGCAAGTGGGCCCTGAGCCACGAGGGGCTCATCAACACGGAGGACGACTTCTCCCGGTTCCCCTGGCCTGCTGCCTCATCGGCGACCTATGAGTGGCTGGACATCGCCGACGAGCTGTTGCCCCCGGAGATGCAGCTTGCCACCAGCCTCAAGGGCGGCGGCATCTTCGAGCGCGCCTGGATGCTCATGGGCTTCGAGCAGTTCAGCTTCGCCCTCCTGGAACGCCCGGACTTCGCGGCGCGGATGGTGGACGCCACGGGGGAGGTCTACTTCCGGTTCCTGCAGACGGCCCTGCAGCACCCGCGGGTGCAGTTGCTCTGGCTGGGCGACGATCTGGCCTATGCAACAGGGCTGATGGTGAGCCCGGACTTCCTGCGCGAGCGCGTGTTCCCCTGGTACCGGCGTATCGCCGAGCTGTGCCACAGCTTCGACCCACCCAAGGCCTTCGTTTTCCACTCCGACGGGCATCTGTGGGAGGTGCTCGACGACCTCATCGAGCTGGGGATCGACGCCCTGCATCCCATCGAGCCCAAGGCGATGGACATCGTCCAGGTCAAGCGGCACTGCGCGGGACGGGTGTGCATCATTGGCAACATCGATCTGGGCTACACACTGACTCGGGGCACGCCGGAAGAGGTGCGGCAGGAAGTCCGAGAGCGCATCGCCACCTGTGGGCCCGGCGGCGGCTACGTGGTGAGTAGCAGCAACAGCGTGACGGAGTACGTCCCTATCGACAACTATCGGGCGATGCTGGCGGCGGTGGAGGAGTTCGGAACCTACCCGCTGGATGTGTAGGCGGACCCGCGGGTCCCCTTGGCCCTCTCGCCGCCCCTTGTCCGGCAGCGCCTATACCTGCTATCCTGCAGGTGTCGCCGCGCACTATCAGACCCCCGTCTTCCGGAGGAAGCCGCCCATGACGCAACGTGTCTGCGCCGGCCCCGCCACAGTTCTCGCGTTGGTGTTGGCTGTGACTGTGAGCTCCGCGTGGGCCGATGACTGGCCCCAGATGCAGGGTCCCGGCCGGGACGGGGTGTGGCACGAGACCGGAATCCTGAGGCAGTTCCCACCGGAGGGTCTCACGGTTCGCTGGCGGACGCCCGTCGGACCCGGCTACAGCGGGCCGGCGGTGGCCGGCGGGAAGGTGTTCGTGTCCGATTACGAGCGCCTGGAGACCGGAGGGCAGGAGCGGGTCCTGTGCCTGGACGAGAGCGGCGGCCGGGTGCTGTGGACCTACGCCAACCCGGAGGCGGACTACACGCGGTTCGCGTACAACACCGGCCCGCGGGCGACGCCCACGGTGGACGGCGACCGCGTATACGTGCAGGGCGCGGCCGGAGACCTCTACTGCCTGAGCGTGGCCGAGGGGGCCGTGCTGTGGTCCGTCAATCTGCCCCGGACGTTCAAGGCCAGGATCCCGACCTGGGGCTTCTCCTGTGCGCCGCTGGTGTGGGGCGAGCTGGTGCTGTGTGCGGTCGGGGGCGAGGACGCCAGGCTGGTGGCCCTGAGCAGGACGACCGGTGAGACGGCATGGGCCTCCCTGGCCGCCACTTCGGACATCGGCTACTCGCCGCCGATCGTCATCTCGGCGGGCGGTGTGGAGCAACTGATCCACTGGAACTTCGATACACTGACCTCGGTCGACCCGGCTACAGGCGCGCTGTACTGGGAACTGCCGTACGGCGGCGAGATGTCCGTGGCCACACCGGTCGCTGACAAGGACCGATTGCTGGTCAGCGGTTTCTACGGCGGGTCGATGATGGTCCGGCTCGCGACGGACGCGCCGGAAGCGAGCGTGCTTTGGCACCGGAAGGGTGGCAATGAGGTGAACACAGACAGCCTCCATGCCCTGATGTGCACTCCGGCGATGGAGGGCGGACACTTCTACGGCGTCTGCAGCCACGGGCAGTTCCGCTGCATCGATGCCGCCACGGGCGAGCGGGTCTGGGAGACGCCGGAGGTGACGGTGGAGAAGGCCCGCTGGGCGAACGCCTTCATCACGCGCAATGGAGACGTGTACTTCCTCAACAACGACCGGGGCGAGCTGATCATCGCTGAGCTCAGGCCCGAGGGCTACCGCGAGCTGGGGCGCACGAAGCTGATCGATCCCACCTCGGGCGGCGCCGGCGGCCGGGAGCTCAAGGCCGTCAACTGGGTACTGCCCGCCTATGCCAACGGCCACATCTTCATCCGCAACGACAATGAGATACTGAGCGCGTCGCTGCAGGACTGACGGGCCGCCGCGTTTCGGTGTCACGCGGCGGACGGCGACGATGCCGCAATGAGAAGAGAACATGCCATGCAGACCTACGCACAGCCACTGGCGCATGTGTACCTGTACGACGATCCGGACGCTCCGGGCCTGGACATCGACGAGGTCGGCGGCTACATCGCCTCTGCATTTCCGCGGACCGAGGTGCTGCCGCGCAGCGACTTCTTCACCCACCAGTTCCGGCGTTTCACCGCGGAGCAACGGGCGGAGCTGGAGCGGCAGGTAGTGCAGCAACTCGCGCGCATCCGGGTGACGGAGGTCCTGGCCGGGCTGGAGGGCTTCGGCGGCGAGGAGGAGCCTCAGGACGCCCTGGCCGACAGCTACACCTTCCACTCTGCGCCGTACCAGACAGTCCTGCGCCTGCTGCTGCCGGACGATGAGATCGACGCCGGGCACCTGCACATCGTCTTCACCGAGGCCGCCATCGGTACGTGGCGCGAGGAGCTCAGTCTCTTCCGGCTGCACGCGATCTGTCTGGGCTCACCCACGATCGTCTCCACCACCGGCTTCGTCGAGGCTCTGCCGCGCCCACGGGAGTACGAGTTCAAGCGGGCGCAGTTGGCCCTGTTCGGGATGGACCAGGACGCGTTGGAGGACCTCTCCGAGGAGTTCGCCGATCGCACCTTCGGCTACGGCGACGCGAGGATCAACGAGATCGCCAAGGGTTATGCGCTGATGGCCTGCTTCCACCGGGCCTTCGGCTCGACGTTCTGCGCCGACCGTCACTGCCGCCTCTATGCGGCCCGGACTCAGGAGGAGCTCATCGAGGCCCAGTGCGGGCCGAAGGCGGGCCTGTGCGACACGCATCAGGTGATGCTCGGACTGCTGGAGCAATGAGACCGGGGTAGCCCTGCTGCGCCGCCGGGCACCATGCCCGTACGACACCGGCCGGCGGGTGGAGACGGCGGCGTCACCGGTGGCGAGCAACCGACGGCCCCGCCCACGGCCACCAAAGGCCGGCCACACCTCTTCTGCCACCACGAAGCGAGGACACCCATGATCCCCACGCTCTGCTTCTGCCTAACCCTCATCGCCGCCGGGGGCATACTCCTGCCGCCGGCCTGCGGAGACACCGGGGCGTACACCCTGGCCAACGGATTCCTGCGCATCAGCGGGGAGGGCCCGCGCCTTCTGGCCCTCGAGTGCGACGCCACCGGTCAGGGCGCGTACGGCCCCAGCGATCTTCGGCAGTTCCACTATCCGGAACTCTCCGCCACGGAGAGCCTCTCGTGGACCCGGGAGGGCGATGGCATCCTCGTCACGGGGTTGCAGGTCCGACGGCAGGAGCGGATCGTGATCGGCAACTCCCATGTTCCCGATACGCTGGCGCCCGGACATTCGCTGGGACAGTCCTTTGAGGTCAAGGCGGGCACCTTCGACTCTCTTGCCATCCGCACGCCCACCTGGCACACGGACACATCCGGCGCCACTCTGGCGCTCCGCCGGGATGGGCCTGAGGGCCCTGTCATCGCCTCCCGCGGGCTGGAGAACGTGGCGGACAACTCCACGCAGGAGCTGAGCTTCGCCCCGCAGCCCGCCGGAGTGTACTGTGTCGAGCTCTCCGGGGCCGTCGGGCAGATCGGTTGGTGGAGTTGCGCCGCGGACGAGTACGCCGGGGGGACGGCCTTCGTGGACGGCGCGGCGCTGGCGGGACGCGACCGCGGGCTAGTGGTCCATACCACGCGCCCCGTGGGGCCCGCGGCCTTGCGGCTGACCTTGAGGGAGCGCGATCTGATCATCGCCGTGGAGCTTCCCGAGGGCTCCGAGCCGCCGGCACGGGCCGCCGTCGCCGACTTCCGCTGGGACAACACCGGGTATGACGTGTCCGCGGCCGCCGTGCCCTTCAAGCGGTTCTTCACCGACAATCAGCGCTATCTCCCTGCCGAGCAGTTCAAGCGCACCCGCAGCCCCGGCGTGTCCTTCGGCTCCTGTCGATGGATGGAGGCGGATGGAACGGGAACCTACGACCTGCGGTTCAGCGCGGAGGGCCTCGGCGTCTCCTGGCAGATGCAGGATGACGGGGCCGCTTTCCACATCTCGTCGCGCGCCGTCGGCGAGGGCGAGCGCGGGCAGGTGCAGACCCTGACGCTCACCGTCCTGCCCCGCGAGGACGACCTGCCCGACACCTGGCCCGGGTTCGAGACGCCGGACGCGGCGCTGACTGCCGACCTCAACCGCCTCTGGTACGAGCGGGCCTTCAGCTATCCCGCGCCCTGCGGGCCCGCGCCGTGGATCGAGTGGTCGGCCATCATGCGCTTGTGGTTCGCCGGTGCGCAGCGGGAGGGCGAGGCGCGCGGGCTGCTGGGCACCGCGGTCAATGACGAGGGCTATGTCCATACCTGGGGCGGCAGTCCCGGCTGGCCGTTCCCGGACAACACCCGCTACGACACCCGGCACTTCGACACCAATGCGCGCTTCATCCTGGCCTCCTGGCGCTACCTGGCCTGGACCCACGACGAGCGCTTCATGGCGCGCCAGATCGGGCGATTGCGCCGGGCCATGGACTACCAGCTCACCACGCTGCGGGGCGCCGAGGGGCTGATCGTCGCCGCCAGCGGGGATGTCAATGGCAGGCACAAGGGTGTGGGCAACAACTACTGGGACATCCTGCCCTTCGGCCACCTGGACGCTTTCGCCAACGCGGTGTATTACGCCTCGCTGGAGGCTATGGCGCAGATCGAGGAGCTGGCGGCGGGCCTGGAGCCGGGGGAGGGGGCCGCCCCGCGTGAGCCGGGGTTCTACCGCGCGCTGGCCGCTAGGGTGAAGGCCGCCTACAACGAGACCTTCTGGGACGATGAGAAGGGGCGCTACATCGGCTGCGTGGACATCGACGGCAAGCGCCACGACTATGGGTTCACCTTTGTCAACCTCGAGGCCATGGCCTACGGTCTGGCCTCGGAGCAACAGGCCGGGCGCATCTACGACTGGATGGAGAATGGCGTCACCTCCTCGGGGGAGGCGGACACGTACTCCCGCTGGGTCTTCGCGCCGCGCGCCAACACGGTTCACAACCCGTACTGGGACGAGGCGGGCGTCGAGGATCCCAAGGCCGAGGGCGTGGAGCCCTGGTGGCACTTCGGCTGGCGTGGCACGTCGTATGACGAGCAGTGCCAGGATGGCGGGGCGATTCTGTACACCTCATACTTCGATCTCATGGCCCGCAGCAGTCTGCTGGGTGCCGACAACGCCTGGCAGAGATGGACTGAGATCCTCGGACGCTACCGGGAGCCCGACCGCCTTTGCGGCGGGCCGCCGCTGTACCGCGGCGAGCACCCGCAACAGGCCGACCCGGGCAGCGTGGGCCTGGACGTCCCCTTCCCCGAGAGCGGCCTGGTGCCCACGTGGTTCCTGTACGGTCTCGCCGGCGTGTTGCCCACGGCCGAGGGTCTGCACATTGCCCCCAACCTGCCCGCCGAGCTGCCGTGGCTGTTGATCCGGAACATCAACTACCGAGATCTCACCTTCGACCTGCGGGTAACCAATGACGAGGCCCGGATCGTGTGCCGGCAGCCGGGCTACGAGTTCACCTGGACGCAGGCGGTCGCCCCGGGTCGGCCGGTGGTGTTCACGCACCCGCCGGCGCCGGTACCGGGCTTCCCGACCAGAGCCGCGGCCCAGTCCTCCTGGCGCGCGCGGTGGGTCTGGGTGAGCGATGACCCCGAGATGGATGCAAAGGCCTACCTGCGGAAGGGGTTCCGGGTCGGGGGGGCGATCGGGGCGGCAAGCCTCGTGGCGGCGGCGGACAACGGGGCGACGGTGTACGTCAACGGCCAACGCGCCCTGTGGGTCGGTAACTGGGACCGCACCTTCGCGGCGGACATCACGGCCCTGCTGCAGGAGGGTGACAATCTCATCGCGGTGGAGGCCGAGAACGCCGGGGGCCCGGGAGGGGTGCTGGTGCAGGCGCGGATCATCGCCGGAGGCAAGACGCAGGTGATCGGGACCGACGCCTCCTGGCGGGGGGCCAAGGCGCTGCAGGAGGGCTGGATGGAGGTGGGGTTCGACGACGGCGGCTGGCAGGCGCCGGTGGCGCTGGGCGCCCCGCCCTGCGATCCGTGGGGCGACTTGCCGGCGCCGGGGGAGAACGGATAGCGTCGCGGGGCTCTGCCCCTGCACCCCGACGATCCTGCGGATCGTCGGGGGCCTCAGGCCCCAGACCCCGTCCGCCGGGTGGCAGCCCCTACCGCTCGCCCCTACATCCTCACCACTACCTTGAAGGCCTCCTTGGAGGCCAAAAGGCCGAAGCCCCTGCGCACGTCCTGCAACGGCACCACGTGGGTGAAGTAGTCGCGAAGCCTGACGATGCCGCGATCTACCAGCCACAGCAGGTGGTCGTGGGGCGCCTCCTCCCGAGGTCCGAAGGATTCCACAGACCACTCGGCGCGGCCCACTCCCACATTCACGCAGTTTCTCTGCATGTCCCCCGGCTCCCGGGTGGGCGCGATGCCGTAGACGCCCACTTTGCCCCCGCTCGCCATCAGAGACAGCCCCAACTCGACCATGGCGTCATCGCCGACGGCCTCGATGACGCGGTCCACGCCCCTGCCTCTGGTCCAGTGTCGGACCACTTCCGCCGGGCTATCGGTGCGGGTGTCGATGACGGCGTCCACTCCCAGGGCCATGGCGCGGGCCAGCGGGTCGTCGCGCCGCCCCAGGAGGATCACCGGGCCACAGCCGAGCAGCTTGGCGAAGAAGGCGAAGGACACCGCTACCGGCCCGCTGCCGAGCACCAGCACGCTCTGACCCGGCTCCACCGGCCACCTCTGGAGCCAGGACAGCGTCTCCTTGAGCGTGATGAGCATCGTCGCCTCCACCGGGTCGAGGTCCGGCGGGATGATCTGGTGCATGGGGCTGCCGCCGTGGACAGGGTCCTTGATCTTCCCGTACTGCGCCATGCCGCCCCAGATGCTGCCGAGGCCCACGTTCTCGTGGGGCTCATAGGCGGCGCCGGGGCGCAGAACGATGTCATCGACCTCGAAGCTCTGCACCCTCTTGCCGCACTCGACTACCCTCCCCACGCCCTCATGGCCGAGGATACCCGGGTACGCGTCGGGGCCCTTGTAGCGGAAGTGCCCGTCCAGCAGCTTGCGGTCGGTACCATTGCAGATGCCGCAGGCGAGGATCTCCACGAGACACTCGGTCTCGTCGATGGTGGGCATAGGGACGTCCTGAACCTCCAGGACGCCGGGCTTCTGGATAACCGCGGCAAGCATGGTGGGTCGCTCCGTTCGCGCAGACCAACGGATGTCTGCTTCGACGGGCGAGGTGCAGCATCCTCTGACCCTCCAGGCGCACCCCGTGCTGTTTGACTCCACGTCCATTGTGGCTATACTGAATTTCGAGACGAACTTGGGACGCGCACCGGACACATCCAACCCGACCCGCGAGGGCACAGGGCAGGTACCATGGACCTCTTCGCGATCTCTGCAGGCAATGGGCCGGCACTCGCACAGGCCTACGAGGCTCTCGTCGCGGGGTTACCGGAGGGCGACGCGGAGGCGGTGACGGGCTTTGCGCTCACATTATGCATGAACGCACAGGGAACACATTTCGCCATTCCCGCGTCCGGAGCGGTCGCAGTACTGCCGTTCTCCCCCCTCCTCCCGTCTCCGCCTGCCGTTTGGCGGAGTAAGGGAGAGGGGGGCTGGGGGGGTGAGGCGACGTGAATCGGCGCTTGCCCGGAACCTGCATAATCTGAGTTTGCGGAGCGCGTGGGACGCGACGGCCGTGTCGCCATCAACATGCGCCTCTCGGTGCTGGCCGGGTTCCTCGAGCAGGGCCGCCACCTGAACGTGTATGAGTGGGCCACGGCAGAGGCGGCGAGGACCGGCGCGAAGCGCGAGGGCGTCCTCCGTGCGAAGCTCGGGCGGTTCTACGAGCGCCTGATGGCGTTCGAGGCCGGCTTCGAGCGGGGGGAGGTGTTCCGCTACGGGGCGCTCAACATGGGAGGGTGCGGGGTCTGCCACTACGGCGAGTTCTGCACCGTGTACCACAACAAGTTCCCGGCCGCATCGGAGGTGGCATATCTCCGCGGCGACAGCCTGCGGAAGTACGTCTCGGCCGACGTGGTCAGCACAGAGCAGAGTCGCTGGCCCGACCTCCTGTGCTCGAACTCGGACCACGCCCCCGACTTCGTTGAGGCCGTCTTCGTCGGGGAGGCGACCTGCGCCGGGCTTCAGGCCGCGAGGGTGCCCCAAGGCGAGCATGACCGGTACTTCGCGGACCTGTTCGAGGAGAGCCGTGGGGCACTGAGCGCGGCGAGAGGTAGCCTACTGGACACGTTCATCCGGGTGAAGGAGCATCTCGATGCGCTTGGAGTGCCGCTGGAGGTGATCGCGGATGCTCAGGGTAGTGGCAGTGGCGTCCAGCGATGGCTGGGCTTTCGTGGAGGACGGCGGACGGCTGTTTCTGGTGAGGCCGCCGTTTACAGCGGCGAGCAAGGCCGAGGTGTCCGACGCGGTGGTGGCTCGCGCCGTGTCGGAACACGGGTTCAACGCGACGGACCGCGAGTTCGGAAGCTGGGGGGAGCTGATCGGCTTCCTGGAGGAGGGGATCACCTCCCACGCGGCGCCGGCTCTGTCGCGGTTCGAGAGGCTTCAGCGGATGCTGCCGCACGCGACCGCCGAGGTCGTCGACCTCTACCTGGACCGCATCGAGTCCGAGTTGCTGCCTCAGGGGCAGTGGCGTCCCGCGCGACTGCTGCTCGAGCGGCTCCTGGCCCTCGATAGCGTGGGCGTTCGACCAGAGCTTCTCAAGCGCATCGTGGCGCTCCTGGGCGACTGTACGGCGGCGGAAACGACCGCGATGGACGCGCGCGAGGAACTCGTCCACGACCCCGATCTGCTGGCCGAGAGAGTGCCTCTGGCGGCCGCGAAGTACGGAGCAACGGCGTTGGCGAGGTACCTGCGGGGCACTGCCCCGGGATAGGGGTCTGGCCCCCTTGCGGACGATCACGTTCTACTCATACAGAGGCGGCAGCGGGCGGACCCGGGTTCTGAGCGAGGTGGCGAAGCATCTGGCGCGCGGGGGGCAGAGCGTTGTCGCCATGGACCTCGACCTGAGGGCGCCCGGCCTGCACTACAGTTTGCCCCCGATTGACGGCACTTGTGCAGGCCGCGGCGTCGTCGATTGGGTCTGGTCGCTCGCCGAAGCGGACCAGCGCACTGCGGAACTGAACCTCGGGCTCGTCGACACTCCCGGAGACGCAGACTCTCCGGCGCCGCTTTACGTCCTCCCCGCTGGCGACGCCCTCTCACACTCCTACTGGCATCGGTTGGCGGCGCTGGACCGACACCATCTGCTCTGCTCGGGGCAGAGCGCAGGCCAGGCCTGGACGCCTCCCCCTCCGGGCGCGGCGTACCTCCTGGAGCTTCAGCAGCGCATCGAGCAGCAACACCGGCCCCACTTCCTGCTCGTCAGCTCCCCGGGCGGGGTGACCGATCTGGGTGCGGTGGCGACATCCGTCCTTGCCGACACCGTCGTGTGTCTGGTGCCGAACACTCAGGAGGGTCTGGCGGGGACGCGCGTGGTCCTGTGGCACATGGGCTCGCTCCGACGGCCCCCAGGGGCGGGGCCGGTCGAGATCGTCCTCGTCCTGTGCCTTCAGGACCACCGCCCGCCGCATTCCGAGCAGGAGGCGGCCGCTAACGCGGTGCAGTACCTCTCTGACGGCGCCATTAGCCTGGCCCAGTCGCCAGAGCTGCGCCCCCCTCTTGTGCTCCACGTGGACCCCGGTGACGGGCCTGGCGAGGTCAGCCCGTACCTCGAGGACTGCCGAGAACTGGCTCGGCGCCTGATGTGACCTACCGACGCCCGGCGCTGCCCCCACCTCCCCCTACCACTGCTCCTGACTCCTCTCCGCCTCTCGGAGCGCCTCGCGGGTGAGGTCCAGCTCGGTCTCCACCTCCTCGACGATACCGCGGCTGCCGTACGTGGTGGTGTCGGTGGGGGAGTCCACGGGCCGCAGGAGCTCCAGGCGCGCGGTGTCCAGGAGCGCCTCGATGCGCTCGATGCGGGCGAGGCACAGCGCCTGCTGGGCCTCATTGGCCGCCAGCATCCTCTGTACCCGGCTGTGGGCCTCCTGGGCGGCGCGGTACTCGCCCTGCAGCTCGGGGGCTTCCACATCCTGGCGGATCGTGGTGAGCAGGCGCGGGTTCTTGCGGGCATCGCGGCGCACGTCGTCGGCGGCCTTGCGCAGCTTGAAGACCTGCCCGGCCAGTCGCTCGGACTGGTCGAGCATCTCCTGTGCGAGACGCTCCAGATCGCCGAAGGGCGCACCGGCCTGTCTGGCGGCCTGCTGCAGGTTGCGGCTCTTGGTGCGGATGCACGCCACCTGCTGCCGCACCGCGCGGGTGTCGGCCACCTGGATCATGGGTTCGTCGCGGGGTGTCAGGGCGTCGTGGGCGCGCTTGCGCATGTAGAGAAACGAGCCCAGGGCACCGATGAACCAGAACAGGGCAATGACCCCACCGCCGGCGTCACCGCCGATCACCTCGCCGACGAGGCCGCCGACGATGATGCCTGCCAGGCCCCCGACTGCCGAGGCCAAGAGCGGCTTGAGGCCGAACTCCCAGGCCCGTCGCGCGCCACGAGACACGCCGTCCACCACCTGCGAGAGCTCCTCGGGGATTTCCGGGTGCTCGCGACGGTGGGTCGGCGGCCGGTGTCCCTGCGGCGGCCATGAGTGCGGTGGCCGGTACGGCTCAGTGGGCGGTGTGCCGCCGCCCTGGGGGTCCTGCCCATCAACGGGCATGGTAGACGTGCACCTCCAGCGGCCCAAAAGTGTCTCTGATTGCGCCGGCGGCAAGAGTTGCGCTCCTGCTCTCAAATAGGACATCCATCTCGCCGTCCGGCGCTCCCGGCACCGGTATCTCATAGTCGCGATCCTCCGATAGCACGTTGGCCGCGATCACATAGGTGTCCTGCCCGGAGCGGAAGACCGCCGCGTACAGGCCGGCGAGATCGCCTTCGTTTTGCGCCACGATCTCGTGCCGGCATTCCAGCAGCCTCGGGCCGATCACCGCCAGCTCCGAGTTGATCTTCCCCACGGCCTCCATCAGCACCGGATCGTGGATCAGACCGGTGGGGCCGTCATCCCACGGATAGTAGATGACCCCTTTGGCCCCCCAGATCAGTCCCTGGTAGACCATGTTCCGCTCTTCCGCGGGCGTCGGTCCGCGGCCCTTAGTCTTGTCCTTGTAGGCGTCCCAGTTGTGCAACTGCGGGATGATCCAGATCGGCTTGATCCCCGCCACGGCGTCTTGGGCCCGCTTCATCCAGTCCGAGACCATGACCACGGAGTTGGGGATCGGATAGGGGTCTACCGCCAGGATGTCGGTCGTGGTACCGAAGATATCGAAGGTCCCCGGGTTGCACATGACAAGGAACACCGGGTGATGGGCGTCCAGCTCCCGCGCGGCGCTGTAGGCCTCGCGGCACCACTGCAGTTGCTGCGGACCATCGGGCTCGTCCACCGTGTACCACGTGAGCAGCGCCGGATGGTCCTCGACGGCCCTGATCAGGGCGCCGAAGTCATCGGGCCGGTAGGTCCCGCGGAGCATGGGCGACATCTCCAGCAGCACCATGAGCCCGTTTTCCCGCGCCGCGTCCAGATTCCCCGTTGCTTGCTCTATAGACGAGCCCCACGCCTGATGGCAGTTGAAGCCCAGAGCCTTCGCCTTCGGCAGGTCTTCGTTGCCCACATGGTATACGCCGATGGGGAAGAATGGTTGCCCATCCACGCGGGTGGCGAGACTATCGTCGATGAACACCTGCGGGCTGCGCTGCTCGATGATGGGGATCGCCACCGTCGCTGTGGCGATGGGATCGTCCTTGCCCTCCTGCAGCAGGTCGGCCCGGAATGTGGCCTCGCCGGCTCTGGAGAACTGCGCCGGGATGGTGAGTGAGAGCTCACGGCCCGAGGCCTCGGCCGAGACCTCGCCCAGCTTCTCCCCGTCCTGAGTGAGCGTGGCGGCCACCCGCAGGTCCTCGAGATTCTCCTCGAAGGGGTGGAGCCTGACTTTGCACGTCACCTGCCGCGCCGGGGCCGCCAGGTATACCGAGCCCCGGTACGCGGGCTCGACTACCTGCAGCGAGATCAGCTCAGGGATGGTGAGCTCCACCGGGGCGGAGCTGAAGAACCCGCGGCCATCGCGGCTCAGATGGGTGACGAGGAAATGCCTGCCCCGCTCCGAGATCGGCACCGTGATCTCGGCCTGCACCGTCTGCCCGGCACCGACGGAAGTCTCGGCCGCATAGGTGCGTACCCGGCGCGGCTCACGAACCTCGACGGCCACCTTCGCCTCCAGAGGCTCGTCGGTGACGTTGCGGATGCTCACCGGGAGGGTGTTGTCACCCAGGTCGAGAGTGGTGAGGTCCGGCAGGGAGGGGAACAGCCCGGCGCGGCAGCACTGCTGACAGCCGAAGAGGTTCTCCAGCATCTCGGGGGAGTAGGCCCAGTGGTTGGTGAGCAGGACATAGCCGCGGCCGATGCTCCGAAACAGCCCGGTGGCTTCCCCGTCCTGACACCTGGAGATTACCTCCCAGCCCTCGGCGGGCGTCATGTGCGCCCAGGTGGTGCCGAGTTTGCGGATCGGGTTGGGGATGTTGTACAAGGGATGCGTGGCCTCCAGCCACTCGTTGGGGGTACCGAGCTCCTTGCAGTTCTCGGTGGTGACCGCCAGCTCCGGGGCAGACTTGCCCAGCCACTCCACGTGCTGGGAGTAGTTGGTGTCTGAGAGCACGATGGCGCCGCCGCGGACCACGAAGGCGAACAGGGCATCCCTGTACTGGGACAAGTCCTGCACATTGGAGTAGTTGAACAGGGCCGAGCCCAGGATGATGTCCACCTGATCGAGCTTGTCCACCAGGGCGGCGAAGTCCTTGTTCTCGTACTTCTCCAGCTTCCAGCCGAGGGCGGCCATCTTGGCATCGTAGTCGTCGCGATGCCGGAAGTCGCCGTGGTCGCTGTAGACCAGGGCGACCCGCGGCGTGGCGATGATCTCAGCCGCGAAGGCGCCCGTGAGACCCGCCAGAGCGGCGAAGATGGTGGCAAGACGCATGATGATGACCTCCTGGGTGTGACTGGTATACAGAAGTGACGACGTCCCCCCCGCCCGCCGTTGTCGTTGGCGCAACGTCCGGGGAATCGCGGCGCAGCCGGCGGTGAGCGGTTCAGTCGGCAAAGGGTGGGCCGCTGAGGTAGCGTTCTCCCGTATCGGGCAGGATGACCACGATCAGCTTGCCCGCGCTGTCGGCCCTGCGTCCCACCTGTACCGCGGCCTCCACCGCCGCGCCGCAGGAGATCCCTACAAGGATACCCTCCTCGCGGGCGAGGCGCGTGGTCATAGCCATGGCTTGCTCGGTGGAGATCGTCACCACCTCGTCGAGCAGGCTGCGGTCAAGCACCGCCGGGACGAAGCCGGCGCCGATGCCCTGGATCCCGTGGGGGCCGCGCTCTCTGCCCGAGAGTACCGCCGAGGTCGCGGGCTCCACGGCCACGGCCCGCAGCGCGGGCTTGACGCGCTTGAGCGCCCGGGCCACCCCGGTGATTGTGCCCCCCGTGCCCACGCCGGCCACGATGATGTCCACCTCTCCGGCGGTGTCCTGCCAGATCTCCGGGGCCGTGGTGGTCTCGTGAATGGCGGGATTGGCGGGGTTCTCAAACTGCATGGGGATGAAGGACTTCGGGTACTGCGCGGCCAACTCCCGGGCCCTGGCGATGGCCCCGGTCATACCGCCGGCTCCGGGAGTCAGTACGACCTCGGCCCCCAGGGCGCGGAGCAGGGCGCGGCGCTCCAGGCTCATGCTGTCGGGCATGACGATGATGCAGCGATAGCCTCTGGCGGCGGCGGCTCCCGCGATGCCGACTCCCGTATTGCCGCTGGTCGGCTCGATGATCACCGTCTCGGGGTCGAGCCTTCCGTCCCCCTCGGCGGCCTGGATCATCGACACGCCGATGCGGCACTTCACGCTGCCCCAGGGGTTCGATTTCTCGAGCTTGCCCACGACGGTGGCGACACAACCCTCCGTGACCCGACGGAGGCGGACGAGGGGTGTGTGGCCAATAAGCTGTGTCATGTCTTCGGCGATCCTCGGCCGCGGGATGGGCCTGAGGTGCTCTCTGTCTGCCATGTGATCGCTCCCGGTTGCGGGTCTCAGCGGGACGGCGCTCCGCGGCCGACTGCGCCGCAACCACGCTACCGCCCCGAAGGAGTGGCTCGCCAATGTCCGCACTCACTGCGGCCGTGATCGGTCTGGGGATGGGCGCCAACCACGCCCGGGCCTACGCAGGCCTGGCCCAGACAGACCTGATCGCCCTGTGTGATCCGGATGAGGACAGTCTCAACGCCCTGGGCGATGAACTCGGTATTCAGCTTCGCTTCACCGACCACCGCGACCTGCTTGAGGTTGGCGGCCTGGATGTCTGCAGCGTGTGCTCGCCCGACCACTGCCACGCCTCGCAGACTGTGGACCTGCTCGCCGCCGGCGTCCACGTGCTGTGTGAGAAGCCGATGGCCCCGAGCCTTCAGGAGTGCCGCTCCATGGTCCAGGCGGCCCGGGAGGCCGGGCGCTCGCTGATGGTCGGCCAGAGCTACCGCTTCCAGGGCCGGTTCAGGGCCATCAAGGACCTCGTGGACCGGGGTGAGCTGGGCGAGCTGTACCTGGTGCAAAGCGAGCAGTGGAACAACCTGCAGGGCGTCGGCGGCGCCGGCAACTGGCGCAACGTCCCCGGGGTCCGCCACCCCTTCGTGGGCGGCTGCCACGCCATGGACCTCTGCCGCTGGGTTGCCGGAGAGGTGGTGGAGGTCTCGGCGTACGGCAACCACCTGGCGTTTCCTGAGCAACCCGCGGATGACTGCGTCATCGCCAACGTGCGGTTCGCCGGTGGCTGCCTGGGGCGCGTGCTGGTGTCCAGCGGCTGCAGGCGGCCGTACAGCGCCTCCCCGGATGTGAGCGGGACAAGGGGCACCATCGAGGGCTTCGGCATCTCCCGCGGCAGGGACGACCCGTTCCGCCCTCTGGAGCTTCCGGCAGAGACCGACAGCATTGCCGCGGAGTTGGCCGGCTTCGTTCGGTCGGTGCTGGAGGGCACGCCGGCACCGGTGACCGCCGAGGACGGCTTCGGCACCATGGCGGCATGCTTTGCGGCCGTCGAGTCGGCGCCGACGGGGCGGCCCGTGGTGCCACAGGGCCTGTGAGCGATGACACCGGGCGTCGGAACACAGCGGGAAAAAAGCTGCAACGGCGTGGCGACGACCCTTTACCCGGCCGCCTAATCTGCCGATGGTGCAACCAGACGCCCCGCAGGCGGCTTCGTGCCGGCGGCTCGGTGGCATGAGGCCGTGGTATCGGACGTCGCGGCCCCGCGGGTCCCATACCTCATGCCATGTGACAACGAGGACGGCACATGCGACCACGCATCCTGGTCGTCGACGACGAAGGCATCCTGCTCAACATGTTCCGCCTTGCCCTCAGGGCACTGGGCTGCGACATGGTTGGAGCCTCAAGCCTGGCGGAAGGGCTGGAGTTGGGGGTGTCCGACCGCTACGACCTGGTGCTACTGGATAACCACTTCCCCGAGGGACACGGAGACAGCATCGTTCCACAGCTACTGGCCGCTCAGCCGGAGGTGCCGATCGTGGTCATCACCGGCAATGATACCGACGAGCATGTGGCCATGGCCATCGAGCACGGGGCCCGCGAGGTGCTCAAGAAGCCCTTCGGTCTCACCGGGCTCAGCCAGGTTGTCAAGCGCTACTGTGAGGGTGTGTGGAGCGACGCCACTCTGGTGGCCTAGAGACATGGCCGACAGGGCCACACTCGCTGGGGAGCGTCATTGTGGGAGCGTCCGCTTCCCGAGGGAGCCGCTCGAGGAATCGCCTGGGACATAGCGAGATTCCTCGCTATCTCGCTGCGCGGGATTGACGCTCAGGATGACATCCTCACGGCAGATGCGGCCTTTCGGCCGGAGCTCTGCCGGCGTCGCCTCCGCCCTCCGCCCCCCACTCCATCGCGGTCCGGCCGCTCAGAAGGAGGGGCCAAGCGCGAATGCGGCGGGAGGCCGTTTCTCCAGGTACCGTGCGGATCGGTGCGGCCGCACACCGCCTACAGCGGCTCTATCTCTACGTCATCGAACGCCACCACCGTGTCCTGCGGCGAGCCCTCCCAGCGGCGGGCCGACAGGCAGATGCCGCCGGAGGGCACGGGCCCGACCCCCAGGAAGTCCTCATCCATCACGTCCATCACCTGCCTGCCGTCCACCTGCACCGTAATCTGGTTGCCCCGCACGGTGACGACCGCGTTGTGCCAGTTGCCGTCGTTGGCCCAGTCGGCCTTGGCCAGGGCCGCGTGGTCGCCACCGGTGCGACCCAGGTAGGCTTTGTGCAGGGTGAGACCGTTGGCGAAGTTCAGCGAGTAGCACGACTGCGATGACCGGTAGCGGAAGCCGATCCAGGCTCCGTCGCGGTGGTCGCCGCCCCGCTTCAGCACCCGGAACCGCACCGACAGCCGGTAGTCCGTCCAGTCCTCCGAGCCGGCTACGGCGCCCGTCGGTGTCCAGGCGCCGGTGCCCGAACTGGTCCCGAGCAACTCGCCGTCGCGCACCTCCCACCGTCCGCCCGTTACCGTCCAGATGGGCGCCGGCATCGCGCCCGACTCGTAGCCGCTGAAGTCGTCCTTGTATGGATTGGCCGCGAAGGTCAGACGTCCGAAGCGCTCCGGGTTGTGGAATGTATCGGTGACCGACCACGAGGAGAACTGTGGGTTGGGTAGGCATGCGCCCTGCTCGATGCGGTAGAGCTGCACCCGCCAGGTGTCGCCGATCCGTGGCGGGATGTTCTCGGCCCCGGTGCAGTTGCACAGCGGGATCGCCATCTCACCCGTCCAGCCGGTGTCGACGTCCTCACGATTGTCCAGCGTGCCCTGGATGTCCACGGCGTACTGGAGCCCCTCGGCATCCCATCTCCTGGCGTCCTCCAGGTTCTGCGGCACGCCGTTTACCGCCTGTGGAATCTTCAGGTCCACCACATTGCCCAGCGGGCTGAGCTCGATCTCGAGATACTCCCTGCCGTCTCCATCCGGGTCGATGTAGATCTCCACCACCTCGGCTTCCCACAGGTTGCCGTCTCTGTCGGTGATGTCCGACCAGACGTCGGGGTCCTCGCACTCCCAGGCCACATAGAGCGCCTCGTCGTCCCAGGCCATCCTGGCCGTGGTGCGCAGGGAGGCACCATCATCGCGGCCGTCATCGAGGCGGGCGAAGACCGCGGTGGGTTCCGCCTGCCGCCAGATGGCGTCATCCAGCTTGCCGTCGATGGTCGGGGGCTCCGCGGCCCGAAAACAGGTGTACTGCGCCACCGGAGGCATGGTGTGAGACAGCAGGTAGCGCAGGATGTCGGTGATGATGGTGTGGCGGTACAGGCGGTCTGTGTGCAGCGAGCTCCACACGTACAGCACCCGGGCGCCGGCGAGCTCGCCCGTCTTGTACTCGATCATCGCCGCCGCCTCGCCGTACTGCTTCCCCTCCTGATCGCGCAGGGTCACGATGGGGGTGTAGACATTGCCCTCGTCCAGCACATTGAAGATCGGGCGCCAGCGCTGGTCGCCGTCCTCCGGCCACGGGAAGGAAGCGGGCAGACCCGAGATCACCTGCTGCCCCGGGTTGACGTAGAAGCTGAGCCTGAGCCTTTCGGGCGGCGTCTCCCAGCCCGTGATCGGCGCCACATCCAGAGTGTCCAGACGGTCGTCGTAGCCGCTGCCGGAGATGGGCAGGCCGAACCTGGGTGCGCTCACTACCGGCTTGTCCTTCTCGTTGTAGTAGAAGGGGAAAGGCATCTTCGCAAGGGAGACCAGTGTCCCTCCCGACTGCAGCCAGCTTCGCAGTGCCGCGTCGCCGTCACCCTCGGTATGCACCGTCTGGTAGTAGTCCTCGCCACCCAAGTGGAGGGCAATCCAGATGTTCCGGGCATTGAGCACCCGACCGTCGACGAGGTCCTCCTTGGAGAGGAACACCAGGTGCCGGGCCAGCCCGGCCTCCCGGAGCATGCGTACCAGCGGGTCGGTGCGCGGGTTGCCTCCGCGCGGGCTGGGCAGCACCGCGATATGCCCGCTGAAGGGCTCCATCAGCGGCGCGAGAGTGCGCACCTGCGCGATGAGCTCCTGCCTGGCCACCATCTCGGCCTGCCTGTCGGCAAGCACCGTCAGTGTCTCGGAAAGCTCTCGGGCAGACTTGTCCGTGGCGGTGATCGAGAAGAGCCTGCAGGCCACCGGGTTGATGCTCTGGATCATCCTCCCCCTGTTCTCGATCATCACCAGGTCGATGTGCCAGTCCAGCGCCGGCGGCCAGCCCTGGAGCACCGGCACCGCGGCCCGCAGGTCGGGACGGTACAGGCTCCCGTCCTCATAGCGGATGGTCAGCCGCGAGCGCTCTCTGACACCCCCCACCAGGACGAACAGATACTCCGGGGCCTGGCCGTACGCGATCCCGCGGCGGGGCACCGTGACCTGATTCTGGGTGAGCTCCGGGTCCAGGAGCAGGAACGGCACGCCATAGAGGGTCTTCACTCCCGGCTCATAGCCGGCGTAGGAGTTCACATCCTCCCAGTCGCGATCGATTCCCTCGAAGGCGCCCCGGGCGAGGTTGAGCATCTCGAAGCCGTCGCGGGCGATGAAACTGTCTCCATCGGGCGAGGGGGAGCTGCGGAGCTTCTGCAGCGGCACGGACAGCACCGGCGAGGTGCCGTCGCAGGCGCCTACCGTCACCACGTCCCCGAGCATCAGGCCTTTGACGGTGATTGTGGAGGCCTCCGCCGCGTACCGCACCAGGCGGTCCTCGCCAAGCGTGCCAGAAAGCCCGTCGCGATCCACCGTCACCGGCTTGCTCGAGATATCGAAGAACGGGAAGGTGATGGTGACGTCGAAGGCCTCGTCGGGCCGGGCCTCGAGGCCACCGGCCACCAGGCGGAAGGAGCAGTCCCCGCCGCCGGGGCAGCGGTAGCTGTCGATGTCGGTGTGGCGGCCGTCACGGTTGAAGGCCATGGCGGCCCTCTCGCCGCAGACCACGCGCACCGTCGCCGATCCCAGCGGCCAGATCAGGCGCTCGAAGCCGCCCCACAGCCCGCCGAAATCGCCGCGCACGCCCTTGCCCTGCGCGCATTCATCGAAAAGGCCGAACCGCTCGGTGAAGGCCCCGCTGGGGTAGTCCTTCACCCGCGGGTACAACTGATCTTGGTACATCTCATGGTACCGCTCCAGCATCCCCCGCAGATAGTGGCCCATGATGGGGTCACCCAGAGCCACGTACTCATACAGCATGGCGATGTTGTACACCCAGATCTCATTGGCGCAGGCGCAACCCAGCCAGTTGAGACCGGCATTGGGCTCCATCATGAACGATGAATCCAGGTCATCGAGCTTGTCGTTGTCACCGGCCCACAGGGCCAGGTACCGATAGCCCATGTTGCGCGCCAGCTTGTGGGCCAGCTCGGCCAGGTCCCGGCGCGCCGGATCGTCGCGGAAGGTGTAGTAATACTTCAAACAGTAGGTCACCGCCGGCGTGGCGCTCCAGGCAAACTGCGCCGCCGGCACGTCGGGGTAGCAGTTGCGGGTGTACAGGATGTGCCGGGTATAGCGCAGGGCCCCGTCGATGTACGGCAGCAGGTCCGCCGCGCCGGTGGGATCGTTGCGATAGTAGTCCAGCAGGGCCGCGCCACTGGACCAACCGCTCACGTGGCGGAAGGTCTCTACACCCGGGCCGAAGAACTCGGCGCCCCCGCCGTCCAGGGGCGTCTGCCACCAGTAGCAGCGGTCGCCCTCGATGTCCATCCACTTGCCCAGTGTCACCAGGCGCCGACACTCGCTTTCGAGTCTCCCGATCGATGCGGTGTCCCCGGCCTTGTAGTAGTGATCCACCGGACTGAAGTAAGACACGCCGCCGGCGATGTGCACGTGCGGGGCCCACCAGCGGTCGCCATCGTCGCCGGTCTCGTGGATGAAGCCTCCCAGGCGGCCGGGAGAGGGAAAGCCGGACAGCCGCATCTCCCCCGGCAGCCAGCTCAGGTCGTTCATCGCTTCCACACCGGGCAGCAGATCGGCGTACCTGTCCCACAGGAACTCCTGTACGAAGCGGTTCGGATCATCGTCGGGCCCCATCTCCCGCGACCACAGCAGACGAAACCGGGTGCCGCAGGATGCCGGGACCTGCGGATAGCGCAGCTTGATGTAGTGATCCCCGAAGGGCCAGGTGAGGCAGAAGAACTGCTCTGTGTCCTTGCACCGGTAGCAGTAGGCGGTGCCGAAGTTCTTCTCCGTGTTGTCCGTATGGCGGGCGCCGTGGAAGTCGTAGCTCACGTACCGACGCTGCGAGGGGTTCCACAGCCCAGCGACCGCCACGGGGTAGGCGCCGATCGGTGGCGCGTAAGTCCAGTCCCGCGACCAGTCGCTGACCACCTGCTTGCCGAAACCCTCGGCCTGCATCTGGATGTAGTCATCGATCACCGGAGTGCCGATGCTCCAGCCACGCTGGTGGAACACCTCCGCGCCGGGCAGGCTGCAGGTGAGAAAGTGGAAGGGGCACTTGCCGAAGGCCGCCTCCCAGGCTTCCTGGTCGAAGCCCCGCAGGTCGAGCCGAAAGCTCACCTCCGGGTAGGGGTCATCGGGGAGAACGGTCACGCGCACCCATGAGTCGGGGCCGAGGGTAGGGGTCGGGGTGCAGGTCAGGCCGCTGAAAACCAGGGACGCCCCCTCCTGACGGACGGAGCGGGCGACCATGGCGTCATTGCTGCCGAAGCTCACGGTGGCCACGGTGGCCTCGTCGGCCAGCAGTGAGAAGCCCGTATAGGCACCCTCCTCACCGAGAGGAGCGACGCGGCAAAGGCCGTTGTCGACCTGGGCGACGACGGGGAATGCGAGGGTGGAAAGCAGCAGCAGGCAGTGGCAGCGCGGCGACATACAAAACCCTCCCAAAGCACGGACAGTAGGATGATTACCCTATTCGTCCGGGGAAGGAGGGGTTCCTGCGGGGGGCACGGCGGGCGCTACCAGGCGCCACACAGCCGTTTCCTGCGTTCTCCGTGTTCGGCCGTTCGCCGGATCTCGCCGTTCTCCGTGGAACTCCGTGCTCTCTGTGTCTCCGTGGTGGGACGTTGCTCCCCACTCTGCCTACCCCACCAGTCCGTTCGCCCTCAGATCGTCCATTCCCACGAACTCCGCTTCATCCGGGCTCTTGCCCTGCAGCGGGATGTACGGGTAGGTATCGTAGGCCTCCGCCCCGCCCACGATGCGGGGGTCTTCCTGCGCGCGGAGCTCGGCCTCCATGCGCGTCCACAGGGCCTGCTTGATCTGTGCTCTCTGGGGTTGCTCGGCGAGGTTGTCCAGGCAGGCATAGCCGTCCTCCACCGCGTACAGCTCCTCGGCCGGGCGCTTGCCGAAGGCCTTCTCGTACAGGGGGCGCACCCGCGGGTCGTCTTTGTGGGCGAGCATGTGATTCTTGGTGGGTGAGCCGTCGATGTCGCCGTAGGCAGGCGGGTCTCCGGCGGGCCAGCGGTCGGGCAGGAAGTTGCGGATGTACACGTACTCGTGGGTGCGGATGGCCCGGCAGGGGTAGCCCACGTTCCCCGCACGGGCGAAGGCGTGGCGCTCGCGGCCTGTGAGAACGTGGTCTCTCGTGGCGTCGACTCGGCCGGATTTGGCCGAGGTCAGAACGTCCATCAGACTGCGGCCGGTCATCTCCTGCTCGGGCCCAACCGCAGCCGCCTGCAGGAAGGTGGGCGCCAGATCGATGAAACTCACCAGGTCGGTAACGGCGCGCCCGCCGGGCACCCGATCCGGCCAGCAGATAGCCAGCGGCACGTGCATGCCCTGCTCGTACAGATTGGCCTTGGCCCGCGGGAAGGGCAGGCCGTTGTCACCGGTGACCACGACGATGGTGTTGTCCAGCTCCCCGGCGTCGCGAAGCATGTCCAGCATGCGCTGCAGGTGGGTGTCGAACCACTCGATCTCCAGGGCGTAGTCCAGAAGATCGCTGCGCACCTCCTCGCAGTCCGGGAGATAGGGCGGGACCTCCACGTCTTCCAGGCGCTTGCCGGCGCGAACGCCCGAGCCCTTCTCATAGACTCGGTGGGGCTCCTTGGCGCCGTACCAGAAGCAAAACGGCGCGCCCTGGGGGCGCTTGGAAAGGAAGTCGGCGAAGTTGGCGGAGTAGTCGTTCTTGCTCATGCAGGAGGTGGGCGGCTCGTTCCTGCACTCCTGATACGCCGGTCCCGCGGGATTGCGGCTGCGGCCGCTTTGCTCCACACTCCCCGGTCCCCAGCCCTTGAACGTATGCCCCACGTGATACCCGGCGCGCTCCAGAAGGTCCGGGTACACATCATACCGGGCGGGCAACAGACTCCACAGGACACCGCCCTCGGCGAGCTGCCACGGATTGCGGCCGGTAAGCAGACCCGCCCGCGAGGGACTGCAAGAGGGCGCAGGGCAATAGGCATTGGTGAACAGCACGCCCCTTTGGGCAACCTCGTCGAACGCGGGAGTGCGAAGAAACGGGCAGCCGTAGGCGCCGGCATGAGGCCAGGCCTGGTCGTCGGAGATGGCCACGAGGATGTTGGGCTGCCTGGGCATGAGAAAGCCTCCGGAATGGCGAAGCCGGATTTCAGCACGACGCCGGCGCCCGCGAACTCCTGCACGCCGGTGCGACGGCCGACGGCGCTTCCCGCAGGGCGACACCGAGTCGAGCTAACGGCTCCGACCTACGGACCCACGAACGGCTCCGGGGTCCACCCCGGCCGTCCTCAGCGGTCCCTGAACTTGACCATGTTCAGCATCCAGTGGACCACGTCGTCGAAGCCGTGCTCGTCGTAGCTCTGAAGGTCGGTATCGCCGGTGTCCACCAGCTTCCGGGCGTCGAAGTTGGTCTCAAGATGCGGGGCGACCTGGAGAAACCATCGGACCAGCAGGCGCACGTTGGTTTCGCTGCTTTGCTGCACGGTGTCGCGCAGGATCGTGTAGTCAAAGGCCCTGCCGTCGATGCGGTAACGACGCAGGCCACGGAGAAACACCAGGTCAACCAGAGTGTGCGTCGAGCTTCTGCGCTTGAGCTTGCCGGACATGATGGGGCTCATGGCCGCTCCGACCGCCACCGTCGCCGGTCCGAGACTGGCCACCCCGCCCACGCGGCGGGTGAGGCTGCTCTTGGCCGTGGTGACGGTCTTCTCCGTGACGATGGCGACCCTGGCCATGCTCAGGATGACAGCGTCCTGCCACATGGCGCGCTGGGGATGACCGGCGGCGTCGATGAGGTCCACGTACTCGCGGCCGACCCTGGCGCCGTGGACGGGCTGCTCGCGGGGCAGTTCGACGACCTCGGCCGCCGGGACGATGAAGCACTCCTCGCCGGCCTGCCTCAAAGCCTCCGCCAGGTGTTCGGCCCGCTGTGGCTCCACGTTGTCCAGCAGGACCCCGCCCACGTGTTGGCACATCGCGGTGGCTTCGACCTTCGGCATCCCGCCGTCGTGGATGAAGATGGGAGTGAAGGTCTCCAGGTCCAGCCTCCCGCAGCGCCTGCGGAGCAGCGTGACGCCATCCCGCGGTCGCAGGCGGGGGTCGTCGAAGATCATGCCCTCCCGCTGCTCGACCTGCTCGATGTACTCTTCATACTCGCGGTCACCCATGGCCCATACCTCCTCGAGTCTGAAGCCTCCGCGAACGCGGCACACCAAGTGCGGCCATCATCCCGTCATTGGCTTTGTAGATTGCCGGTAGGCACTCACCTCGGACCAGATTCCGTCTGTTCGGTCTCGGTCATCCAGCAGACCACGCCAAGGGCCGGCCCGCCGCCGGCTCGGCGGCGGGCCGGACGGTGAGGTCCTGCCTGCGTCCCGTAGTGTTCCCGGCCCGGCATCTACTCGGGCGCCGACCATGAGAACGCCGGCGGGAGGTCTGAGAAGGGGTTGGCCTCGAAGTCCGTATCCGTCGGCAGGCCGCGAAGCTGCAGGTCCGCGAAGTCCAGGAAGGCCTTCCAGTCCACGGGCCCGTGGCGGTGCTCGCCCTCACGGTACCAGATACCGATGCGGCTGTCGGCATCCAGGAAGCGATACGCCTCACGGGCGGCGAGATGCACCTGGTAGGTGCCGGCCGGATTGGCCCACAGGTCGCCGAGGGCCTCGGTGGACAGCACAGCTCGCGGTGCCACCGCGGCCTTGAGGAAATGCTGGTCGAAGGGCAGGTGCTCCTCGCGGTCCACATACTCCGCGGCCCGAGGCGAGAGCCAGTACGGTACCGCGCGAACCAGGTCCGCCAGCTTCTCGCACTCCTCCCCCTGCCACAGGTACGAGCCCGCCCCACCGCAGCCGGAGTCATTGGGGGCCGTGAGGGCGATGCGCTCGTCGGTAGCGCCGGCCAGGAGCACCGTCTTGCCGCCTCGCGAATGTCCCACCACCGCCAGCGCCGCGGGGTCGACGAAGTCCTGGGTCAGGAGGAAGTCGACCACCCGGTGGTAGCCCCAGGCCCACGCGGACAGCGCGCCGAAATCCAGTCCCGGGTAGACCAGGTACAGCGCGCAGTCGCGCTGAGAGCTGTAGGCGTCCGGCACGATCTCGGTGCGGTTGAAGGTGGCCAGCGCATAGCCCCGGCCCAGCACCTCTCCCACAATCTCCTCGCTCACCGTCCGCCAGCAGCCGTCGCCGTTGATGACCACCGGCAGCTTGCGCTCGCGGCTCTCCCCGACCTGTGGGATCAGCAGGTCGAGGATGAACCAGAAGGGGCGCTCGCCGCCCTCGATGTTGAGGCGGTACTGGCTGTGGGTAGCGGCCACGGGGGCCTTGATGGCGCTGGGATGGAGCAATTCGGCGCGTACGGCGGCGGGCCGTGGCGGCAGGTGGCCGTACTCCAGGCTCAGGACGGTCTGAAGTAACTCGGCGCGACGGGCAGGCCACCGGTCCGCGGTACACACGGGCGTCCCGTCGGCCAAGATGAACAGGTCGGGCAGCTCGCCCTTGATGGTCGGCATGGTCTTGCTCCGCACTTGACGTGAGGCGGGCGTCGGCGACGCCGCGCCGACGGGCTATCTACCGGATGGCCTCAACCTTCAGAACGTGTCTGACTGGAACCACGGCGGCGGAAGAGGCCGCGGC
>Ga0334884_1000575_pt1 | contig 66150 bp, 49 predicted proteins | sample GraSluR1_MG_7_FD_207215 | JGI IMG/M metagenome (GOLD analysis project Ga0334884, IMG submission 207215) | Sludge microbial communities from methane-producing bioreactor in Wageningen University, Netherlands - Granular Sludge_12_05 R1 | ecosystem: Engineered > Bioreactor > Anaerobic >... | reverse complement strand
GGGCCTCCTGGTGGGGCCCAGTTTACCCTGACTTACCGTGATTTCGAGTGGGCATTTCTAATTGTCATCAATGGGTAATTCTAGTTGTCGTTGAACACCAAGGTCACTCAGTCTCTGGTATCGCTAAGTTCCAGAGTGCCTACTTGTACGTTATTGCCAACCTGACTGCGCCCATCAGTAGCATACGCAAACGTATAGGTACTATCATACCACCCCACTGTCACTGTATATAAACCTGGAAGAATATCATCAGCCAGCTCTACCTCAAAAACTTCTGTGATGAGATCTCCAGCCTGCCAATACTTTGTCGGGGCCATTGCCAACGTAGGTATATGCAAAATCCGAGCGTGTTCGGCCCCTCCAAGCTGTGTAACTGCAAATAATGAGGGGGAATGAGAAATTCCTTCCAATGCCAGCCATACATACTGGAATCGGTACCGTCGCCCTTGAACGTGCGTTACAGAACCCTCAACTAAGCCGACGGCATTCGCAAATTCTACCTGCAATGGCATAGCTGAATGCGCTGGAGCAACGGTCACAGATTGCGCTAAAGTCAATTTTTCCCAGTCAACATCCGAAATACCTACGCCCTGTTTCCGCAACAACAGTAATCCATCCTGAGCAGCGAGCAAGCCATAATCCGGACGATTCAGAGCCGCAATCAGCACCTCCCAATCATACGTTACCTCGCCAATCAGATCGCCTTGCTCGTTTTGCTCGAGATAATCTAATAAACCATCTAACACCACATGGTCAACTTGATCAAGCAAATACTCCAAGGAAACAGGAGGGCCATCCGAAGGCCACGCAACATGGAGTTCGTAACGGTGCGCCAGGTGTGGGGCCAGTAAAGGAGATGCCAGTAACGCCGCCTCATCAGGCACGTGCGCTGCCAACCAACGATCCTTAAATGCGTCGCGCGCAGTACGATGATAGACCCGATGAATGCGCCCGCCCTCCGTAGTTTGTGACCAGAAACGGGGACTGAGCGGGGTATTGACGAGCTGGGAATTAACCAACAGGGTCATGCCCAGTGTTGCGCCAAGCGCCACCGGCCAGGTAACAGGTCTTTTATGGGATGTAGTCTCAGGCCGCGTGTTGTTGAGCTTTGTCGCTGCGGCAAGGATGGCCCACATTAAGAAGGGGGTTACAAGCGCATAATGATGCGAACCGTAATGGAAGGATGGCCCTGGGCCGGAGCTAAGCAATACTGGGGCAGCTACAACAAACGCCAGCCCCATCCAATACGGGGCATAGAGCATTACCGGAATTATCGGAGCAAACACAGCTACGCCGTGCGCTAACCGCGGCAACCATGTGGTCGAGAGCTGTGTAAAGAACTCGCCAAAATAGAATTGAGCGTAGCCAAGAGCACTAGATTGTTGTACGGCCACGTCCGGCGCGGCAAAAAGTGGACGGATACCAAAAAACACCAGCGCGCCCCACAGCAATCCTAGCGCACAGGTAAGAGCGCCAACTCGGCGGGAGCCTTTGAGCCACAGGAACCCGCCTAAGGCACACACTGGCGCGGCAATGTACATTTTGCAGCTCAGGGCCAGAACTAACCACACGCCATACGCCCGCCAATCTTTGCGATCCAGGGCTTCAAATACAAACAGTAACAGGGGCATAGCCAGCGTATCACCGTGGAAATCAAAAAGCACGGCGGTCTGCGCTGTTGGATAGAACAGATAAATCAATGTGAGCAGGCGCGCCGCGTTGCGATTGCCCATACGCCGATACGCCAAACGATACAAGGGAATACTACCCGCGCCAAACAGCATTGCCTGGAAGAGCAACAACGTAATAGGCGAAGGGAATAAGGCATACAACGGGGTCAAGAGGAAGTAAATCAGCTCCGCATGCAGGGCTAACCGGCTAAGCGGTGCACCACGATATGAAAATTCCAGTGGACGCCCCTGAGTGCTGCTCCAAATGGCTTGGCTCATATTGCCCAGATCGAACATTCTAATGTCGTAAGCTCGATAGCGTAAAACGCTGAGAGTCGCCAACATGACAGTGACGCAGATGATACAAACCGCCGCAACCCAATCTATCTTCCGGAATAGCGCGGTCAACCGCTCCGGGATAGATGAAGCGCCCGCGGATGCAGTCTTATTTTGCGCCATTATTCCAACCGCCTGCGCACAGAGTAATTGGAAAATGCTTGCGCCTGCCCGTGGGTGATTAATTCCGCCAGTAAGCCCATGGTAAAGAATTGTATGCCGATGATTAACAACAATACACCCAAAGTGAGCAGCGGGCGATTGCCAATCGGCCCATGTCCCCCAAACCACAAGACAGTGAGATACAGGCTAACCAAAAACCCTAAGCCAAATGAGGCAATGCCGGCCCAGCCGAAGAGGTGCAAGGGACGCCAGGTATAGGTTCCCAAGAAAAGTACCGTTAGCAAATCGAAAAAGCCTTTGGCAAAGCGCCGAAAACCATACTTGGAGCGGCCAAATTTGCGTGGGCGGTGCGCGATTTTGATCTCTGCAACCCGGAATCCTTTTTGATGCGCCAAAATAGGGGTATAACGATGCAATTCGCCATATAGATGTATTTCCTGTGTCACTTCACGGCGATAGGCCTTGAAGCCACAGTTGAAATCGTGAAGGGGCACGCCCGTGGTCAGCCGAACGGTAGCATTGAACAGTTTAGAAGGCACTGTCTTGGAAAGCGGATCGTAACGTGGATATTTCCAACCGGAAATCAAATCATAGCCATCAGCCAAAGGCTGTAAAAAACGGGGGATTTCTGCCGGATCATCTTGAAGATCGCCATCCATCGTAAAAACAATATCCCCCTGCGCCGCCGCAAAACCGGCTGACAGCGCCGCCGATTTGCCAAAATTGCGCCGGAACTGGATGACCTTCACATTGGGGTTTTGAGTGTGAAGGAATTCCAAAACCGCAAACGTACCATCATCGCTGCCATCATCAATGAAAATGAGCTCAAAGTCTTCTTCAACACATGTAACTAGAACCGGGATCAGCTCCTGATAAAGCGTAACCAGATTCTCATACTCATTCAAAACAGGAATCACCACTGACAGTCTCATTTACTCCCCCTCTGACAATGACACTCCAGGGTCAATAATCGCAATCACGCCAAAGTCGCCCTGTCACAGCCGTCAATAAGCGTGTTGTGAGCATACTACAGGGTTAGTGTTGCGGTACTGCTAAAAAAGACTATGCAACTAAAAACTAACCGACTATTTTCGAAGGAGGCTATACTTCGCACAATCACAGTCTCTCATCATTTACGCTCAGAAAAAATGAACAACTGTGAGCGTTGGTAGTACTCAATTGGATACATCATAGATTGCCACATCGGCAGTAGAAAAGACAATAGGCCAACGCATTGGTCGTTCAATTGTCGCATTGTCGGTCCACGATGAAACGACAATATGCGTTACATTCCACTGCGCTAAAAGGGCGTCCTGTTCATTCTTAGTAAGCCGCCCGCCAAAGAAAGCCGCAACTTGCTCTCGGCGTTCTTCAACATCCAACGTGGCTCCCGCATGTCCCAGAACCACCCGTCCTTGTATTTGACCCGCCAGGATGTTGCCGGTGTCCTCTTGAGCCAAAATTATTACCGTTGGGCCTAAGGTGGTCAAATAATCCGCAGCTGAAGCCAGGTCTTGGGGCTGAAATACGAAACGTGCCGTAGGCCCAACCCCCAGATATGCGGATGCATATATCGCATAAAACGCTAGATTCTGCCCCCAGAAAAGCATAATGAGCAAAAAACTCCCTACTACACGAGCGGCAAATCGCTGTCGCAATTGACGCACCACCTCACTATGCATTACCCACTGCCAAGCAGGTACGGCCAATACGGCTACAATCGGGCCGAGGCCAAATCCAAAGCGGTTTTGGTAAGTTACAGGTAAATAACGACTTAACAACAAAACCAATGCCAGAACTATCAGAAATCGCCCACCCGTTTGCCTACGCCAGTATGTAAGTATAGCCCATACTGCTAATACACTACTCACCCCATATCCCCACAGGATGCCATCCAGTGGTAAAGAAATCTGCAAATTTTGACTACCATAAGCGCGCCCCCAGAAAACATCAAGTACAAAAGTCCAATAGTTGTAAATTACTAGAGGTAGCGCAACCAGACCCATAACACAAAGCGGAACAGCAAGTGACCACAAAGGCTTACGGGCTAATAGCGAAGCGGATATCCACCATACACCTAATGGCAATAACGCTGGCACAAGGCTAAATGGATTCAGCAAAGCCAAAAAAATCACCAATAGTGCATAGCGTATTAAAGGTTTTGCAGTAAATCCAGTCGTTTGTTGCTGCCAAAAATCACGCCAAAGCCATAACATCCCTGCCAGCGAAAGCGGTAAATGCGGAGGGGCCGTGAGCAGTAGCCAAGTGTTGATTTCTGGCCGACTGAAAGCAGAGGTATAACGCAAACAAAAATCGCAAGCAGGAAGAAATGCTTGCACAATACCAATAAGCCAACCAGGGCCACTTGCCAAAGCCAATAACCATGCTATTGAAAACTCATGGTCTTTTTGTAAAAATGTTCTTGAAAAAGCACCTATCACCCATAATAACACAATATTTGCCACAATTCCGGCAGTGTAATAGAGCCATTCAAGCGGCAAGCGCAACACCCTTGCCCCCTGTCCCAAAAACACATAAAAGGGGTATTGCAGAACCGGATTATGAGGTTCAGGTGTGAAACGATTATAGATCAGCCACGCACCATCATATCCTTGCAACATCGCAGAACGATACTGTGTATAGTCATCACCCAGCGTCCAATTGCGATAGAGTGACCAACCCTCTGGCGGGAACAACGCAGCCCATAGCACCGGAAAGAACAACAACGCCACATGCAAAAGTATGCCTAACAACAACCAAACCCGTATACGAGAACTAAAACGCATACCCATAACAAAATCGCTTAAATAAAATCATCCCAAGAAGCTATCCGAACGATGTTACACAAGAATAATATCACCGATTTTTTACGATTTTCAATAAAACCTCAGCCATCAAATCCTATCAACCCATCAAAAACATTCTCCCCCCCGGATTTTACATCACTCTATGATAAAAGCAAAGACCCCGTCTTAGACGGGGTCTTGCTGGTTAAAATTAGAAGACGGGTTAGGAAAGGCCGGTGGTAATGGACTCGAAGATCGCGCTGATCTGATCGCCCAACAGGCCCAGAACAACCAGAACGACGATGGCAATGAGCACCAAAATCAACGCATACTCAACCAAACCCTGACCTTCTTCACGTGGCATGTACAACATTGTAGCACCTCCTAAAATTAGATGAGATTAAATTTGGAAACCTAGCTATATTCTACCCGAATTTCAACATTTACACAATAGGAATTTAGTACTGTTTGGGTGAAAATCGCAAAATCTATCCATGCAAATCTACGGAATTGCATCCGTTACCGAGACGAATAGCGCATTAATTTGATCCCCCAATATCGCCACCACCACCACGAGGAGAATAGCAATAAGCACCAGTACTAGCCCATACTCCATCAATCCCTGACCGCTTTCTTCTGGCCTGTATAACATCACAACCTCCTTAGCCCCACTAGCTCAAAGCCATCAACTTCCTATTATTGTATAACATTTTCGCTCACAATTCTATAGGAATTTGGTACCGCTTAGGCCTTCCCGCTAATCTCAAATGTTGGTATAATCTGCGTATGCGCCTTATGCAAACAGGATGCCCAATGTCACAACCAATCTATTTAGCTTCTCAGTCGCCCCGCCGACGCCAAATGTTGGCTTGGCTATTGCCATCTTTTACCGCTGGCAGCGCGGATGTGGATGAATCACCGCTCCCAGGCGAAACACCGCAACATACGGCGCTCCGCCTGGCACGCGACAAGGCCCTGGCACTGACCGAGACCGCCAATGGGCGGCTTGTCCTCGCCGCTGATACGGTGGTGGAACTCGACGGGATAGCGTTGGGCAAGCCCGGCGATGCAGCTGAAGCGTGCGTGATGCTAACGGCACTCCAGGGCCGCGCCCATACTGTGTATACTGCCGTGGCACTACACACGCCACACGGTGACGTAACCGCCCGCTACGTCACAACCCGCGTCCAGATGCGCGCCTACAGTGATGCCGAAATCCACGCCTACATCACCACCGGCGATCCGCTGGATAAGGCCGGCGCGTATGCGATTCAGCATTCTCTGTTTCGCCCCGTCGCACGGCTGGAGCGTTGCTATGCCAATGTGGTAGGTCTGCCGCTATGCGCCGTGCGCGCCCTCTTGGCTGAGGCCGGGTATCCGCTCAACCAGGATTTGCCCGCCCCGTGTCGGAAACACTTTGCTTACCGTTGCCCGGCTACTGACGAAGGAATTGAAGGTATCATGTTATGAATAAGAAAATTCTGTTAGGCTGCCTGCTCCTGTTCATACTGGCTGGCTGCACACCAACGTCTACCGCAACCCCCACCGCAACCGCGACGCCGGTGCGTACGCCCACGCTCGTCCCTACACCCACGGTAGACTTTTCCACCCCGGAACGTGTCGGGCGCGCGTATCTGAGCGCGTGGGAAATCGAGGATTACGCGCAGATGTACGCGCTGCTCGCGCCCACGCTGCGCGCGGGATTGCAGCAAGATGCTTTTACACGCGCGCACACCAACGCGCTGCAAACCACCACCACCATCAGCCTCACCCTGACCGCCCGCACGCTGGGCGTAGATGGCCCACACGCCTGGATTGAGTTCGACGAGCAATGGCACACCGCGCTCTTCGGTGTGTTACAGGCCGATAATCGCTTGAATTTGATGGCGGACGAGGGCCAGTGGTGGATTGCTTGGCAGCGTGAGACGCTTTGGCCGGAGCTGGCTGGGGGCAATGCGTTTGCCGTGCAGTACCAGATTCCCTCTCGCGCCAATATCTACGACCGGGACGGAGCCGGGCTGGCCGTCCCTAGCAGCATCGTGACCATTGGGGTTATTCCTGAACGGATGCAAGACGAGAATGCCGTGGTGACCGCAGTGGCCCAGGCCACCGGGTTGACCCCGGAGCGTGTGCGCGCCATCTACGCCGGACAGCCGCGCAATTGGTACATTCCCATCGGCGATGTGACCGGCGAAGTCAGCATCACCTACGATGCACAACTGAGCCAGCCCGGCATCGAACGGCGCGAGCGCACCGGGCGGCTCTATCCGCTCAATGGCGTGGGGGGGCACGCGGTAGGCTGGATTTCGCCGATCCCTGTCGAATCCCTCGACCTCTACCGCCGGCGTGGCTACCGCGATGACGCCTGGGTGGGTATCTCCGGGCTGGAGGCCTGGGGCGAAACCCTGTTGGCCGGGCGCAACGGCGGCACACTCTCGTTGATTGGGCCGGATGGCGCCCACCTGCGCAAAATCGCCGAGCGCCGCCCCGAACGCGGACGGGCAATTTACACCACACTTGACCGCGACCTGCAACAACAAGCTGTCGCGTCGCTGGGCGACCAGCGCGGGGCCATCGTCGCCATAGATGTAAACACAGGCGCGATTCTGGCACTCGCCAGCGGGCCAGGTTTCGACAACAACATCTTCATCCGCCCCAGCGACACCTGGCAGCTCCAGGCCACACTCAGCGATCCGAACCGCCCCCTCTTCAACCGCGCACTGCAAGGTCTCTACCCCTGCGGCTCCGTCTTCAAGATCATCACGTTTGCCGCAGCTCTGGAAGCCGGTGGGTTAAGCCCGCAGTACGGCTTCTACTGCCCCGGTTATTGGGATGGGCTGGGCGTTGCCAGCCGCAAAAACTGCTGGCTAGAAACCGGGCACGGCGCCATCAGTCTGGAAGACGGACTCGCCAGCTCATGCAACGTGGTGTTCTACGAAACCGGGCGCATCCTCAACAGCCTCGATCCCAACCTCCTCCCCACTTACGCGCGCGCGTTTGGATTAGGGCAAAGAACCGGGCTGGCACAGTTGGGCGAGCAAGCGGGCAACGTTCCCGATCCCGAATGGAAGTTTGAAACATACCGCGAGTATTGGGCCGCTGGCGACGCCGTCAATCTAGCCATTGGGCAAGGCTACCTGCAAGTAACGCCGCTGCAAATCGCCCACATGATGGCGGCGATAGCCAACGGCGGAACATTGTACCAGCCGTATCTGGTCGCCCGCATTGGCGCGGGGGAAACTACGCCTGAAGAGATCACGCTCCCCCAAGTGCAAGGGCAACTGCCCATCACCGCCGAGAATCTGCACATCATTCAGGAGACGCTATGGGATGTAACCCGGCAGAGCTATGGCACGGCGACCCATCGCTTCGCGGGGCTGAATATCCCAGTCGCCGGCAAAACCGGGACGGCGGAGAACCCGGGCGGTCAGGCCCACTCGTGGTTCGCCGGCTATTTTCCGGCCAACGCTCCCCAGATCGCCATGGTCGTGCTCGTGGAAAACGCCGGTGACGGTTCAGCCGTAGCGGCCCCCCTGTTCCGCCAGGTGGTAGAGGCCCATTACGACCTTGCCATCACCCCCTTGCCCACGCCCTCAGCGATCCCAGAAGGCGACTAAAGTGCGAGCTTGTGTTCTTTTATGCACGCTTTTGAACGCTTTTTACGTAATCCATTGACAAAGCGAACTGTCCATGCTAGGATAAAACAGGTTGATAAAATACCATGTTGAAAGACGAGCGTCACGCTGAGATCCTTAACAGATTGCAAACTGCCGGAGTCATCCGGGCCACTGCGCTGGCTAGAGATCTGGGAGTCAACCCCGTCACATTACGGCGCGATTTGGAGGCCCTAGAGCAGCAGGGCCACCTGCGACGTATCCATGGCGGCGCAGTCCACCGCGAAGGACTCATCACCTCCCCCCCCACCCTGGTCGAGTCGCTGGAGCGGCGGATCGCGGGCGCGGCGGCGCGTTTCATCCCCACTGGTAGCACGCTTTTCATCGGGCCAGGCACGCTGACCGGCGAACTCATTCCCTTTTTGGGCGAGCATCCCCACCTCACCATCATCACCAATGCGCTCAATGTGGCCTGGAGCGTGGTGCGCTGGCAGCGGCACACGCTGCACCTGCTGGGGGGACAAGCGGAAAGCGACTGGGGGTGCTACGGCGATAGCGCCGCTCTGGCAGATATGCGCACCGATTGGGTGATTCTGGAGGCTGGCGGCATCGAAGCCGAGCAGGGACTCACCCACGACGCGCTGCCCTACGCCACCCTGACCCGTGCCCTATTCCGTCGCAACGCCCAGATAATGGTTTTGGCCGCACCGGAGCAGGTAGGCCACGCCAGCGCACGCTTCATCGCACCGGCAGAAGAGGTAGACATCCTCATCACCGGGCGCGAGGTAGCCGATGCTCCACTATGGGATTTGAGCGAGCTCGGCATCCGTATTGTGTTGACCTGAATGTAGTCACCTCACCGAAATCTCTCTCTGTTATGGTAAAGAATGCTTCAGCAGAACTAAACTTTAATCATCAAAAGGAGTCAGTAAATGGCAAGTGTAACCTTCGAGCATGTGTATAAGCGCTACGGCGATGTGGTGGCGGTAGCCGATCTGAACATTGAGATAGCCGATAAGGAATTTTTGGTCTTTGTAGGGCCTTCGGGTTGTGGTAAAAGCACCAGCTTGCGCATGTTGGCGGGCCTGGAAGAAATCAGCGAAGGTCGCATCCTTATCGGCGACCGGTTGGTAAACGATGTGCCGCCCAAGGACCGCGATATTGCGATGGTGTTCCAATCCTACGCACTGTATCCTCACATGACCGTTTACGACAACATGGCCTTCGGCCTGAAGCTGCGCAAGGTCCCCAAGCAAGAGATTGACCGCCGCGTACAGGATGCTGGAAAAATCCTGGGCATTGAACACCTGCTCGACCGCAAGCCCAAGCAGCTCTCCGGCGGGCAGCGCCAGCGCGTGGCCGTAGGCCGCGCTATCGTGCGGGAGCCAAATGTCTTCCTCATGGACGAGCCACTCTCGAACCTGGACGCCAAATTGCGCGTGCAGGCGCGCGCGGAGATCTCCAAGCTGCACCAGCGTTTGGGCACCACCTTCATCTACGTGACCCACGACCAGACCGAGGCCATGACGATGGGCACGCGGATCGCCGTGATGAAAGACGGGTTCTTACAGCAGATTGCCAGCCCGCAGATGCTCTACGATCTACCCAATAACATCTTTGTAGCCGGGTTTATCGGCAGCCCCTCAATGAACTTCTTTGATGCAACGCTGATAGAGCGGGACGGCAAGCAGTTCGTCAATTGCAAAGATTTCCAGGTGGAGATCCCCACTAACAACCATGCACTCTACAAGCCGTACCTGGGCAAGGAAGTGATCTTCGGTATTCGCCCGGAGCACGTCCACGATCCCGATTATGCCGCCCCCGGCATCACGCCCGCACTGATAGAGGCCCGGGTGGAAGTGACAGAACTCATGGGCAATGAAGTCATCGTCTACTTCGCCACTGATCACCAGCAGTTCTTGGGGCGCTTCGATCCACGCACCAAGGTTACGGTCGGCATGACCAAAACCTGCGCGATTGACATGAGCCGGATGCACATCTTCGACAAGGCTACCGAGAAAGCCGTTCGCTAACACGCTTATTGCCAAAATCCAGGCCGGCGCCGTAACAAGCGCCGGCCTGTGCTGTTCAGGAGGAGAAAATGAAAAGCTACCGCAAAGAACTCTGGTTCAATATCCCCACGCGCCGAGCGTTCATCAACATCACCCCGGAAGTGCAAACATGTCTGCAAGAAAGCGGCATCCGCGAGGGGCTGTGTTTGGTGAATGCGATGCACATAACCAGCAGTGTGTTCATTAACGACGACGAATCCGGCCTGCACCAGGATTACGACGACTGGCTGGAGCGCCTGGCTCCGCACGCGCCCGTGAGCCAGTACCGCCACAACCGCACCGGCGAAGACAACGGCGATGCCCACCTCAAGCGGCAGGTGATGGGCCGCGAGGTGGTGGTCGCCGTGACCCAGGGGCGGCTCGACTTCGGCCCTTGGGAGCAAATCTTCTACGGGGAGTTCGATGGTGGTCGCCGCAAGCGTGCACTAGTGAAAATCATTGGCGAGTGAGTAGGGTAAACCATACCTCACGTCCAAAAACATCTCCATCCACTGACAAAAACCAGGGGGAGCAATAGAACTGCTCCCCCTGGTTGCATTGGGTCAATCGCGCTGTCGTATTTAGAATCTCCGAAGATTCGTGAAGGCGGTGGGTGAGCCTGCCGAACCCCACCACCAACGGAATTTTCGGACAACTATTTACTCATGCCCCCAACTTGAAGGTTGTTGATGATGAGGGGCAGATAGATCACTCCTACATAATCCTGCGACAGATTCAAGTGGTGGACCACGGTGAGTGGTTCTGGAATCAACGGATCGCTAATGTGTGCCATGTTAAAGAGCTTCGCTTGATCAGGAAGCACCGTGACGCGATACGTGATGATGACACGCGCCCCTGGTTCAACCACGCCGCTCCATGTGATACCATCACTATCGTCGGGCGCGCCCGCGGCGGGCGGAAAGATAGCCACAGAACCGGGAAGGTATGTAGCGCCAGCAGGAATCGGGGCTACAAGAGTCACGTTACCAGTGTGCAATCCACTGTTGTAAATCTCAAGCGTGTACTCAAGCGTGTCATCTGGCGCTAAAGCTGTGGGAGCAGTGATAGAAGAGTATTGATAATCGGGCAGAAGCCCGCCGAAATTAGCACCATGCAGCGTGAGTATATCCCCGGCCTGCCCACTACCCGGCGCAATATGGGTCAATACCGGCGGATCGGCAGCCGTAAGGAAGGTATCAACCGCAACTACGCCACTAAGCATCCCCGTAGGGCCTGCGGCCCATGCCATTGCATCGCTACCCCAGTAGTTGTGATTAGCACTAAGGGGACGCCCGGTGGAGTTGGCGATGGCGTAGCTATCTTCTTCATCAAAACCATAGAAGACGTTATGCTCAATAGTCCCCGTCAGCGTATTGTAAGCTTCCTCGTGCTGCATCCGAATGCCGAAGGAACTGTGACGGAAAGTATTGTAACGCACCAGGGCATCCAGAACTTGTGCGCCGTCACTGCCGCGCGGATTGAGATACAGGCGCAAACCGGTAGGGTTGCCTTCTAGCAGGTTATGCTCGATGGTGGGATAAATCCGCGTATCAGAACCGGAAGTATCAGAACTACCATAAGCCTGCACATCAATACCATAGAGAGAGTTATTCTGCAAGATGTTGTTGTAGATCTGCACCCGATTATCCGAATGTCCCACCCACCAGGTGTGGGCGATGAGCAAAATTCCGGTGGCATTCTCCTCAAAGCGGTTGTGGCCTAGCTGACTGTAATTCCTGGTCCACCCGCCACCCGCGGTGGTATTAAGCATCGCCCCCGCAATGGTATGGCTATATACCAGATTGTGCGTAAAGGTCACTTGCGCCGTGGCCGTATGGTTCCAAGGGGAGATATCGGGACTCGTATAAACATGCAGCCCGTACTGATTGTGTTGCAGCGTGCAATGGCTGACGAGGCCTGATAGGTTAGCCTGCCCTTCAGCATTGGCGCGGAAATAGATCGCATTTTGTGCATACTGCACCAGCGCATACTGCAGGGAGAAATGATGGCTGTGTTTGCTGACGCGGATGCCGAGCCAGTCGCCTGGCGCGGGATTCGCACTGCCGCTGGTGAAGTAGAGGGGCGCGGCGAGAGTCCCCTCCGCAATCAGCCCACCATTCACCACAAGCTCACTGCCGGGCGCGCCGAAGACCGTCACCCCAGGCAAGATGGTAAGTGTGATGCCCGGATTAATGGTAACAGCCCCACTCAGAAGCGTGTCCTCGCTCCACACAGTATCCTCAGTAATCGTCCCAGTAACCGTGACCGCCCATGTGGCAGCAAGGGCAGACAGGTCGGGCACGGCCGGAACATCTACAACCAGCGGCGCTGGATTACTGGCTCCGGTTGTCGCCCCCACCACGACCGGCCCTGTGCTGACATCCACAGGCACTTCAACATCCATCTGCACAGCGCCAAAACCAGCGATTTCTATGCGTCCCAGCTGGTTGTCTGTAAACAGTGTGAAAGGGCGGGCCGGCGGCCTACCGAAGTTGGCCCCATGCAGTGTGAGTATATCCCCGGCCTGCCCGCTCCCTGGTTCGATATAAGTCAACACGGGCGGATCAGCAGCGGTCAGGAAGGTATCCACCGTAACCGTACCGCTGGTCTGCCCTTCCGCGCCCCAAGCCCAAGCAGTTTGATGATCCCCCCAGTAATTATAGTCGGCGCTCAGCGGGCGGCCTGTAGGGTTGGCGATAGCGTAAGCGTCAGGCGCGTCGAAACCGGTGAAAACATTGTATGCAATGGTGGCGGTCAACGTGTCATAGTTTTGTGCGTGTTCCATCCGAATACCGACCATCCCGTGGCGGAAGGTATTGTAACGCACCGTAGCATCCAGAATTTGTGTCCCATCGTTCCCATGAGGATTGAGATATAACCGTAAGCCGGTCGCATTATCCTCAAACAAATTGTTTTCGATGTCCGGGTAAATCTGCGTATCTGAACCAGAGCCATCAGTACTACCATAGGCCTGAACATCAATACCGTAGAGAGAATTGTTCAGTAAGGCGTTATGGCGAATGTTCACACGATTATCCGAATGCCCCACCCACCAGGTGCTGGCAACAAGCAAAATTCCTGTAGCATTTTCCTCAAAACGATTATGCTCCACCCGACTGTAATTCCTTGTCCAGCCACCACCAGCGGTTGTGTTAAACACCGCGCCGACAATAGTATTACTGTAAACAAGGTTGTGCGTAAAGGTCACCTGCGCTGTGGCCGTATAGTTCCAGGGGGAGATATCAGGGCTTGTATAGACATACAGCCCACGCTGATTGTATTGCAGCGTGCAATGGCTGACCGTCCCCTTGAGATTAGCGGTCCCTTCAGTATTCGCAAGGAAGTAGACCGCATTTTGAGCGTATTGTACCAGCGCGTACTTAAGAACAAAAGTATGGCTATGCTTGCTCACCCGAATACCAAGCCACGCCCCCGGTGCCGGATCAGGAACACTTGTGGTAAAGTAAATAGGAACAGTGGGCGTCCCCTCGGCAATTACCCCCCCATTCACCACAAGCTCGCTCCCCGGAGCGCCAAAAACCGTCACGCCAGGCGTAATGGTGAGTGTCACACCGGGATTGATGGTTACGGTGCCACTGAGCAAAGTGTTCGCGCTCCACACGCCAGACTCCGTGATAGTCCCTGTAACGGTGATGCTCCATGTGGTAGCAATACCAGATAAATCAGGCAGCGCTGGCGAGCCTACAGCCAACAGCCCTGGATTACTAATGCCAGTCGTGCCTACCACAACGACCGGCCCGCTACTGACATCCACCGGGACTTCAACGTCCATCAGCATGGTGTTGAAAGTTGTCAAATCCACCCGCCCAGACAAATTGTCGGTAAAAAGCACGGTGGGCACATCACCGGAGCTCTTGATCCCCATACCCCCTTGCTCCAACAAACCGCCCTGCACGGGCTGGACAGCAACAAGGATAATACTTATCAAAAGCACAACCAGCCACAGCAATTTTCTGTTCTGCATATTCGTTCCCTCCTAAATCGTTTCTACAATGAGCTATCCCTTAGAATTTATTAACAAGTTTCAAGCGATGTTTTCTGTTGTAGTCCCCCCTCCTCTTGTTGGCTCTCCTCCACAACCTGTGCATCCAAAAACTCCATCATCTCTTCAAGCCGAGAGAAAGTATACTGTTCCTCACCACCGACACGGGTCAAAGAAATACGCCAGGGGTTCTCACGGTTGACGCGCCATAAGCGCAATAGAAAAGAATGGTATTCGCTGCGATTGGGCATAGTTACATTTATCCATTATAATCAGGGTGGTAAGTGTATAGCTCTGTATTTTTTGCCTTGTCATCCTAATTTTAAGCACATACCGTCACGAAAACGTCACGACACAGGTCCAACTATGAAATTGACTCTGAATTTCTTCGGAACATTCAACGCAGCGCTCGATAATGAACTGCTTACGCACTTCGAGGCCGATACAGCGCGCGCGCTATTGGTCTACCTGGCTTTGAATCCAGAGACCCCTTTCCGCCGCGAGACGCTGGCGGCGCTGCTTTGGCCGGAACAAGATGAAACCTCGGCTTTGCATGCCTTGCGTCAAGCCCTCAATCGTCTACGCACGACGCTACGCGAACGCGAAGCCGATACGCCTTTTCTCAATGTGACCCGTCACACCATCCAACTCAACCCGCAGAGCACGGTCTGGTCAGATGTGTCCGCCTTCAACGTCTTGCTGCACCGCACCCAGACCCACCCCCACCGACGACGCGCGGTTTGCTGGTCGTGCTTGCAACAGTTGGAAAAAGCCGCCGCCCTCTATCAAGGCGATTTACTCGCGGGCTTCCATCTCGATAGTTTGCCTTTCGAAGAGTGGCTGCTGATGCAACGGGAGCAGTTACATGTGCAAGTGTTAGAGGCCCTGTACGAGCTGACGGATGCGTACCTGCGACGCGGCGCGTATGCGCGCGCCCAACACTATGCGCGGCGGCAGTTGGCGCTCGAACCCTGGCGCGAGGAAGCCCATCAACAATTGCTGCGCGCGCTCGCATTGGATGGACAGCGCAGCACTGCGCTAGCGCATTACAAAACTTGTCGCAAAATTTTGGCAGACGAGCTGAGTGTCGAACCCAACCGCGAGACACAGCAGCTCTATACCGCTATCCGCGAGGAGCGTCAATTGCCCGGTAGGGATGCTCCATTGTACCGTGTTCCAGAACAGTTTACCCCGCTCATTGGACGTGCGAGGGCACTGCAACAGCTCACCGCACAGCTGAACGCACCGGATTGCCACATCCTTTCACTGATAGGGCCGGGGGGCGTTGGCAAAACGCGCCTAGCGATTGCCCTGGCAGAGACCCTGCGCGGCGATTTTGAACACGGAGTCGTTTTTATACCGCTAGCAGCGGTGACAGCGCCGGAGCTAATTTTTACAGCGCTGGCCCACGCGCTGGATTTCACCTTCCATGAGAACATGAATCTAACCCGCCAGCTGCGCACCTATTTAAGCACTAAAGAACTACTCTTAGTTTTTGACAACTTCGAGCATTTGATAGACGGCGCAACGCCTTTGCTACAACTACTCCACCATGCGCCACAGGTTGTGAGCGTATTCACTTCACGCGAGCGGCTAAATGTACCTGGCGAGCGGGTATTCCCGGTAACTGGGCTAAATTACGAGGACGATTCAACCAACCCCGCGAGCGCCCACGAGCTCTTTATCAGCACTGCAGAACGCACGGTCCCTGATGTCACATTCACCACAGAAGATCGACGCGCCATTACCCAAATCTGCCGCTCGGTTGCTGGCATACCATTAGCTATCGAACTGGCCGCCACCTGGCTACGCGCCTTCAATTGCCAGGAGATTGCCGTGGAAATCCAGCGAAGTTTCGATTTCCTTGAAACCCCGCTACAAGGACAGCCGGAACGCCATCGTAGCCTGCGCGCCGTCTTCGAACATTCCTGGGCCTTACTCAGCCCCACAGAGCAAACCACACTCAGCCAACTCTCAGTATTCCAAGGCGCCTTTGATCGGGAGGCAGCGCAACACATCGCTGCGGCCTCCCCAACGCTATTAGCCGCATTGCTTGATCAGTCACTTTTGCAGCGCATGTCTCACACAACCAGCGAGCAAACACAGTACATGATGCACGATCTGGTGCAACAATACGCCCGCGAACAGCTCCTTGCCACCCCGACGTTAACTCAGGAAACCAATGCGCGCCATGCCCATTACTTCCTTACTTGGCTGGCGGCCCAATATCCGCTCCTAATCGGGCCGGAAGTCAAGCCTGTGCTAACAGCGATAGAAACGGCTTTCCCGAATGTACGAGCCGCCTGGAAATGGGCGGTGAAACACACTGAGGTAACATTGCTGGCAACGGCTTTACCTGGCCTGTTTTTATTCTACGATTTGCGGTTCTGGACACACGAGGCGGAACACACTTTTGGGCAAACGGCAACGGCGCTCGCGTCCAGCGACACGCGCGCCGCGCAAATTCTGATCCACCGGCTACGCGCCAGCCAGGGCTGGTTTGCCACCTTGCTCGAAGGGGAAGGCAACCACGGACGGCCCTTACTACAACAGGCGCTCACCGCGCTGCGCGATCTAGAAGCTACCGAACACCTGCCTTTTGTGCTCAACGCCCTGAGCAAAGCCAACTACCTGCTCTCCGACTATAACGAGGCACGGCAGTACAGTAGCGCGAGTTATACGCTCAGCGAACAACTGGAAGATCGTTACAATCAAGTGGTGGCCCAACACATTTTAGGGCAGGCTCATCAAGCCCAGGGGCATTACGAGGAATCACTGCAGTTGCTTCAAGCCAGCCTGGAGCTGGCACACAGGGAGCGCTTCGTGAAATTGGAATCCGATATTTTGCGCACGCTGGGGGTCTCCTACTGGCGACACGGCGAATATGCACGCGCGCGGGAATACTTCACCCAAACGCTGGAGAATTGCCGCACCATCGGAGATCGCTATGGCGAGGGCCGCGCGTTGACAGCTTTGGGGACCGTATCCTTTTTGGCTGAGGCGTGCGATGAAGCCAGGGTGTATTATCAGGAAGGGTTACAAATTGCGCGCGAGATTGGGGACCGGCGCAGCGAAGGGCAGGCGCTGAACAATCTGGCCGAAGTGCATTCCCAATGCGGCGAGTACGCGCAAGCCGCACTACTGTGTGAGGCCTCGTTGCGAATCAAGCAAGAAGTAGGCGATTTGCGGGGGGAGGCCATGACGCTCGGCAATCTAGCAAACATGGTAAAGTATCAAGGCGATTATGCAGCTGCCGAACAATACCTCAAGCAGGCTTTGGCGATTTTCCAGGAATTGCAAGACCCCCTCGGTCAAGCAATGGCGCTAGCGGTGCTGACGGCGCTGGCTGGTGAACTCAACCAGCCAGAAAGTGCGCTGGTATATGGGCAAGCCGCGCTGACGATAAACCAGGCCCAACAGCAACGGCACATCCATGCCAACCTGCTCACCAACCTGGCCCATGCCCTGCTCGATCTAGGCCGGTTGACAGAAGCCCAGCAATACTACCAAGAAGCCCTCACGATTCGAGAGGAGCTGGGACAGGCAGCCCTGGCGGTGGAACCATTAGCAGGATTGGCGGACGTCGCATTAGCGCGGGGCGACACCCCAAGCGCGCTGGATTATGTCAATCAAATTCTGAGCGCGCATGAGCTGCGCGCACTGCGAGGGATAGACCAACTCTTTCGTCCGGCGGCTGTCTGTCTGCGCGCCTTGAAACACGTGGACGATCCCCGCCTGCCACAATTGACGCACGCCGTACACGAAGAGCTCCAAATACACGCCGCTAAAATCCATAAGCGGGCGTTGCGGCAACAGTTCCTAACAGATATTGCACCGCATCGTATGATTGTGTCCTTGTATCAGGCGCAAGACCATTTTTGACGTAATACAACCATAGCAGCACAAAGCCCCGGTAGGTTCTGTAAACCTACCGGGGCTTCTCACAATATCATGTCATGAAGTTAAGACCCGGCAGGTTTCGCACAAAGTGTGTTTAGGAGTATTTTACCGGTGAACAAGAAGTTGTTGCAGCGTTAAAATCTTCAAACCTGCCAGGTCTATGCGCTAAACCGAATGACCTTAAGCTTGACAACCCTACTTAATATCCCATAATCAAATCAGCAGCCCCGAACAAAATATGAATCGAAACACAGACGCATGAAGCACAACCAGCAACATAAACGCCCAACGATTGGTGTCTTAGCCGGCTGGCAATTCGCCTGGACCGAAACGCCACTTAGCTATCTCGCCCCTATCTTTCAGGGCGTCTGCCAGGCCGGGCGCGATTTGGGCTGCAATGTGTTGTTAGGCTGTGGCATGGGTGCGTGGACACATGAGCGTGACGCGCTGCGCCCCGCGTGGCCCCAGCCCACCGCCGAATCCGATTTTGTCCCCATTGGCCCTTGGAACACCGATGGCCTTATCGCCATTAACCCCCTCCATACTGAAGCGCGCGCGCGCTATCTACAGGAGTTGATGGCAGCCGGACATCCGGTGATCTTCATCGCCGCCGGAGAAGCTGGCCCGGCGGTACTGGCAGATAATCGCAGCGGCATTCACGCGGCGCTCCAGCATCTCGTAGCACACGGACACCGCCGCATTGCCTTTATTTCCGGTTCACCGGAAGACATGGAGGGCGATACCGGGGAACGCTTGCACGCCTACCACGAGGCCATCACCGCGCACGACCTCGTGGCCGACCCGCGCCTGATAGTTTGCGGACGGCACATCTACGCGGGCGGTTATACTGCCACGCGAGAGCTGCTGGCCTCTGGCGTACACTTCACCGCCATGCTCGCCAGCAATGATGAATCCGCGCTGGGCGCGATGCAAGCGCTCCGCGAGGCCGGGCGTCACATCTCCCAAGACGTGGCCCTCATCGGCTTCGATGATCGCCCCGAAAGCGCCGTCCAGCAGCCGCCGCTCAGCAGCGTGCGCGTCCCCCTGTCACAGATGGGCTATCAAGCTGCCGAATCGCTCTTCCGCTATCTGACGGGCCAGACTGCAACCATCGAATCCCACCGCGTTCCCACGCAGCTGGCGGTTCGCGCATCATGCGGCTGTGGGGAAGATGCTACGCGCCTCCCCGAACGGCACGCCGTTCCAGCACAAATTCAGCAACAAACGAACAGTACGCCCGCCAATCCGGTGGAATTTCAGGCCGCGCTCGATGCGGCTTGGGAACAACAACGGCACGCGCTATTGGTAAACCAACGTTGGATGCTCAATCATCTGGGCACCTTGACCGCGCGCCTGCTCGCCGCTCTCGATGAAGCGCAAATCTATGCGGTGTTGGCCGAACACCTGCCCGCTATGGGCATCCATAGTGCATGGATTGCAGTGCTCGCCGCAGAAGGTGACGATTCCGTGGCCTGGACAACACTGCGCGCGCTCACTGCGCCAGAAATGCCCCCGCGTCGCTTCCAGAGCCGCGCATTCCCTCCACCAGAATTACTGCCCACAGCAGACCCTTTCAGCCTGGCGTTGTTTCCCCTGACCGGGCCAAGCGGGCAATTAGGCTATGTGATCTTCGATACGACACATCTGGAGCTCTACGGAGCCATCGCTCAACAGCTGGCAACCGCACTCCACAGCGCGCAACTCTACCGCGAGGCCACCGAAGGTCGCCGGTTGGCTGAAGAAGCCAATGCCCTCAAGAGCCGTTTCCTCTCAACGGTCAGCCACGAGCTGCGCACGCCACTCAATCTCATCGTAGGGCTGACGGGGATGCTCCTCCAGGAAAGCGACACCCCGCTTCCCAGGGCCTATCGCCAGGATGTGGAACACATCCACGCTAACGCGCAACTTCTCGGCGGGCTTATCGGCGACGTTCTCGATCTGGCGAGCAGCGATGCCGGACAATTGCGCCTGATTTATGACCACGTTGATCTAAGTGAGACACTGCGCCTGATCGTGGAAACCGGGCGCAAGCTGGCCCACGAAAAAGGACTGGCATGGTATGCCATACTACCGCCCTCTGGCCCGTGGGTGTGGGGAGATAAGACCCGCCTGCGTCAGGTCGTGCTCAATCTGATCAACAATGCTATCAAATTTACGGCACAGGGGCAGGTCAGTCTGACGCTCGAATCCGGCCCCGATGCCGTCACGGTAACGGTGACTGACACGGGACTGGGAATTCCACCAAATGAGCAAAGCCTGATCTTCGACGAATTCCGCCGTTCAGAACGGAGCATGGCGCAAGGCTACAGCGGCCTGGGGTTAGGATTAGCCATCTGTAAACGCCTGATCGCTATGCACAATGGCGTTATTGGCGTGCAGTCCGCAGGCGAAGAAGGCGCTGGCGCGACTGTCTATTTCACCTTACCCACAGTTACGCCACCGGAGATTCCAGCGCGTACCCTACCGCAGCTTACCAGCGAGAGCATCCTGGTACTAACCCACCGCGCCGGGCATGGCGCACGCCTGCGCGAACACCTACAACAACGCGGCTTTGAAGTTCATATCGCTTTTATGGATGAAATGCCCGACTGGCTCACCCAGCTAGCCAGCACGCCACCAGGAGCTATCGTGATTGATGTGAGCACGCTCCCGCAACAGGCCTGGCATGTGTTAAAATCCATCAAAGCGCATCCCCAAAACCAGCACCTACCCGTGCTATTTTGTTCACTCTCGGCGGATGGCGGTGCGGTGCTGGAATTCGACTATCTCACCAAACCCATCGAGATCACCGAACTGACCCGTGCCATGGATCAGCAGTGGCTACTGCCCAGCACCGGGCACGCCTTTAAGACGATTTTGGTTGTGGATGATGATCCGGAGACATTAGAGATGCACGCGCGAATTGTGCAGACCCATTCATCGGCCCATCGCGTGCTACGAGCGCGGAATGGACTGGAGGCCTTAGGCGTTTTGCAACAAGAAACGGTAGACCTGGTGCTTCTGGATTTGATGATGCCCAAAATAGACGGTTTTGAGGTATTGAAGACGATGCGGGCAGAGGAGACCACCCGCCAAATCCCCGTCATTGTGTTGACCGGGCAGGTATTGACAGAAACAGACATGGCGCGGTTGAATCAGGGGGTAGCGACAGTATTGCGCAAGGGCATGTTCAGTCCAGAGGAAACGCTGCTCCACATCGGCAGCACGCTGGAACGACACCGCAAATTGAGCGCCGAAGCCCAACGCCTGGTGCGGCAGGCTATGGCCTACATTCACGAACACTACGCCGAACCGCTCTCCCGCGCCGACATTGCCCGGCATGTCGCCCTCAGCGAGGATTATCTCACCTTTTGTTTCCGCAAGGAATTGCGCGTAACCCCCATCGTCTATCTCAACCGATTCCGCATCCACCAGGCCCAGCGACTGCTCACCGAAACCACCACGAGCATCGCCCAAATCGCAGCGCAAGTCGGCTTCTCCGATAGCAGCTACTTCAGCCGAGTTTTCCGGCGCGAAGTGGGGTTGTCACCCGAAGCCTACCGCCAACACTAAGAACCTGGTACTGAAAACCCAAAACGCAGGATAACAGCGCCATCTGTTGTCCGGCGTCATAGGTCAACGGCGTGTCAGACCGGCTGATCCGGCGCTGGTGGCGGCGGCGGTGGTGGTGACGATTCATCCGAAATGAGCCGTTTGAAGAAGTAAATCCACTCACCATCTTTTTGCGGATCCGGCTGTACGCTGACCAGTTGCCACCCATCATTCTCCAGCCGACTGAACGCGGCGCGGGCGCTCAAATGCGCGTCACGCTTGTTCTCAAACACCCCAGCGGCACCTAGATAATCTATCCGGTTGCCCTGTAACCTACAATGTTGCCACTTCTGCATATCCACACGCTCCTATTCTCTGTTTTCAAGCCTCGGCAGTTCAAACCAGAACGTACAGCCCTGCCCGCGCACGCTATCCACGCCCACATGCCCACCCAGCTTCTCCACGATGCGCCGCACGATAGATAATCCCAGGCCGTGGCCTTTCACCCGCGTCTGATCCAGCCGCTCAAAGGGTACAAACAGCCGCGCCTGCTCTTCGGGCAACAGCCCCTTGCCCTGATCGCGCACCCAATAGCGCACAAAACCGTTGGATTGCACCGTGGCCCCCAGCTCCACCACCGGCGCCTCGCCACCGTACTTGATGGCGTTGCTGATATAGTTTACCCAGACTTCCTCAATCCAGGCCGGATAGCCCATACAAGACGGCCACACATCCGGCATCCGCAGTTCACCATCCGCCTGCGCAATAGATTCGAGCAGCCGGTTGAGCGCATCATTCACAATGCCCCCCATCTGCAAGGGGACCGCAACCAGATCTTCCATCTTGCGCACACTCGCCAGCAACAACAGTTCATTGATGATAACATTGCTCTTATACGCATTCTGCTCAATGCGCTGCATGGCATGCAGCAGTTCATCGTGCGTCAACTCCGCAACGCGCATCTTGACAAGCCCCGCAAAGCCCACCAACACCGAAACTGGCCCTTTGAGGTCGTGTGCAACGGTGTGCGCAAACGCATCCAGTTCTGCATTCTGTGTCTCCAGCTCAACCGTATAGTCACGCAGTTGCTCGATAAGCGCGGCATTATCTAATGCGACCACTACCGAAACGGCCAAGAGCTCCACTAAACTCAAATCTTCAGCGGTAAATTGTCCGTGGATTTTGTTGACCAGTTCCAGCACTCCGACCGTCTGCCCATGCAGTTGCAGCGGCACCGCCAGCAAATCCTTCGATTGATAGCCGATTTGCTTATCCACACCGGAGAAAAAGCGGGTGTCTTGCGCCGGGTTATTGCTGATGACGCCGTGCCCATGTTGTTGCACCCACCCCACTACCCCCACCCCAGGTGGTAAGTAGAAGTTGAGCAAACCATTATTCTCGCGTGCATCGCCGGGCGCATCGGAAGAAGCCCAACACGTCACCCCGCCTTCCGCATCGGCCAACCAGACCGAGACACTCTGCGCCCCGATGATTTTACTGGCCGTCTTCGAAAGCTCTTCGGCGATTTGTGAGCGATTCAAGGATGCAGCCAAACGCTGCCCCAGACGATTGAGCTGGGCCAGCGTTTCATTGTATTGTTGCAGTATCTCAGCATTCTGATCGCGCTCCACCTGCGCCAGCTGAATGATAACCAACATCCGGTTAATGGCGTTCGCCAGACTGGCGAGTTCATCATCACCCTTCAAGAAGATCCGCCCGGAAAGGTCTACATCATCACCGATGCGCTCCACGGCGCGGCTCAAATAGCTCAACCGGCCCAGAATTGGCTTCTCAAGTAGCCACAACATCACAGCCCCTAAAAGCAACCCCACAAATAGTGATGAAAAAAGCAAGTAAGAGACACTGCGCTGCCCTTGCCGGTAAATGTCGCGTGAGAGCTCCACCTGCACGACCAGTGCTGGCTGCTCATGCAAGTCATACAACAAGCCGTAGCCACGCACCGTTTGGGAATCGAGTGGTTGCACCACAATAGGGGTCTCAGAGGAAAAATCTACTGGGGAGTCGTCATAACGCAACAGCGCGAAGGGAATCAGGGCTGTTTCATTCAATGTTGTCAACCGCGACGCATCAAGCATACGTCCCATAAGCAGCACGCCCCGATTAGGCCCTGCACCCAAACTGGTGCGGATGGGGGCCGCACTGATCAGAAGCGGGCCTTCGGGTAAGAGCAATAAACCAGTGATGGCTTCACCCTCTAACACCTGCTGAAACAAGGGGGTATTGCCAGTGATTTGCGCTTGCAATGAAGCTGGCACGTCGCGGAGTTGCGCGCTTACCGCGTCAAACGCATACGCATATACGGAACTGCCCTGCGCATCCAGATAGAGAATGACATCCAAATGGTAAAGGGAGAATGTGTCCGCTTCCAGATTAGCAACTATGTACTCCGGATTGCGGTCAACGATGAATTGATAAGTGTCATCCCAGCTTGCCCAATCGCGCACCAGGGTTTGTAATGGTAATTGCTCCGGCAAGAAGGCATTCTGCACTTGCGCGACAGCTTGCGCCACCTGTTGGGCTTCGAGATCCGCAAACCCACGCAAAATAATGGCCCGTGAGAAAGCATAGAGCACCAACGTCAGCGTAATAATCAGTAGTCCCACGCTAAGCAGCGTTTTACGGCGTAGTGTCATGGCAGCTCCAGAGCGAAAAGGCGAGTCGGCGAAAAAGCGATAGATGAGAAATCTGATCACGCTTCACGTTTTACGTTTTGCTCATTGTATACCAGATTCTAATTTAGGCTATTGCCAACAGGCCCAGTAGCCCGGCGAAAATGCAGTAGTACACCATCGGCGGGAGGGTGAGGCGGATGATGCGCCCTTCTTCGCCCAGCAAACCCACGACCGAGGCGGCAGCGACGACGTTGAGGACGCAGATCATGTTGCCGGCGTTGGCACCCAGCATTTGCAAGGCCAGCACCACCGGCACGGCGAGGGCCGTTTGCACGGCCACGCTATGTTGAAACAGAGTGAACATGAGATTGCTGAAGGTGGCGCTGCCGGAGATAAACGATCCCAGTGCACCGACAAACGGCGCGGCGAGCGGCCATCCGCGCCCTAACGCGCCCGCTGCCAGTGCAGCCAGCTCCAGCGGCATACTCTCCAGCCCGGCAGCGTTGATGCCAGAGTGGATGAAGATGCGCACCAGTGGCACGGCAGCCCCCAGAGTGATGGCTGCTCCGCTCACACGCTTGAGCGAGAGCTGGAACGCGGCCCTGGCTTGCGCGCGCGTCATACTATGTAGCACGAGCGTTGCCAGTGCGGTGAATGCAAAAACCGTGCCGGGCAGGTACAGCGGGGTCAGCGTCGCGCTGATGGAAGTACCCAGAATGGCCGTCCAGGAGACTTGCGCGCCCTGCATCCACCCCTTGAACGGTAGGAAATCGAGCCGGGTAAGGGTGAGCAGGAGCGCGGCCAGACCGTAGGGTGCCCAGGCGCGCGCTAATGTCATGGATGATGCGCCAGTGGACGCGACGGGTGCTTCCCCGCTCCCCGGCGCGAAGTCCCAGGGCGTTTTAGGGGTCAGAAAGCCTTGTCGCGCCGCCATCATCCCAATCGCCAGGCCCAACAACCCACCCAACAGCGAGGGGAACTCCGGCCCTAAGAAGGTGGCGACCAGCCATGCGGGGACGGTGAAGGCCAACCCCGCAAAGAGCGCAAATTGCCATGCGCCTAGCCCCTCACGCCAGCTGCGCCGCTCGCCAAAGAAGCGCGTGAGCAACACACACAGCACCAGCGGCAGGCTCGTCCCGATCAGCAGATCAAAACGGGTGGCTTGCGCAGTCACGGCGCGGATGAGGGCCGGTGTGCCGGCATCGCCCAGCCCTTGTGCGACACCGATCAGCGCGGGGGTGCCCACTGCGCCGAAGGAGACGGGGCTGCTGTTGGCGACGAGCGCGAGTGCGGCGGCAGCCAGCGGGGGAAAGCCCAGCGCCACGAGCAGCGGCGCGCAGAGGGCCGCCGGGGTGCCGAAGCCCGCAGCGCCTTCGATGAATGCGCCGAACAGCCAGGCAATAAGGATGAGCTGCACGCGCCGGTCGGGGGTGACGCGCACAAACCCGTCGCGGATGGCATCAAGCGCGCCGCTCTCGCGCAGGGTGTTGAGCAGCAAGAGCGCGCCGAAGACGATCCAGAGGATGGAGAGGGCGATGAACAGCCCTTCGAGGGTGGCGGCGGCCACTTGTAGCATGGGGACGCGCCAGACGAGCAACGCCACGAGCGCGGTGAGCGCGAGGCTGGCGGGCATGGCTTTGAGCGCGGGCCAGCGCAGGATGACGAGGAAGAGGAAGACGGCGAGGATGGGCGTTAGCGCAGCGAGCGCCGTCCAGAACGTCATGGGAGCAGGCCCTCCGCGCGGAGTAGGGCGTCCAACCCATCGAGCAGGGCATGGACGGCAGGAAGCACGCCGCTGCCATCGCCGCCGGCGGCGGTGAGCAGCGCCTCGACGTGGGCAACCATCGCCTCCGGCTGCGCGGGGCAGTGCTGCTGCGCCAGTGCAAGCAGGCGTTTCTCGCCGGGGTGCGGCAGGCGGTTGATGGCGAAGAGGATGTCGAAGTAGCTGGCGAGCAGCGCGGCGCTGCGGTGGTTGAGGCTGACCCGATCCTGACGGGCGGCGGCGGAGGTGATCTGGTAGAGGTACGAGGAGTGCGTCTCCCGCAGGATGGGATGGTTCTTGGCGACAACGGCCCCGCGCAGCGGTTCGGGATAGGGCTGCCGGGCGTGCGCCTGAAGCGCAGTGAACCAGCCGTCGCGGTCGAAGAGGATGCGGGAGACTAGCACGTTGTGCCAGAAGCAGGTAGAGTAGCCCACCCACGCCTCATGGCGCTCCAGGATGCGCGCCAGCTGCTCCTCGATCCAGCCGCAGGTGCGGTACATAATGTCCACATGCAGGCCGGTGGCGCGGTCGAGCCACTCGTCACCCGGCTCCCAGTAGCGATTGTCGAGCTCGGGGCGTTCGGCAAGCGCGGCGGCGATCGCTTGCCGCGCCGGGAGCGGCGTCTCCTGCATGCCGTAGACGTAGAGGTCAATGTCGGATGCGGCGTCGGTGTTGCGCGCGGTCTGCGAACCGGCGACGACTACCGCGCGCACCTCTGGCACGGCGGCAAAGGCTTGGGTGAGGGCTTCTAAGGCTTGTTCAGTTATATCGGACATGGAGATACCCCTTTCTCATTGGATGTAGTCGCTCTTTAGGTACATTCAATGTAGTTCTGCTGAGATCAGAGATTGGTAAACTCACAACACTGATACATTCTGACCCTTATGTTAAATTATTGTAGTGGTCAAAAGATAATAACACGGAGATTTACCGAGAAATCACAGAGAAACACGAAGAAAAACCTCGGTGTAACTCTGAGTCACTAATCCATGACCAAAACACTTATGTTAAATTATAGTCTGATTTTCGCTAAAAAACCAGCGCGGGCATAGGATGAATTATTCGGAACTTGCGTGAGATCATTCCCGCTTTCGTGGAAATCCTATACACCTACCCGCAACTACAAACACAAACCGGAGCGCAATGCTCCGGTTTGTGACATCAAAACACGTGCTTGAACAGGATTTACTCCCCCCACAGCTTTTTGAACTGCTCATCCAGTGAGTCGAGCAGGCCCGGATCGAGCAACCCACTGGTAATCATCTGATCCAAAGAGAACAGCTCCTGGTTTGCCGGCTCCGGTTCTGGTTCGGGCGCGGGTGAGGGCGGGGTAGCTTGTGGCGGCGCGTTTAGCGTTGCAGCGACGCACGGCTCAGACGGGGCAGGCACGGGCGCCGGAACGGGTGGTAAGGCTGGCGCATCCGGGCGCGGCGGAGACGCCGCCGCCGCGCGTTTCAAGATGCCCTGCGCGTCTTCCAGGACTTGCCGGGCATAGTACATTACCACACCCAATTTGATCTCCTGGCTGAAGATGATGAGCAGGAACACACCGGGGATGATTTGCGCCGAGTAGACATTGTAGGTCTTGCCTTCGTGGTAGTTCAGCTTGAAGGCGTCGCTTTCACCGATGAGGGAGGCGATTCCGACAGTGGCGGCGAAATCGCCCGCCACCAGCGCTGCCAACGCGCCCACATTGATCTCTTGCAGCGCGCCTTTGCTGGCGATGACTGAGCCGTTACCCTCGACCAGCAGCACACAGCGGGCGCTGATTTCGGCGCGCAGCTCGGCCAGCAGTTGGTCAAGCCGTTCCAGGTCGCTCACGGGCACCTGGACGCCCAATTCCGCCGTGGCACCCGGTGGCAAGCTGCGCCGGTAGCGTGCCACTTCGCGCTCGACTATCGAGAGCAACTCCTCCGGCTGATAGGGTTTGGCGAGGAAGTCATTGACGCCGTGGCGAAGCGCCTGTACCACCGTTTCCATCGAGCCGTGCCCGGTCAACATCAGCACCGGCAGCTGCGAGCCGCGCTGCTTGAGCTCTTGCAGCAGCTCGAAGCCGTCCATGCCGGGCATCTGCAAATCGGTAATCACCAGCTCGAAGCGCTGTTGGCGCAACGTATCCAACGCCTGCTGGGCGCTGGCGGCCTCCGTCACCGCATACCCGGCGCGGCTCAGGATGCGCTGGACCCCAATCCGCATGAGGTCTTCATCATCTACCACTAAAATGCGCGCCTGCTCTATCATAATCTCCTACTTGTATCTCAGACCTGCCAGGTTTCGGAAAACCTGTCAGGTCTCACTCAACGATATTTACTTGGGCAGCTTGTAAGCGTTTTGCAGCAAATCCATGCCGCATTCCAGCCCTTGCACCCACTGGATGAAACGCTGGACGTTCTCTTTCCCCACGATCATCGCGCCATGCTGCGGGGCGATGATTTCGATATCCAACGGGGCCACCATCTGCGCCCAGAGTTTGAGCACTTGATTGGAGGCAATGTACCGGCGATGGAAGCCTTCCATGTACTGAATATGGTCATCGAAGTTGGTCACGGTGATATAGGTTTGCCCCAGCGAGGCTCCCAAATCACCGGTGTAGAGGATTTTGGCGATGGGATCGTACAGCTGGAAATTGCCCGCCGAGTGCATGAAGTGCGCGGGCAGCAGCGGCAACTTCGCGCCTGCCAGGTTGATGACCAGCCCGGCGTCGGGGATGGGCGTGATATTGTCCATGACCAGATCATCCACCCCAAAATGCGCGATGAAGCGAATCCACAGCTGCGGGAGGAAACCCGTCGCGTTTGTCACCATCAACCACCCATTGGCCGCTGCAATAATGTCCGGGTCTTGGTGCGAGAAAAGAATGTATTGTAGCGCACCCAAGGGCAACACAGTGGAGAGTTCATCCAGCGCTTCAGAATAGACCTTGTGCCCGCCTGGGTCCAGCAACATCCCCTTACCCTTGTGGATGATAATATGCTGGTTGGCCTGCACCATCTGCCCTGACGTGAAATCTTCCAGCAGGATATTCTTGTGTTCGGCATTCTCAAACAAAACTTGTGTTGGCATATTGTATACTCCTCAAGCGAATGGCGAATTATGAATGATGAATGGTGAATCCGGTTGCTATCCACCCGCCACTGTCATGCGTAATCCAAAATCTAAAATCGGGTTAGCCCAAGCCCGACATCAAATTATCGAACAACTCGCGGCTGAAGCCGGTCACTTCCAGGAATTGGGTAATCCGGTGGTCATCGTAGGATTGCAGCATAATGTTGAGGTCTACATCCATTACCCGGTTGAGCGCGCGCGCGCGGGCCTCTTTCTGCGCGTCCGCCGCATACTCACCGTTGACGATCAGCCGGGCCGCGTGGGCGCGACAGAAGGCCATTGCCGCCATCACATAGCGCGGTTCCAACCCTACCTCGACGTGGCGCTTGCCGATCCGATACCGGCGCTCGTAGTAGGCATCGCCATACGTCCCATCACTCAGTGTGAGCAGCCATTGCTTCAAATGCTCTTTGAGCCGTTCGACCCGGCCCGGTTCGCCGTTGAGAATCGCGTTGAGATGCTCAAACTGCTGCAAATGATCGTAAAAAAGTTCCACGATTTCCACGGCGCGGTTCTCGATGGCCGCGTGCATTTCGACCAAGAGCGCCCGGTCTTCATCGGTGAGCGCCGTCACTTGCTTAATTTCATCCATGACATGTGCCATGATTATCGCCCTCCCTTACCCTAAAATCTCGGCAATCGCCGTTGCTGTCTCGCGCACTTCCAGGAAGACCATGCCCAGGTTCACATCTTTGCCGGTGAGGGCGACAAACACCGCGTTCTTGCCGGCATCGGTGATGATGATGTTGCCATCCGTCCCCTGGATCAGAGTTTGCTGGAAGTCGCCCCGCTCCAACTGCCCCACCGAGCGTCCCGAAAGGCTCAGCAAGGCGGCGGCGACCGCGCCCACGCGGGTCTGCTCCATCTTGGCCGGAAGGTGGGCGGCCATGATCAAACCGTCGCGGCCCACAATGGCCGCGCCCCGGACATCGCCAGAGGTCTCTACCAGCTGGCTGAGAACATTTGCCAAACGTTCACGACGGGTTTCTCCTGACATCTTATGCTCCTTTTCTGTTGAAATAACATGGGCCTGGCGTTGCTCGTCCGCGCGCCGCAGCCCCTCCATCAATAAGGCCGACCAGGGAATTTGTACCGTGCGGGCAGGCGCGGCGGCGTTCTGTTCTACCTCGAAGCTGCCCTCTTCCCAGGTGAGCAGCTTGTAAACGGCCTCAGCGCCTTGCAGCTTCCCGCAGATAGCGTGGACGATTTCGCCGCTCGCAAAGTACAGATCGCTCTGCTCGCCTTGCGGCCCACGCACCAGCAGCCGCGCCGCGCTGCCGGCCTGGCAATGCAGCTGAATCAAATCCGGGATACCCAAATCGCCCAATGTGCCTTGAAGTGCCATAGCTCCTCACTTTCTTAACACTAAAAATTATCACGCACAGGCGCTAAGTTTTTTTGCTAAAATATCTTGGCGTGCTTGGTGGTTCATGTGACCTTTTGCATTAATTGCTGAATCTCACGGATGACCCGGCTGGTGGTGGGCCAGTAGGCGTGATTCGGTTGAATGACCATTGCCAGCACCAGATGCCGTCCCCCTGCCTGAAACTGCCGGTACAGCACGCCGCGCTGCGCATCCTGCGAGAGCAACATGATCTCCGTGAGATCGCTCATACCTAGCCGCTCCCCGGCGCGCTGCCCCACGCGCAGCACTTCGGCAACGATGGCGGCCAACGCCTGCGCCTGCTCGAAATCCTCCGAGGTCGCCATCGGTAAGCCAGAAGCATCGGTCAACACCACCGTGTTGAACCCTTCGGATTGCCCCAGCTCGCGGATGAGCCGTTGCACTTCTTTCATGCAGAGCCTCCTGGTGTAGTTTGGGCCGCAGCGAGTTTGCGCTGCACATCCATCAGCAATGCGCGCATGGCGGCATGGAGCGTCTCCGAGACCCCTTGATTCTGGAAAGCTACGGCCTCGATACAAGGATGCACGCCAATCTCCAATGCGGCGCGTAGTTCCGTGATGGGCAAGGCCGAGGGCAGGTCGCGCTTATTGAGCTGTACGATTAAAGGCATGGTCAGCAGCGAACGATTCATGCGTTGCAACTGCGCTTCCATGTCCCGCCAGGCCGTCTGGTTATCCTCCAACCGCTCGGCTTGTGAATCCACCACAAAGACCACCGCATCCGCCCGGCGCAGCACCGTCTCGCGGGTGGTAGCGTAGTAGATCTGCCCTGGTACGGTATAAAGTCCAAACTTGGGCTTGAGGCCGCCGATTTCTCCGATCTCCAGCTGTAAGAAATCGAAGAAAATGGTGCGATCTTCGTGCGTGTTGAGCGTGAAGAGATCGCTGCGGGAAGCGGGCTTGAGGCGCGCGTGGATTTGTTCCAGATTGGTGGTTTTGCCACTCAACGCCGGGCCATAGTAAACCAGATTGAGGTTGAGCTCACGACTTTTCCAATTGATGAACATCGCTTTCCGCTCCTTCGGCGCCCTGATGGCTTACCAGGGGTAGGTGGATGGTAAACGTCGTTCCCGCGCCCGGCGCGCTCTCCAAGCAAATTTCGCCCGCGTGTTCTTCGATGATGCGATAACAGATCGCCAGTCCCAGTCCCGTGCCTTGCTCGCCTTTGGTGGTGAAGAATGGCTCAAAAATATGCTCTTGCACCTCTGGAGGGATACCCATGCCGGTGTCGCGCACCTGGATAGTCAAGACCTCACCCTCTGGCGCAATCTGAATCGTCAGTTGTCCGCCTTCAGGCATGGCATCGCGCGCGTTCAGGGTCAGATTCATAAAGACTTCACCCAACTGGTCGGCGGAAGCCAACACCGGGGGCAGGTCAGCAGGCGGCGCATACTCCACCTGGATTTTGCGATGTTCCAGGTCTTTGCGCACCAGCGCCAACACATCGTCCCAAATCGCAACCACGACCACGAGCTTCCGCGCGTGTTGTGGCGGTTTGGAGAAATGTTGCAGCTGTTTGACCAAACCCGCGATGGCATTGACCTGCCGCTCGATGAGATCGAGATCGTCGCCCAAGCGAAGATCAGGTGGCACCTCGTATTTCATCAAATAAAGGTAGCTCAGAATACCTGTTAGCGGGTTGTTGATTTCGTGTGCTACCGAGGCCGCGAGCCGTCCCAGGGCGGAGAGTTTTTCGGTGTGGCGAAGCGCGATATGGGCAGCCTCTAACGCTTGGGTGCGCTCGATGACCTTTTGTTCGAGCGTGGCGTTGAGCGCGTGGAGCTCATCGGTGCTGGCTTTGAGGCGTAACATTGAGCGCACGCGAACAAGCAGTTCCGCATTGGAGATGGGTTTATCGAGCAGCTCATCAGCCCCAGCGTTGATGACAGCGGCAAAATCCGCTTCGCCGGTATGGTCGGCCAGCATGATGATCGGAATAAAAGTCTGCGCGCTGTGAGTCTTGATGTGCCGCACCAACGTCGCCCCATCCACATCGGGCAGCGCGGCATCGAGTAGCAGCAGGTGCGGCGATGCAAGTTCCAGCATTCGGAGCAGCGCCTCACCACTGTATGCCATGCGCACCGTATACCCCGCATTTTGCAGCACCACGCGCAACTGGCGCGCAAAATCAGCCTCGGCAGAGGCAATCAGGATATTAGCAAAGAGTAAATGCAAGGGATTGGACATAACTAACCCACAAACCAACGATAAACATCTTCATTATAGCAGGTTTTAGGTTTGTGAAAAGCTGTGTTTTTCTAACCTAGCCCACGCCCCAACTTACCCCCAATTGTGTACAACAATTGCCCAAATCCAACGTAGGACTATAATGCAGCTGACAGGCAACTGTCACTATCTCCAACATTTAAGAAAGGATTATACAATGAAAAGCCATGAAGTAGATTATCAAATCTTTGGTGACGACTTACAGTTCGTTGAAGTAGAGCTCGATCCGCGTGAAACCGTCATCGCCGAGGCGGGCATGATGATGTACATGGAAGACGGTATTACCTTTGAGACGAAGATGGGCGATGGCTCGAAGCCGTCGTCCGGGTTCATGGATAAAATTGTTGCCGTGGGCAAGCGCGCGCTCACGGGTGAATCGCTGTTTATGACGCACTTCACCAACGCGCAAGAAGGCAAGAAACATGTCGCCTTTGCAGCCCCCTACCCCGGCAAGATCATCGCCATTGATTTGGATGAGGCGCGTGGGGAGCTCATCTGCCAAAAGGATGCGTTCCTGTGCGCGGCACTGGGAACCGAGGTGAGCATCGCCTTCAACAAGAAACTTGGCGCAGGCTTATTCGGCGGCGAAGGGTTCATCCTGCAACGGCTACGCGGCGACGGCATGGTCTTCATCCACGCGGGCGGCACCATCATCGAAAAACGCCTGCAAGGGGAAAAATTACTGGTGGATACGGGCTGCATCGTCGCCTTCGAATCCACGATTAACTATGACATCCAGCGCGCAGGCAACCTCAAATCCATGATCTTTGGTGGGGAAGGGTTATTCCTGGCGACGCTCCAGGGAACCGGGCGCGTGTGGCTGCAATCGCTGCCCTTCTCGCGCCTGGCCGACCGAATCATCCAGGCTGCGCCTGCAATGGGCGGCAAAAGCGCGGATGAAGGTTCGGTGGTCAAGGGCTTGACCGGTATGTTGCAAAGGTAGCCCGCAATCCGTTTTTACAAACTAGACCTGGCAGGTTATAGAAAACCTGCCAGGTCTTTTTACAGCTATTACAACGGCGCTTGCACGCCAAACAAGGGCGAAACCAACAAAGTGAGGGTAACTAACACAATCAGCCCAGTCAGTCCCCAGGCCAGCACATTCTGCACCCGTGAGTTGACCCAAGTCCCCATCACCCGGCGATTGTTGACCAGCTTGAGCACCAGCACGAGCAGTACCGGCAACAGGATAGCATTGAGCGACTGTGAGAGCCACATTAACGGGAACAATGGAATGCCGGGCAGCAGCACAACCGCCACGCTAAGCACAATCATGCCCACATAAAGGCCGTAGAAGATGCGTGCATCACGCCCCTTGTGATCCAGGCCACGCTCCCAACCGAACGCTTCGCAGACAGCGTAGGCGGTGGACAACGGTAACACCGAGGCGGCCAACAGCGATGCGCCTAGCAACCCAGCGGTAAATAGATACCGCGCCCCCGCGCCCACCAGCGGCGCGAGCGCCAGGGCGGCTTCTTCCGCCGATTCCACACGGATGCCATGAGCGTAGAGCGTGGTGGCGGTGGTGATGATGATAAAGGCCGAAACCACGTTGCCCCATGTCGCGCCGAACATCACATCCAGGCGCGTGTAGCGATAGTCCGCTAGATTCACCCGTTTATCAGCCACCGAAGCCTGCATGTAAACGATGCCCCAGGGAGTGATAGTCGTACCGATGGTCGCCAGCACGGCCATGATGTAAGCGGGGTCGGCGGTAAAGGTGGGCGTGACGGCGTTGCGCAGCACCTCGCCCCACTGTGGACGCACAGCAAAAGCCGTGAAGACATAGCTCAGCGCCGCCAGGCACAACACCAATAGCACCTTTTCCACATGCTCATATGAGCCGCGCAGGACGAGGTAGGCCACCAGTACCGCCGCTAACGGGACGGTGACGTAGCGACTCACGCCGAGCAGCTCCGTGCCAGCGGCTACGCCCGCGAATTGCGCGATGGTAGTGCCGAGGTTCGCAATCAACAAGCACAGCATGGCGAAGGCCGTCACGCGCACGCCGAAGCGCTCGCGGATAAGATCCGCGGTGCCTTTGCCGGTCACAGCGCCCATACGAGCGGCCATCTCCTGCACAATCACCTCCCCTAACGTGATGACGACGACCAGCCACAAGAAGCGATAGCCGTAAGTAGAACCAGCCATCGAATAGGTAGCGATGCCGGGGGCGTCATTATCGGCACTGGCGGTGATAAGGCCAGGGCCTAAAATCGTCAGATAAAAACCGAGCCGTTGTAGCCAGGAAGGGAGTTTCAAGATACGCTTGAGCATGATTATGACTCCTTGTGATTAGAAGAACCGCGGCAAGCGTTTCTTCCAGGCAGTGGGCAACACGGTATCAATGGCATCATCCACCGTGACGATACCGAGCAGCGCGCCCGTCTCGCTCTCTACCACCGGCACGGCCAACAGGTCGTATTTCGCCATCGTATAAGCAACATCTTGTTGCGCGGTGTAGGAATTCACCTTCACCGGGTCGAGCTCGACCCAGGGGGACAGATCGGCATCGGGCGGTGCCATGACCAGATCGCGTAAGCTAATGACACCGCAGAGCCGATGCGCGTCATCAATGAGGTAAACGTAGTACATCACCTCGTCCTCTCGTGCGTCTTCGGAGTGCCGCAAATAGGCAAGCAGTTCACCAGCGTGCAGGCCGATGGGAGCATGGGCAAATTCGGTGGTCATAATGCCGCCAGCGGAGTCTTCCGGGTATGCGAGCAAGGCGCGTACTTCAGCAGCATCGGCCTCTTCCATCAGATCGAGCAGCTGCGCGCTGGTCTTTTCGGGCAGATCGGCGAGCAAGTCGGCGGCTTCGTCGGGGTCCATCTCTTCCAGCACGTCGGCAGCACGCTCTGGGGTGAGACTGGAAAGCATAGCTACTTGCACTTCCGCCGGACTTTCTTCGAGCGCATCAGCTAGGTCTTCATCGCTGAACGAGTGGAGCAACGCCTCGCCGGTGGGCCGATCGAGATCGTTGAGGATGGCGGCGATGTCGGCGGGTGGCAAACGGGTAATGCGTTCGTGCGAGACACGCAAGCGGAGCGGGTCTTCATGTTGGAGCGGTGCCACGTCCTCCCAGGGGATCACATGGCTTTCCCACGAGCGGTGCAAACGCCGCGCAACAGCTTGCCCGATCTGCTCCAACCCCAAGCGGCGCAGCAAGCCGGTGGAGCCTACATCCACACCGGTGAGACAGAACTGCTCACCCACGCGCGCCATCTGCAAATCGTTCACGCGCACCACGCGCCGTCCCTCGGTATCCACGATTTGGCGATCCAGCACGCGGTCGAACAGCCACATCTCATCGCCCTTCGGCGTGTAAGGTTTGCGTTTGTCCTGGGTTACACTGAGGGTAATACTAGGGTAAAGGCTGCTAATGCAGCCGGCGGGAATAAACCGTTCCGCGTCTTCACCATCGCGAAGCGCCAACGCACGTAGCGGGGGAAATTGCTGATCAATGTTCCCCACCAGCACATCGGCGCAGCGGCCCACCGGGCGGCCCCAAGCATCCCAAACCTGTTGGCCTTGCAATTGACTGGCATACAACATGGTGCACCTCCTCGGTCCAAGATTAGGAGCAGTGCTGCCGAGGGACGCAACAGGGCCGCAGCATAGCTGCGGCCCTGAGAAATACTGGGGAAGTCAGGGACTCACATCATGCTGCGGTACGCCTGCCGCATCTTACTGGATGGCTCGGCAGCGTCTGCGCTTACAACGCTTTCGTCTGAATGGGTTTCGTACATAGCTCTTATTTGTGTATAGATCATACAAACAATGTTCATATACCGGTATTATACTCTGATTATTAACCCGGTCAAACCCAATCCTGCATCAGGACTATCGCATTGGGGTGTATTTCATCTGAGTTGAACGGGTACGGTCTCTGACCGTGCCCGTCTTCATTCCATAAGGCCGTTCCAAGAATTAAAACCTCCCACCTCGCTCGGCGTGGATTGTCAAATCCACGCCTCTGCCCTACCAGGGGTATCGGGTAAACCGCTGGATTTAGCAATCCAGCGGGAGCAAGTGGAAGGATTATTTTCTTGGGATAGCCTAACTACAATGAAACACACCCACCGCATTGGACCACTAATTGCAGCAATGTGGACTAAATCTCCGCCACAGACTTCAGTAGATCACGGGTTGCTCGGACTGGATCGCCAGATCCAGCCCAGAACGGGGATCTAACGATCCCCTTCGAGCATTTCGTGATCTATTGAGTCTCACAGATTTTGACTATTCCTCAATTTACCGCTATACTGAAAATGTGGCCTACAAACAACATAAAACGTGCAGTATACTCCAAACTTATAATTTATAACTGAGGTGCAAGATGGAACGGCGTACGCCTGACACCGAGTCACCCCCTACATTGCCTGGACGCCTGTTACAGACCCGTCTGGCAACCTGGCTCTTGAATCTACCGCCAATCGCCTGGTTATTGCGCATTTCGATGCAACAATTCTTCCGGCGACATCTTGGCCGCGGCCCTATTATCGCGGCACCGGTCGAAAAAGCAGCGACAGCTAGCCTGGAAGCCACGTTACGCGATGTAACCGAGGATGTGGTGAATGTGCTGGGATATGTAGGCGCGATGGTAGCCACCTATGAACAGGGCGATGCACTCCCCGTGCGGGCACTGGCGCTCGATCCCACCATCGCCACCACCGATGACATTCGACGCTGGGAAACGAAAATCTCCGAATTTGTAGGCCAACCCATCAGCATCACAGACCCCAACATCGCGCGCGTATACGTTTATGACGAGTTATATGCAGACAACCTCAGTGTCAAAGCCGTCATGGCCGGCGGACCGGTCATCAGTAACGCGCTCTACGACTTATTCACACCCATCGCACCACCGGCTACACAATCGGTGGTGGATGGGATTCAGCATACGTTGGGCGTACAACAGGTTATCGCCGTTCCATTTTTCCTGGAAACGCTGGAACGAGGAACCCCGGTGCGTGAGGTAGTTGGCAACCTGTTTGCGGTCAAGCGCGGACGGATCACCGAGCATGACGTGCGCGTACTCGCCGCCTTCGGACGGCAGGCAGCGGCAGCCATTGGCGGTGAACGGCGGCGGCTAGAGATTGAGCTGGCACAACGCCTGATTTTTAGGATGCAAACCAGCTTCCAGGACGAACAGGGAATCCTCAATCGCATTGCTCACTGGGTGGTAGACGATTTAGGCTATGTGGGCGCCATGGTTGCACCGTATGAGAGCGATGACTCGTTAGCCGTGTATGCGCTACACATTAACCCCGCCGTGGCCTCTCCAGTGGATATACGGCATTGGGAACAGCAGCTCTCCGAGCTAGCCGGGCGGCCTTTGAACCTGGCAGATGTAGAAACCGCGCGCGTGTATGTCCGCGATACAGCTTATCAGGACAACCTAAGCACGCGCGCGGCACAAGCCGGTGAACCTGTTACCAGCAACGATATTTACGATCTCTTCCGCCCCATTGCCCCCCTCTCTACGCATACAGTTTTACAGACTATTCAACAGCAATTGGGGATTCAGCAAGTCATCGCTGTGCCTTTCTTCCTGGAAGTGCTGGACGAGGGCGAAACACAACATGAGCTCTTTGGAAATCTGTTTGCAGCGACCCGGTCACATGCTTTTCAAGCCAGCGAAATCGCGCTACTACGTGCGGTGGGACAACAAGCAGCGGTAGGGATTCGCAACGCCCGCCTCTACCGCCGGGCAGAAGAGCAGCGCATTGCCGCGCAAATGTTCGGACGCATGGCGTTCAGTGCAGCCAAATCAGTCCATGCCTTGCGCAATCACATCGGAACGTTCCAACTGCATCTGAATCTAGTGGAGGCATTGCCCCCGGAAGCGCGTGCCCAACAAATAGCTACACAAAACGCACCGATTCACGCCCGTCTCACCGCAGCCGCCAACATCCTGGACACCTTACGAGAACCATGGCGCCAAATCACCGATGAATGCACAGATGTCAACGATTGTATGCGCAATGCTCTAGGGCGCGCGCTCTCACAAGAAATGGATCCCTCAGTATTAAATACCCAACTAGAGTTGTCCCCCGAACCGCTACTGGTGAAACTCTCCCCGGATATGCTTACCGAAGCCTTCCGGCTGATGATCCACAACGCCCTCGATGCCATCCAAGAGCGCGGCGTCACCGGGCAGTTGCGGCTCAGCACACGCCAGCTCCCATCCCATGAAATTGAGGCCATGATTGGTGATAACGGCAGTGGCATTCGGCCCGAAAACCTGCGTCGTATTTTTGATATTGGGTGGACGACAAAGAGCAAGGGAATGGGATTTGGGCTATTCTGGGCGCGTGATTACATCGAAGGCCTAGGGGGCAGCATCCAGGTAGAAAGTGTCCTAGACCAGGGAACTACCTTCACCCTCCGATTACCAGAATCCACCAGCGTATGCGTTGAAGAGCCTCGTAGTAACAAAGGTGAAATATGCGCGACAATATAACTTCCGCAATTAAAACAGAAAACCTCACCCGCCGTTTCGGCGAACTAACTGCAGTAAACGCCCTGAACCTGTCTGTACCGTCGGGTATCATCTTTGGCTTTCTTGGGCCAAACGGTGCGGGCAAGTCCACCACCATTCACATGATGATTGGCCTTCTCCCCCCAACAGCCGGGACGGCCTATGTGCATGGCTTTGACATTATCAAAACTCCACTGGAAGTCAAACGACGCATCGGCGTAGTACCTGAAAATCTCAACCTTTACGAGCGCCTCACGGCCACTGAACAGATCGAGCTGGTGGGGCGCTTACATAGCCTGCCCCAGGTCGAAATCAAGCGCCGCATCCCCCCTTTGTTGGAGATGTTGGATCTGGATAGCGCTGGAAACAAGATGATCCTGGATTACTCGCAAGGGATGCGCAAGAAAACGGCCCTGGCTTGCGCCCTCATCCATGCCCCCGAAGTGCTGTTTCTCGATGAACCCTTCGAGAGCATTGATCCCATCTCGACGCGCGCTATTAAGGGCACGTTGCGTGAAATGGTCGAGCAGCGTGGCACGACCATCTTTTTCTCCACGCATGTTATGGAATTGGCGGAACGCTTCTGTGACCAGGTGGGCATCATCAACAAAGGCCAGCTGGCCGACGTGGGCAGCATCCCTGCTTTGCGCGAACGCGCAGGCTTGCCTCCCGATGCCGCGTTAGAAGACGTTTTCCTCCACACAGTAGGAGCCGAAGCCAACGATCAAAAGGTGCTCGACTGGCTCACAAAACAGGCGGCATGAGTATGTGGCACGAGCTGCAAACATTGTTATGGCTCCAAGGCAAACTCACTGTAGCCATGTTCCGCACACGCCGCGCCAGCGAGCAATGGTACGTGGTGAATATCATTCTGTGGGGACTGGGAGGTCTCTTTGTATTACCATTTTTCGTAGGCATAGGCTTGGGAATCGCCCTTATCAGCATCCTGCTACTGACGCCCCAGGCTAACTACGAGCTACTGATGCTGGTGAACAATGGCTTATTTTTCCTCTGGCTGCTGCTGCCGGCATCATACAACGCACAGATCATGGAACGCTTCGAGATGTCGCGCCTATTCACGCATCCAATTCGCTTCCGCAGCATCGTAGCGGGCAGTATCCTCATCTCGCTCTTAACGATGACCGGAATATGGTCGGCGCTCATCCTCGGCGGAGAGGTTATCGGACTACTGTGGCAACAACCGCTGGCGCTACCGCTAATCCTGCTGGGCGTCCTACCGACCTTTGCGCTGTTGGCACTCACCGGACGGATTATGGAAGACCTCTTCGATCTCGTGGCAGGAGACCGTCGCCTGCGGGCACTCATGCTAACGGTGTTGACGCTACCCTTCATGCTACTGGGACTCGGGCAAGCGTTTATTCAAGGCGCGATACAGAATTACGATCAAATCACCCTTTTGCAAAACCTGCCAATTGAGGACTTGATTGCACAATTGGGGCGCGCGCAAAACATCAGCCAGTTCCTGGAAATCCTCCGCCCTTCGCGCATATTGATATGGCTACCCGCAGGTTGGGCTACCGCAGGCATGGCAGCTGCATCCACGGGCGCTTGGGGGCGAAGTCTAGTATTTCTCGGCCTATCCCTGGTCGCCGTGGGGGCGCTGTTGTGGTTACATATCCGGATCACGCGTCGGCTGATGCAAGGCGCAACCCTGGGACTGGGCGCCGAACGCGTACATAGTCATGCCACACAATTTTTTGAACGCTGGCCCGGCCCACCGACATTCTGGGCATTATTGCACAAGGATTGGATTTACTTGCGGCGCAGCCCTGGCACACGGCGGATGTTCTTCGCGGGGTTGCTGATGATGTTGCCGGCATCCTTCATCCTTTGGCAACCCGGCAACCCAGAGAGTGCGTTTCAAGAGACAGCCCCGCTGCTCGCCGGGCTGTTCATGATTGTGATGCTGAATTTGATGCTCAACATGGGCATCACAGCCAACTACTTCGGCGTCATTGATCGTGAGGGTTTTGGCGCGCTCGCATCAGCACCAGTGGATCGGCGTCACATCATCATCGCTGCCAATGCTACCGTGTTTTTCCTCACCGGCGGATTGTATGCTCTGGTGCTGCTTTTGTTAGGCGCATTGACTCGCAACTGGGCGGTTGTCCCCCTCGGGCTATGCCTGGGATTGTGTATGCAAATTAGCGGCAGCCCATTTTTCACATTAGCGGCAATCATTGCACCCTATAGGATGCAGCTCAATTTTCCGCAAAAAACACGCCAACAAGGCAACCTGTGGGGCATGCTGATGTGGATTATAGCAGGCATTCCTATCACCCTACTCCTGGTGCTGCCGTATATTTTTTGGCGCCCCGGATTGTTTTTCACGATTCCCCTCGCAATCCTCTACAGCGTAAGCATATACCTCTTGACGCTCAAACCGTTAGCACAGCTCCTCCAACGCCGCGAGCACGCCATTTTGGAAGCCATAACAACAGAAACCTAACCCCGTGCGTGACATGCACTTATCACAGTAGACCTGCCAGGTTTCAGAAAACCTGGCAGGTCTACTGTTCTAGTATGGTGATTTCTTCCGGCGTGAGGCCAGGGCGCCCCTGCAGACAGCCTCACAATCCACTATCAGTATAACCCCAAACGCGGCAAAGTACAAAAAACGTTGCCGCCACACACGCACAAAAAAAGCCCCTTTCTCAGTAGAGAAAGGGGCCTGGAATCTGGCTATAAGAGCTGCGATATGGCATACTCCCATACCATGTAATCTACAGTCGGGGCGCAGGGATTTGAACCCTGGACCTCACGGACCCGAACCGTGTTCTTCCGGCAGTGCTCATGGTTACTTTATTATTTTATCCGTGAGCACTGTAGTTGATATATTTTTTATGTGACCGTGCAATCTCCGGTAGAATTAAGTTAGATACATAAACCCAAGATTTCTTAAGACGCCTTTTTATTTTATAACACCAGCAAAAACACCAATATTAAAGCTTACCGGTGTGGCAGTGACCACACCAGTATTTTACTCGCCACACCGGTCAAGTGGTGTCATAAGATAAATTTCAACCTTCTTTATAGAGAGTGCCAATCATAAGTGGGGCAAAGTGCTCCACTACGATAGAATATCCCCCTGTTTTTGAGGCATTTACGCCTTAAAAATGGGGGATTTTTCATGTTTTGCCCCACTACATCTTTTATTTTATCTCTATAGGGGTCTATTCATTTGAACCGGTGATAGTGGTGATTGTGGTGTTTCACAGCCATAAGCACCGCTATCACCAGTATCACCGGTTGTCAAAACAAGGAACATGGAAACGAACAACAAAATTCTTGTAAAAACAAGTGCTAAACCAATTTCAACCCAAATGACTTACAGTATGGCGTGAACAGCATCTGCTGCACAATCCGAATCTCGGCATAAATAGCCACTGGAATTAAAAAACTCAGCACCGCTGCGGATACATTTTCAGTTGGCAACCAGGCCATTGTAGTGGCATACACCAACGCATCAACAGCAAGGTAAGCATATCCATAGAAAAGGGCAATTATTATTAACATTCTAAACGTTTTCCACAGCAGAAACAAGTTTGATTTACAGCGAATATGTCGCTTGATTTCGGACTTGGCAGCAGGTGTGCCAATAATCCCCAGGTAGCCTTTCTTAGAAAAGTACCATGTTCTCAAAAACGGCTTAACTTCTTCAAAATATTCTGAATTTACATTAATCACTCGATCTTCTTGTATTGCTTGCAAAACGTACAAAATTGCAGATTCGCGTTCAGTAGGCTTGATGCTGTTCCAGCAAGTATGCACAGCGAGGTGAGTCTCGTTAAGATTTTTCATAAGCGAGTTTTTGCTTGGTAGCAGGTAGCGGTGATTCCTGGTTTTGGATCAAAAAACGCATATAGTTTAGAGCCTGTTGACGTTGTTCTGGCGTCATAGAATTTATCAGATCATGCGCACTTTGGAGCTGTGGGTCGGTTACTCCCTCAACTTTAGGGAGTAGTCCAGCTTTGCGGAAAACCTCAGTTGGTGATACTCCAAATGCTTTTGCAAGGCCACTGCAAAAGTCTGTACTTGGCTTATTTCTTTTCGATAATACATGCGAAACTGCAGAATGAGTAATCCCCATCCTGCGTGAAAGCTCAGTCACACCCCAACCGCGTTCAGTTAGTTCTGAGTCTATCCAATCATAAAAATCGTTATTGTACATAACCGAAATTATAGCCCATAAGACGGTTTATGTGAGTAACTATTTCGGTTCAAACATTGACAAGAAACGATATTATGTGGTATAATTTGGTTACTTTTAGTAACAACAGAAACAGGAGGTGACGTATGAAAGATCTTGCGCAGGCCAGGAACATCTCGTTATATTCCAACGACTGGTGCCTTGTTGAAAGAATAGCCGCGCGTTCCGGTGTACGGAGCATGTCGGGTGGACTTCGTGTTTTAATCGCCGATTATAGGAGGCTAACTGAGATGGTGATGGGAGAGAGAGGGTTATTAGCACCATGTCAGTATGAGTCGCCAGAATCAGAAAGGCGTCCTGAAGACGCGCTGTGAGGGCAAAAATATGTCAAACATCGTACTGAAACTACTTGATTCTCCATCCTTGGATGATTTGCGCCATGAGTGGCAGCAGGCATTTGCACAGTGGCTCGTAGTGAGCGCAACCCATACCACTACACAGAGAGCCTATCGCACAGCTTGGAACGATCTCTGGAGCTTCATACACAACCTTGACCCTTCCGGCGACCCGCCCCAGGTGTGGGAGTTTTGACATGTGACACCTGCCCACATCCATGCCTGGGTTTATGACATGGAGACCCGCGATCTTGACCCACGTCGGGTAGCGACACTGACACAACGGGGACAGATGCGGCCCCGTGGTTATGCGACCGCAACCATTAACCAGCGGCTAGCAGGCATATCCTCGTTTTATGCTTACGCTGAGCGCGATTACTCAGTGGTGCTGCCTGACGAGCGTGAAATCAACCTGCTGTTCTTGAGTCAAATGCCATCAAATCCGGTGCGAGGTGTTAGGCGGCGTGACACCGACCAGCACACGGCCGAGCATCCCTACCTAAACCTAGTGCAACTCCGCCAATTTTTTAACGCGATTCCCTCGTCCACTGCGCAAGGGGCACGCGACCGTGCGCTTCTCATGTTTTATGTTATGACCGGCGCCCGAAATTCCCAAGTACGGACGCTCACCTGGAAGGACTTTGAGGAACGTGATGGACGGATATTTTGGCGTTGTCGTGACGTGGAATGTCACAACACGCCTGACCCTGCGGAATGGAAAGAACTCCCGCCGGAGTGCTGGGCGGCGATTGAATGCTATCTCAAGGCCGTCGGCCGTTGGACCACGATGGAGGCTAATACGCCGATTTTTACGGCGATGACTATGCGTGCGCGGAACCTGCCTGGCGTTGACCCGGAGCAGTGGGATCCCTACCGGCAACCACTGACAGCGCGCGAGGTCAATCGGCTGGTCAAAGCCTACGCGGTGCGAGCAGGCCTGGACGGGATTGAGATTTGCACCGATACACTGCGCAGGTCAGCAGTGGTGTTGATGGAGTCTGTCGGAGCAAGCGCAGAAGATCTGCGTAATTTTCTAAACCATCGCACTAAACATGCGACGCGCATCTATCTCGAAAAATTGGGGGGGGGGGACAACGGAATGTCCACGCTCGCAAAATGGCCGCAGTGTTGCGACTGTGATGTAGGTGAAAGGAGCGCTGATGGAACTACTCTATCTTGCAGGGCTAGTGCTTACCATAGCTGTAGTGGCTGCTTTTTGGCGTCATCTAGTACGCGCCGTGCTGCTGGTGGTGGGCTTGGGCGTGGTGGGGCTGATCGCGTGGGCGCTCGCAGCGCAGGCCAGCGCAACCCGGCAAGTAGCCACGGCAGCGACCGTGAGCGCCGCCGGCAGTACAGCGGGCAACGTAGCGGCTACGCTTCTGGCCCTCTTGCTGGCCCTGGCCGTGATCGGCGGCGGCGGGTATATCGCTGTGTTACGCTGGCAGTTGCGCCGGGCGCGGCCTATGGCGGCAGACTCCGGGCGCGGTTGGCTACCCGGCCCTAACGCGCAATGGAGCCGCCTGGAAGGGGGCAGCGCAACGCAGGGCGGCGGGGATGCGCTGGGAATGTTGGTACAAATCGAGGTTTTGCGCGCCCTGCGGGATTTGCGCGGCGGCGCTCCCAGCGCGGCCCCGTGGGCGGCCTTACCGGGTGATGATGGGAGCGGCTATGATGATGACACGGGCGCGGATGATTACGCGCGTAATCAAGCCCCGCTGTGGTGGTAGGGGGTGACTATGGAGCGGCGGCGCGGTTGGCTACTGGCAATTATCGCGGGGTTGATTGTGCTTACTCTGGCCTGTGAGAGTAGCACCGTTACGCCCGGAGCTTACAGCGCCGGCGCAGCCCCGGTTGTGACATCCCCGGCTTATCAATCCACAGTGGAAGCCCTCCAGGTAGAACGCTATCGGCGCGCTATCGAAGCCGAGATTGTCCTGGAGCAGTTCCACGCCGAAGCGACCGCCACCGCTGTAGCACACGCGGCGCAAGTGTGGGCGGCCACGGCCACGGCGCAAGCCGAGTATAGTCACGCCCTGGCTACCGCGCAAGCGCAGCAAGCCCACGCGACCGCGACCGCTTGGACGTTTGAGCAAGAAACCCAGCGGGCAGCGGCAACGGCTACCGCGATAGCACAGGCAACGCTAGAAGCGCGCGCGGCGGCGGCCTGGGCCGCGACCGTCACGGCTGAAGCGGTCAATTTTCAAGCCACGGCTGAAGCTGAGCGGCTGGCCCACCATGCAACCGCGACCGCGATAGCACAACAAGCGACGCTGGAAGCCGCGCAAATTGAAGCGCAGCGCCAGGCCGCCGAGTTGGAAGCCCGCCGGGCGGCGGCGGTCTATCCGTTGCAAGCTTACGGGCCGTGGGTTTTACTGGCCCTGCTGGCCGGGCTGTTGTGCTACGCGATCTGGCGCATTATCACGGTTGCCGAGTTGCGCGCCCGTGCGATCCCCCGCGACGCGCGCGGGGATGCGCCCTTCATGGTCTTACAACAAGGACGGCGCATGATTGTTTATGATGGAGACAAGTCTTTTGGCCCGGCGGCGGTAATAGACGCCGAAAGCATCACTATGCCCCCGCTGGCCGATGAAACCCAACAGGCCGCCGTGACGATGCGCGATCAAGCGGTGGATCTGGCAACGCGCGGGCTGCCCCAAGCGACCGTGCGCCCAGCGGCCGCCCCGAGGCAACGCCAGGCCGCCCAACGGTTAGCGATGACCGGCGCGCCCCCAACGGTCAAGGTGGTGGATGGGGCCGCAATCAAACACTGGCTCCGCGACATTACCCCCCAAGCCCTGGTTTTAGACTTAGAAAGTGAGGCAAACCATGAATAAGGGAGTCCTATTACAAGCCGAGCAAGCCGCGCGGATTGTTCCCGCCACACTCACCCAGCGCGGGTTACGCCCGGTCTTCTCCGACTGGCTCTTAGCCGAGGCGGACGGGTGCATCTGGCTCTTTGGGATTTTCGATGTGGGCCAGCTGCCTCGCCTGGAAGATTACACGCGGCCCGAGCTCTTGCATCATGTGAGCACTGCTCTCCAGGGGCGGCCCGTGTTCTTGAGCAATTCCAACGGCTTACGCTATGCGATCCTACTGAGCAAGCCCCCACGCTTGCCCCTCAAGATAGATTTTCCGAGCCTGGAGCGCGGCGCGTTACGGCTCGGTTGGCGCGCGGCCGGCGGCGAGGTGCGCTTGCCCTGGCAGCGGTTGGGGCATTTGCTCACGGCGGGGATCACGGGCAGCGGTAAATCCGTCTTCTTGCGCTTGCTGGTTTACCAAGCCCTGGCCGAAGGGGCCGCCCTCTTGCTGGCCGATCTGGACGGGTCAACCTTCCCCATGCTGGCAAATCACCCGGCCTTGCTGGCCCCCATCGGCACCACGACTGACACCATGCACGCCATTATCGAGCGCGGGCTAGGGGAATGTGAGGCGCGCGCGGCGCAATATGCGCAGGTGAGCGGCTTTCCTGAGAAGCTCCCCGAATACAACGCCCTGGCCGCCCAAGCGGGCGCGCCGGTCTTGCCCTCGGTATTGGTGGTCTTGGACGAATTCAACGCGGCGGCGCTGGCAACCGGCGGGGCTACAGGCGGCCTGGCCAAGGCTGCGGCGGAGCTCGGTTGGCGCGGGCGTAAGTTTGGCGTCAACCTGGCCTTTGCTGCGCAAGACTTCACAAAGGCGATTGTCGGACGGGTACGGGACCAGGTAAGCGCCGTGATCTGCTTCCGGGTGCGCAGCGCCGAAACCGCGCGCGCCGTCGGCTGCACCGAAGCGGTGCGCATCCCTGCCGAGCGACCCGGTCTGGCCCTCACGGATAGATGGGGCCTGCTGCAAGCCTACTACCTGGATAAGAGCGTCCTCATTACTGCCGGCGCGCAACCCGGCATTGTGCTCTCTGAACGGGAGACATCTATCGTTTCCAAAGCCCTGGCTGCGGGGGGTCGGGTGACGGTAAACTTTTTGGAGGCTTGCGGGCTAGGTCACCGGGAAGCGCGGCGACTGTTGGCTGATTGGCTTATGCGCGGTTGGGTGGATAAAGATAGCACGCAGGGGAATGCGCATATTATCACGCCTAAATTGGGGGCTTTGTTGCCCAACCGCCAAACCTGCCAAAGCCCGCCTAACCCGCCCGACGCTGCCAAGCCGTGATGATACTAAAATCAGGGGAGAAATACTCGATGAAGAAAATGGCTTTCATCAATCAAAAAGGGGGAGTGGGTAAGTCCACTAGTGCCTTGACGGTGGCACATCTATGGGCAAATACCGGACAGCGGGTATTGTTGGTGGATTTGGATGCCCAAGGGAATCTAGCCGATTGCCTGGGGTTGGAGAAAACCGGTGGCCTGCATCGGTTCCTAATCGGTGAAGCGGGTCAGGCAGCGGTGCAGATAACGGGGCGTGATAATTTACACGCAATTCTGGGCGATAAGAGCACTGCCAAGACCAAACAAATTCTAAGCGGTGATCCTTTTGGGGTTTTCAGACTCCGCGAGGCTTTTGCTGAGGTGAAGGGCTATGACGTAATTGTAATGGATGTAGCGCCCAGCGCCGACATCATGCAGTTGGCAGCGTTGGTAGCCTGCACACACTTTGTTGTGCCGGTCTCGCTGGCCCACCTTGCGCTGGTCGGTGTGCGTGAAGCCTTGGAGAGTGTGGCTAGTCTCAAACAAATCAACGCCTTCTCAGGAAGCTTCGTGGGCGTGTTGCCGACGATGTTGGATCGGCGTATCAAGGGCCATGTCGAGCGGCTACGTCTGCTGGCTGAAACATTCGGGCGGCAAGTGATGCCACCGATTCCGACGGATGCCACGGTAGATAAGGCGCAGGCTGTAGGCAAGACTTTGCTGGAGTTTGCGCCGCGCTGTTGGGCCATGGCCGGGCTGGAATTGAACGGAAACGGAAAACGGCATGGCGGTTACGCAGCTGCGGCGCGCTGGCTGGCGCACGAAATGGGATTGTAGAAGGGTATTTTGAAGCAGGAGGGGAAATGATGAGTGAAAACCGCCGCAATCCATTGGCAGGTTTAACGGCCGATGTCGCAACACTATTGACGTATGAAGAGCAGCGGGAGGCTACGGCAGGGCTATCGAAAGGCCAGCGCAAACAGCGCCAGCGCGATGCAGCCCGGCGCAAAGTCACGCTGGATTTTTCAGGTGCCGAGTGGTTGGAGGAGCAGGTACGCGCGGCGGCGGAGCAGGAAGCCTGCGGATTGAGCAGCTATGCGCTGTGGCTGCTCCAGTTGGGGTTGGAATACGCACAGCGCGCTGGGGTGAAGCCGCGCAAGCGCAATGCCCGCTCGCTGAAGTATGATTACGATGTCGTTATCGAGAATCAGAACCATGTTTAGCGCTCAATGCTGGCTACAATGCGGGCGCATTGCGGGCTTGATGCAGGCACAATGCTGGCATACTGCTGGCAATAATGCAGGCATTGCCTCAACCAACGCAACGCAGAGCGATTTTCCCATTGGATAGGAATGTTGATATGGCTCGGAATAATCGCCCCGCTACGGGGCGCACAGCGGGGCTTCTCCAATACGACGAGGTGATGGTGTGGGCGTGATTGCGGACATCAAGGTAAGATTGCAGATCGAGGATATTGTAGGGCGCACGGTACAGTTGAAGCGGGCCGGGCACGGGCTCCGGGGCTTATGTCTCTTTCATGAGGAAAAGACCCCCTCGTTTTTTGTGTTCCCAGATAGTCAGCGCGCTAAGTGTTTCGGCTGCGGCTGGGGCGGAGACTTGATAGATTTCGAGCAGAAGCGCAATGGGTGGGATTTGCCGACCACGCTTCAAGAACTGGCACGGGAGGCCGGCGTGGAATGGCGCGAATCGCCAGAACAACAAGCAGCACGAGAACTAGAGCGCGCACGCGAAGCAATTTTTGGCGTAGCGGCGGAGTGGCTTCATGTTAACCTCCTCAAGTCACCACAGGCATTGGCGTATTGCGCAGAACGGGGCTTCGAAGATGAACTTATCAAGCAATACCAACTCGGCTTCTTTGGCGAGGACTGGGGCCTATTACGGGACGCACTGGCACAGGCCGGGCTGGATGTTCAACATCCCGCAGCAGTAGCGCTAGTGGGTTTCCGCGGTGATGTGACAGCTTGGGGACGCGCATGGGGAATTGAGCCGGAACCGCATTGGATTCGGGAACGGAAAATTCCAGCGCTGCGCCCTGGCTTGTTGATCTATCCCCACTGGTTGCGTGGTCGCGTGACCTATCTTAGCGGACGGGTATTGCCGCCGGTTGACCAGGTGAAATCTTGGAATCCGAGCCGAACACTGGTAGGTGAAAAACAACCGTTTTTCAACCAGGTGTGGGAGACGCGCAAAAGCGACCTGCCTTTTATGATTGTGGAAGGCGCTGCTTGCGCGTTGACGTTGGGGCTATGGGGTATGCCCGGTGTAGCGTTGCTCGGTGCCGCGCCCACCGCAGCCCACCTTGTGCTGGCGGAGCTCGAGCGTGTGTTGAAATTTGATTCTAAACGACAGGTGGCATTGGCGCTAGATAACGACGCTGCCGGACGCCAGGCATTGTGCCCGGAAGGTGACCAGGATGGCTGGGGCGCGGCTTTGTTGCGGTTGGGAGTCTCACCGCTGAAATTATCCGTAGTCGCGTGGCCGGAGGTTTCACGAGATGCTAACGGCTGGCTCCAGGCGGGCAGCACGGCGCAACTGGCGCAAGGGTTGGCTAAGCACGCGCCGAACTGGATCGAGTTTTTGACTCAGCGCGCGCGCTCTGATGAGGATGCGGAAGTCACCGATGAGGGCGTGCAAGCGGTATTTGCCGCACTGGCCACGCTAAACGCATTCGAGATTTCACGGGTGCGCAACAAGGTCTCCACCGGGTTGGGCATTCGCAAGGCGGAGTTCGATACCTATCTCAAAGCGGCGCGACGCGAGGCCGGGCAAGCGGAAGATGGGAAGCCGCGTTATCTGGTCAGTCAAGGGCGCGTGTGTCACCGCTATTATGACCGGTCAGGCAATGAAGTGGTTGAGCCGTTATCAAATTTTGAAGCCCAGATTGTAGAAGAGGTTGAATTAGACGATGGCGCTGATGTGCGGCGTGAATTTGTGTTACACGGGAAAATGTACAATGGTGAACCACTTGCACCCGCGCGCATTCCGGCGACGGAATTCGGAGGCATGACCTGGGTTGCCAAACACTGGGGGGCGCGCTCCATTGTGGAAGCGGGCGCTAGCACGCGCGATCGTCTGCGCGCCGCAATACAACATTTGAGTTCAGACATCAAGCGGGAAACGGTTTTCACGCACACCGGCTGGCGAGAAATACAGGGGCGGCGCGTATTTCTGACGCAGAATGGCGCGACCCCGAGCATCGGTGCCGATGTAACGATGCGGGTGGAATTGGATCGCGACCTGGATTTATACCAGGTGCCGCCCCAGGCAGATGACCCCCAAAATGCAATGCAGCTTTCCCTCAGTTTTCTCGACCTCGCACCACGGGCCGTGACCTGGCCTCTGTGGGGTGCTATGTTCCTGGCCCCGTTGCGGGAATTGATTAACCTGGCCTTTGTGCTCTGGATTTTCGGGCCAACGGGTAGTATGAAATCCACCCTGACCGCTTTGGCTATGAATCATTACGGGCCAGGTTTCGACGACAAGCATTTGCCCGCTGGGTTCATTGATACCGCGAATCGTCTGGAGCAAAAAGCCTTCGTATTGAAAGACAGCCCTTTGGTCATTGACGATTATGCGCCTCAGAAAGACCGCCGTTCGCACCAGGAATATGTGAACGCTGCGCATCGGATCGTGCGCGCCGCGGGGAATCTAGCCGGGCGCGGGCGCTTGCGGGCCGACGCCACCGCGCGCACCACATATCAACCACGCGGCCTGATTATGGTGACGGGAGAGGATATCCCCACTTCGGAAGGCGTTGTAGGGCGGTTGTTTATCGTGGAAATGAGCCGTGGCGCGGTAGACAAAGCCCGCCTCACCGTGTTGCAACAGGAACGCGCGCGCCTGAGTCACGCGCTGGCCGGGTATTTAACCTGGTGCTCGACGCAATGGACATGGCTGGCAACGCACGCTGGCGATATGTGGCGTCAGGCAAGAGTGCAAGCGTATGGAGATGGCGTTCACTTGCGGCTGCCGGAAGCGGTCGCGGGGCTATTTTTGGGAGTGGAGATGGGGCTGCGGTATGCGCGGGATTGCGGCGCACTCACTGAAGAAGAACGCCAGGCATTGCGCGCAGAAGCGTGGCAAACATTACGCACCACAGCCAACAGTCAAGCGGAACGAGCGCAGGAAGAAAAACCCGAACGCTTGTTTTTGGCCGCCTTGCGCGATCTGTTGGCGCAAGGGGTGGTTTTCCTGGCTGCACGAAATAACGGCGAGGAACCGCTCGGTGGCGCGGGGCCTGACCAGGCAGAACTCTTGGGCTGGTATGACCGTGATCGCTATTACCTGCTTTCGGCGACGTATAACCGGATTTGCCGCTACTATAGCGAGCGCGGAGATGTGTTTCCTGTGGGTGAGCCAACCTTGCGTAAAATGTTTTACGAAGGGGGCTTATTGGAACGCGACGGGGAACGCTACACCAAAACGCTAAGTGTAAACGGGCAAACACAGCGCGTGATGGTGTTGCGCCGCCCAGCCATTATGGCATGGGATGTATGACCTGAGATGGTTGTTAAATGATAAATGAAATTGCCCAGGTACATGACAACCCTACCCTTTATCATCATCTCAGCAATGACAATGATAAACAGCGCCCGGCCTCGGAAGATTACCGAGGCCGGGCGGAGAATCGTGCTCATGGCTTCACCGCGCCGCAGCGGGGGCGTTTAATAGACCATCCCGCTCAGTCGTGGCCCATCCAGCGCCAGCAGATTCCGGTATCCGGTGGCGCGAACGTTTTAGCGGCTCGTACTGCGGAGACGACACGGGCTGCATCGGCGGGCAACTATGACCCTCGCACGAACATCTAACATGGAGTATAGCACAAATGCGTGATTTGACGACACAGGAGATTGAGTGGTTGATTCAGGCTGTGCATAAGGCGCGGCGCGCGGTGCTGCGGCATTATTCGCGGCGGCAGCGGGAGGATTGGATAGAGGAGTTTGCGGATATGACTGCGCGACTGGTGCAGCTGTTGCATGATTATCGGCATCCACGGCGGCGCAAGTATCTGGATTATCCGACTGTGATGCGGCGGTTGGAGGAGGTGCTCTGTACGGTAGCAGAGCAGCACCCGGAGTATCGCAAGGTGGTGGAGGATCACTGGCGCGTGGTGGAAGGGGAGAATCACGTTTTGCAAGGTCGTGTTGCGCAGTTGGAAGCGGAAGTGACCGCGACCCGCGCTGAGTGTGAGCGATTACGCTTGCAAGCCGCCATCCGACCAGCGGCGGCGACGGTGGAAATTCCTGCCGCGCAGGTGACGGTACAATCGGAGGTGCAGCAGACGATCTTGGGGATCATGGTGCAGACGGGGCTGAGTCGCTCCTGGCGCATCATTGAGCAGGTGGTGGAATTGGGGGCGGCCACCCATCGGGGGAGCGTGCAGAATGCGCTCAAGGCATTGACGGATGACGGCTTGCTCGAAGATTTTGAGTGGCAAGGGCAGCGCCCAGGCTGGCAGCCTGGGGCAGGCCGCGCCCGCCGGCTGGTGGTGTTGACGGAGCGCGGGAAAGCCTGGGCGCACGCAGCCTACGGCAAAGCGCCAGTAGCCGCCGAGTTGAACACGGAGTTTGTCCGACGGCATGACTCTGTGGCGCACGCGGTAGGCATCCTCGAAGCCGCGACACATTTGCAGGCAGCCGGTTGGCGGGTAGAGATGGACCCAACGCCGCTGTTGGCCGGTGATGAACGCTGGGGGCGGCGGAGTGAGCCGGATTTGTTGTTGCATATAGACACTGTGCGCTGGCCGGTGGAGGTGCAGCGCGAGGTCAACCCCCGGCGCACCGAGCAATGGGCGAAAGCGTTGGAGATTGAGGGGCGATTGGTGTTGATCTTGTTCAGCGACGCGCACTGCGACCGGCAGGTGGGGATACTGCGGGAAGCGCGGCGTAAGCAACAGTTGCCCGCCGGCGAGATCTGGCTTGCCAGTTTAGAGGCCATGGAGAGCTCTGCCTGGTCGTGGCGCTCGCTTTAATCATTATCATCGGTGAGATGATGATTAAGGGTAGGGTTGTCAGGGGCGGGGTGATTAGACACTCCAGAAAGGGCAACCATTACCCCAAATATATACAGTAATGTGTTTTTTTGGGAACGGCGTCATGCTATTGGTTAATCAAGTCGTTTCTTACGCGCTACAGAGCGCTCATGTAAAGCGCATTTGCTTCAAGATCTCGACCAGCCGAGTAGCTTCATCTGGGTGATAGCGAATATAATTCAATAGTAGGTTTGTTTTCTCATCTCGCCGCAATCCGCGGTCAAACTTGTCATAGACTGTGGGAAAATGATCCAGACACAGTGATTCGAGCTCTACTGTGTCAAGGCGTTGGAGGCGGGCACGCAAGGGAGCTACTTCAATCGCATCTTCCGCTGATACGTTGACCGGCGTTTGCCTGGTGTGGGTATCGCCCATATTGAAGGTGTTGGCGCTGGCATTACCATCAATGGCAACGCTTCGCTCACCAGAGGCGACCGTGTGGTGATAATCCCCCGCCACATTGATCTGTGTCCCGACCTTTTGCCCCTGCTGATCGAAGACTGTCCCCGGCAGCGGTTTAGGAGGTACCTCACGATGCCGACGTGGCTGCTTCTCGCTTTCGGCAGCGGGTTTAGCCGCAACAAGGGTAGCTTTACGGCGGCTAGAGGTGGGTTTGGCCGGCGGCGCATCGCTCTTCGCCAACACCTCCACTTCCGCCGGCATGGGCTTGACCAGGCGCAGCAGGCGCACCTCCGGCTTACCAATGGCGACTTTGACTGCGTGCGCACGAAAGATAGGTTCCAGCGCCGCGTGTTTAGCGCGGATTTCGCCCTCGATGAGGGGGATGAGCAGCGCCTCGTAATCGGGGCGGCTCTGCGGGAAGCGATACGCCACGCGGATGTATTCATCTACGATGCTGACGCCCGCGACGTAGTGGCACTTCCACCAGTGCAGCTGCGAGTCCACCGGCAGGGCGAGCAACTTCATCTGCTCCAGGTCTACCCGGCGATAGTCAATGTCCAGTTCATCGGCGAAGCGCAAGAGCGCAGCAAGTAGGCGCAGGCGCAGCGTCGCGCCACCTACCGGCAGGGTGTGGTATTCGTCGCTCTGCAAGTCCTCTTGGCGGTGGCCTTTGGCGACCAGCGCGATGGCTTCGATCAGGCCTGGATCATCGGGTAAGCCCAATTTCACGACCTGGGCAGGATTTTCTTCTGCCTCAAAGATCAATTCGGCGGTGAGTAGGTGGTGAATCGCACGGATTTTCTCCAAGTCGCCACCGGCATACCGCTCATCCTGCATTCCAATATCATGCAAGCAAGTCGCTGCAAGCAGGACAAAAACTTCAGTGGGTGTAAGCCGTTTATCGGTAGCCAGCATTCCTGTGGTAAGACCATCCAGCAATGCAATGATGCGGTCGGTATGATTTGGCCCATGATCGGTGAAATAGCGGTGCAGTGGTCGTGCCCAGATGCGTGCCGCGGCAGCATGAATGTTATCCAGTACGCGATGTTGATCTTCTGTCAAAGCAGTTATCAAACCCATCTAAGCCTCCATGATCAATTCTATTATCAGTACTCAGCAAAAAACTAAGCTGGTACAATTACCAGTCGGAAACCAAGATCGGCATAACGATAGCGAGGCAAGTCTCTATAGCGATAGGCACATCGGGATTGATCTGACCTGACATTGAAAGAGCCGCCACGTAAAACCTGGGACTCCCCCCAAATACTCACAGTCCATTCCCAAACATTGCCCGCCATGTCAGCTACACCATACGGGCTATCACCAAGAGATGAAAAAAAACCTACTACGTTAGGGTGTCCCATACCTGCCACTTGTACATTTGCACAATTTTCGCGCCATTCTCCCCAGGGATATTGCCGTCCATCCACACCGCGCGCAGCTTTTTCCCATTCTTGCTCAGTTGGTAAGCGAGCAACCCATCCAAGAGAGAGTAATTTTACGGATGTGAACCAATGGCAATACGCCTGCGCTTCATAATATGAAATTCCTGTCACCGGTTGTAGCGGATCATTAACAGGTTCTTGTTGCCAGAATTCAGGGGTTATCCAATGTTCCCGTTCACGCCAGCTCCAACCTTCCGCGCTCCAAAACTCCTGCCGTGCATATCCATTAGCATTTAGGAATTCCGCATATTGCTGATTGGTAACCAATGTTTTGCTCATAAAGAAACCTTCACTCAGGCGAAATATCTGTAAGCGTAGCCCTTCTGCACCTCCTAACACAAATTCTCCTGGAGGTATCCACACAAATCCTGCTAATGGAGCGCTTGGCGGCTTGGGTTCTATCTTTGGTTGTAGCGCAAAAAGATGGTTAAGAAAAAGCCGAATTTCTTCGTTTATATATATCTTCTCATGTACTGTGGCTTGATTATTAAGCATTAACCTATGCAGGCGGCAGGCCACAAAAAACTCCATAAACGATTTATGAACAAAAGAATAGTTACCTTCTGTATCTCGATCAAGAAAATTGTGAGTACAAATATCTGAAACAAAGCGCTCAATCTGCTCAAGAGATTCAATCTTAAAGTGAGTTTGAACTTGTTGAGACAATTGTTCGAAACGTATATTTGATTCTATGCGTCCTAACATTAATAGAGCCAAATCTTCAGCAAAATCACGTCGTTGTTCTGCTGTAAACAAAATGTGCCCTTGATATGTTTCTCTATCTAGCCATCGCTCTGTATATAGTTGATAAAGCTGGGCTAAGTTAAGAGTTTTTATACCTTGCAAACGTGGGAGAGTTTTTATGATCATATCCAGTAAAACAGGACGTCGTGCAAGGTCCGATAAATCATGGACAGCTTGAATCTGTTTCCAGTGCTCTTCCCATTGCTCTGGAAAACATTTTTGGAGTAATTCTTGAATATCTGTATCACTAAATGGCTCTAGGTACAAAATTTCAAAATTCGGACGACCATGCACCTCAATAAGTTTTCTTTCTATGTCACCCTTTTCAAGACTAACCACGGTTTGCATTGTAGAACAAGAGATGTATAAATCCTCAGCCTCACGATGATTGCGAAAGTAATTCGCGCGTGTGGTAAGAATAACCTTACTTCCCGGCACAGCTACTCTTGCCAATTCCCAGAAACTTTTAGTAGCCCTATGTACTCCCATTAGATCAACCATTTCGTCAAACCCATCAAATAAGAGTAAAAGTTTACCGTTGGAATTGTACTGATTAAAAGCATCAAAAGTAGCACCATGAATACCACAGCCATTGATTAAAGCATTAATAATCAGGCCCTCGATTTGAGGTGTATTGGTATATTCTCTTAGGGAAATCAGGATTGGCAGCCGTTCTCGACTGGGGTTTTTCAACCAACGACGGGCTTGCTTAGCCGCATATTGCTGACAAAAGGAAGTTTTTCCTGTCCCGTAATCACCCAAGATAGAAATGTGGTTGCGCCCTTCGCGCTCCTGGAGCCAATCATCCAGGTAATCATCTAGTGGTTTGGCATGGTCTTCGCTCACTAGCTCCCCATGAACACTATAAGTGTAGCTTACTATGCCCAAATCCACATAAACTCGGGCGAGATTACTTTTTTCGTAGTCATCCACCAAACGTTGGGCATAAGTACGGAAGTCAAGTAACTCATGATAGAAATCGTTTAGCGTAAAGACACGCACTCGCCCACCGGTGGCTTCCGCTATCTGTCGTGCTGATTCGAGCACCCGCGCCTCGGCCACCAGGTAGCCCTGCTCTGGGGACGCAAGTTCATCAGCCAGTACAGCAACTTCAATGGGAGTCAGGGGCCCGGCTATCTGGCATCCCACCAGCAGCGGGGACCGCAAGCCGCCCTGTGGCGCGCAACGGAAGCTGAGCAGGGCCGACGTCGGCACGATGGCTGTACAGGTCTCAGCGCAGGTGTAGCCCATCGTTTCCAGAAGTCCCTGCACCGTGGCAACCAATTCTGGCAGCGCGGTGGTTTCGGGTTTCGCTCCACGCAAATCAGCCAGGCGGCGCTCGGCGGCAACCCAAATTTCGGCGGGCATCGGCTTTACCGCGCGCATAGGGCGCACGGCGGTTGGCGGGGCAATATCCACTTTGACGCCGTAGAGCCGGAAGGTTTCGCGCAACGCGGCGAAGGCGGCCTGTAGTGTGTGCTCCACCAGATTGGGCAACGCGGCCTCGTACTCCGGCGCATTCTGGGGAATGCGATAACCGAGGTATACATTCTCGTCTACTACTTGCACGCCGCTGACGTAGTGGTGTAACCACCAATCGAAGCTCTGCTCCGGCGTGACCGCAAGCAGGCGGAGCTGCGCTAGATCCACGCGGCGATAGTCCAGATCGAGCACGTCCGCCAGATGCAGCAGCGCCGCCAGCAGACGCGGGCGTACTATGTCGCTTCCCAGCAAGAAGTCATCGTAATCCGGCGAGGGAAAGTCCGTCAGCCGGTGACCAGCGACCACCAACGCTATCAGTTCGATCAAACCGGAGTCTACGTTGACGATACCTACTTGCACTGCTTCCGCCGGGTCCTCCAGCGCGCGATAGATGAGCTCCGCGCCCAGTTCGGGGTAGCGATCCCCGCGCGCCACCGGGTCGGGTTCGATCTGTTCGGCTTGCAGGCCGATAGCGTGCAGGTGCGCTGCGCCCAGCAGGATGGCGATTTCCTCGGCGGCCAGGGCATACTCGCGCCGCTGCATCAACCCCTCGGTGAGACCATTGAGCAGCGCAACGACGCGCGCTGCGTGCGCAGGGCCGTGATCCACGGCGTAGCGGTGCGCAGGACGTTCCCACAAGCGCATTGCAGCGGCACATACATTATCTATAATTTGACGATATTCGCCGAGGTGTTCTGGTAAGTTGTGAGGCATAAACTCCTCCCTATAGTGTACTGAATCGCCAGGAGTCCCAGAGTATTTACCTGTCACACTTACATTATAGGCTACTCCCGGCGCATTTCAATCTTGCCAACTAGAAATCTATGTGGTATGCTCAGGATATGAAAGTACCATTAAGCGGATTCTGTGAGGGTAACTATGAAAGGGACTAATGAAGGGTTTAGCCAGCGTGTTTGGCGATGGTTACAGAATTTAGGCTTCGAGGATGATCCTTTTGGCGTGTGTGAGGCTGAGCGTGAGGATGAAGTTCTCCCGTACTTGTTTATAGACCGTCCCTATTTATATGATATTCTGGGCAATCCAGAATATCCGCGCACAACAATTTTATTGGCTAATCGAGGGATGGGCAAGACAGCGACCTGTGAGATGATTGCGCATCAATGTGAACATGGTATGTTACGCCGGCGCGCGTTACCGGTACGCTACTATGATTTCAATTGGACATTGGAACAAGTACAAGGCGATGTTTCAAAGGTTACAGCCAGACATCACATTCAAGGTATTGTACGAGCGACTTTGAGAGTTTTAGCGGACTATACGCCACCTGCCTATTTCGATCAATTACAAGGCCTGGATCGGGCGTTGCTGATGGCCTTTGTAGCCGAATTTGCAGATGGTATATCGCATATGAAATTAGCCAAAATTATTCGGGAAGAACCGGCTATTTTGGATTGGCACAAACTTTCTTTGCTGGAAATTTTGCGCACTTTGGCTAATATTGTTACACAACTAGGCAGATCGTCCGAATCTGCTTACCAATCTCTCTATATTTTAGTAGATCGCGTAGATGAAACTGCGGGCGGGCTAGATGAAGCTATCTCATTGTTGAAACCTTTAATTGCTGAAAAACCACTGCTTAATGTTCCGGGGGTTGCTTTCAAACTCTTTCTAGCGTTACAAACAGGCGAAGAATTGGGGCAGATGATAGACTTACGCCCGGATCGTTTCCCAGTGCGTAGAATAACCTGGGATGCCCAATCGTTACAGAATATGGTAAGTCAACGGCTGACACATTACAGCAATGGTCATATCGGACAATTAGAGGATTTATGCAATGCGACAGCGCGCGCTCGTATCACTGATCGGCTCATCAAAGAGACTGGTGGATCTCCGCGCACGATGCTTCGCCTGTGTCGTGCATTAATCCATCATCATGTGGAATATACCACAAGAGAAACCCTTATTGATACAACCAGTATTACACAAACCATTCATGAATTCCGTCATCAATTGGAATTAGAAACCCAAACGCGAGATACTCTGCCCACTATTACAATTACCCCGCCCCCGCCTATTGCTGATGATGAACCCATGCCGACAACCGGCTTGTACCTAGATGCTAATGGACATGTGTGGGTAGATGGGCAGCAAGTACCACCACTCTCCCAACAGGAGATTACCCTGCTTGAATCGCTGTATCGTCAATCGCCTGAGATTGTCCCACATGAAGTGCTCATTGAAGTTATTTGGCCAAGCTCCGAATGGGCAACGGATCAGGCTTATAATGAGCAAAATCTTCGTAAATTAGTATCCCGGCTCCGTGAGGCCCTTGATGCCAAGCATAAATCTCGCTTTGTAAAGAGTGTTCGCGGGCGAGGCTATTGGTTACAACGAAGATGAATTTTGGTGTCACATAAATAAGTTTTCTCGCCTAAAATAAGCAGTTTGTCACATTATTACCCCATTATTGTCCCCATCCAGGCGCCTCCCTGGTATAGATTCTTTCTTGCAGGCTGCTATACTAAGGCAACTAAGAAGATTATGGTTTAGGAACCATAAATTTGCAAACTTCTTGTGGATGCTAATGCATAAAATGATACCTGCTGATTATATCAATAAAGTTCAAGGTTTACTGGGGCATCTGTATAAAACAGTGTGCCAAGTATTATGTTGTAAACAAGGAAATGAAAACAATAGAATCATACCTGTGCTGTTAGGTCTAAGTTGTTAGTATCTCAAAACTAAAACCTGGCAATTTGCCGGGTATTTTTCGTTTATTGCGGAATATTTAACCAAAGAATCTATACACACTACACATCACGGGGAAGGAGACACCATGGCTACATTTCAAGACCGCATTAAGGAGGTAAGAACAATATGCGCGCCACAATCGCAAAATGCGCTTATTAATGTTCATGGTGAAGCCGGTATTGGCAAATCCAGCCTATTGAAGAAGGCTCAGCAAAAATTACAAAAACAAAAACAAAAACCATGGGTAATCTTAATAAACCTGGCTGATATTAAGGCTCCTGACCATGAATCTTGTAGAGCTTTGTTATTAGAAGCATTATTAGAACAAACCGGGAGCAACATGGATGCTTTCTGGCATACACAGGATAATACAGGTAAAACAGAAATTATTTTAGCGCATTTACAGACCCTGGCCAGGGATCGCCCCTTGTATATGTTTTATGATACCACCGAGGTCTTTCTGGAAGACGCTGAATGTTGGCGGTGGATTGAAAAGTCTTTGGTCGAGCCTCTGATTACTACAGATTTGCCAGTCACGCAAGTTTTTGCAGGTCGTGTCCCAGTGCTCTGGCGCTCCTTCACTGCGCGCAGAGTTTTACAAGATTTACCGCTAGGGCCTATAGAACCTGATGGCGATATTCGGAAGATAATAAAAGAAGCTGTTCAAGAACAGATTACAGAATTAGCAGCAGAAGACCTTGAAACTATTACCAAACTTGTGCTTGATTTTTCTTTATCTCACCCGGCCTTATCCAAACAGATAGCTACATTTGTATCACACCACTTCTGTAAAACACAAACGCTGATAACCCGTGATATTATCTGCAAGCAAATTGTAGCGCCCTTTATTGAGCAGTCTCTCTTTGAATACATTGAAGAACCCTGGAAACAGATTCTTTGGTGGGCAAGTGTGCTGGAACGCTTTGATGCCACCATTTTGCAAAGATATTTAAGTAAAGCCGCGCCTGCATTGGTAGAAAATCAACAGGACTATTTCTTCTCCCAGGGAATTGGGCAATTGCGCAGACATAATATTCTTGAGTGGTCAACTGCGGAAGGTGATCGCTTACGCGGCTTGATTAAAGATATTGTGCGGCATTGTTTGCAAATTCTTGATCCAGAGCGTTATTGTCGAGCATGTTTGGCAGCAGCAGATACATTCGAAGAAATTGCGCAAGACTTGCTTGCTCTTGGAGAGCAGGCTGAGGCAAATCTTTACATTCAGCAAGCAGAAAACTATCAACACTGTGCCCATACACCACTGGAGGTCGCAGCATGAAAAACATACCATTCCTGGAAGATTTGAGTTTGCCTATTCAAATGATTGGTCGCAAACAAGAACTGGAGCGACTTGAAAAACATTTGCATGCACCGGGGACTGTGTCGCACTTTGTCTATTATTGGGCGCATGGCGGCCTGGGAAAGACACGGTTACTGGAAGAGTTGGTCAATCTGGTAAAACAGGCTGGCCCAGGTTTTTATTGCAGCGGAATCATTGACCTGTATCATGCCGATACCCATAGCACCAGTGACTTGGAACGCATTATCATAGAGAGCCTGGATCCTGAAGTGCGGCATTTCAGCAACTACCGCTCGGAGCGGGAACGGTATGAGCGGTTGCGAGAACTGCGCACCGACCCTGGGGTATTGGAAAAGCGCCGTGCTGGGTTGGCACAGTTTTTTGTCGAAGGCTTCAAAGAAATGGCGTTGGATGCAAAGAAAATCGTGCTTATCTTTGATACGATTGAGCTGCTACAGTATGAAAGCTCCATCGTTGAAGAAAAAGCGGGCCTGGCAACTGCGGACACGCGGATCAAGCCCTGGCTGTTGCGTGTATTACCTGTTTTGCCCAATGTACTCACCGTGCTCGCGGGGCGTCCTAAGGAGCAGGCTCCAGACGAAGCTTTTGATCCTCAGGCGCGATTGGTGGAAGATTTACAAACGGCTTTTGAGGGCAAGTTAAGCATTGTACAGCTGAATCCCTTTACCGCAGAAGAAACAGCAACTTTTATAGCCTCTGCATCCGGCGGCATCGAGATCATTCCAGAGCAAGCTTTGCCGGTTGTGCAACGCTTGACCGGTGGTAAGCCCATCTATTTACATTTGCTCATAGATCTCTTGAAAACTTTATCCCCAGAACCGCGCAGCGTTATCGGACAAATTGAGCAATATACCGAGCTGGCAAATGTACCAGAGGATGATGAAAGATTAAAAACAGCGCGTGAGGAGATCGAGCGTAAAATTCTCGATGCAATTTTCAACGAAGCTGGTGAGTTGGCCGGCTATCTTTCCCGGATTGCCTTAATGCCAAAAGGAGTTGATGCAGAAATACTTAATGTCGTGCTTGGTATACCGATAGAAGAAGCCACGCTGTTGCTAGAGCAATTACAGAAACTATCCTTTGTCAAGCATTTTATATCACCGGGCAGTGTTGCCGAAGCTCAAGAGCGTTATATATTCCTGCATGATGAAATGTATCGGTTACTTAATCAACGTGAAATCATTCGCAACCTGCGCATGAACGAGCGCGCCGTTGCGAATGATCTGGTTAAGAATTACTATGACCCTTATATAAGCAAACTTGATCAAGACATTGCAACCAATGCTAATCCCGACCATCGCGCTGAATTACGCGTGCGTCTGCAAAAGCTACAAATTGAACGACTTTATTATTTGTTGGTTTCCAATCCGCGGATAGGGTATGAAGAATATATACGCTTGACCGAAGAATCTACGCGCTATCGCTGGGGCGGCTTTGGAATGCGCCTATTAGATGAATTTTTACGTTTTTACAATGTTCCTGAGCGACGTAAATTATTTGAAGCTGCTGGCCTTCCTCATGAGCAGGTTATCCGCCAGAGCACCTGGCTATGGGTTGAGCGTTTTGACTGGTGGGGTCAAGATCAACGAGTAGTTGAGTTTGCCGGGTATGTAATTTCCCATCCGGAAGAGTTCTTTATTAACCCTGAGCAAGACCTGGCAATTCTAGGTAATATCTATGCCTTTTGGGCTGGTGCGTGGACACGATTATACGGCTACGATTCAGATGTAGCAAACAAGGCACAAATGATGTTAGAACAGTTACCACCTCTGGATTCATGCAATCCAGAACAGAAATTAGCCCGCGCGCGTTTGAGTACAACACTTGGATATCATTTTCGTATGGGTGGCATGTTGCAAGATGCCTCAGATTTGTTTACTTTAGCTCAAAAAGCCTTTCGTAGTCTTGAGCCTTCATTACTACAAACTCACCTCGAGGAATACACATTACTTCTCGCAAACGCAGCTATTTCGTATGCACGGCAGGGAAAAATGGTCGAAGCACGCACGTTAGCGCATGAAGCACTACGACTCAACGAGGAAGCCGGGACAAAGTATGGTACAGGCATGACGCTTGTACATCTATCAGCAATTGCTCGAGGACGCGGCAGCCATGCACAAGCATTAGGATATGCAGAAGAATCTTTAACAATTTTTCAAGAGCTAGAAGATACGCGCGGTGTCACGTTAGCCCATTTGCGTGCGGCTCAGGCCAAACGGTTGATGGCCAAACATGAATTGGAAAAAGGGCGTCGGTCTGAAGATTATCATCGGGAATCCTATGATCTCTTAAAACAGGCATTGCATGCTTTGGAAAGTGCTTTGAAATCGTGCGAGGAGGCTGGCATCACTGTTGATATACCTAATATTCACGCTGAAATAGGGCGCTGCTATCGTGATATGGGGCTGGTTGTGGAACGGCTCACACCACCAGAACAAAACACAGGATACTATCGGCAAGGAGAAGATCATTTGAAAATTGCACTTGCGGTTAAGAGCTGGCCCAAAATTAACAGAGCCGATGCGCTACAAGACCTTGCCGAAATTCGTTATTACTTGAAAGATAGCGAGGGGGCATACAAGTTTTTGGCTGAAGTTGAGCAGGTTATCGGTGAGGAATACTTACATGAAGAGTACGCTCCACTTGGTAAGGTCGCTACTTTTAGAGGGAAGATGGCTTTGGATCAGGGCGACATGGAACAAGGTTGGAAACACTATATTCATGCTTATGTTTACTTTACCCGTTTCTCCAAAGATTCGGTTGAAAAGGACATCATGGTTGAGCATCTGTATACCCAATTGCGCGGCATCCCTATAGAACAACAACAGACCGTGCTCAATGCAGTAAACACCTGGATTATGCAAAATGATTTTGGGGTAAATGTAAGCGAATTTGTTGAGATGGTACAAAACCTGTTGGGCGTTTAATATCACAATAACCACAAAGTCTAACAAGGGCGATGCCAAGGCATCGCCCTTGTTGTATGTAAAAAATATCCAAGCAGAAATCCAATTTTTTCTTTAATTTTTTGTTGACATTCAATAAATTCTATGGTATTATCATTATGTATTTCACGTAGAGTTCACACGGAGGGAATATATGAGTCACAATCAACCTCGAAACTTGCAAGTCACTAATCTTCGTCTAAATTTTTTCCCTAACAAGAACTCGATGATCGAGTCAACCTGTAAATTAAAAGCAGCTATCCCACAAAACGAGCTTAAGAGAGTTCAACCACAGGCGAGGTATACCGTAACGCCTGCTTGTTAAATTATTGCTTTATCTGAACTTTGCGAAAACATCAAAGGGCGCTTTGTCCTTTTGTCTTTGTGCTTGCTTGAGGTGATGAGATTGTTTGTTAAAAAAATATTTTATTCCAGAGAAGCAAGCGTATGATTTAAGAAAATATTGCAATATGTTTTGGTAGGAGGCATCTGTCTACGGGTGTTCAACGACAACTAGAATTACCCATTGATGACAATTAGAAATGCCCACTCGAAATCACGGTAAGTCAGGGTAAACTGGGCCCCACCAGGAGGCCCAGAAATGACTACAACCGATGCTCAAGTGAGGATTATGATGCGCGAACGACAGAAAGGACGAACACAGGAACAGGCCGCAGCGAGCGCCAACGCGCGCAGTCGCAAGACGGTAGCGAAGTACGAACAGTTGGGGCA
>Ga0334884_1000572_pt1 | contig 66354 bp, 59 predicted proteins | sample GraSluR1_MG_7_FD_207215 | JGI IMG/M metagenome (GOLD analysis project Ga0334884, IMG submission 207215) | Sludge microbial communities from methane-producing bioreactor in Wageningen University, Netherlands - Granular Sludge_12_05 R1 | ecosystem: Engineered > Bioreactor > Anaerobic >... | reverse complement strand
ACTAAATAATAGACCTAGAAAAACACTTAATTTTAAATCACCTAACCAAATTTATGAATTACTTATCGAAAGTGGTCGGTTTTAACCTTGAATCTGGGTAAAAAACTAAAAATTTGCATTATTCATATAATACTCAACTGGAGCAAAATCATCTGTGAGAATTGGAAGATCTAAAAGCAAATTTCCTTTCCAAATTGTATTTAGAAGTGGTAAAAGCTCAGCTGAAGCACTACTAAAATCTTTTTCAAAATCTTTTTTAAAAGCAACTAAGATAATATTTTGTAATTTATCATCAGGAACAATACTGTTTACTTTAAATAAAAAAATTTTAGGAAAAACTTCTTTATAAGTACGATATTGAGCTCTCAAAAACATACTATTTTGACCTTCAAATGAAGAAATCAGGTTTAAAATCACTACCCCATCCTCAGTTAGCGCATTATACTTTTTTTCAACTGCCTCAAGTGTTGTTAATTGATAAGGAACAGAATATCTCGAACCAAAGGCATCGCCCAAAATTGCATCATATTTTTTTGATGTATTATTCAAAAAAACTCTTCCATCCTCGTGAAAAATTTGCATTCTATCATTATCTTCAAGCCTAAAATATTTTCGGGCAAGCTCAGTCATTTTAGGATCAATTTCAACAACATCAATAAAAGAATCTAAGTAATTTTGCACAAAATATTTAGGATAAGAATACGCTGCACCACCAAGCATTAAAACATTTTCAAAATCAGCCTTAAAAAAATTTATTAAGTCATAATATTTTGTATAAACATTAACAAGTTCATCACTATCCAAAAACATTGATGAGTGATTTTCATTGTTTATTCCCATAATCTTTGTAATTTTACCCGTTGATGAATGTTTATAATCATAAATCCAAACTCTATTATAAGGAGTATCCACATCAATTCTTCCTGCCACACTAAAATCTATAGAATAAAAAAAACTAAAAACAACTAATACAACCGCAAATCTTAAAAAAAATTGTTTTTTTAAGATTAACAAAAATGAAAGGAAAAAAAGAAAAACTGTAAGAATTATTAAATTCATATTTGTTCCAAAACTTGGAATTAAATAAAAACCTGCCAAAAATGTTCCAAAAATACTACCTAAAGTAGACAAAGAATAAAGCCTTCCCACAACAGCCCCTGTAGTTTTTAGACTATCCACCCGAAGCTTTACAGCATAAGGCGAAACCATCCCTAAAAACACACTTGCTGGCGAAAACAATACAACAGTAGCTATTACAGACGCCATTTTTGCATCTTTTATAGTTCCACTCAAAAATATTAAAAATACTTCTTTAAAAAAATACGACAAAGCAATAAGTAAGGCTGAAACGAAAATAACTGAAGAAAGCATTTGAACACTAGGCCTTTTATCAGCAATTTTTCCCCCTAAATAATAACCCAAACTTAAACTTCCCAGTATCACACCAATAATTGCAGTCCAAACAAAAAAAGATGTTCCAAAGTAAGGACCAAGAACCCTAGCACCAACAAGCTCAAAAATCATAACAATTGCACCACAAGAAAAAACAACTAATTCAAGTAAATAAGATTTATTTTTCATAATTTATCCTCTGATTATTAAATAAGTTATATAAGTAAAATAAGCAATAAGCATTAAAATTCCCTGCCATCTTTGAAGTTGATGTTTTTTCCCCATAAGAAGTGCAATAAAAAGCATAAGTGTTGCAGTCAAACAAACAAAAATATCGAAATTCGCAGCTTGTGTTATTGGAATAGGTCGAACAACAGCAGTAAAACCAAGCACAAAAAAAATATTAAAAATGTTTGAACCAATAATATTTCCAATTGCAATATCGTTTTGTTTCTTTAAAGCCGCCATAATTGATGTTGCAAGCTCTGGAAGAGAAGTTCCAACAGCAACAATTGTAAGACCAATTAACATTTCCGACATCCCCGCAATTCTCGCCAAAATAACAGCATTGTCTACTAAAAGCTTTCCTCCTAAAAAGAGCATAAAAAAGCCCACAACAGTCATAACTGTTGCAATACCATTATGATAAAGCTTAATATCTGGAACCATTTCCGCACTTACCCCATCTTTTTTCTTCAATAAAGTTGCCGTATAAAACATAAAAATTCCAAAAAATCCAAGGAGAGTAATACCCTCAACCCTATTTATCAAATTATCTGAAGCTCCATCAAAAAATATATCATTTGTCATAATAAAAAGAACCAAAACTGCCAAAAAAGAAAACGGTATTTCTTTCCAAGTTGTATGCTTATTAACCTTTAAATCAACTATAATTGCAGATATACCAAGGACCAGCCATAAATTAGAAATATTACTTCCAACGATATTTCCAAGAGCCAAATCAGTACTTCCAGAAATCGCAGAATAAACATTTATTATAAGTTCTGGAGCTGAAGTTCCAAAAGCCACAATTGTAAGACCAATTACAATAGGAGGAATTCCTAGTTTTTTAGAAATAGAAGAAGCTCCTCTTACTAAAGAATCAGCTCCTACAATTAAAATAACTAAACCAAGTAAAAGAAGAAGTAATGAAATAAACATAATGTTTTTGTTTTAATAAATTATTCTTAAAATATTTATTTAAGATTAAAGCTCATAAATTGCTTTATCAGTTAAGACATAAATTCTACCGCTATCTTTATCTGTTAAAACACCCCTTAAACTCATCTTTGAATCAAATAAATATTGAGACATATAACTAAGTCGATTTTTCGAATTATCTTTATCAAAAACAAAAACCCTATTTGCCTTATCATCGATCAAATAAAGCTTATTTACTTGATCATTTGTGTAAATTTTATTTGCTGTTTTAAAACCATTATATGGAGCATTTACAATCGTAACTTCAGACTTATTGCCCCCATAATATCTCAAAATTTTAGAACTTGCATCTAAAACATAAATATAAGAATCAATTACAAAATCCTTTGCCCCAATAATTTCCTCAAGAGCATTTGAAAAATACCCCTCTGCTACTCCAAATCTCTCTCTTGCATTACTAAAAGTATATTTCCAAATTTGTCCTTCCTCTGCATCAAGCAAATAAACCCTGTTTGCCCAATCATCAATGGCAACAGATTTCTTAAAAACCGTATCCTCTGTATTTAAAAACGAAATAGTGCCCTCTCTATACTCCATTAGCTTTCCTGAATTGGTTAAAAAAACTATAGATTTTCTATCATTAAAAGCTGTTGCATAATAAACACTTTCTGAAGAATCTAAATCAATTCCAGAAGAAACAGAATCCAGCGTAATTTCATAAAGCTTGTTTTCAGTATAAACAAATCTTCTTCCAGAAAATTCCACAAAACCCAATGCATTTATTGAAGGATCTACTTTTGTTAAATCAATATACATACTATCATTTTCAACTCTGTTTACTTGATCAAGTCTATCTCTTGTTTCATTTATTTGAACCAAATATAAATTTGCTTTATCTCGATAATATCCTGAATTCAAAACTGATAAAGCTTCTGAATAAGCCTTATCTAAAATCATTGCTGCACTTTCCTTATCGTATGTGCCTTTTGTTTCAGCTTCAGTAATTTTTGCTTGAACGCTTTCCAAAACTTTATCAAGGGAATCGAGTTTTTTACGCTTATCACTCATATTATTTGCAAGAAAAATACTTACAACCAATAACACAATTATTCCAAGCAAAATCGCTAAAAGTTTATTATTTGAAGAACCTTTCCCTTTAAAAATCCTTCCAAAAAAAGAAAAGAAATTAGTAAAAATGTTTTTTCCTTTAGAAAAATCATATTTTTTCTTTTTCTGAATAATTGTCCTTTCTTCATGAGAAGAAAACTCTCCAATTCCATCATTCTTCATCAAATCTTCTGTATAAGTTGATTTTTCCATAACACTATCTTCATCTACATTATAATCATCAATCCAAGCATCCTCAGTTGCAATTTCTTTGTCGCACTCTAAAACATTTACACCAATCATGCTCAACCTACCAAGCATCTCAGTAGACAAAAGATCTCTAATTTCTGCTAATGTTTCTGAAACACCAGCCTTTCTTATACACATTGCCAAATCATTTTTTGACATATATCTAAGAACTCTTGTATTCGTAAATAAAATAAAATCATTAGTTTCAATGTTTCCAGAAGCAATATTTGAAAAAATATCGTCTGAAGATTTTTCATCACTAAGCCCCTCACTAACAACACTGACAAATCTTTTTCGGATCAAATAAGCCTCTGCTTCTCCAGTTTGAGAAAGAAAAAGTTCATCTCCAACTCTTGCAGAAATCAAAACATTCAAATTTCCAATATATGCACCATCTTTTAAAGACGAGAACTCTAAAAGTTTTTTATTAACAACCTTTAAAGTTGCCTCAAAACGCTCATAAGGACTTAAAGCTAAATCTTCAAAAAACACAGTTTGCATTGTATCATAAATACAAACAGCAATATCCTCTGCATCAATAGGATTATTTTTCACCTCAATATTAGCAAAAATCTGACCATAATTTGCGCCCTTTTCTTTTTCTAAATCACAAGAATAATTTTCTAAAAAGCTATTTTCATCTCTTCCCACAAATAGAAACTCATAATCTAATTTTAATGGCATAATATTTTTCATTAAAAATCTATTGCAAAATATACAAGAAAGGAGTTTTTGTCGCAACAAAAAAAGCTGTTTTTTATCAAAAAAACAAAAGCAGAAAAAAGATCTTTTTGCCTTTCAAAAATATAAATTGACTTAAAAAGGCTAAAAGGCTAAAATCGGCTCGTTATCAAAAATTATAATATCAACTTACCATAAAAAAATGCTCGGAAAATTTAGTAAAATCAAAAGAATAAGAAAACATGGCTTTTTAGACAGACTAAGAAAGCACAAAAATGTTTTAAAATCTAGAAGATCAAAAGGCCGAAAAAGGCTTGCTGTCACAATTCATTCAAAAGCCAAATAAATGATAAAAAAGGCATTTCGTCTTCCAAAAAACGAAATCAAATTTTTACAAAAAAAGGGCGATTTATCGCATAGCTTATTTTTCATAGTCAAAGAAAAAGAAAATCAAGGTAAAAACTCAAAAATTGCAGTTGTTGTTAGCAAAAAAATAAGTAAGAAAGCCGTTATAAGAAACCTTATTAGAAGAAGAACTTACGAAGCCTTTAGAATAATCTTAAAAGAAGAAAACTTAAACCCAAAAAAAGATTTTATTTTTATTGCAAAAAAAGGGATACTTGAAAAAGACTTTTGGGAAATTAAAAAAGATTTACTTAAAACACTAAAAAATGGACAAATTTAAAAAAATTCTTATCAACATAATTCTTTTTTTAAGCATTTTTTTGGTTTTAAATGCTATATTTAAAAGTTGCCAAGATGCCCCTCCTCAGGTGATAGACGAAAAGAATCAAATAGCAATAGAGAGTAAAAAAAATTCATACTCAAGACTAGACACAATAAAAATTGAAGTAAAAAACAATACAAGTGAAGAGATAACAATAAAAAACTCTTGTCCAAAAGAACCACTTTCAGTTTATAGATATGAAAACGGAGAATGGATCGCCAAAAGCACATCCCCCACACTTAGATGCGAAAATGCAAAAGACTTTATAATTAAAGCAAATTCAAAAACAATTATACCATTCGACAATTGGTCGTTTGCACTTTTTGGGGAAATGGGCAGATATAAAGTTGAATATGAACACACAAATAAAGAAAATGAAACAATAACAATTAATTCAAATGAATTTATTGTTGAAAAAGAAGGTCTTATAAAACAGCTCATCTACGGACTTTTCTACAAACCAATTTACAATTTACTCGCAATAATTCTTGCATTTATGCCGAAACACAATCTCGGTTTTGCAATAATTTTACTTACACTATTTATAAGAACACTCCTTTTAATACCAAACAATAAGGCAATGCTTTCACAAAGAAAGCTTGCAGAACTACAACCAAAACTTGAAAAAATCAAAGAAAAATATAAAGGAGATCAACAAAAAATATCTCTAGAAACAATGGCCCTTTGGAAAACAGAAAAAGTAAACCCTTTTGGCTCTTGTCTTCCTTTACTACTTCAATTCCCATTTTTAATAGCACTTTTTTATGTAATTCAAGGTGGTTTAAATCCTGACAATATGCATCTTTTATATATGCCTTACAACGGGTTTGAACCAGAAAATATTCACACAATGTTTTTAGGAATATTAGACCTTACAAAACCAAATGTTTATGTACTCCCTCTCATTATTGGAGGACTACAATTTGCTCAATTAAAACTAGCGCAAGTTAAAAAAGAAAAAAACAAAAAAGCAAGCGAAATGGAGTCAGCAACTGCAATGATGCAGTACATTATGCCAGTGATGATAGCCGTTTTCACAGCTTCTCTGCCTGCTGGAGTTGGTTTATACTGGGGAATTTCAACTATTTACGGAATAATTCAACAGCTATACATAAACAAGAAAAAATCCTTATCTACAGCAACAGTAAAAGTGATTGAAAAAAAATAATATCAATAAATTTTATAAAATGGAAATCAAAGAAACATTAGAAGACATACTCATCGACCTACTTCAAAAAACAAGCCTTTCTTACTCTAAGATAGAAATTCTTGAAGAAGAAAACAACAATTATACAATAAACATTGAAAGCAATTCCCCAAGCGAACTAATTGGATCAAGAGGAGAAACAATTCAAGCCATTCAACATATTCTAAAAATTCTTGCATGGAAAAAACTTCAAACAGAACATTTCAATATTTTGGTAGATGTTGACAACTACAGAAAAAAACAAGAAGAAAATTCTTTAAACCTTGCAAAACGAAAAATTGCATACGCAAGAAAAACTGGTAGAGAGCAAGCCCTTCCACCTATGTCTGCATACCTTAGAAGAAAAATCCACCTTTACTGCATGGGCCCAGGCTTTGAAGACATTGAAACCTACTCAAAAAGTGAAGGAGAAGCACGCCATTTAGTAATTAAACTTAAATAAAATGAAAAAAGCTAAAACAACTTTTTTCCTCATCCTATCCTTATTATTATTAAACCAACAATCATTTGCTTTCAGCGACATAAAAGAAGGCTCAAAACACTATGTGGAAATTAATTATCTAAAAGAAAATGGAATTATTGAAGGATATAGCGACAACACATTTAAAGCAAAACAAGAGATAAACAGAGCTGAAGCCCTTAAAATCTTCATGGAAAGTGCAAAAGTTTTAACAAAAGAAGAAATTTCTTCACTTGAAATTAACGAAAAACCATTTACAGACACCGAATTATCTGATTGGTTTACTCCTTATGTTTTTGTAGCTAAAGAAAAAGGAATAATAAACGGCTATCCCGATGGATCCTTTAAGCCAAGTCAAGCAATAAAGTTAGTTGAAGCCTTAAAGATTTATCTTGAATCATATGAAAACTTAATTTACCCATTAGAAATTAAAAACTATTTTTTAGACATAGACATAAACGAATGGTATGCAAAATATGTTCGATACGCAGATTCAAGAGATTTAGTAGAAATATATCCCTCAAACAAAATCTATCCTTTTGCAAACCAAACAAGAGGAGATATTGCAGGAATAATGTATAGACATTTAATGTCTTCAAAAGGAAATATGGAATTTGGCAAAGCAACATTTTACGGCAAAGCAGTTCAAGGAAACCTCACCGCATCAGGAGAAAGGTTCGATTTAAACAAAGCAACGGCCGCACACAAAACACTTCCATTCAACACAATTGTTAGAGTTACAAATCTCGCAAACGGAAAATCTGTTGATGTTCGAATTACCGACCGAGGCCCATATGGACCGGGAAGAATTATTGACTTAAGTTCATCTGCATTTTCCGAAATAGCATGGCTTGGAACAGGAATTATTCATGTTCAAATGGAAATAATAAGCACCCCTTAAAACAAAACTAAACAAAATGTATAGAAAAGAAACACTAAAAACATTAGAAAGAAAGACAACAATCACTCTTTTAATAACACTTAGCTCGATGATTTTTGTCTTACTTGGTGTTTACTTAAACATGTTGTCTACTGGTGCACAAAATGGATACAGCCTTGAAATAGAAAAAATTAGAAAAAAAGAATTATATGATAATTTACAAAGATTAAAAACACGAATTATTGAAGAAAGCACAATAAACAATCTTGAAGAAAGCATAAAATTAAGGAAAATGATTGAAAACATAGAAAAAACTTATATAAAAAGTTAAAAATTCTTTGACAATCGTTAAAAAATTCTTATACTAACTTTTGTAAATTTAAAGTCCGTGGGGCCATCGTCTAGTGGTTAGGACACCAGGTTTTCATCCTGGCAACAGGGGTTCGATCCCCCTTGGCCCTACCAAAAGCACAAAATAATGTGTTTTTTTTATAATTATAAACTTCTAAGCTTATTATAATTTGAAAGAAAACTATCCATTACAAAGCATTTTCACCATTAAAGACCAAGTTTTTATTAAGCATAACTATTAAAAGATCTGAAGCACTCCCAAAAAACCTTAATTATTAAGCCTCACACAAAAAGATCTCAAGAGTTAATACCCAATAATTAAAACACATATAAAAATCTATTCAAAAATTTCTTATATATCTTCAAGCAAATCAGTAATTAAGTCCGGTTCATCACAAAAATCCACTCTATCAAAGACAATTTCTTCTCTTTTTTTAGCACTTAATACAAATATTTTTTTTAAAACATTAAGCTCAAACATTGAAAAATCATTTTCATCATTTCCACAAACAGCAATGCTAGAATAATCAAGATTTAAAAATTCTGAGATTTTATTCACAAATAAAGCCTTATTCACACCCTTTGGCGCAATATTAACATAGCCCTCATTTCTAACAGCCTCAAAATATGGAAAAGAATTTAAATCAATAACTTCCTTCGGACGAATTGAAAGCATTCCCGGACTATCTTTTAAAAATTCTTTTACAAAAATAGATAAATTAAAAGTCTGTATTTCATAAAATTTTGAATATCTCTCATTAACCGAATTAAAAAAATTATCATCTAAGACAAAAATCTTAGATTTTTCAATTTTTTCTCCATTAGAAAAAGCTAAAAAACTAATTTTATTCAAATTGTTTTTTACAAAATCTATTAAAAAATCCAACTCCTCATTTTTAAACTTTTTAGTATAGAAAATTTCACCATTTGCCCACACTCCCTTTGCTCCATTTTCCAAACCTATTGGCAAGCTTGGATGAATAATTTTTTTTATATTTTTCTTTAAAATATAATTTAAAGAATGATAATTTTGACCAGTATTTAGAGTGGTAAACACATTTCTTTTCCAAAGATCTTTAAATGCAAGATAAATATTTTCAGAAATATCATTTCCTTTATTTTTAATAGTACCATCTAAGTCAAAAAATATTATTTTCTTCATTAAATATTTTATTTATAAAACCAATATACACTAAAAACATTAAATTATTATTAAAAATTATTAAAAAAAAACTGACTACCCAAAAAAAACAAAAATATTATTAAGAAAAAAACTGAACACAATTATTGCACGATTTCTATTCTAAGAGAAAAAACAAACAAAAAATTGAACAACTTTTTTAAGAAGCAAGAACAAAAAATCAAAAAGCAAAGAATTTCGCCTAGAAAAGACAAAAAAGCCACACGCAATCATTCAAAAAATATTTACCAACATCACGCAAGTACATTCTATTTTTTACCCTTTACACCCCCCCTCATTTTCAATAATATCAGAGACGCACACTACAGCTAGTATGTACTCGCAAGAGAAACACACAATATGTAGTAGGCATTTCCCCCTCATTTTACATAATTCCCCCTCATTCCTAACCCCATTTTCAATGTCTCCTATTACCAAAATCGTAAAACGAACAGGTCAAACTGTAGAATTTGATCAAGTAAAAATCACAAGTGCAATAAGCAAGGCCTATGAAGCTTCTGGAGGAACAAACGAAAAGATCCCTCAACAAATTTCAAATCAAGTTTGTGCAGTTCTAGAAGTTTTCTTTAAAAATGACGACAAATTTCCAACAGTTGAACAAATACAAGATCTCATTGAAAAAATTTTAATGGAGGGAGGATTAGTAAAAACAGCAAAATCTTTCATTCTATATAGAGAAAATAGAAAAAACATAAGAAATGAATACGAAAACTTATTAAATGGCCGATCAACAAAACTTGATATAAGCACAAATGCCTTAAGAGTTCTTGCAGGCAGATACCTACAAAGAGATGAAAACGGAAATGTTTGTGAAATACCTGAAGAAATGTTTGACAGAGTAGCAATTGCGCTAGCAAAAGCAGAAGAAAAATATGGAGCAAAAGAAAAAGATTTAGAATATTGGAGGACCGAATTTAGAGAAGTTTTAAACACTTTTGAATTCACACCTGCAGGCAGAACACTAACAAACGCAGGAGGGACAACAAGACTTGTTGCCAACTGTATAGTTCTTCACTTCGAAGACTCAATGGATGGAATTTTTCAAACATTAAAGGATGCCGCACTACTCCAACAAGCAGGATCAGGACTTGGCTTCCCTTGGCACCTACTTCGACCAGCCGGAACAAGAGCAAAATTAACACAAGGAGTCGCTTCCGGACCAGTTTCCTTTTTACACGCATTCAACAAAGCTTTTGGCGTAATAAAACAACAAAACAGACACGGAGCAAACATGGGAGTAATGAGAGTAGATCATCCAGATATTTTAGAATTCATTGAATCAAAATGGGAAGAAGGCGAACTTGAAAACTTCAACATCTCAGTTGCACTAACTGATGAATTTATGAAACAAGTTGAAAACAAATCCAAAGAGCCTTGGCTTTGTGAATGGAGAGGACAAAAAATGAAACCACGAAGAATTATCAGAAACAAAAGAGGTGCTTTTATTAAAGCCGAGGAAGAAACAATTACGGCAGAACAAATAATGGATAAAATCATTGAAAGCGCATGGAGAAACGGAGAACCGGGGGTTCTTTTCCCAGATTCTGCAAATCGTTCAAACCCAGTGCCAAAACTTGGAAGACTTGAAGCCACAAATCCTTGTGGAGAACAATGGCTACATGATGGAGATGTTTGTAATTTAGGATCAATCAATTTATCTAAATTTGTTAAAAACGGCGAAATCGATTATGAAAGACTCAAGCATGTTACAAAAATCGGAGTAAGAATGCTTGATAATGTAATAGACTTATCAAACTATCCAAGCGAAAAAGTAAACCGAAACTCGAAAAGCAACAGAAGAGTTGGACTTGGAGTTATGGGATTTGCAGACATGCTTTACCAATTAAAAGTACCGTACAACTCAGAACAAGGCCGAAAAATTGCAGAAAAAGTTCAAAAGACAATCACAGAAAGCGCTCATAATTACTCAAACATACTAGCCGAAGAAAAAGGAACTTTTGCAAACTGGGAACTTTCAATTTACGCCGAAGATGGAAAAAATGTAAAAATGCGCAACGCTGCCCTTACAACTGTTGCACCAACAGGAACAATTTCAATGGCACACGATTGTTCTTCTGGAATTGAACCCGTATTTGCACTTGCCTACTACAAAGAAGTAATGGGAGGCCAACAACTAACATACCTAAACCCATATCTTGAAAAAGAATTAAAAAAATTAAATTTATACACTCACGAAATATTACAACAAATTCAAAAAACAGGATCAGTCCAAAGCATAAAAGAAATACCTGAAGAAACTAGAAAAGTTTTTGTAACAGCAATGGATATTTCGGCAGATGATCATATTAAAATGCAAGCTTCTTTCCAAAAATATGTAGATAATTCAATATCAAAAACAATCAACTTCCCAAATAGTGCGACAAGAGAAGATGTGAAAAATGGCTATGTAATGGCATGGGAAATGGGCCTAAAAGGAATAACTGTTTACAGAGATGGATCAAGACAAGAACAAGTACTAAACCTACAAAAAGAAAGTCCAAAAAAAGAAGAAAAAATCGAAAAAGCAGAAAAGAAAGAAAATTTTGAAGAAGTATCTCTTCCTCCAATCAAAGAAGAAAGAGAACATGTTTCATTCAACAAAAAAGACATTATTAAATCAAAAAAATGTCCTGAATGTTCAAGCACAATTGAAATAGGAGAAGGATGTTTACTCTGTAAAGCATGTGGCTTTACAGTATGCACAATCTAAAAAACATTTAGCAACAAACGAAATAAAATAAATGAGAAACCTAGAAACTCCAACTCTTGAAAAAGAACAAAGAGAAAGCGTAATAATCCACGCAAAAAAAAATAATAGTTTTGTATATATTGACAATCTAAAATCTGACACACAAGATCAAATTGATTCCATATTACAAAACAAAGAAAAAACTGAAAGGAACGAAGAGCTAAAAACATTTCTTTCAAAACACAGTGAATATTTCACAAAAGAAGAAATTCAAAAAATAACTAGAGATTCATTGATTTTAGGAGAAAGTGTTTTGGAAAATTTCAAACGAAATTTAAACGAAAAAGAAAAAATTGAAAAAACATATTCAAACCTAGCACTCAAATATAATGTTTCGTTAAGCTCAAACCCGAATTATAAAAAACTACATCACCTTGAAAAAAAAGCATTTTTAAACTCAATCAAAAAACTTGAAAAACTGCTTTATAAAAACATTGAGCCAAATGGATTAACAACATTAAGCACAATAGAAAAAACAATAAAAAAAGAACTAAAAGATACAGATATTACACAAACACAAGCATGCATCGAAGATCACGAAAAATTGTTTAAAGAAGAAAAGGAAAAAATAGTCATTTTTAGCCAATTTTCAAAACACCCAGACCTTCCCTACAAAGTTTTGAAAATGAGTGAAGCCTCTAAAAACTATTATTTAAGTTATTACAAAGAACAAGATATAAAATTAAAAAAAACACTCATAAAAGACTGGCAAATAATTGTAAACCACGAAGAAGTACTTTTAAAAAAGTTACTTGAAATATTCAAACACTATCCAGAAGAAAAAAACAATAAAATATTAGAATTTCAAGCTCTTGATTTTATCGAAAAAGAAAATTTTATCAAAAATGCAGAAATACTTTATCCGCAAAAAAAGGTTGAAAAAAGCCTAAAAACACCTGAAGTAAAAAACCTAGAAAAAACAAATAAAAAAGCTTTTGAAAAGAAAAATGAGACAAAAGAAGAAAAAAATAAAATTTTAGAAGAAAAATGCATAAAAGAAGCATTACTTTCCTTAGCCAATGGAAGACCAGAAGATGGATTAAAAGCACTATTAAATTATAAAAGAAAAGTTGGAAACACTGAAAAAATCAAATTTCATATTAAAATGTTACTAAATTACATTGAAGAAATGGAAACAAATGAAGTAAACGAAAAAGAAATCAAACTCAAAGAAGAAGAAGAGAACAATAAAATCACTAATAAAATTGAAGAACTAATAAAATCTATTTCTCTTAAAAAAATTATTAAACAAGAAAAATTTATTGCAGAAAGTATTAAAAATGCAATGATCAACGAAGCCCTTCACAAAGGAGAAAAAGACGCTCTTAAAAGAAAAAAGACTGAAAATCTTAAAACATTTTCAAGGGAAAACGAAAAAGAAATTACAAGAGATTATTATAAAAACGAAAAAGACAATTTCATAGATAGAAATGGATTTTCTAAAAAAATTCAAAAAATAAATGTTTCAAAAAAACTAATATCCAGCTCAAACGAAACAATTGACATATCAAAGCAAGAAACGGATAAAAATTCCGATACGTTTGTTTCAAACTTCTACTTCAATAACGAAATAATTAGTTCAAAAAAAGCCTTAAATCTAGAAAAAGAAAAACTCACAAATTTAAGCAGTTTTTATTCAAAAAAAATCATTAACGACATTGGAATAAAAAACAAAGAAAAACAATTAAACCTAGTACAAATATTAAAAGATCGATTACTAAAAGAAACAAAGTTAACTAAGTAAAGATTCTTTATAAATATTATTAAGCATTTTTTCATCTTTACTCAAAAATATTTCAAAAAAAACAAAACAAAAATATAAAAACCAAAAAACAATTGGCACCATTTCAACATTTAAAACAGAAAAAGAAAAATCTCCAAAAAATTTAATGACTGCAAAAATATAGGAACTAATAACAAAGGCAGGAAATGCAATAATTAAAGAAAAAAAAGAACTAAAAAAAGAAATTATCAAAGCAAGAAAAGAAAAAAGCATTACAAATGGAATAAAAGGAAGAACCAATATGTTTGCAAAAGGACTAAAAAGACTAATAATGCCAAAATTCATCGCCAAAATCGGCAAAGTAGAAATCGTCGAAGAAATAGTTAAGACAAAAGAATTTCTCAGTTCTAAAATATTTGGGATAAATAAAAAATACTTCTCAATTAACGGACTCACATAAATCAAGCCAATAGTTGCCAAAAAAGATAACTGGAATCCGACATCAAAATATAATATTCTCGGTTCAAAAAATATCATTAAAAATGCTGACAAAAACAAAGCCGTTTTAACATGATAATTTTTCCCAAACAAAACAGCAAAAAGACTCACGCAACCCATTATCCCTGCCCTAACAGCACTCGCGGAAAAGCCTGTTAAAAAAACAAATATCAAAATGAAAATAAGTGAAAAAAACACACGAAGTCTTTGACTCATAAAAGAAAACACACCATACACAAAAACAATAAGTATCGTTATGTTATAGCCAGAAACAGCGACTATATGAGTAAGCCCAGAATTTTTAAAGGATTCAGAAAGCTCATTGGAAAAGCCTTTTCTAAGGCCCAAAAGAATTCCCGACATAAAAGATGCGTATGGTTCTCCAAAAATATTTACCAAACGGGTTATCATTAAATCTTTAAATTTAAAGATTTTTCCCAAAATTAAATCAAATAAACTAGCTTCTTCAATTTTATAAAGATTATTTGGATTTTTTACAAAATAATAAATACCATATCTATATAAATATTCCTCATAATTAAAATCAAAACTCGAAAAAGGTTTTTCAATTTTGGCATTAAAAGAAATTGTTTCACCAACAAAATATTCAGGATAAAGTGGTGCATTAAGCATCATAAAGCCATCCAAGTTAAAAAAATCACCATTTAAACTTGCTCTAACATCACTAAGAACATACTTAATCTTATCGGCCCTTTTATCAGGTTCTAGATGAACTTTGGCTACAATCTTCCATTTTTCTTCAATAAAAAATTTTGAAAGATCATTATCAAAAGAATTTAAAGAATAACGAAACATCCCAAGCAAAAAAAATAATAAAAACAAAAGCAAAAAATGCCATTTAATTTTAAAAAACAAAAAAATTAAAATAAATAGAAGGAAAAATGAAAACAATAAAATAGCAAAATAATTATTCAACAAAATAAAGGTCATCATCAAAACACCAAAACTAAAAGTCGAAAGAATGTAAACAAAATATTTATTCATAGTCATAAGAAAAAAATATCAAAAGATCATTAAAAAATGATTAAAAAATTTTAAATTATTAAAAACTGATTTCAACAGAAGAAAAACTCTTGGCAAACGAAGAAACTTGAATTTTATCTAAAAATAATTAAAATTTAGCGGTAAAAAAAATTAAAAAATGAATTTTAAAACTCAAAAAATTAGCAATAAAGAAAAACAAAACCTTTCAAAAAATTCTTTAGAGAGTTTTCCTAAAGAAACAAAAAGCCTCTTATTTAAGGAAAAAGAAAAAGAAAATACTCAAAATAAAATTCCAAAAATTGGAATCAACTTAATTGTTTTTCTTTTACTTCTTGGCATAGGATTTATGACTTATGGCATTTACAAAACTATTTCACACTTTGACTATTCAGTTTTATTAAAAGTAGCTGGCACAAAGCTATTAACAGACGACGAAGGCCAAACAAATTTTTTAATACTTGGCATTGGTGGAGACAATCATGAAGGAGGAAACCTCACCGACTCAATAATAATTGCAAGCCTCGACGACAAGAAAAAACACATTTCCATGGTTTCAATTCCCAGAGATTTCTACATAAGAGACTCTACCCTTGGAAACTCTCGAATAAATGAAGTCTATTTTTATGCAAAAAGACACTTTCAAAGCGATATTCTTGGTATAAATTTTTTAAAGGAAAAAATTGAAAACTTCATTGACACTGAAATTCATTACTATTTAATGCTAGACTTTCAAGGTTTCAAAGAAATTATCGACACTTTAGGAGGAATTGAAGTAAATGTAGAAAAAGATATTAACGACCCATACTACCCAAAAGATGGCACAATTTTATATGAAACCTTCCGAATAAAAAAAGGTTTACAAACTTTAGACGGCGAAACTGCACTAAAATATGCCCGTTCAAGAAAAACAACATCAGACTTTGATCGTTCAAACAGACAACAAGAAATAATTTTTGCCACAAAAGAAAAAGCTCTTTCTCTAAATACCCTACTTTCAACAGAAAAAATTTCTGAAATATTAAATTCCTTAAAAGAAAACATTAAAACAAATATAAGCGTTGGCGAAATACTAACACTTGCGTCTATTGCCAAAGATTATAGCAAAGATAACATAAGCTCACACCTTCTTCACGACGACCCAAACTCTTGCGGTGGATTACTTTACACCCCCCCACGAGTTGAATATGGCGGATCGTTCGTTCTTCTCCCAGCAGGAGGAATTGACTACCTTCACAAATACTTCAATCTTCTTTTTAATTATTCAAAAGAAGCTAGTACTAGCACAAAAATACACATACTAAACGGCACAAAAAAAGGAGGTGTTGCAACTGAAACTAGACAAATTCTTATAAGATATTGTTTTCTAGTAAACAGATTTGGAAATGGAAGAAATCAAAACATTAAAGAAACAACTTATTATTACAAAGAAAGAATAAACGAAAATGGAGAAAAAATATCAATTCGACCAGACTCTTTAGACTTTCTTCAAGAAATAATTTCGGGAAAAGAAAGTAGCGAAATTCCTGAAGAATATATTGAATACATTTTAGATACTGATATTATTCTTGAAATTGGTGATGATTATGTTTCAAGTGAAAACTATATCAAAGACCCATTTTACTACTTAAGAATAAACACTGTTTCCACACCTAGTACAGAAACTACTCAAAATACAGAAGTTGAAAACTAACAATAAAAATGATTTCAAGCCTTATTAGCATAATTTTCGCAAGCAACATATCACTACACAGCGATATTATCAAAGAAAGTGATTCTTTAATAAAAACCTCAAACAGCTCAGAATCTTTAGTTAAAGATAATTTAATGATTGCTCCAATAATAAGTGCAAAAAGTGCTATTACAATAGACTTAAAAACATCCACCGTTTTATTCGAAAAAGAATCAAACAAAAAAGCTCCATTTGCATCAATCACAAAACTAATGACTGCTCTTATAATTTTAGAAGAAAATCAAATGGATGAAATCGTAAAAGTTAGCTCAAATGCGACCTCCGAACCAGGTTCTACAATGGGACTTTTTACTGGAGAAAACATTACTGTTAAAAATCTAATATATGGAGCACTAATAAACTCAGGAAATGATGCATCTACAGCTCTTGCAGAACATAATGCAGGATCAAAAGAAGCCTTCGTTTTCAAAATGAATCAAAAAGTAAACAATCTTGGCCTCTACAATACACATTTTCAAAACCCAACAGGACTCGACCACCCAAACCACTACTCAAGCGCATCAGATATAGCAAAAATTGCAGAACAAATTTATAAAAACGACTTAATAAAAGAAATAGTCATAACAAAAAACACAAAAGTTACAAATGTTGAAAACACAAGAACTCATTATCTAAAAAACACAAATCACCTTTTAGATAGCTATCTAAATATAAAAGGATTAAAAACAGGAACAACTATAGTTGCAAAAGAATGTCTTGTAATAATTGCCGAACTTGAAAACGGCAGAGAACTTTTAACAGTTGTTTTAGGTAGTAATAGTAGATTTAATGATACAAAAATATTAATAGATTGGGCTGAAAAAGCATATTTCACTAACAAAACATTAAATGCAAATAGCATTACAAAACACAATTGAAAAAATTTCTCTAATCACTGGGTCAGGAGTTTTAGCTTTCACAATAGCAATAATTATCGCTCCCAAATTTATATATCTCCTTAAAAAATATAAAATTGGAAAAAAACTTCGTGAAAATGCCATAACAGGTGAAAAGTCGACAATATTCAATGAAATGCACGCAAAAAAAGCAGGCACACCAACAATGGGAGGTCTTTTAATTTGGTTAACAGTTATATTCGTTCTCGCTTTTTCAAAAATTTTAGCAATTTTTGGAGTAATTGATCGATCATTAATAAATAGAAAAGAAACTTATATAGCAATTTTCACACTAATAAGTTTCGGACTACTCGGAGCAATCGACGATTATCTAAACATTTTAGGAATTGGAAAAACAAAAGGACTAAATGCAAAAGTCAAACTTGCTTCAATATTGTTATTAAGCTTACTAGGAGGCCTTTGGTTCTATTTCAAACTCGGATTCGCAAGCATTGCCATACCAATTCCGGGAATCGATCCAATTCAAGTCGGAATCTACTATATTCCAATATTTATGCTTATCATCATAGCAACTGCCAACGCAGTAAATTTCACAGACGGACTTGATGGCTTAGCAGGAGGGCTTATAATTATGGCTTATATATCTTTTGGAATACTCGCCTACGCTCAAGGGATGTTTATATTATCCGCCTTTTGTGGAATTGTAAGTGGAGCAACTCTCGCATTTTTATGGTTTAATATACCACCAGCTAAATTTTTTATGGGAGACACCGGAGCCCTTTCACTAGGAGCAACCCTCGGAGTAATGGCTATGCTCACACAACAAACATTAGTTCTACCAATAATCGGATTCATCTTCGTAATTGAAGCCCTTTCTGTAATTATTCAAATCACTTCTAAAAAACTATTCAAACGAAAAGTTTTCCTTATTGCTCCAATACACCACCATTTTGAAAGAAAAGGCTGGGAAGAATGCAAAGTAGTTATGCGATTTTGGATAATTGGAGGAATTTTTGTATGTATGGGAACAATACTTGGACTTATAAACTTACTATAAAAAAAGGAGCCTTCTCTTGATTAAGCCTTCCTTCTTTTGATTTAAGTCTTCTCTTGATTTAAGACTTCTCTTGCCTAATTTCTTTACTCCCCCATCTTAAACCCCACTTAACTAAAAAACTCAAAACTTAAAAAGATGACTATTTTAAATCAAGAAGTGGATCAATTTCTTTACCACCAATCACAGAAGTTCCATATTTGCCGGTTTCAATTAAATTAAACACCTCACCAGCCTCAGGTATAATATTTTCTTTTAGATTTGAAACCATTAACTCAGAATCAAAAATTTCTAAACTCAACTTATCTTCATTTTCCATAACCGAAACGACTTCTTTTACCTCTCTCACTACTTTTATACTATCATCAACAATTTCCTTAGCTATTCCTAGCTCTCCTTTATTTGCCATTTCTTCGGCCTCAATTAAGTTTTCCTTTAAATCATCTAATTTTTTCTTAGTCAAAACATCTTCGCCTTCTAAATCAAAATATGAAATTTTTTTCAACTCTTGCTTTGCAACATAAACAGGCGAATCTGGTAAAATTAAGTTTAAATTCTTTTTATGTTTTATCATTGTTTCATCAAGACTTTTTCTTAAATCAAATGCATATTTTTCATCAATCTCTGAAACCTTATCAATAAAATCCGAATAATTTTTATAATTCTCACTAAAAGAATCTATGCTTAAAAGAGCCATTTCAATTTCTTCTAAACTTTTTTCTTCACCAATCAAAACAAGTTGAGCTTCCATAAAGTTTTTTTCTGCCAAAAGAAAGTCTAGTTTTTCTTTTTCGACATCATTAAAAAGAATAATTTCTCTTTCAAGAAGCGATTTTTGTGTATTTTCAACGAGTCTTTCCTCAACACTTGCCAAATATTCCTTATCCTTACTTAAGTTTTCAACGATCCAAACATCACTTTTCTTTGCACTTTCGAGTTTTTGGACTTCAATACTATTTTTTTCTTTATCAAGAACCATTTTTTGCCCCGTAACTACATTTCCAAGCCTTTCCCCTGCAAAAGGTGTATGAATTTCAACATTATTTTTAAAAACTGAAAGCTCGGTTTTATTTTCTGCTACTTCTACATTAAACGAAGCTTTTTTTGCCTTAGCATAAACATCATCAGCCCTTACAACAAAAGAAGATCCTTCTTCAACTAAATTAAGAACTTTATTCCATACAACACCACGAACAATTTCTATTTCAATATATGTTTTAAATCCTTTTTTATCAAAAGAAGCGAGCTCCGAAATCAAAAGTGTTGTATTTCCATTAAGCCTACTAACACTATCATCCAAATATAAAATATTAACAAAAGAATCATCTTTAGTAACCACTACATCTCTTTTTTTAAGCTCCATCCCAGAATAAACCTTGAGTTTAAAATCATCCCTATAAACCAAAACATCACCAGAAAAAGATTCAATTTTTGTAAAAACATCAGCAAAAACAACATTTTCATTTGAAATATATCCCCTAAAAAACCCGAAAACTAAAAAAAACATCATAGAAAAAGACAATGTTTTTTTAAAAATTTTTTGAAAATAAAATATATCAAACACAAACAATGGTTTTGATAGTTTTTCATAAATTTTCTCACGTAATAAAGATTTTTTTACATTATCCAAAGAATATGTTTTAGCTTCAGAAAAAATCTTTTCTTTAAAAAACTCATTCTCCTCAATAATACAAAAAAATTTCTCCTTTAACTGTCTTTTTTTGGAGTAATTTATTTTTTTTGCTGATTTTAACAAATTAAATATTCTCATAATCTTTTCTTACAATCTATCAAACGAAATAATGAAGAATTCGTTACTTAAAACTTGACGAATTCACGCCAAGTTTTTCAAGCTCTGTTTTTAAAGCCCTAAGAGAGCGTAGCTGAAGGATTCGCACACTTCCTTCAGTTTTTTCAAGCATTTCGGAAATTTCTTTATTTGTTAATTCGTTAATAAATTTTAAAACCAAAAATTCACGGTAATGTTCTTTAATGTTTTTTAAAGCTTTTTTTAATATTTTTATATTTATTTTATCCTCAGCTTTAATAAGAGGATTGTGTTCCCTATCAAAACTTGGAATATTAATATCCAAATCAGAAACATCCTTAATTTTATTATTTCGGTAATAATCAACAACCAAATTATGAGCAATTCTAAATATCCACGAACTAAACCGACTCCCCTTAGTTTTTTTATATTTTTTTATATTTTCCCAAGTTTTTAAAAAAATTTGCACTAATAAATCGTCAACATCCTCTTTATTCACACGAAAAAAAAGATACCTATACAAAGGATCTACAAATAAATCATAAATTTTGGAAAAAGAATCCTTGTCACCTTTTTGAACATTTAATACAAGTTTTTCTATCAAAATCTCATTTTCATTCAATTCACTCATAAATAGACAAAATTTAAAATCATTCTAATAAATATGTTTAAAACTATAATACAATTCAGAAAACAATCGCAAGCAATTTATCTTTTTGCAATCGAACTTTCAGAATTCACATAAACTATTCTAGAAGGATTTCTCATTTTTGAGATTTTATCTGAAGAACTAATATTTTTTAACGCCCTTTTTTCATTCAAATTCATATTTAAAACCTCAAGTTCTCTCAAAAGTTTTTGATTTTCCTTATCAAGCGAATTAATTACATAACCTTTTGTAACCTGCTTTGTTGAATACATCAAAGTGATAACGGTGATACAACAAATACTCAAAACTACAGAAAAAATTAACACAAAAGATGAATATTTTTTATAAAGTGATTTATTAACTGCTTTTATTTGAGGATTTAATTCTAGTTTCACGATTTTTATTTTATTAATTTAATATATGTTCTTAGTTTTGCACTTCTACTTCTAGGATTAACTGTCATCTCTTCTTCCGTTGGAATTATCGGTTTTTTATTAACTTTTTTAACTAAAGGCTCTGAAAATGTTCTAAAAATTTGTTCTCTTTCACTAGCGACTGGCTTCAATAATTTTGAAAAAAATTGTTTTACTATTCTATCTTCAAGAGAATGATAAGAAATAACCACAATTCTTCCTCCTAGATCTAGCATTTCAAAGGCACTACTTAAAGCTTCTTTTAAAGCATTCATTTCATCATTAACCTCTATTCTTATTGCCTGAAAAACTTTTGTCGCAGGATGAACTTTTAATTTAATCTTAGGATAAATATCTTTTATAAATTGTGCTAAATCAGTGGTTTTTTCAAATCTATTAGTATTTCTCCTTTCAGAAATCCCCTTAGCAATCTTATAAGCATACTTCTCTTCGCCATATTCTCTAAATATTTTAGACAATTCCTCAACAGAATAATTATTTACCAAATCCTTTGCAGAAAATTCATTATTTTTATCAAATCTCATATCAAGATCTGCCTCTTTCATAAAAGAAAAACCTCTTTCCGAAATATCTACATGAGTCGAACAAATTCCTAAATCAAACAATATTGCATCAATTTTTTGTACTCCATTTTCCTTAAGCCTAGTTTTTAAGTTTCGAAAATTATCTTTTATATAAACTACTTGGTTTTCATAATCCTTAAGCCGTTTTTTTGCTTCATTTAAATTATCAAGATCCTGATCAAAGACATAAAGCTTTCCTGTTTTCGAAATTCTTTTTAAAATAACTTTTGAATGTCCACCCAGTCCAAGCGTGGCGTCAACTACAACATCCCCCTTCTTCAAATCCAATCCTTGTTCAACTTCTTTTATCAAAACAGATATATGTTCCATTTCTGTGCTATTTTTTTACTCTCAACTTCGTTTTCAAATTAAGTCTTTAAAGCGACAAAATCAAGAACAAAAAAAATAAACACTTGATATATTTCGAAAATAAAGCTTAATTTTTTTATACAAGACCTGTTTTTAATAAAAAAATTGAACAAACTTCGCAAAAAAATCATTTTAAAAAGTTTAAAAAATATTTATACTAAGCTTTGTAATTTAAAAGTCCTTTATGGGAAAAATCTCAGCAGAAATAATTGTATTTTTTTCGGCAATGGTACCTTTTATCGAAATTAAAGCATCAATCCCCTTAGGATTAAGCTTAGGACTTTCAAAAATCACTGCCTATATTTTTTCAGTTTCAGGAATGATTATTCCGGGAGTTATATACTTGCTTGTACTTGATCCACTCACAAAATTTGCAAGAAATAAATCAAAATTTCTAGACGCATTTTTAAAAAAATTATTCGAAAAAACCAGAAAAGAACACAGCACAAAATTCAGAAAACTCGGCCCACTTTTTTTAATACTCCTAGTTGGAATTCCACTACCAGGATCAGGAACCATGACTGGAGCATTTGTATCTTTTGTTTTTGGAATAGAATATTGGACAGCAATTGCCTTTATTTCAATTGGTGCAATGATATCAGGAATACTTGTATTAGGAGGTGTTAGCTCAATAATTACACTTATCAATTTTTTCTCTTAAAAATATCGATTACACTTATTTACAATTGTTTACACTTGTTTGCACTTGTTTGCACTTGTTTGCACTTGTTTGCACTTACACTTACTAGCATTTCCCCGTCCATTTTGACCTACACTCCCCGCCTTCATCTATAGCAATAATACAAAAAAAATGGTAAAATAAATAAAAACTTAAAAACACAAAAATGAAAAAAACAAAAGTTGCAATAAATGGCTTTGGAAGAATAGGCCGACAAGTTTTTCGGATCAATTTAGACAAAAAATATTTTGACATCGTTGCAATAAACGACCTAACAGACAACAAAACACTCTCCCACCTTCTTAAATACGATTCAACTTACGGTGAATTAAAAGCAAAAGTTGAAACAAAAAATGAAAATGAAATTCTTGTAAACGGAAAGAAAATTAAAACCTTTCAAATCAAAGATCCAGAAAATCTACCTTGGAAGAAACTAGGAATTGATATTGTTATTGAAGCAACGGGAGTTTTCACAACAAAAGAACTTCTTAAAAAACACTTAAAAGCAGGTGCAAAAAAAGTAATACTTACAGCTCCTGCAAAAGACAAAATAGATTTAACAATAGTGCTTGGTGTAAATGAAAAAAAGTACAACCCAAAGAACCACAACATTATTTCAAACGCCTCTTGTACAACAAATTGCCTCGCTCCGCTCGCAAAAGTTATTCACGATAAACTAAAAATCAAACATGGCTTTATGACAACTTGCCATTCATACACAAATGACCAAAGAATTTTAGATCTTCCACATGCAGATTTAAGAAGAGCAAGATCTGCAAACCTTTCGATGATCCCAACAACAACAGGAGCCGCAAAAGCAGTTTCAGAAGTTATTCCAGCCTTAAAAGGAAAATTAAACGGAAACTCAATCCGAGTCCCAACTCCAACAGTTTCACTTGTTGATTTAGTTTGTGTTGTTAATAAAAAAACAACAGTTGAAAAACTAAACGAAATATTAAAAAAAGAAGCAAACACAAAATTAAAAGGAATTCTTGCATTTGAAGAAAATGAGCTTGTTTCTGTTGATTTCAAAGGAAACGAAAATTCCTCAATAATCGACGCAAAATCAACAATGGTAATTGACGGAAATTTAATAAAAGTTTTAGCTTGGTACGACAACGAATGGGGCTACAGTGCGAGAATTGTTGACCTAGCAAAATATATTTCAACAAAGAAATAAAAGATTTAGAAAAACATATTTCAACAAAGAAATAAAACTATTCCATCACAATAATTATCAAAATTATTTAATACACCTACTCAAATCCATAAAACAAATGTTTGCATAATTAACACTAAACCCTTGCAAAACAAAAACTGGCACTGTACAATATCAAGTGCTAAAACTAACATTTTTTTAAATGTCCGAAGCAAGACGCAGAAAGGTATTACAAGATATTATTAAACATTTTGTTGAAACAGGAGAACCTGTTGGCTCAAAGACGCTAATTGTTTCATACAAGTTTAGTGTATCTCCCGCTACAATTCGAAACGATATGATGGAACTCGAAAAAGAAGGCCTTATTTTCCAACCTCACATTTCCGCAGGCCGAGTGCCAACAGATAAAGGATATCGCCTATTTGTTGATGAAATGGCAGATTTTGAAAAAGCAAGAAAAGAAGCAATTCACATAATTACGACAATCACAAGAGAATATAAAATTGAAAAACTTCGTCAAGATCTTTTTGACGCCGTTCAAATTCTTGCAAGAGCAACAAAGCTAGCTTGCTTTGCAACTACGCCAGACAATCCTCACACCTTTTTTCTAGGAATGTCCAATGTTCTTCGCCAACCTGAATTTTCCGAAAACACTATAAGTGCTTCCGAAGTATTTGAAGTGTTAGAACGAAGCAATAATTTTATAGGAACACTTAAAACCCTAAACATCGACGAAAATATAAAAACATTCATCGGAGAAGAAAATATAATAAAACAAATACAAAGCTGTTCAATAATAGTTTCAAAATATCAAAAAGATGGATTTAAAGGATATATTGGAATACTTGGACCAAAAAGAATGAATTATCCATTCAACATCGTTTTGCTTGAAGAAATAAAAAAACTAATCAAATAATATAAAAAAGATCTATGAAAAAACACGACGATAAAATTAAAAAAGACAAATCAACTCAAGAAAAAGATAATACAAAAAAATCTAACAACGAGAAAGAAATTTCAAACGAAAAATTAAAATTCGAATTAGAAGAAATGACTGAAACAGCAAAAAGACTAATGGCAGATATGACAAATTTAAAAAGAAGAAACGAAGAAGAAAGAAAAAAAACAACACTATTTGCCAATGCATTACTTTTTAAAGCACTTCTTCCTAGCCTTGACAACTTTAAAAGAGCACTTTTACACATGCCAAAAAACGCAGGAGAATGGGAAAAAGGCATTGAAATGTCAATAAGACAAATTGAAAAAGCCCTAGAAGAAGCAGGACTTGAAAAAATGAAAACAGACAATCAACTTTTCAACCCAGAACTTCACGAAGCAGTACTTCAAGCGGAAGGAGAAGAAAATAAAATTTTAGAAACACTTGAAGATGGCTACAAAATTCAAGACTTTGTAATAAGACACGCAAAAGTAAAAATCGGAAACGGGCAAAAAAAGGATTAAAAAATACACTTCTATTAAAATCGATTATCATAAAAATCAACTGTATTAAGGCTCAAATAACAAATCACGCACCCCCCCTTGACTAAACAAAGCTAGCACTCTATAATAATGAGTGCTAAAAATATAAAAAATTATATTCTAACATTAAAAAATATGGGAAAAATTATTGGAATCGACTTAGGAACAACATACTCCTGTGTCGCTGTTATGGAAGGTGGAGAAGCTATTGTTATTCCATCAACAGAAGGATCACGCACAACTCCATCAGTTGTAGCAATGAAAAATAAAGAACGACTAGTCGGAATTCCTGCAAAAAATCAAGCCGTCACAAACCCAGACAACACAATTTATTCAGCAAAAAGACTTATCGGAAGACAATTTAATGAATCCGAAGAAGATATAAAAAACCTTTCTTATAAATGTGTTAAAGGGAAAAACGGAGAAATTGAAATTATGCTAGATGGAGAACAAAAACGACCAGCAGAAATTTCAGCAATGGTTTTACAAAAACTAAAAGCTGACGCAGAAGCTTATCTCGGAGAAGAAGTTACTGAAGCAGTAATTACGGTTCCTGCCTATTTCAACGACGCTCAAAGACAAGCCACAAAAGATGCCGGAAAAATTGCAGGCCTCGAAGTCAAAAGAATCATAAACGAACCAACAGCTGGTGCACTTGCTTATGGAGTTGATAAAAAAGGCGGAGATAAAAAAATCGCAATTTACGACCTTGGTGGAGGAACTTTCGACATCTCAATTCTTGAAATTGGAGAAGGTGTATTTCAAGTAAAATCAACAAATGGAAACACTCAGCTTGGTGGAGACGACTTCGATCAAAAAATAATGGAATGGATAATCGCAGAATTTAAAAAAGAACAAGGAATTGATGTATCAACTGATAAACTTGCTATTCAAAGAATAAAAGAAGTTTCAGAAAAAGCAAAAAGAGAACTGTCAACATTAAACGAAACAACAATATCACTTCCCTACCTTACAGTTGACCAAAACGGACCTAAAAATTTTGAAACAAAATTAACAAGATCAAAATTTGAAGATTTAATCGCAGATTTAGTCGAAAAGACAGTACTACCATGTAAAAAAGCTGTTGAAGACGCTGGAGTTTATTTTTCAGACTTAGATGAAGTAATTTTAGTTGGAGGATCTACAAGAATTCCTTTGGTACAAGCAAAAGTTAAAGAAGTTTTTGGCAAAGAACCACACAGAGGAATCAATCCAGATGAAGTTGTAGCACTTGGAGCCGCAATTCAAGGAGGAATTTTACAAGGAGACTCAAATGTTAAAGACATATTACTTGTAGATGTTATTCCTCTTTCACTCGGCCTTGAAACACTCGGAGGAGTAAACACAGTTTTAATTGATAGAAATACCGCAATCCCAACATCAAAATCTCAGATTTTTTCAACAGCCGCCGACAATCAACCACAAGTTGAAATTCATGTTGTTCAAGGTGAAAGACCAATGGTTCAAGACAATAAATCACTCGGACGCTTTGCCCTAGATGGCATCCCCCCAGCTCCAAGAGGAGTTCCGCAAATTGAAGTCACTTTCGACATTGATTCAAATGGAATTTTAAATGTTAAAGCTGTAGATAAGGCAACAAATAAAGAACAAAAAATCACAATCACAGGTTCTTCAAACATCGATAATAATGAGCTAGAAAGAATGAAACAAGAAGCAGAAAAATTTGCCGAAGAAGATAAAGTAAAAAAAGAACTAATTGAAGAACGAAACAAATCTGAAAGTTTAATTTTTCAATGTGAAAAAGTATTAAAAGATGCAGGAGAAAAAGCTCCAGAAGATATGAAAAAAACAATCGAAGAAAAAATCGTAGAACTTAAAAAAGTTATTGAAAATAAAGATGCAAAAAAAGAAGAAATAGTAAAAGCATACGAAGAACTAAACACAGAAATTCAAAAATATGGCTCAGAGCTTTACAAAGCCGCAGGAACACCAGAAGGATCAGATGTAAAAACAGACGATGAATCTGTTCGAGTCTATGAAAAAGGAAAAAAACAAGATGAAGCAGTCGAAGCTGAAATAGTTGAAGAAGAAAACAAAGAAGGAAAACAGTAAAATTGTGAAAAGCGAAGTAATTCACAAGTATCTTAAATAAAATTGTTATTTAAAAAAACCTCCCCCTCGGCGAGGTTTTTTTCTCTCTATACAAAATTCGTCAAAAATCACCTATAATCAATATAAAAACATTAAAAAAAATTATGAACATCCTCTACGGCATCGCAGGCGAAGGACTCGGACATGCAACAAGAAGCAAAGTAATAATTGAACATTTACTCAAAAAAAATCATCAAGTAAGAATAATAACCTCAAATAAAGCTTATAATTTTCTTCAAAAAATTTTTCCAAATATAATTAAAAAAATTGATGGTTTTACTCTTTCAATCGAAAACAACGAAGTCAATATACCTAAAAGCATAAGCCAAAACATCTTCAGCATCCCACAAAAACTCATTAAAAATTCAAAAGTTTTTTTAAGTCCATTTGAAGATTTCAAACCAGATCTTGTCATAAGTGATTTTGAAAGTTTAGTTTATCTATACGCAAAAACACACAATCTACCAATAATTGCGATAGACAATATTCACATAATTTCTCGTGCAAAAATCGAATATCCAAAAAACCAAAAAAATTCATTTCTTTTCACAAAGGCAATAGTTTCATCAAAATTACCAGCATGCGACAATTATTTAATCTCAACTTTTTTCGACACAAAAACAAAATCAAAAAACACAAAACTTATTCCCCCAATTATCCGAAATGAAATAATCAATGCAACTCCGAGCTACGAAGACCATATTTTAGTTTATTTAAGTGGAAAAACATACCCACGACTAGTCGAGATTTTAGAAAAAATCCCAGAAAAATTTATTGCCTATGGATTTAATAAAAACGAAAAAAATAAAAACATATTATTCAAAGACTTTTCTAATGAAGGTTTCATAGAAGACTTGAGCAAGTCAAAAGCAGTTATTTCAACAAGTGGTTTTTCATTGATGACCGAAAGTATTTTTCTTAAAAAACCATTTTTTGCAATTCCTTTAAAAAATCAATTTGAACAAATTCTAAACGCACACTACTTAAAAAAATTATCTTTTGGAGATTACAAAATGGAATTAGAAGAAAAACATATAAATTCATTCCTTAAAAATCAAAACATATATATAAACGCACTAAATAATTACAAACAAAATTCAAACGAAATATTGTTCGAAAATCTTGAAAAATTATTAAAATAATTTAAAACAAAGTTTTACCAAAACAAATTTATCTGTATAATAAATATAAAATTTCCTCATAAAAATTTTCCTATGCCAAAACAAAAAATTTCCGCATCGGAGTGGTTAAAACTTTATAACCGCTATTTAAACTATCTCGCTACTGCAATGATTTATTTACGAGACAACTACACCCTTGAGCGACCACTAAAAGTTGAAGACATTAAGCTTCGCCCTCTCGGACACTGGGGCTCCGTACCGGGAACAAATCTCATTTACAGTGCATTAAATTATTTAATCTGCAAAACAAATGCAGAAATTTTATTCATAAACGGACCAGGCCATGGTGCTCCCGCAAACCTTGCAAATCATTTTGCAGAAGGAGCACTTGAAAAATATTACAAAGAATATTCAATCAATCATAAAGGAATGGCAAAACTTTTGAAAGACTTCAGTTGGCCATATTCTCATCTTCCAAGCCATGTAACACCAAGTGTTCCGGGATCAATTTTAGAAGGTGGAGAACTCGGCTATAGCCTTTCCACAGCCTTTGGCGCCGCCTTGGATAATCCAAAACTAATCGTTGCTTGTGTTATCGGAGATGGTGAAGCAGAAAGCGCTCCCCTAGCAGGAGCATGGTATCAAAACAAATTTTTAAATCCAAAAAAAGACGGTGCAGTTCTTCCAATAATTCATCTCAATAATTTCAAAATTTCAAACGCAACAATTTTTTCCACAATGTCTGATGAAGAACTAACACTTCACTTTAAAGGACTCGGCTATGAACCGTTAATTATCAAATCTGCAAACATAAATAAAGATATAATCAAAACATTTGAAAAAGCATATTCAATAATTAAAAACATTCAAACAAAAGCAAGAAAATCAAAAACAGCTATTTTAAAACCAAAATGGCCAGTAATTATTGTCCATTCAAAAAAAGGACTTTCCGGACCAAAAGAATATCTCGGACATCCAATTGAAGGAAGTTTCAGATCACATGGCGTTCCAATCAACAATCCAACAAAAGAAAAAGACCCAGCTCTCGCATTACAAACAATAGAAAAATGGCTTAAATCTTACAAAATACATGAACTAATCGATGAAAAAGGAAGACCAAAACCAGAAGTTTTAGCATTCGTTCCAAAGAAAAAATATGCAATGGGCTTAAACAAACATGCTTTTGGAGGCGACATAATGAAAAAAATCAAACTTCCAAATCTCAAAAAATTTGAAATCAAAGTCGATACAAAAAAAAGAGGACAAGTTCTCGCATCTTCAATGATTGAAGGTGGAAAATATATGAGAGATTTATACAAATTAAACAAAGACAACTTCAGACTTTTTTGCCCAGATGAGCTTCGTTCCAATTTATTAACCGCAATTTTTGAATACACAAAACGAGGTTATCAATGGCCACTTCCCGAAAACACAGAAGACACAAATCCAGAAGGTAGAAATCTCGAAATTCTTTCCGAACAAACAATTCAAGGCTGGCTTCAAGGCTACATCCTCACAGGAAGATATGGAATCATTGCATCGTACGAAGCTTTTACAGCAATCATAAATTCGATGGTTGACCAACACGCAAAATTTTTAAGACAAGCCCAAAAAGTATCTTGGAGAAAACCAATTTCAAGCGCACTTTACATTCAAACATCAGTCGGATGGCGACAAGAACACAACGGATATTCACACCAAAACCCAAGTTTTGTTTCAAATGTTTTACAAAAACACAGCGATTTTTCTCAAATTTATTATCCCGCAGATGCAAATATGCTCCTTGTGGCACTTGCAGAAACACTTCCCAAAAAAGGCGGAATAAATGTAATTGTTTCTGACAAAAGAGACATTCCTCAATGGCTAACAATGAAAGAAGCAATTGAACAAGGCAAAAACGGCATTGGAATTTGGGAATTTGTTAGCTCAAAAGAAGAAGCAAAATCTCCAGATTTAGTTCTCGCAACAGCCGGCGACTATATTACCGAAGAAGGAATTTATGCAGTAAAACTAGTCAAAGAAATGGCTCCAGAAATCAAAATCCGTTTTGTTAATGTTTCAGAACTAACAGCACTTTCACTCGGAGATTTACACAGTGCAAATAGCGAAGAATCATTAAACAAATATTTCACAAAAGATAAACCAGTTATTTTCAGCTATCATGGATACACATCAGACCTAAAACATATTCTTTGGGATTACGCCGACCCAAAACGGTTTACACTTCATGGCTACAGCGAAGAAGGCTCTACAACAACACCATTTGATTTAAAGCTTCGAAATGGCGTTTCAAGATACCAACTCGCAAAAGACATTATTGAAACCTATGCAAAATCAAACAAAAATTTTGCAAAAAAATCAAAAACACTTCTTTCTAATCTTGAAAAGAAAATTAACGAAATTCACAAATACATCGTTGAATTTGGCGATGATCCGAAAGAAGTTAAAGACATGAAATTCTAATAATTTCTAAAAAAATCTTAAAAAGTTTTAAATATCTAAAATAACTACAAAAATAATGACAAAAAAAATCACAACAAAAAAACCAAGCGAAAAAAAAATAACTAGCGAAGCAAAAAAATCAATTTCTAAAACAAAGATGTCATCAAAAAAGAATATCACAGCGAAAATCGCTACAAAAAAATCAGTTATAAAAAATTCTGCAAAAAAAACTAAATCACAAAAAATTAGCACAAAAAAATCGACTACAAAAAAGGCCCCAGCCAAAAGCCCAAACAAAAAAATCGACCATGCAGGAAAGCACGAAATATTACAATTTGAAAATGTTGACCTAACAAAAGAACTAGACCTAAACAAGTTTAGAGTTTCAATTTTTGGTTCTGCAAGAATAAAACATGAAGATGCAGTTTATAAAAACATATTCAACCTCTCAAAAGAGCTTGGAAAAATGGAATTAGACTTAATTACAGGCGGAGGACCAGGCTTAATGCAAGCCGCAAACGATGGCCACATGGAAGGCGACAAAAACCAAAATGCAAGCTCAATTGGACTTACAATAAGACTTCCGCACGAAGCAGATAACCCAGTTTTAGAAGTAAGAAAACATTTCGAAAAATTTTCACATCGTTTAGATACTTTTATGGCTTTCTCTCATCTTGTAGTAGTTACACCGGGAGGAATTGGCACAATTCTTGAACTTTACTACACTCTTCAACTAATCCAAGTAAAACATATTCACAAAATTCCGATTATTTTAGTTGGAAAAATGTGGAAAAAACTTTTGCAATGGATGAAAGCTTATCCGCTCCGAGCTAAGCTCCTAGACGCCAAAGACTTAGAAAATGTTTATTATGCAAAAAACAATAGACAAGCCCTAAAATTGATAAACAAATTTTACGCCGAATTTAAAGCAACAAAAAAATCTAAAAGACCACTAAATTTACACATTTATACACCAGACAAATAAAAACAATTAAAAAGTCCTGCAATTAAAACAGGGCTTTTTTTAATAAAAAAATTTTTCATATCGCAAAAAAAAATAAACAAAGACATAAAAAATCTTCCATTTTTCTTAAAAAAGCTCCCCCATTTTTCATAACAAAAAAACATATTGACAATATAGCAAAAAGCGGGTACGATTACTTTCATTTATTAAAACGCACAATTTTATGTCTAATTCAAAGTATTCAAGACCACAGCATAATGAATTATTAAATTCTCAAGAAAAAAACTCTTCAATTAAAGGAGCCATTTCTAATTGGAACGCAGAAAAAGGTTTTGGCTTTATCACTTTAGAAAATCGAAAAAGAATTTTTTGCCATGTTTCAGAGCTTTGTAGTCATTTAAGACCTTGCAGAGGAGAAAACTTAGCAATAGGAACAAAAGTAATAATTGGAAAAATTCAATCGAGTGAAAAAGGCGAAACAGCCAAAAAAGTTGTTTGTGAAGAATGTGCAAAACCAGAAAAATGGGAACTAAAAGCAGTAGGAAAAATTGCAAAAGGAGTACAAGGAGAAGTCCAAGAATTAATTCCTGTTTCAAGTAAAGGAAATTCCAGTTTTTCATCACCAATTTCACAAAAAGAAATAGAAATTGCAAATGCAGAATATTTACAAGCAAAAAAAGAAGAAGAAACATGGAAAGGACTTATAAATGAAACCTTTATAAAAATATTTGGTGAAGCAAAAGAAATAGAAATATTTCAAGATGAAAATCCTCAAAATTTTTCATACGATAAAACAATGATTAGACTAAAATTCGATTATGGAATTAAAACTTTAAGTGCAAATGAAATGTTTGATGGTGCATATTATAAATTTTCAGAAACCCAAGACGTCATTGTTGAAAAAAAGGAGAACTCAACAAATTCAACATTATATATAACCTATATTTGCGATAAGTTTCCTCAGTTAAAATTAAATAGATACATCGCTTCAATATACGAAAACTCAGCACCAACAATTTATAATGATCTTTTTGAAAAAATACCAAAATCTATACAAGAAAAAATTATAAACATTCTTAAACAACACAGCATTTCACCCAAGGAATACGCAAAAAAACTCTTTGATAACTTGACTAATCAAAGTTTTTTCAAAAAACAAATACAAGAATTAAGGGATGATATATTTTATTTAAAACACGCCTCTGGAGATGCATATATAGCAAGGCAATCATATAAAACAACCGAATATTATCCAGAATCAGATGACGAAAGGAGACCTGCAGGCGAATTAGAAGTTAAAAAAGTTAAAACAACAATTCATTTAGGTGGTATTAAAAATACAAAAGCCCCTAGTTGGGCAGAAGACCTACCTTATGGTGTAAAACACTCAATTCGAATTGAGCATCTTTATGAAAACAATTTAGATATAGAAGCATTAAAAGAAAAACTTATTAAACATTTTGAAGAATCATACCAAGAAGCAATGAAAAGCCATATTGAAAATGCAGTAAACTCAGTCAATTTTAATCCTGTTTTAAATGATAAAAGCTATGAAGAATATATTCAGGAATTTAAAGAAGAATATGAAAAACTACTAAAATCACTTGAAGAAGAATGGGAACTGGAAAGCGAAAAAAAAGCAGAAGAATACAATAGTTATTATAAAAAACATCAAGAAACAGTTGAAAAACTTGAAAGAATCGAAAATGAAATCAATCAAGCATTGGAAGACGCAGAAAAACAACTAAAAAGTTCTTATGCTTTTAACTACGAACTAGAAAACATTAAACGAAGACCATATATTTCAAGTTATTTTCTAGAAGAAAAACAACTCCTTGACTACGAAAACAAATTAAAAGAATATTTAGAAATTATACGCTCATTACTTAAAAAGAAAATTCAAGAAGAAAAAACCGAAGCAGAAAGACAACAAAGAGAACTAGACGAAAAAGAGTTACAAAAAAAAATTAGAAAGGAACAAATAGCTGAAGAACGAAGAAAAGCCGAAAATCAAAGACAAACCGAAGAAGAAATTTATTATTTGCCCCAAACTCATAGCGATATAAAACAAACAACTAACGACGATCATAACAAACCAGAAAGCAATAATGGGGATTCATTCGTTTCAATATTCGAACTAACTCAAAAAGAAGAAAAAAGATCGACAAAAGAAGTAAAAGAAGTAAAAGAAGTAAAAGAGGCAAAAAAAGTATATGAAATAGAATTGTTAGGAGAAGAATTACGCAAAAAAATTCAAGAAGAGTTGTTTCAATTAAAAATTTTAATCGAAGTAATTTCTAGTTTAAGAAATCCTGACAAAAAAGATCCAAATTATTCAAAAGTTTCAAAATTAAAAGCTAAAATAAAAGAACTAAAAGGAGAAATAATTTCATTTGAAAATGAATTGTCAGGTATAAGTGATGCAAACAAAGCCAGAGGAAAAAATTTGGAATTTGATAGAAGGACTCAAACAATTTCAAAAGAATATGCCAAATTAACAAATTCAAACGAAAACTTCATTCAATCTTTCAAAGAATATATGGAAAAAACATGGGATCTAATCAGAACACAAGAACTCGAAATTTGCATAGAATCTTTAAGAAAAATAACAATTGAATTGATAAATTTAGCACAAGAAAAAGAAGAATTCGAAGATATTGATTCAAGAATAGAAGAAATAATAATTATGAATTTCTAAATATTTATGCCCCTACCGAGTGCCCGTCGCTAAAAGCGACGGGCACTCCTTTCATTTAAAAACATTAATACAATATAAAATCTCCAATCCATTATTTATAAATTCTTAAAATTATAAAAAAACATTTCCAAACAAAAAAAACTACTTCATAAACAGTAATAAAATACCTCAAGAAGCTGACAAAAATACAAAAAGCACTAAAGTCCCAATATCGTACGCACTAGTCCGCATTTCGCGGTGCTACTGCTTGTCCTTAAACAATTAGTTTTGGAGAAGAATAAAATGAAGAAGGCCCTCACGACAACTTTTGCAATTCTCACTCTCACCGCGCTCACGATCACCGTCGCTTCCTGCGACGACGCATTGACGGAAATTGGCCCAAACGAGAACGAAACCACCGAAGAAATCGAAGACAACCGGCCACACCACCTCATCGGCAATTTCGATATTGAAGGGGATGAATATTTCCTTCAAGCTCAAGAAGCAACGGATGTTCCAATAGGAATGTTCTCGCTCTTCCTGGATACCGAGGGAGCGACACTCAAAACACTGCGTCTAAATCTCTTCGGCAATGAAGACACCGTGCAAGACCTCCGCCTCTATCTCAAAAATGGAGACGACACTTACACGGAACTACCTTCTCGCATTGAAGAAGAAGAAAGTGAGAGATACTTGTCGTTCTACGGAGCGAAAAAACTAGCCAAAGGAAGCCACACGACTTTCCAAATTCGTGGGAACATCAACTGCACTCAAGGAGAATACTTGCGTTTCCGAATCAGGCTTAAAGATGTCGTTCTGATCGGAGACACCTACGGTTTCAATCTCAACTGGAATTACCAAGTGGGCATAGAGTCCCAAGGCTCAGCAATCGTAAACAATGGCGTTAACGATTCAGCTGTGAGAATCCTTTTCAGCGGATTCGAATGCATCGAGCCAGACACTACGCCCTAGCCCCTCTCTCATGAATTTTCCAAAACCAACAAAGGGTAGCAAATCCCTGCTACCCTTTTTCGCATAGCCAATTGAAAAAAAATCTAAGAATATAAAACCAACATCATCATCAACAATTTGTCGAAGACCTAACAACACAAAATCAAATCAAAAAACCAGCAAAAACAAGGACTTGATACAAAAACTTGTATCAAATTGACTTTTAAAAATAAATTTGATAAACTATTATCAACCAATAAACAAATAAAACCATGATAAGAAAGGTAAAATTCAACAATTTCTATTCTTTCAAAAACAAGCAAGAAATCACTTTTCTTGCCAAAAAGAAAAACACTTACGACTACTTCAATTCGAAAACCAGAGACAAAGTCACAAAAATCGCAGGATTTGTCGGTGGCAACGCTTCGGGAAAAACAAATGTAATGCGACTATTCAGTTTTTTAAGATATTTCGTTTGCGAAAGTAGTAAAGACGAATCCGCTGGAGCACTTAATATCGCCTACAAAACATTTTTCAACAACAAAAAATCCTCGGATTTTCATATCGAATTTGAAACTTCTAACACAATCTTTTTTTACGAGTTCCGCGTCAAAGAAAACGCGATTCAAAAAGAGACACTAAGCCTCAAAAACACCTCAAAAGGTTCAAAATTAATAGAAATTTTTTCTCGAAATAAGAATATAATCGAGCACCTCCACAAGGATCATTTTCAAAAATTTCCAATGGAATTTCTGAAAAACATAAGAGCGGATGTTTCGCTTATTGCCTTCTTAAAAGCCCACTACAACATAGAAATTGTAAACAAAATCTACAATTATTTTGAGGGATTCAAGACAAACATCAACGAAAACGGAATAATAAACAATTATGTACATCAACTAAACTCTCTTGAACTATATTTAAAAGACCCAGAGCTCAAAAAATTAATGGAAGATTTTATTCGCAATTTTGACATCGGTTTAAAAGGTTTTATCATAAAAAAAGAACCTAAAGATCAAAAGATGCTGATATCGGTAAAAGGTATTCACAAAACCAAGGAAGAAAACAACACGCTTGATTTAATTTACGAATCAAGAGGCACACAGTCATTATTCTTCACACTGGCAAATCTTCTAAGCGGTCTGAAAAACAATAATGTGATAATAATCGACGAAATCGAATCAGGTTTTCACCCCGAAGCCTTGAATAAAATCATTAGTTACTTCATCGACGAAAACGAGAAAAAACACGCCCAAATAATATTTTCTTCGCATTCCCTCGGCTTTATGAACAAACTTGATATGCACCAACTATATTTGGTTGAAAAAAATGCCGACAGCGAAGGACTTGTATACAGGCTAAACCAAATCGAAGGCATCAGAAGTGACGACAATTTCCTTTCTAAATACATGACCGGAGCATACGGAGCATTTCCAAAAATTAGAATTTAAAATGACAAAACGATTAATAAAACCTAAATATACATGTTTCATCTACGGTGAAGGAAAAAGAGATAAAAACTTCCTTATTACACTGTTTAATTTGAAAAAATTCCAACACCACAGCTCAAACTGGATTTTTCAGTACGATAGTGCATGGGGAGGCTCAGCAAAAAACATATTGGAGAAATGCCAGAAGGAAAGCTCAAGTTTTAGTTTTGATTTAATATTATGTTTTATTGATTTGGACAAACTCAAAGAAGATTTTCCAAAAACATGGAAAAAAGAAAAAAACACACTCGAAGAAAAGTATCCAAAAATAAAAATCATTTGGCAGCTAAACAATGCTGAAGATGAATACAAAAAAGTATTGGGAAATATTAAAAGCAAAAAAAAGAATAAACAATGAAGCCCAAAAACAAATCGAAAAATTCATCAATTCTGATTTTTGGAGCAGGATTCTAAAGGCAATAAAAGACAAAGAAAAAGAATTGAAAAAAACTAATTGATACAAAAAATCTTTGAACCATCGACAATCTGTCAAAACTTCCTTCAACAAAACACGTTAATCAACAAAGACCCACCCCCTCCAAGAAAAACACAAAAAAAACCGCACCAAAATTCCGCCCTAATTCTCAGCACAATCTTTTGCATTTTTTCCGCCCCCTACAACTCCGCCCTAACCCTCTCCATAATCTCTTGCAACTTTTTTTCAGAACATTCCCTCCTCCGAAATCGGATCAATATCAAGAATCACAACAACAAAATCAAATTAGAAAAACCTTATTACAAGCTTTGCAAATCTCAATAACATTTGCCAAAAAAAATCACAACAAAATCACCCTCAAACAAAACATTCGAAGAAAGCTCACAAGAAATAATTTTACAAAAAACACAATTTTTCATTTAAAACTAAAATTTAAAAAATCCCACTTCCAAAAACAAGCTTAACAAAATACACAAAAAAAACATATTTTTTCGATATGAAAATCTTTAAAAAATCTCATTCCCCCATTACACGCCCCATAATTTAAAAATCCCCATAATCGCATTGCAAACACACAAGCCCAAGCTTCCTCCACATATCAACGACTTGTTGTCTATCATCAACCACAAAAAGAACCTGAAAAACATCTCGAATCTTATTTTCAAAAATTTCTTTTTTCACTTCAAAATCTTTTCGATAGTCCAAACTAGCCCTCATAAATAAATGGTCATAAACAATTCCATTAACCCAAAGCCATTTTTCAGTTTCACCTCTGCAATCTTCAGTTCTTCCACTACATAAAACAATTTTATAATCACCATAAAATTTCTCAATAATTGCACTACACCATAAATTCACCTTATCTTTAGAAATATTTAACGGATCCAAAAAATCCTTGAAATTTTTCGGTCTTTGTTCAATAAAACACTTTCTATGATCAATATTGGCAAGAGTACCGTCAATATCGATCATTATCGCTTTTTCCATTTTTTTTGATTAGACTTAATACAAATATATCACAAAGAAACCCCCTTCAACTCCTCAAGTTTTTCCTTCAGTAAACCCACAATCGGACTCTGAAGCTTTCTCGAAGCAATTTTATAAACCTCCTCATAAAACCAATATTTTTTAGAAGCAGCGAATTAAACCGCTCCCAAAGCTTTTCCCCTTCTAGTTTATACGCCTCAATCATCGAAGAAAGATTATGAATTTTATCAGCAACACTCACAAATATGGCAACCTCATCCGCATTCCCAAGCTGAATCAAATATTTTTCTTTTCGTTCTTGCCAATTTTCCTTCTCATCGCTTTTCACTCTCGGATCCTTATCCTCCGACACATTTTTCACACAATCCGCCACCCGTACGCCAAAATCCCGTTTCATATCATCGTATGAATAACCAATAGTATCTTCAAGAACATCATGCAAAAGCCCAGCGCACAAAATATCTTCATCATCGGTAAAAGAGCTCAAAATAATCGCAACACTAAACGGATGCGTAATATACGGAAGCCCTCCCGCTTTGCGCTTCTGTCCTTCATGTTGAACAGATGCAACATTCAAGGCTTTTTGAATTTTCGGACTAAGATTCATATAAAAAGTTTTATTAAAGACTTTTTGCGAAGACATTTATAAGATAACACATATTGTGGAAATTTTCTGTTGTTTCTTTTTGAGCAACAGAACTTGTTGGACTAAAGAAAAAAACCAAACTAAAATAAAGTTAAGTTAAAAAAAAACAAATGAAAGACCCAAACCAAAATCAGATAAACATTTACGAAAATGCCGACGGTAAGTCTCGCATAGAGGTGCGACTTGAAGGAGAAACTGTTTGGCTGACAATTGACCAAATGGCTGAACTATTTAACAAAGGTCGTTCTACAATAAACGAACACATATTAAACATATACCAAGAAAAGGAATTAACAGAATCTGACTCTATAAGAAAAACCGGAATTTCCGATTTTTCTACCAACCCAACTAAATATTATAATTTAGAAGAACTGAAAAAGAGATGAAATAAAGTTCGCACCCTTTGCAAAAATATTTTAATAAATTTCATAAACAAAACACACATTCCCCTACCAGCATTTTCCAGTTGTTCGGAAATTCCGTACAGTTCAAATAGAAAAAAATTCCAAACAAAAAAAAACAACTCATCGACAATCTGTCAAAACTTCCTTCAACAAAACACGTTAATCAACAAAGCCCCACCCCCTCCAAAAAAACATCAAAAAAAACCGCACCAAAATTCCGCCCTAATCCTCCCCATAATCTTTTGCAACTTTTTTTCAGAACATTCCGCCCCCTACAACTCCGCCCTAACCCTCTCCATAATCTCTTGCAACTTTTTTTCAGAACATTCCCCACACTTTGCCCCACCTTCACCCCCCAATTCGCCCCCGCCTTCACCAACAAAAAACCAGCACTCATTTTCCTATCAATCCCCTCCGCCTTCACCAACAAAAAAACCAGCACTCATTTCCCTATCAATCCCCTTTGCCCCGCCTTCACCAACAAAAAAACCAGCACTCATTTTCTTATCAATCCCCCCCGCCCCTATTTCCCCTCATCCTTTTTATTCCTTCCAAAAACATGAAAATGCAAATGCGGCACATCCTGAAACGCCCGACTCACACTTCTAATTTCCGTTCCATCAAACCCCAAATCCTTCTCCAAAATTGAAACAATTTTCTTCGCAAATTTCAAAACACTAAGCCAAGTCCCCTCCTCCAATTCGCCAAAATCCCGAATATGTTTTTTCGGAATAATCAAACTCAAGTCCCTCCGAAATCGGATCAATATCAAGAATCACAACAACAAAATCATCCTCAAACAAAACATTCGAAGAAAGCTCACGAGAAACAATTTTACAAAATGTACAAGGAGGCATTTTTGAAGAGAAGTTAAAGACATCAACAAATTAGCAAAAAAATAAAAATGCATCCATTGAAGTTTAGAAAAAATTTAGAAATTTTTAACATTTTTTTAACAATACTATTCTAAAATAAAAAACAAATTTCACTAAACAAACGAACATGGACCTCAATAATTTTTTTCAAAATCAAAATATTAAAAAGTTTTGGATTAATAATGAATGGTGGTTTGAAATTGACTATGTTTTACAAACACTTACAAAAAAATCATTAAAAAAACTTATAGATGAAGATCCTGAAATTAAGAAACTATACAATAAAGACATCTCAAAAAACTCTCTAATAAACCTCAAAGGCATTTTCAGACTCATTCAATCAATAAAAAACAAAAAAACAGAACCATTTAAACTTTGGATGGCGATACTCGCATCTAAAAAAATTTATGAACTCGAAAAAAAGTAAGAATTTCAATTTTTTAAAAACTCTTTATAATCTAACCATCATCTATCTAAAACATTATGGAAAAATTAGAAGACTTTATAAAAAGAATAATAAAATTTAGAGACGCAAGAGATTGGAAACAATTCCACAACCCGAAAGATGTTTCACTTTCGCTTGTATTAGAAGCAAATGAAGTAATGGAACACTTCCAATGGAAAAACGAAAAAGAAATTACCAAACACATTATTCAAAATAAGACTGAAATCGGCAACGAACTCGCAGATGTTTTATATTGGGTACTTCTCATGAGCCATGATCTAGAAATAGATATTCTTGAAGCATTAAAAAGAAAGCTTGAATTAAACGAGAACAAATACCCGGTTGAAAAAGCTAAAGGAAATCACACAAAATATAACAAACTTTAATATGATAGTTTACGAATCAACAAAACAAAACTTTTTAAAAGAAGTTGATGAAGAAAGTATTGAAGATATTGTTTTATCATATGTTAAAAACAAGCTAAAAATTAATGTTGGAAGAAATGAAATAAATTCTTGGAAGAATTCATTAACAGAAATGTCAAAAATATTAAGAGATGAAGAAATTCCAGAAGATGCTGGGATATCAATTGAATACAGAATCCCTCAAACTTCAAAAAGAATTGATTTTATAATAACTGGACTAAATGAAAAAAACATCGAACAAGTTATTATTATTGAGCTTAAACAATGGGAAAAAGTTGAAAAAACAGAAAAAGATGCAATTGTTGTAACTCGTTTTCAACACGGACCAAGCGAACAAAATCACCCATCATATCAAGCATGGTCTTACGCAAGTCTAATAAACGAATTCAATCAAACAGTTTATCAAGAAAATATTAAACTCTCTCCTTGTGCATATTTACACAATTACAAAGATGATGGAATTATTTCAAATTCTTTTTATCAAAATTACATACAAGAAGCACCTATTTTCCTTAAAGATGACAAACAAAAATTAAGAGATTTTATAAAAAAACACATAAAATACGGCGACAAAAAAAATACAATGTATCGAATTGAAAATGGAAAAATCAAACCATCAAAACATTTAGCCGATAGTTTAGCCTCCATGCTGAAAGGAAATCAAGAATTCATAATGATTGACGATCAAAAAATAGTTTACGAAAAAGCTCTTGAATTAGCAAAGAAAAGTAAGCAAAACACCCATAGCGTATTGATCGTAGAAGGAGGACCAGGAACTGGAAAATCAGTCGTAGCGATTAACCTACTCGTTGCCTTAACAAAGGCACAAATGAACACCAAATATGTCACAAAAAACTCTGCTCCAAGAAATGTTTATGAAAGTTTACTCACCGGACATTTTAAAAAATGTGAAATCTCAAATTTATTTACAGGATCAGGTTCATTTACTGACACCGACAAGTTATTTTTTGACGCGTTGATAATAGATGAAGCACACAGATTAAGAGAAAAAGGTGGATTATTTGGAAATTTAGGAGAAAATCAAATTAAAGAATTAATTAGTTCATCAAAACTATCAATATTTTTCATCGACGAAGACCAAAAAGTAACTTGGAAAGATATCGGCAATAAAGAAGAAATTGAAGTTTGGGCAAAAAGCATGAATGCAAACATATACAATTACAAACTTGAATCTCAATTTAGATGCAACGGTTCTACAGGTTATCTTGCATGGCTTGATCACACACTTGGAATAAGAGAAACAGCAAACACCACGTTAAGTAAAAAAGAGTTTGATTTTCAAATCGTACGCAGCCCAAACGAACTAAAAAAAATCATCTTTGAAAAAAACAAAGAAAAAAATAAAGCTAGAATTGTTGCAGGATATTGTTGGAATTGGGTTAGCAAAAAAAATCCCAATTTATACGACATAATAATTCCAGAACACAATTTCCAAGTGAAATGGAATTTAGCCAGCGATTCAACCCTGTGGATAATAAAAGAAAAATCCATCAACGAAATCGGTTGTATACACACATGCCAAGGTCTAGAACTCGACCACATTGGGGTAATTATTGGAGATGATTTAGTAGCAAGAAACGGGAAAATCATAACAAACCCAAACAAAAGAGCAAAAACAGACACTTCTTTACATGGCTACAAAAAAGAACTCAAAATTTCGCCTCAAAAAACCGAAAGAAAAGCTGAACAAATTATTAAAAACACATACCGAACCCTTCTCACAAGAGGAATGAAAAGCTGTACCGTATATTTTACAGACAAAGAAACCGAAGAGTTTTTTAGGGCGAGAGTAGAAGGGTAAAATAAAATCCACAATAAAAAAATGAATGTATTTTATTATAATAATAATAACCGTGTCTAATTCGATACAGTGATCTACAAAAGTAGAAATAAAGGTGCTTTATTAAACCCGAAGGTTATTTATCTGAACCAAACTAAAATCTACAAAAGTAGAAATAAAGGTGCTTTATTAAACTAAATTGGCTTATGCGGTCGCAATGGCGATCTACAAAAGTAGAAATAAAGGTGCTTTATTAAACTGTTGTACGATACCAGCGATTGAGTTTGAATCTACAAAAGTAGAAATAAAGGTGCTTTATTAAACGATTGGCAGTTCGTGATCTTCAAGGCTAATCTACAAAAGTAGAAATAAAGGTGCTTTATTAAACAACAACTTGTAATTCAGTCGCATTAGTACGATCTACAAAAGTAGAAATAAAGGTGCTTTATTAAACTTTTCTGCGGACTGCACCGTATAATTCAGATCTACAAAAGTAGAAATAAAGGTGCTTTATTAAACGTAACAATGTATGTTTCATCTCCGTCTTGATCTACAAAAGTAGAAATAAAGGTGCTTTATTAAACAAACTTTACATAAATATACAGAGGCTAAAATATCTACAAAAGTAGAAATAAAGGTGCTTTATTAAACTAGTGCCTTTGGTAGAGTAAGGGGGGCAGATCTACAAAAGTAGAAATAAAGGTGCTTTATTAAACACCGCACTAGAAATTGGGCTCATTACAGACCATCTACAAAAGTAGAAATAAAGGTGCTTTATTAAACTCATCGAATCTTTGTGGAGAAACTCTGTATCTACAAAAGTAGAAATAAAGGTGCTTTATTAAACTTTATAACAGAACCTATTTTAAGTGGTGGATCTACAAAAGTAGAAATAAAGGTGCTTTATTAAACTTAAGAGATTTTATGAAGATATACTAGCATCTACAAAAGTAGAAATAAAGGTGCTTTATTAAACAGTAGATGAAGAAGCAAAAAAGTATTCAATCTACAAAAGTAGAAATAAAGGTGCTTTATTAAACGTTAATACATTGCTCATGTTTTTTTTGTATCTACAAAAGTAGAAATAAAGGTGCTTTATTAAACCGTGTTGTTTCCTTGATACTTCGGCTTTTGATCTACAAAAGTAGAAATAAAGGTGCTTTATTAAACCAACGATACAGTTGTTGAGATTGGTAGTGATCTACAAAAGTAGAAATAAAGGTGCTTTATTAAACGAGCGGGACCAACAATAGTGCAGTGGCTATCTACAAAAGTAGAAATAAAGGTGCTTTATTAAACTAGGCGATGAAATGACTCCAATACAACTTCGATCTACAAAAGTAGAAATAAAGGTGCTTTATTAAACGTTAATAATTCAAGAGGTCGAACAGCTAAAGATCTACAAAAGTAGAAATAAAGGTGCTTTATTAAACTTACGCAAATAGGAGTAGTAACACTCTCATCTACAAAAGTAGAAATAAAGGTGCTTTATTAAACCCTCAAAATAATTGGAATAAGCCAAAAAAAGATACAAACGGCTCAGGGAGTCCGCGACTTTTTGGCTTATTTCCATGCCTTAAAATCATTAAGACTAAGGTTTTAGCGTTGTTTAATAAAAAACTTATTATTTTCACTTTTCTAATTGTTAAAGATCTATTACATAAACAAAATTTCAACATCTTCATTTTCCGCATGTCCAAACTTCAATACCTTTTTATCACAAGCCTCACAAAATTTAAAGATAAAAACACTATCCCCAAATCCGAATTGTTTCCGATATTTCTTTTCAATCTCCTCAACAATATTTCTAAGCATCCTCGGACTGTTTTTTATTCGGAACACAGAATACTGAATCCTTACGCCATATTTTGTTAAAAATTTCGCAAACTTTGTTCTTACTTTATCGTTAGAAAAATCGTATGTGACTATTAACATTATTTTTTGTATTTAAAAAATGGACAATCCTTTTCATCGTTCAACATATAAAAGTAAAAAGACTTCACATATTTAAACAAATCTTCCTTCCGGTCCATCAAAGCCTTAGACAAAAAGAAAAGATATTTTTTCTGACAATCTGGCTTCAAATAGTAAACACCTTTTCGAACTGTAAAATCAGAACTTTTAATCTGCTTCAAATGATAAGCCTTGATTATCGCCTTATCGACAAGACATCGAAAGGGCTCAACCAAATCACAGACAAGCGATTTTCGTTGAAAAAATAATTGATGATAAATCCCCTTGTATGAATCAACACCATGAAGCCTAAGCAAACTATCCACAAAATTAAATAAAAAAGTATAGCCCATATCAAGCAAAAAATTATTCACATCCACTTTGGTTCTCGGAAGCCTTTTATACCAACTGTTATCTTCAAAAATCACTTTAAAATAATCCTTACTAATAGCTCCCTCAATACCCATCAGTTCATCGATATTTTGACACTTTTCAATTTTTTTCAGAGTTTTTTTCAACATAACCGCTTTTGAAACTTCCTTAAAAAAATCAGGTTTTAATTCCTTAATAAGTCCATATTGATTGTAAATTTTATTATACAAAAGATTTTTAGAAAAACCGATTTCATCCTTAAACGAATATTGTTTTTCTCGAAGCCAATAATTTCCTTCCGCTTTTGAGCCAATTTCTGCATAAACCCGAAAATTATATTTCGTAGTAAAATATATTGAAATCCCATAATTCAACAACTTTCGAATCAAATTAGAAGAAATTGAAAAACTTCCACACACAAAAACCGCAAACACCGTAGAACAAGACACTTGATTGATAAGCTGTCCGAATTTGTCATAAACGGCAAGATTCTCATTTTTCACACGCAAATTTCCGATTTTCGCATCGTCATCAAAGCCTATAAACACGATATTTTTTTCTTTAAAATCAGGTAATTGTAGCATATTAGTGACATAAGGGTTTATAAATACACATCTGACATTTCGTTTCATTAACCTCTACCTTATCCTTAGCAATGTCAAAATGTTTAATTTTTTCGATTAACTTCAAAAACTCCTCCTGTTCTTTCTTTGTTGGCATTTTCACAGGGTATTTTTTATTATCCGCACTGGAATAAATAGCTAACTTCTTCACTTTATATCCCATTTCCTCAAGACAAAACATTTGCGCATAAAGTTGATAAATAAAACCAAGGTAAATTTGCTTCACACGATACTTTCTTTCTATAAGCTCCCCTTTTTCGCAATCAAAAATATCTATTTTACCACAAAGCCCAAGTTTATCACTAAAAACTTCCTTAGCCATAAGCACTTCTTTTCTGGTGGAATATTTTTTCTCCTCAATGGCACTATGCGCAATTTTACCTGCCAATTGCGGAGTATCATGATAAGTCTCTTTCTCGAAATTCTCAAAAAGACTATGAAAATAAAGAGATTTCGGACAAAAAATAAAATCGTTAAGCTTTGTTATTTGGATATAAGATTCCATAAATAAGATATAAATCTTTAAATTATACCTTATTTAAAAGAAAATTTCACTTTAAAAACTTATTCTTAAACCCAACCCCCAAGTCAACGAAATAAGACTGCCAAATTTCTTTTGGCAATTTTTCAATCATTCTTGGAAAATCTTTAACTGAATTTGATAAAGAAAACTTTGCACCAAGTTGAAGATAATCGATGTTTGTATCAAATTTAATGCTTGCCATTTTTATAAGGTCTTCCAGTTTAAAATTTTGTTTTTTTAATATTAAGAATAAATCAATGAAATCACGAGATCTGGGTTGTTGATATATTGTAAACAATTTATTAACAGCAATATCAATTAAACTATCAACATAAAGCCAATTTTTCTTAATAGTATTTTCAATTCTTTCAAAAGGATAATAAGTAAATTCCATCTTAAGAATCTCATTTTTAAATTTCAAAAAAAACAAATTCCTATTAAAACTATTTTGGAAATCCATCGTATCATAACCAATTATTTTTTTATTTGTTTTTAGAAAAACCACAATACTGGATAAATCAAACTCATCCTCAGAGAAGAAATCCAAATCTTCAGATAATCGATGTTGTAAATAAAATTCCGCAAGAGCTGTACCTCCTGACAAATAAAATTTCTCACACAAATCTTTATTTTTACTAATTACATTCAAAACCCGAATTTGAGTATCGTTTAAGATTGTTTTTTCCATAATATACTTCTTAAATATTTCCTTTTTACTTTATCTATTTTTAAATATTTCCAATATTTAATTAACAATTCCCTATCAATTTTTTCACCATCAATTCCAAAATTAACCATTTGTTCTATTCTCCAAATAGCATAAGCCCTTTTATTTTTTTTCAATTCTTTTATGTCGGTTGACCAATTTTTCATAAAATATTTAATTGCTTATGAGAAATAATTATAACACACCACCATTATTTTGAGCAAAGCCGTCCCACTGAACATCAGAGATAAACAAATCAGGTTTTTCTGGTTTTTCATTGATCCTATCTAATAACATTAATCCTTTTCTAGCGATATTATAAGCCCCATTTGCATCTCCATTTTTAGGCAAATTTTCATTCTGAATTTTTCTACTATCAAAAAACATTTTATGTTTTTCCGACCACACAGGTGATTGAATAAAATCACTGTCATCACCGACTCTATTCTTATCGGAATTTCTAATTTGATTTAATAGATTCCAAAAAAAGATAAAAGACTTCCATGAAAATTTATCTGATTTGAAAATAAAATCATTTATATTCCCTTCGACCTCAGCAAACAACTTATTAAATTCTTCAAAAAGATTATATCTTTTCATTACTCCCATTTTCCCTTCTAAATTTTTTTCATCTCGGTTCCAATATAAGCGCTCTAAACCTTCATATGAAAATAAAGACCATTTATCATAAGAAAAAACAAAACAATTTTTATCAGAATCAAAGGAAATATTTATTTTAGAATCCTTCCATTTTTTCTTAGCAACATCAATCGAATCAGAATTAGATATATATATTGTTTTTCTCCATCCAGTCAAAGGATCTGTTGTTGATGTATAATTAGCTCGAACATAAAACATAATGCCCCATTGTTTCGCTTTCTCAAATTTTGACACATCACCAGCATTTATAGGAGGCGTTAATTGATAAGCATTTAAAACACCTCCTTCGTCCAAAGTTTTTTTATCTTTTAAAATTAAATGATTTAATTTTCGAGCTAAAGCCAGTTCGAACTTTTTATAAACGGACTTCTCAACTTTTGCAGTTCTTTTCGCTTTAAATTCGGAATTCAAATCTTCCAACACAATTATTGCATTATTATCCAGAACTAATTTATAAATTTCATGAACGACTTGAGACAAATAACCTTCTTTTAATTCTTTTATACTTCCAATAGTAGCCCAATCCACTCTTGCGTCTTTCATAGCTTCCGCCCTTTTAGATAACAAATCATGATAATCAACAATTTTGTCTCCACATTTTATTTTATTAAAACTACCCTGCTTCAAAAGTTTTCCATTACTATCAACTAAAGAATAATACAAAAGATGTTTTTCACCACGGTCAATACCAAGAATGTTTACATTATTACTATTTGAAATTAATTCATTAATTCGTTTAGGCTTATTCTTAGACTTTATTTCAACAGGAAAATGCAAAAAAACCCTATCTTCAGTGAATCTGTTATTTACAAAAACTTTATGAGATTTTTTATTTATTTTTAAGTTTTTATCTATACTTTTTTCTCTAAAAAAGATTTCCCCATTACCCAACAACTTCAGTGACAAAACGTTTTCTTTTTTCAACAACTCTAAAAACAACAAAGAATGTAAGTTTTTCTGACCTGTAGAATATTTGCTAAAATCCTTATTATGAATTTTAAACAAAAAAATCCGATTATTCTTTGACAATTCCAACAAACCATCAAAATTTATTTTTTCCCAATCAATTTTATAACACATATTTGCGGTATGTTCATAAAACTCAACAACAGAATCATAATCATTCGAATTATTCCAAATAAAATTATCCCTAAAATTAATAAAATCTGGGTGTTTTAAAAACCCTTCTTTAAAATAGTCCAACAACTTTGGAAGATATCTTCGATATTCCAATTTGTTATCACTTTTTGAATATAATTTTTTATCATAAATATCAATAATACTTGAAGGATCCAAAACTCCTTCTCTAACTAAAGGTGCAAAATTTGTCTTTTTCGACCGAATAAACCATCTTGGAGGATTCTTATTATCAATTTTTTGAACCCAATATACCAACCTTTCTGCTTGTTTTTCTTCTTCAACATTTCCATAAAGACTTTTCAACTCTTCTTCTGAAAATTTTGTACCATTTACAATTCCAAAAAAATATTCAGAATCTTTTTTAAATATTAATGCACTATAAGTACCAAAATCCCTCGACCAACCAGAGAGCAAATGTCCAGATCCAAAATTCAATTTAATTTTCTCCTTACTATACGGCTTTTTTGTTAAATAATTTCTAAAAGCATTATAATATTTCAATAGGACACTTCTTTCAAAATATTGATCAATAAAATCATAAAACAAATCATCGGTTTCATTTGTATCAATAACCTTATGATATTTAACCATTCTTTCAAAACCCAAAAAAGCATCACAAACCTCTTTTACAAATTTAGTATCATTTTTAATATCAAAAGATTTTTGTTTTTTCTCGCCGAACTGCAAATACAATTTTTTTATAATATCAATATTTCTTTCAATTTCAAATTTCCAAATAGAAATCATCGTATCCCACGCATTTGATTTAAATAATAATCGATATCTCCCGACAGTTTCTCCTTCATAAACAACACCTTCTTTAAAAATCGATTCAACTTCAGTTTGATTCAATAATGCTTCTTTCAACTCAAACAAAGAAATTTCCCTAGGTATTGATGATTCCCCATTTAATTTATAATTTTTATCCTTTTTCAAAATACCACTTTCTCTCAAAACATCAGACAACTTATGCCAATTCGCAAACCAAAGGTCTGAAATTGTATTTAAACTCGACTTATTGAAGTAAATTTTATTAAGATCAAATCGATCGATATTTTTAAAAAAATTTTCATAAAATTTTTGCCCTTTTTCCAACAAAAACTCTCCACTTTTTCCTAATTGATTTTCAAATAAACTCGATAACAAATCCCACTCTTTACCTTTAACAATTTCGAAAATTTCAAGTTTCTTTTTTCCACAACCAATTTGCTTATATAGTTCTTTGAATTTCAAAGTTGTTTTAAAAATTCCAGGATTTTTTTGGCTATACAAATTAACAGACTTATTTAATTCACCAATTACATTATTATAATTTTCAATATTTTTCTGAGATAAGCATTTATTAAAAAAACTCAATTCAAAAATCGAACCAAAATCCAAAAACACAGCGTTATTAGCCAAAAACTCACGATATTTAAAACAATTATCAAAAAATCTATATAAATTTTCATTAACAATTCTATTTGCTATACTTGTAGCCTTAGCATCAGAAGAATAATAATTTTCTCTATTTTGATTAAAACCAGAAAAATAAGTAAAAAAACCTTTAAATTCTTTAATAATTGATTCTTTCTCTGGAAACAAAGCCATTAATAAATCCAAAACACTTTCTTCTTTAAGGAATTCGTGGTTGTTTTTTTTAAACGATATTTCTTTTAAGAAATCTTCTTGCCACTTTTTAGCAAACTGATCGAAACAATCTACAACACTCACCCTAAGTTTTTTTTGCAACAAGACCATTTCTCCTTTTTCTCCTTCAATTTTTAAAATTTTATCCAAATTCTTTTTTTTATCTTTATTTAAGCTCCGAAGCTCCAAAAAAAAATGGTACAACTTCTCTATATATTCAATAGGCAAATTAACTTCATGCAAGGATTCGTTGATAAATTTTTCATGCAACTTATCAAACATAGGCTTCATTTCCTCATTATAATACTTATCAATTTTTTTATCTTGTTCAATAACCTCTTTTAAAGATTTTGTTCCTTCCACCGGCTTCAGTTCAAATCTCAAAGTTTTAGTTAAACTATACAAACTCGTAAACTCTGAAAAAATTGATTTTCCCATAAAAATTTTTATTATTGATTACTTCCTTTATACATCCAAAACTACAAACTTGACAACAAAATCAAACCATATGCCTTGAAAAAAACACAAATTTCTATACATTAAAAACAACAATATAATAATATAAACAAATGAAAAAAACATTACTACTCCTACCTCTTTTTTTCCTTCTAATTTCAAACACATCACACTCAGCCTCTATTTCCAAAGAATCATTTTCAACCGGTGAAGAAATTACAATTTACGGAGAAGGATTTGGAGAAAAAAGCTATGACAAATTTCTATGCTTTAACAGTGAAGACACATGCATCACTGCATATAATTCAGCAATCAAATCTTGGACAGACACTCAAATTATATTTGAAGCAAAATATTATCCGCACCTTCTACCCCACGGAAACATCTATATCTACGGAAACAAAACTTCATCTGTTCGATACAAATTTTTACCAACAATCTATTATGTTTCATTAAAAGACGACACCCCAATATCAAGTGCTTTACCAGGAACACAGGTTCACATTAAAGGTTTTTATTTCGGCACTGGAAAGTTTCGAGTAAGCTTTTCTGGCGAAGACGCTTCAATCATTAGTTGGTCAGACACAGAAATAGTAGTAACTGTCCCCTCTCCTGTAAAAAATCAAGCTATTCAAAAAAACCTCGATGTTTGGAGAGATTCAAACACCTATGGCACTTTCACTTTTGAAGTCAAAATCCCCCAAGAAGGATCAAACGACACTTTTTCGGGATATCAATCATACATTGAACTCGCAAACATAGATAAAATGTGGCAAACGGGAACACCAAAAGAAAAAATAACTGTTGCTGTGATTGATGATGGAGTCTATTTAAACCACGAGGATTTAAAAGGAAAATTTTGGACAAACACAAAGGAAATACTTGGTAACGGAATTGACGATGACGGAAACGGATTCATTGATGATAAATATGGCTGGAACTTTGTTAATAACTCAAAAAATGTTGATGTCCCAGGATCGCATGGAACAACAGTTGCAGGAATTATTGCAGCATTAAGAAATAACAACATAGGTATTTCTGGTATCTCCGATTACGCCTACATTATGCCCCTTATTGCCTGCGACAACACAGGATGTTCAAATCAAAACATTATCAATGCAATTAAATATGCTACAAACAACGGAGCAAGAGTAATAAACTTAAGCCTAGGAGCATTCAATATGACAGACTTTTCACAAGATTTTAATACTGCAATAAGAGATGCCTACAACAAAGGAATAGTAATAGTCGTATCAGCAGGTAATGGAGATACAACAGGAGGTCAAGGAATCGACACCTCAATATATCCAATTTCTCCAGTTTGTAATGAAACAAAGCCAGCCATGATTATTGGTGTAGGAGCAAGCACCTTAGACAATTTATACAGAACCAGATGGTCATTGTGTGGATATTTATGCACTTGGTGAAGGAGTTTTAAGCACATCTTCTTCAAATGATTTTTTTTATAACTTCACCGACGGAACATCTTTTTCAGCCCCAATCATCTCAGGAATTGCAAGTTATATACTTTCCGTATATCCAGAAATGAGCAACGACAAACTTTATTCTTATCTAACGAAAAATACGGTAAACGGACAAATTGTAGATGCAAAAAAAACAATGGATAAAATCATCTCTTCATACGACCCAACTAAAGATACAGGAAACAAATGGACACAGCCAACATCCACCACAAAACAAACAATAAATCTAGGAGCAAATAATTTTCCAGACAGCATATCTTCTAATTATTCAACCGCCATTAGTTATTTAAAAAACAAAAATATTATCTCAGGATACCCAGATGGAACATTTAAACCAAAAAATAATATAAACAGAGCAGAGTTTATCAAAATAATAATTGGAGCAGTTGGAATTCAAACAGGAGGAACAAATTGCTTTAAAGATGTAAAAGAAGAATGGTTTGCAGAATTTGTTTGCAGTGCAAAAAACAATGGGATAATAGATGGATATCCAGATGGTTCATTTAAACCAGGAAACGACATAAATGTAGCTGAAGCCCTAAAAATCACATTAAATTCTTTCAAAGTATGGATTAGAGAATCAAAAAGTAATGAAGCTTGGTTTGAAAAATTTGTTGAACACGCAAAAAACAACGGACTATATTTAGAATCTTTCTATTCTGAATCCAAATTAGTATCAAGAGAAGAGATGTCACAGCTTATTTATTTACTGCTAAATAAATAGACCATGAAAACAAAAATGCTACTACTAATTCTTAGCATTTTTATATTTCAGGATGCGTGAATACAAAGGAAAAAAACACTGAATATTGTTTTAATGAATTCAATTTATGCAATCAAAAGCATGAAAAATTAAGAGAATCAAACAATAAAAAAAAAAAGAAATGGCACAAAAAAAAAGAAAAGACAGCGAAGACACCTGCATCAAACTTTATAAATAATAAACCAGTCGACTGGTTTATTATCTCAACCTGCCCCAAGTTTTTTAGACAATCAGCCATTTCTACATAAAACTGACACCACCAGTGGCAGAAATTAACTAAATACAAAAATCCACATTTTTCAAAAAATGGTATTATAAACCAAGCACCAAGACCAGCCCACAAAACATGCATTTCCCATCCCCCCACAACAAACCCTCCCACATTCCAATCAAACACACAAATCAAACAAAACCTTAAGCCAACATCCGATTTTCTCCATCTTCATATTCATAAATATTATCCTCCACCTCATTTATAAGATTTTCATATTCTGATGTAAAAGAAATATGCTCTTGACCTTTTCTGTCTGTGTAAATTTGAAAAATATGATCCAAGTTTTCAAAATTTCCAGCATTTTTTGTATAACTACTTGCATCAGCAAAATACAAAACCTGAAATAATTCAAAAAGTTCACTAGCTAAAAAAATATCCTTTTTAGACTTCTCATCTTTAGATAAATCAATTATTGATTTAAAGCACAAAAAAGTTTTTTTTGATTTAAAAAGTTTACCGATAGGATCAGCCTTCAAAAGCGTTGTAGCAATTTGGATTTCCTCCAGACTGAATTTTAGCCTAGTTAAAATCACTTTAATCATCGGCACAGTAAACTCATGTTGAAGCGTTTTATCACCCTTTTGTATTGCTTCAATTTTCCCTATATCGTGAATTGCAAGGATTACACGAAATAAATCCACAGACACACCCATTGGAAGTTTTGTTTTTGAGAAAAATTTATCGAATTGTTTTAAAGTTCGGATTGTGTGGCTTCGTAAAGTTTCATTTTCCATATTTCCGAATCTATCTCCGTGTTTTTCCACGACTTTGCTGTATATTTCCGGAAAATCCATCTCAAATAATTTTACCAGATTTTCAGGGCTATAGTTGTTCTCTAGTATTTCATTAAGTTTGCCCCTTTCCAATATCATTGATTCCGACATCTGACTTGAAAATTCAGCTTTAGTTGAGAAACTAATTTTAGATATTTCGTTGTTGACTAAATCAATTGGTACAGAAGAAAACTCTAGCTCAATTTCATCCAAATCCTCTTTATGAACAGCCTGCATTGTTTCCGAATCAATTATTAGAAGTTCATTAAGAGGAATATTACGCAGTGTTGCAACAATTCCCCTGAAACAAGGAGGTGTTCCGGCAAATCTTGGCTGAATACCATACTTGAGAGCTTTTTGAGGTTCGCGTAAAATAACAATATACCTTTTTTCATTATCCCTTGTAAAAGGTGGTCGCCCCAAAGTACCAGCTAAAAGAAAAACTCCTTTTATATCCGTTTCATATGGCACTAATCCATTTTGCAAAATATTATTTGCATAGGCACGCGGAACAGTAAATACAGGGCTTACTCCTGCCCCAAGCAAATCTTCAAAAAGCAATCTACTATCTTCAAAAAGCGTTGTATTCATTTTAGGCGTACTATGCATTTTCACCAAAGCGTCAAAATCTTCAGTGATTTCAGGGCTTGTTATAAATATTTCTTTGCCATTTAATTTAATTTTGCAAAGTTCATCAAGGCCATGCTTTGCCAAGCCCTGAAGGTCTATTTTCCCTAATGTCTTTAAATCTATTGACATATGTAGTTTTAAACACAATAATACCATCTTTTTAAAATAAAATCAAAAAAAATGAGTTTAAATGAAGGTGAAAAACTTAAAAATAAAGAAGATATAGCCAAAGTAACTCTTGGCATGCCAAAAGAAATATATGAAAAAATCGTTTATATTAGTAGCGAGTTATTGGCTATTTTAGATGCAAATTTTGTTATTGAGACAAACGATATTGAAACAAATCATCAATATTTATCATTTTCGAAGTATGTAGACAAGAAACTATTTCATGATGAAGCCTCTTATTACAAAGAAATTAGTAGAATAATAGATCATTATTTATTTACTTGTGAAAAAATTTTGAAATTCAACGACGTATCACCAAATGAAATAATAAAAGATAATTATTGGAGAATCATACTGACACTCTGGGACGAAGAAGAATTTGATTGTTTAGAAAAAACCATCACTCATTATACGGAACAAGACAGACACAAAGCACACATTTCTATAAGCAAAATTCCGAACAGAAGCTCTAAAATAAGAATGAAAGCTCGTAACTTAAAAGAACTACAAGAGTTTGCCATTTTTGTTAGAGAAAAATTACAAGAAATAACCTAAATTAATCAACAAAAACCAAAAAGGACACCATATTTCAGGTGTCCTTCGATTACACTTTCGCAATGCTTCTCCCAAGGGCCCGTAAGCCCCGAAAGAAGAAAAAACGGAAACGCGTCATCACTGACCTGTGTAGTTCCAGACGAAGGGAAGATCTCCCCAAGGAAAAGTCTCAGTCCCCTTATCAACATCATAGACGATAACCGAATCGAGCGAGATATTCACCTCCCCCGGCTCAGCATCGAATACTATCTGGATAGGAATTTCCTCATTTGCTCTAACAAGAAAAGAATCTTGAAGAACAAAGGAAGAAACCCCAGCGACAACACTCACCGGACCAGCCAAAACTTCTCCAGTCAGAGCATTTTTTAAGGTAAAATTATCAAGATCAAACCCCGTAAGGTTCGAAATTGAAAACTCCACCTTCCTCACCTCAAGATCAACACAGCCCAATGCCGAAGCCAAGAACTGCAAAGATCCCTCCTGTGTCAAATTTAAGGAACAAACCTGTGACACAAAAAAAATGTTACTCTCAACTGGAAGACCATCGACGCAAGCACCATCCGTGGTAATGACCTCAATCAATCGATACCCCAAAACATCTCCCGACTTCATCGAACCATCAAGATCTGTCTCGAGCATAAAATGAATATAACCATCCTTGATGGTCATCACTTCTTGCTCGAAGACAAAAGTCGCAATTCTTCCAATGACCTCCGCCTCTTGGTAAACCGAAAACTCCTTAGAACTGATCCGAAGAGGGGCAGTATTATCCCCCCCTGCTCCGAATTGTTCAAAGACGAGACCAGAAATTCCGAATTGTTCACGCGCAACAATTATCATCTCAAAAAGATCCAATCCCCTTGCATTTAGGGGAACAACTTTTCCAAAAGGAGAATCAACTGTCCGCATTGCGAACAAATCGCAAGCCTGGGTGTCATCTCCATCGACTGCTTCGACATCGATCGAATCAACATAGTTGTCGGCCTCGACTTCCTCGACCTCTTCATCGTCGATACCGACATCGTTGTCAACCTCGAACTCCTCGTCGTCTTCGACCTCGACAGCGCCATCTATCTCTTCCCATTTCTGAACATCTCGCTCCCTCACATGATCCTCGCAAGCAACCAAAGCGACCATGGCAAAAGAAACAAACCCGAAAATCGCCACCGTCAAAATCTTCTTCATCTTCCTTCCCTTTTTTTGTAAACTACCTGTCAATGAACCGTCAACGAAATGCCGACAAAACAACATTACAACAAAAACAAAAACTGTCAAGCAAACTCAAAATCTCCCAAAAAAAGCAAAATAAAACAACCAACACCACTCGTCAAATGTGCCCCCGAAGTTTTCAATAATGCCCAGTAAATGTTTAAAAAAAATAAAAAGGAATTTGGCTTTACACTCATGCTCAAATCAACCATCTAAGACATTCCTCAAAACCTACATTTTTTTAACAATTTTTTAATATTCAAACGATATAATTATTACAATCCTGAAATCACTTCACCCTTTTACCCCTATAACCAAGTCACTTCACCCTTTTCACCTCATAACCGTGAAAAAACACCAAAATTCAACACCAATTCACGTTTATCTTGCTAAAATCGTGAAAAACATATATAATTAACACATCATCAACAATGAAAAAAATGGCAAAGACCCAAGCTATCTTCAATCAAATCACAACGCTTCGAGAGCGTTATTACAAAGCCAAACAAGGCAAAGATTCCATTCTTTCCCTTATTTCCGAGGCTGAAATTCCAGAACAAGTTTACAATTCCAATGCCATAGAAAATAGCACTCTTTCTCTCGATGAAACCGAAAAAATCCTTCTACAAATAGACCTCGACAGGTTCATCACAGAACGCGAGCTTTTCGAAACCAAAAATCTAGCAAAAGTTGTTTCCTATCTCGACACTATCGCAAAAGAAAAAGAGCTAACACTCGACACAATCCTATTTCTACACAAAATCTTGCTCTCCAATATAAACGATAAAATTGCCGGAAGATTTAGATCAAAAAATGAATTTGTTCGTGTTGGCTCATACATCGCCCCAAATCCCAAAGAAGTGAAAAAACTCCTCGAAAACATGCTTATTCACTTCAACACCTCAATAAACGAAAACATCATCAAAAGAATCGCCCATTTTCACTTAACATTCGAACACATTCATCCATTTATAGACGGAAATGGCAGAATCGGCAGAATTTTAAACAACTACCTCCTTATCAGAGAAGGCTTCGTTCCAATCAATATCAAGTTTATAGACCGAAAAAAATACTACGACGCATTCAAAGAATTCGATCAAAAAGGCAAAACCGAAATAATGGAACAAATCACAGGAAAAGCCCTCACAATGAGCTACCATAAGCGCCTCGCCTATCTCGAAAACAAAAAAATCATCACACTTTCGAATTACGCAAAACTCAAAAAAATCTCCCACTCAAACCTCCTAAACAAAGCCAACCGCCAAACAATCGAAGCATTCCAAGAAAAAGGCATTTGGAAAATTGGGATATAAACCCAAAATAGATTGTAAATTTTATTCACACAAAGTTTGACAAATTTATTTACACAGGATAAAATGTAAACAATCTCAAAAAACCATTTATGCTTTCAAATTTCATAAAACAACAAAGGAAAAAATTAAATCTTACTCAAGAACAAATTTCTGAGATACTAAATATTTCCAGACCGACATACAACCAAATCGAACAAGGACAAAGAGATTTAACTCTATCCGAAGCCGACAAACTCGCATCACTTTTTAACATATCTTTTGAGGATTTCAAAAACTGCAAAGACAAAAAACCAGAAATCAACACACCAAACAAAAAACACAAACAATCAAAAAAATCCGAAATTCGCATTTCCGTTCCTCAAAAAAACTTAATTAAATTCAAAGAAGCTTTACTATACATTCTTTCAAAAGTTGGCGCAAAACCAAACATAGGAGAAGCCGTAATTTACAAAATCCTTTATTTCATAGATTTCGATTACTTTGAAAAATTTGAAGAACAAATCATTGGAGCCACATACATCAAAAACCATTTCGGACCAACCCCCATAGAATTCAAAAAAATTGCCGACAAAATGATCGAAGAAAAAGAACTCCTAAAACTATCCGAAAAATATTTCAAATTCACACAAAAAAAATATTTACCACTAAGAAATCCTGATTTATCTCTCTTTTCAGCTCGTGAAATGAACCACATCAACGATGTACTCTCCAGACTATCCGACAAAAACGCAAAAGAAATGGAAATCTACTCCCACGAAGATATCCCATGGAAAACAACAGAAGACGGAAAAGCAATCCCTTATGAAAGCGTATTCTACCGCGACGAACACTATTCAGTAAGAAACTACGAAGATGAACTTTAAAGAAAGTCCGGAATTTTCCAAAGAACTCAAAAAATTCACAAAAAAATACAAATCCCTTCCAGAGGACATTAATCAGTTCAAAAAAATAGTTTTGAGTATCCCACTAGGAAACAGCAAACATTTCAACATTATTACAAAAACCGAAAACTGCGTAATTTTAAAAGCAAGATTGTTTTGCAGATATTTAAAAGGAAACTCATTAAGAATTGTATATTCCTACAACCAAAAATCATCACTAATCAAATTCATCGAAGTTTATTTCAAGGGCGAAAAAGAAAACGAAGATAAGGAAAGAATAAAACAATATTTAAAAACACAGAAACACACACCATCTTCCAATTAATAATCAAACACGCTATCATCTGAAGGACAATTATACTAATTAATGACCTACACCAACAAAAACGCATCAACTCTCGCACGCCACTCTTCACGAATTAAATCCCAAATCCGTGAATTTTTCGACTCACAAGGTTTTCTTGAAGTCGACACCCCAATAATGGTGAAAATCCCAGGAATGGAGCCACACCTAAGCATTTTTGAAACAAAACTCGAAATACCAAGTACCTATGAAAACCAAACACCACAAGCTTTATACCTCAACCACTCCCCCGAACTTCAAATGAAAAAACTTCTCGCACGCACAAGCGAAGATGCCACATTCGGAAAAATCTACAACATGGCGAAAGTTTTTAGAAATGGAGAATTCGACAGCAAAACCCACAATCCAGAATTCACAATGCTCGAGTGGTATCGCTATGACTCAGACTACAATGAAATGATGACCGACTGCGAAAATTTAATCGCCCATCTCACGAAAAACACCACCAACACAGCAAGCAAAGCCCAATTATCTCCTCATTTCACACAAAACACACCTCAACCAGAAAACAAAAACAACTCTTCACATAATCTCACGCCCTCCACCCATGAGCTCGTGTATCAAGACCAAAAAATCGATCTTTCTCACCCTTTTACTCGCAAAACCGTGAACGAACTCTTCATAGAACACACAAATATCGACCTAAACGAAAACAAAACCTACAAACAACTAAAAGAAAAAGCTGAAAATCTAAAGCTCCCAATAAATTCCTGCGAAACATGGGACGACATATTTTTCACAATTTTTCTAAACGAAATTGAACCCAAATTAAAGGCTTACACAAAACCAATATTCATTTATGACTACCCATCATCCCAAGCCGCCCTCGCAAGAAAATCACACAAAGATCCATTTTGGGCAGAAAGATTTGAGCTTTACATCGCAGGCATAGAAATCGCAAACGCCTATTCCGAACTAATCGACGAAAAAGAGCAACGAGATCGCCTAATTGAAGAACAAAATCAACGAAAAAACCTTAAAAAATCCGTATTTGATATTGACGAAGAATTTTTAAACAGTCTAAAATCCATACGAAAACCGTGTTCAGGAATCGCCCTCGGAGTTGATCGACTAATAATGCTCCTCACCGACACAAAATCAATCGAAGATCTCCTTCTCTTCCCCATAACTCACATTTTAAAAAAATAACTCACATATCATGGAAACAACTACAACAATCAGAAAAGGACTAGCCATAAATTTCAAACAAGGCGCATGGTTAATCATCGAAGCGCAATTTGTAAATCCGGGAAAAGGCGCCGCCTTCACAAGATGTAAACTAAAAAACCTCAAAACAAATCAAGTCGTCGAAAATACTTTTAAATCAGGTGAAGCAGTCGAGCTTGTTGATCTTTTAATGCAAAAATGCCAATTTTTATACAAAGACCACGAAGGTTATAATTTTATGAACAACGATTCATACGAACAATTTCAACTTACTGAAGACATGCTCGGCGATGACGGAAAATGGTTACTCGAAAACACCGAAGTTTACGCAATGTATATAGACGGAACTCCAGTTTCAATCCAAGTACCGCCAAAAATGGACTTCCGAGTAATCGAATCTCCACCAGGACTCAAAGGCGACACAGCAACAGGTGGCACAAAAGACATCAAACTCGAAAACGGCGTTATGATCAAAGCACCTTTATTCATTAAAGAAGGTGATATGGTAAAAGTAAACACAGAAGACGGTTCATATGTTTCAAAAGCAAACTAATCGATAAAAACAAAGCCTAAATATTTCCCCTTAACTTTCAAAACAAGAAAAACCGTAAAGACCCCGCAACATCCAATCCTTTTCACGCAAAATCCCTAAAAAACCGAAAAAATCCCACGACACCCAATCCTTTTCACTGAAAAATCCCCCAAAAACCGCCCCACACACAACATCAAAATATTATTCACACCAACCCACCCAAAACAATAAAAAACAACCATGCAAGACATAAAATTCATCATTGAGAACCCAGAAAGAGTAAAAACAGGAGCAAAAAACAAGAACATTCACTGCGAAATAGACAAAATCGTAAATCTTTACGAAGAATGGAAAACGCTCACTCGCGAAATCGAACAAATCAAAGCAACTCAAAATAGCGCTTCCCAAAACATCGCAAAAGCTTCTCCAGATGAAAAAGCAAAACTTCTCGAAGAAATGTCTGCACTAAAAGAAAAATCAAAATCCATCGAAGAAAAAATCACACCGCTCGAAGTAGAAATCGACGCTCTTGCATCAAGAGTACCAAATCCAGCCCTCGACTCAACACCAGTTGGAAAAGATGAATCCGAAAATCAAGTAGTAAAAACCTACGGTGAAAAACCAAATTTTACATTCACAGCAAAAGACCATATTGCCCTATCAAAAGACCTCGACATAATCGACACAGAAACAGCATCAAAAGTTTCTGGCACAAGATTTTACTATCTCAAAAACGAAGGCGCACTTTTAGAACTCGCCCTCATTCAATTTGTAATGCAAAAACTACACTCAAAAGGCTTCACCACAATAATTCCACCAGTACTCGTTCGAGAAAATGCGATGTATTCAACAGGTTTTTTTCCTGCAGATAAAAATGAAATATACGAAGTAAACGCCGACGAAGACAAACTTTTCTTAATTGGAACTTCCGAAGTCCCACTCGCAATGCTCCACGCAGATCAAATATTAAACGAATACGAATTACCAAAAAGATATTGCGCTTTTTCTCCTTGTTTCAGACGAGAAGCCGGCTCATACGGCAAAGACACCGCCGGAATCACAAGAGTACATCAATTCAACAAAGTCGAAATGTTTTCTTTCACTCATCCAGACAAATCCGAAGAAGAACACGAATTATTAGTCTCAATCGAAGAAGAAATTTTCAACGACTTAGGGCTACATTTCCAAAAAATACTAATGTGCACAGGAGATATAGGTGTACCCGCCGCCAAAAAATACGACCTTGAAGCATGGATCCCAAGCCAAGAAAAATTCCGTGAAATCACCTCTTGCTCAAACTGCACAGATTTTCAAGCTCGCCGAGGCAAATCAAAATTCAAAGATGAAAACGGAAACAAAGCCTATGTCCACACCCTAAACGGCACAGGAATCGCTCTCCCAAGAGCAGTAATCGCCATTCTCGAAAACTACCAAAACGAAGACGGCACAGTAACCATTCCAGAAATCCTAAGACCATACATGGGAGGCATAAGCAAAATCGAAAAGAAGCAGTAACTCTGTGCGAAGAGTAGCGACGCACATTTCTTCTTTACCCCCCTTTTCCCCTTTCCTCTCCGCGCCCAAAATGTTATAATATAAGCAACAATAAAAACAAAATATGCTTATACTTTGCACAGACTCACTTCGAGGATATGGACTTGATCGAATTTTCGAAATAGCAAAAAAAGCGAATTACGACGGAATCGATCTCGCCGTTCATTTTGACCAATTTGACACACTAAACAGTGAATATTTAAACAAACTAATAAAAATTCACGATATAAAAATCTATAGTGTTTCAGCACCTTCAGATATTTCTACAAATCAAATTGAAAAACTAGTTCAACTAACAAAAGAACTTTCTGCAAAAATCTTAATACTTCAACCGCCAAAAATTCTAGACCACAAGCTTGCAAAATGGATGAAAAAAGAAATTCCAAAATTAAGAGAAAAAGAAAAAATTTCAATTGCACTCGAAAATTCTCCAGCAGGGACCTTCCTTCTTGGAATTCTTCCTTCTCACACAATGGCAAACACAGAAGACTTAAAACGCTTTAAACATGTTGCGCTCGACACATCAAGACTTGGAGAAAAAAAACAAGATCTAATAAGAACTTATGCAATTTTTAGAAAATATTTAGTAACAATTCATCTTTCAAACATAAAACTCGGAAAAAAATATTCCATGCCAAACAACGGAATTCTTCCACTAGAAAGCCTTTTAAGCAAACTCAAACAAGATGATTTCCCTGGAAGCATTTCATTAAAAGTTCTTCCAAAATATTTAGAGGCGGGAAATGATGAAAAAGTTTTCGAAAAATTAAAACAAAGCAAAGAGTTTATCGACAAATTTTACACAAATCTTGAAGTGCCAAAAAGCTCAGAAGAAAAACAAAACGACGAAATAGAACAATAAAACAGAAAAATGATTAAGCTTGAAAATGTTTATAAACGATACAATCAAGGCCTTGATTTCTTTGAATCTCTTTCAAACATAAACCTCGAAATCAAAGAAAACGAATTTATTTCAATAGTAGGACCATCTGGATCAGGAAAATCCACTCTGCTAAACATAATCGGCGGACTCGACACAATAAGCGACGGAAAAGTTTTAATAAAAAATAAAGATATTTCCACTTTTTCTGACGAAATGCTTTCACTTTATCGAAATAAAGAAGTTGGTTTTGTATTTCAAGAATTTTGCCTCGAACCATTTTTAACTGTCTACGAAAACATCCTTCTTCCAACCCATTTTTCAAAAAATAAAAATCGTCAAACAGAAATATATGCAGACAAACTAATAAACGAAGTCGGACTTCTTTCAAAAAAAAATGCAAAAATCAGTGAACTTTCAGGCGGACAAAAACAAAGGGTTGCAATTGCCAGATCTCTAATAAATTCACCAAAAATTCTTCTTGCTGATGAACCGACAGGAAATCTCGATACCCAAACTGGCGACACAATATTAAAACTACTACAAGACCTTCACAAAACTCATAAAACAACACTAATAATTGCCACACACGACCAAGAAATCGCAAAAAAATCTGTTCGACTAATCAAAATTAAAGACGGAAAAATTATATGATTTTACTCGCATTAAAAAACATAAAAGTAAGAAAATTAAGAACTTTTTTAATTAGTTTCTCAATTACAATTGGAACGATGAGCTTAATAATATTTTTAGGTCTAAACGAAGGCATAAAAAAAGCAAGTTTTGAAGAACTAGAAAAAAGCAAATCATTAAACGAAATCACAGTTAGACCAAAAGTTGAAGAATCACAAGCTCTTGCAGTTTTTAAAACTCTCACAGAAAGAAGACTTCAAGAAAAAGATTTAGAAACGATTAAAAACATCGAAGGAGTTGCTTTTGCATATCCAGAAACACAATTTAATGAATTCACATCACTCGAAACAAACCTAATGGGCTATTCTCTAATCACAGACGCAATGGTTTTTGGAATAGAAGAAGGTTACATAAAAAACGACATAAAAATTGCAAACTCTTGGAATGAAACTAATCAACCCTACCCTGCGATAGTTTCAAGAAAACTTCTAGATATTTACAACTTTACAATTGCAATTCCTCAAGGACTTCCAACAATTTCAGAAAAAACACTAATTGGAAAAGAAATAACAATGTACCCAGGGTTTTCCACATTTTTTCCAGATTTAAAAAACAAATCAGACGAAATAAAATTAAAAGTTGTAGGTTTTTCCGACAAAGTAAGTATGGTAGGAATAACATTACCCTTAAATATTGTTGAAACACTCAATCAAAAATACGCACCAAAAAGCAAAACACAATTTCACCAAATACACGTAATAACAAACAATCCAGAAAACACCTCAGAAATAGCAAAAACAATAAGTTCAAAAAATTACAGCACACACTATTTACTTGAGGAAGTCCAAAACATTTCGGCAAAAGTAAACTACCTAACCTACGCACTACTTGCAATTAGCATACTTATCTTAAGCACATCATCTCTTGCAATAATATCAACATTTTTAGGACAAATTGCAGAAAGAATAAAAGAACTCGGACTATATAGAGCACTTGGCGCAAGAAAAAATCAAATCAAAAAACTAATACTCATTGAAGCTTCACTAATTGGCTTATTTGGAAGCATTTTAGGTATTTTACTAGGAAAAACAATATCGATTTTTATAAACAATTATATTGAAAAAAAATTAGAAATATTTGAGATAATACCTGAAAACTTTTTAATTATTACACCCAAAATTATTACAATTGTTTTATTTTTTGGA